>Ga0184628_10001110_pt1 | contig 13440 bp, 14 predicted proteins | sample PLM4_5_b1_FD_133149 | JGI IMG/M metagenome (GOLD analysis project Ga0184628, IMG submission 133149) | Groundwater sediment microbial communities from an aquifer in East River, Colorado, USA - PLM4_5_b1 | ecosystem: Environmental > Terrestrial > Soil > Riparian zone | place: USA: East River... | reverse complement strand
TGGCGGGGAGGAATCGCCGCGAGCACGAGCCCCGCGGGGGTCTCCGTCGGGAGGTCCTTCAAGCTGTGCACCGCGAAATCGATCGTTCCTTGGAGCAGCGCGTCCTCGATCTCCTTGACGAAGACCCCCTTCCCCGCGGACGCCGTCAACGGCACGTCGGTGCGCTGATCCCCCTCGGTCTTGATGATCGTGATGTCGACGACGAGCCCGTCCCAGGCGTCGCGGAGCAGGTCGGCGACGTGATGCGCCTGCCAGAGCGCCAACGGAGAGCCTCGCGATCCCAGGCGGAGGCGCACCGCTCAGTCGTCCTTCCCGCCCTGGATCGCGTGCGTCGGCCCCGGGCCCGCCCGCTCGTCCCGTCCTTCGGCGGGGTCGCTCGCCGGGGGCTCGCGGTGAACGAGGCCGAAGATCTCCCTGTAGAGCGCGGCGCGAGCGCCGGCGTCCCCGCGCTCCGCGGCCGACTTCAACGAGACGATCGGCGTGTGCAGCACCTTCTGGATCACCGAGCGCGTCAGGTCGAGGACGACCGCGCGCTGCTCGGGGGTGAGGGACGCCAAGCGGCGGCCGTAGCGCTCGATCTCTTCGTGTCCGACCTGATGCAGGTGCTCGTAGAGCGCGGCGATCGTCGGCGACAGGTCGAACGTCTGCCGCCAGCGATCGAAGACGACGACCTCGACGTCGAGCAGCCGCCGCGCCTCGTCGGCGGCGCGGCGCCGCTCCGCGAGTCCCGCATCGACGATCCCCTGCAAGTCGTCGACGTCGTAGAGGTAGACCCCGTCGAGGTCGTGAACGGCGGGCTCGACGTCGCGGGGCACGGCGATGTCCACGATGAACAGCGGCCGGCCGCGGCGTCCGCGAAGGGCTTGGCGGACCTGCTCTTTCGAGAGCACGGGCGTCGCCGCCGCCGTTCCGGTCAACACGATGTCGACCCGCGTGAGCTCCTTGGTGAAATCGTCCCAGGGGACTGCGGTGCCCCCGAGCGACGCTGCGAGGTTCTCGGCGCGCGCGTACGTCCGGTTGGTGATCGTGAGGTCGCTGACGCCCTGGGACGCGAGATGCCGCGCCGCGAGCTCCGTCATCTTGCCCGCGCCCAGAAGGAGCGCCGAGCGTCCGTGGAGGTCGTCGAAGATCGTGCGCGCGAGATTGGCCGCGGCGTAGGCGACGGAGACCGCGTGCCTGGAGATTCCCGTCGAGGTGCGCACGCGCTTGGCGGCGGCGAGCGCGTGCTGGAGCAGCCGGTCGAGGACGGGCCCGGTGGACCCGTGCTCCCGCGCGATGGCGTAGGCCCGCTTCAGCTGCCCGAGGATCTGCGGCTCGCCCAGGATCATCGAATCGAGCCCGCAGGCGACCGCGAACACGTGTCGCGCGGCGTTGAGCCCCTCGTGCACGTAGACGTGCTGGTCGATCGTCCCGGCGTCGAGCCCGCGATCCTTCGAGAGGAAGGCGCAGATCTCGCCGGCCAGCCCGCGGGCTTCGGTCGTGCGGGTGAGGATCTCGACGCGGTTGCAGGTGGCCAAGATCACGACTTCGGCGGCGCCGGTGGACTCGCGAAAGCGCCGCAGCGCCGCGGGAACGTCGTCTTCGGCGAAGCAAGCCTGCTCGCGCAGATCGAGCGGCGCGCTGCGGTGGTTCATCCCGACAAGCGTCAGCATCAGCGCACCATGCCGACGAAGGTCAAGAGCGCGAACGCGAAGCCGGCGATCGCCAAGATCGCGGACCGGCGTCCACGGACCCCGCGCGCGAACCTCGCCCATAGGATCCCGCCGAACACCGCCCAGGCGATCACGGGAAAGATCTCTTTGATGCCCCAGATCCAGACGCGATTGTGGTGCTCGGCGCTGTACACCATCCCCGTCGCGATGCCCAAGGTCAAGAGCGGGAATCCGTACAGCAGCGCCTGGAAGCCGAGACGGTCCAAAGCTTCGAGGGTGGGCAGCATCTCCAGCATGCGCAACGAGCGCTTGGACTTCAACGCGCGCTCTTTGACGAGGAAGAGGAGGCTCATCGCGAACGACACCGCGAGCGCCGCGACGCCGGCCGTCGCGATCGACGTGTGGAAAACGAACCAGCCCTGGGTGCGCAGCGGCAGCGCTTCCGATTCCCCGGCCAAGAACAGGTAACTGGCGAGGACCATCAATCCCGAAACCGGCGGGAGCACGAGCGCCGCCGCGCGGACGCGAAGGCGGAACCAGAGATCGAGGTGGAGGGTCAGCACGAACCAGCCCAGGACGAGCAGGTACTCCGGCCCGGTTCGCAAGGGGAACGCGTTCGCAGCCAGGCCGCGCGCGATCAACGCGACGAGCTCCCCGAAGCAAGCCGAAAGGAGAACGAACGCCCCCGCTCGCGAAAGGGATGCGCGGTGGCGCAGCTCTCCAATCGCGGCGAGCGCGACCCCTGCGACGTGCAAGGCGAGGGCGACCGTGAGCAGGGCGCGCGCCATAAGCCGGGTAGGCTACCACCTAGAGCGGGATCTCGTCCTGTGAGTCACGGAATCCGGCACGCGAGGCTCACGGCGCCAGGAGCGAAGCCAGCTCCCTGAGCGCGGCCTCCTGAAGTGACGCCAGCTCCTTGTACCGCTTGAGGTCGAGGCATCCGAGACGCCGCGCGAGGTAGAGAAAGTAGCGGATCTCGAGCAGGCCCTGACGGGCGCCTTCGAGCGCTCGCAGCGCGGCCTCGTCTCCTTCCGGCGCGGACGCCGCCGCGACCAAGGATCCCCCGCTGCGCGCCACCGCGCGGCGGATCTCCCGCGCCAGGCTCTCGGCTTCGGCTTTGTTGAACGCGCGCACCGCCTGCCATACGGCGAGGGCGAAGTGGTCGGTGGCTCTGAAGGCGCGAACGCGCCGTTCGCCGGAAGGGACGGCGCGATCGTGCTGCGCGCGATCGACTACAGAGTCCATCGCCGCTCCTCGGGGATGAACCGCCACACGCGCAAGCGCGCGGTGGGACCGAACAGGACGACCGCGAACAGCGCGTGACGCCTGTCGGTCACGTAGATCGTTCCGCTCGAGGCGCTGCCCACCGGGGTGAACGACACCAGATCGGAACGGCCGAAGCGCACCGGATCGTCGCCGGCGACGAGCGTGTCGGTTCCGGGCGGCGCTTCGGGGAACGGTCCGCCGGGAGGAAAGCCGAGGGTCACGTCCGGGATCTTGCGCTCCAGCGCGTCGTCCACGGTCAACACCGGATCGATGCCGCGACCGATCTCCGCGGTGCGCAGCCCGTTCCCGTTCCCGTCGGCGACCTCGCGCCAGGACCATCCACCGGCCACGTTGCGAAACTGAAGCCCGCGGATGCGGTGGCCGGCGACGCTCTTCCATCGCTGCGCGGACAGGATCGTCGCCATCATCCGCGCGCCGGCCGCGGCGCGCCCGCCATCGCGGAGCGTCGCCGCGGCCGGAAGCGCCACCGCGACGGCCATCGCCACGATCGCGAGCACGGCTAGAAGCTCGGCGAGCGTGTACCCCTTGGAGGCCGCCACGGCGGCCTCACTTCGCCTTGGCGACCGTGAGGTAGGGACGCAGCTTCTGGATCGATTTCTCGCCGACGCCCTGGACCTTCAGAAGGTCGTCGACGCTCTGGAACGGTCCGTTTTTTTCGCGGAACGCGACGATCCGCTGCGAGAGCGACTTGCCGATGCCGGGCACCGATTCCAAGGCCATGGTGTCGGCCGTATTGAGGTCGACCGGACGGGCTTCCGAGGCCGCGGGCTTCTGCGCCGCAGGCGCTGCTGCGGGAACCGGCCCGGCCGCGAAGCCTGCGAGCGCGACGACCATGGCGAGACGCGTGACGATCTTCGAGCGAGACAGCATGGATGCCTCCGAGAGTTGGGCCGCGCGTCACTGCGCGGCGCGACCTCTCTTGGGCAACGTCGATGCCATGCATGCGAGCGCGCCGGCGCTGCATTTCACCGTCCGCGCACCGTCCGCGTTGTCCGCCTAGCTGAGGGGACAGCAACCGTTTTTCGCAGCAAAGCGGTATCCGGGGAGCTTTGCCAGAAAAACGGTTGCTGTTCCCTCAGCTAGGCGTGTTTGACCTGGAGCAGCTCCGCGACGATGGAGACCGCGATCTCCTCGGGAGTCTCGCCGCCTAGGGGCAGGCCGATCGGGCAGCGCACGCGCGCGAGCGCCTCCGGGGAGAGCCCGTCTTGCCCGACGAGCTCGCCGAAGATCACCGCCTTCTTTCGCCGGCTTCCGATCAGTCCGACGTAACGGGACGGCTGTCCTAAGACGTGCTTCAAGGCGAGCCGGTCGCTGCGGTGGCACCGCGTGACGACGGCGACGTACGAGGCGGCATCGATGGGCGGAACGCCCACGACGAACTCCGGGTCGCAGTGCCACACCCGTCCCGCCGATAGCTCGCGGGCCGCGTCGCAGTACTCCCGCCGATCGTCGACGAGCTCGGGAGCGAATCCCACGGTCGCAGCCAACCGCGCGAGGGCGAGCCCGACGTGCCCGGCGCCGAAGATGACGAGACGCTCCCCGCTGCCTGCGACCTCGAGCAAGACCTCCGCGGTGCCCCCGCACGCCATGCCGGTGGCATCGTCACCACGCTCGGTGAACGTGTAACGCTTGAGCACGGGACGCATCGCACCCGCTTCGCGGAGTAGGCCGCCCGCGTCGTCGGCCACCAAGGCCTCGAACGCGCCGCCTCCGATGGTACCGACCGTCGAGCCGTCGGCGCGAACGACCATTCGCGCGCCCGCCGTGCGGGGGGTGGACCCCGACGCGCGGACGATCGTCGCGAGCACGGCGCGCCGCCCGCCACGCAGCTCATCGAGGAACGCTTCGAGGACCTCTCGCATTAGCTCCGCCGCAAGTGCTTCGTGACGGAGGCTTTGACGCGGGGGACATTCCCCTTTTTCGCAGCAAAGCGGTATCCGGGGAGCTTTGCAAGAAAAAGGGGAATGTCCCCCGCGTCAAAGCCTCCGTCACGAAACGCTACGTCCACGCCTTCAGGATGTCGAAGAAGATGACGAGGCCGAAAAACGCCAGGAGGAAGACGAACCCGACGGTCATCACGCGCTCCTTCAGCTTCTCGGAGAAATCCCGGCGCAGCAGCCCTTCGCAACCGAGGATCAGGATGTGGCCGCCGTCGAGCACGGGGATGGGCATCAGGTTCAAGACGCCCAGCTGAAGGCTGATCAGGGCGAGCAGCGACAGGAACGACTGCAAGCCGCGCGCGGCCTCCCGGGAGACGCGTGCGATCTCGATCGGGCCCGAAAACGCGCGCACGGAGATCTCGCGCTTGATCAGGCGCGCCAGCGTCTGGAACACGCTCCGCGTGACGTCGACGTTCCATTGCACGGACGCCACGAACGCGCCGCCCAGCGAAAGCTCGCGATGCACCCGGTTGCCCTCGGCGAACAGCACGCCGATCTTCCCCTTGCCGTGATCGTCCTTGGGAGTCACGCCGATGTGGAGCTCCCGATCGCCGCGCAAGATGGTCAGGGCGACCTCGCGGCCCACGCTGGTTTCGAGCAGGGCCTTCAGCTCGAGCTCGCCCTGCGGCGCGCGTCCTTCGATCGCGACGATCTTGTCCCCGCGCAGAATGCCCGCGCGGTCCGCCGGGTCGCCGCCCAACACCATCTCGACCTCGGGGGGGCCCCCGCCTTCCTGGATCAGACGCCAGCCCGGGGCGCCCAGGTGGTAGATCGGATCCCGCCCGGTGGGCATCGAAACCGTCTGTCTCACGCCGTCGCGCTCGATCTCGACGGGCTTCACCTGGTCCGGCGCCAAGACGATCTCGTTGACCTGCGTCTGCTGATCGCGAGCGTCCTTCCCACCGATGCTCAAGACCTTGTCGCCCCGCCTGAGCCCGACCGATTCCGCAGGCGAGGCCGGAACGACGTCGGCGACCGTCGGGAACGTCTCGGGACGGACGACCTCGTCGCGTCCCCATCGCGTGAACACCGCCGTCATCACCAAGACGGCCAAGATGATGTTGAAGGTCGCCCCGGCGACGAAGACCAGGAACCGCTGCCATCGCGGGCGCGGGAGGAACTCGTCCGGCCCGCCCGTCCGACCCTCGTCCGCCTCGTCTCCCGCCAGCCGCACGTAGCCGCCGAGCGGCACGGCGGAGACGCGGTACTCCGTCTCGCGACGCTTGAACCACAAGAGGCGCGGGCCGAAGCCGAGCGAGAAGATCGGCACGCCGATCTTGAACGCCTTCGCGACGATGAAGTGCCCGAACTCGTGGACGAAGACGAGGATGCCGAGCACCACGACGAACGACAAGAGGGTTTGCGCGTAATGAACGAGCTGGCTCACGATTGGACTCCGGAGGCGAGGACGTCGATCGCGGTCTGTCGCGCGAGTCGATCGGCATCGAGAATGTCGTCGAGCGTGGCGGCGGGCGCGCCGGCGTGGCGGTTGAGCGCCGCGCGGATCGCCGCCGGGATGTCGTAGAAGCCCGCGCGGTGCGACAGGAACGCCGCGACCGCCACCTCGTTCGCCGCGTTGGCGACCGCGGGAGCGGCGCCGCCTAGCGCCAGCGCGTCGTAGGCGAGCTGCAGGCACGGGAAGCACTCGAGGTCGGGAGCCGCAAACCGCAGCGGCCCGGCTGCGACGAGATCGAACGCCGGGAGCGTCGAAGGGCGGCGGTCGGGATAGGTCAGCGCGTACTGGATCGGGTGGCGCATGTCGGTCCTGCCGAGCTGGGCCTTGAGCGAGCCGTCCACGAACTCGACGAGCGAGTGCACGATGCTCTCGGGGTGCACGACGACGCGGATGCGCGCGGCAGAGACGCCGAACAGCCAGCGCGCTTCGATCACCTCGAGCCCCTTGTTCATGAGGGTCGCCGAATCGATCGTGACCTTCGGCCCCATCACCCACGTCGGGTGCTTCAACGCCTGTTCCGGGGTGGCCGCGGCGAGCGCGTCTTTCGTCCATCCACGGAACGGGCCTCCCGAGGCGGTGAGCCAGATCGTCTTGATCTGGTCGGTGCTCTCGCCGCGCAGGCACTGGTGCAGCGCGTTGTGCTCGCTGTCCACCGGGAGGATCCGCGCGCCGGTCGCCTGGGCGCGTGCGACGATGAACGCGCCGGCCGCCACCAACGCCTCTTTGTTGGCGAGCGCGACGTCCTTCCCCGCATCGACCGCGGCAAATGTCGGCTCGATCCCCACCGCGCCGACGAGGCCGCACACGACGAGGTCGGCATCGGGGTGCCGCGCCGCCTCGACGAGGCCGTCGCGGCCCGAGACGACGCGGATCGTGGCGGGGAGGCGCCCGGCCAGGCGGCTTGCGTCGGCGGCGTCGGCCACCGCGACCAGCTCCGGCGTCAGCGCGCGCGCCTGCTCGGCAAGCCGGTCCAGATTGCGGCCGCCCGCGAGCGCGACCACGCGGAACTCCCCCGGTCGGGAGGCGATCACGTCGATCGTCGATGTCCCGATCGATCCGGTCGATCCGAGGATGGTGAGTCGCTTCATTCAACGGGCCCCGGAGAGGAACACACGCCAGTAATAATAGAGAACCGGGGCGGCCACCAACAGGCTGTCCACCCGGTCGAGCACCCCGCCGTGGCCGGGGAGCAAGGACGAGGAGTCTTTGACGCCGGCCGAGCGCTTGAGCATGCTCTCGGCCAAATCCCCCAGGATCCCGGCGGCGCACAGCACGACGCCCAAAACGAGCGCGTGCGTGATCGGCAGCCTCTGGTAGAACCACGCATGCGCGACCAGCGCGGCGGCGACGCTCCCGAAAACGCCGCCCGCGGCCCCCTCCCAGCTTTTTTTGGGCGAGATGAGGGGCGCCATGCGATGGCGTCCGAAGGCCGACCCGACGTAGAAAGCGGCCGTATCCGACAGCGTGACGCACAGCATCGCGAGCAGCAGGAGATCCGGCCCGTCGCTCCCTGGAACCGAGCGCAGCCCGACGACGAAGGCGAACGGGAGCCCGACGAACATCACCGGGACCAGCGTCGTCATCGCGGCGTCGAGCATCGTCTCGGGCGCGTCGTGCCGCCACATCGCAAGCGGAGGGGCCGACAGCGCCACGCCGGTCAGGATGGCCAGCGCCACGCCGAACGGCCGGTCGAACGCGAACGCCGCGACGACACCGAGGGACGAAGCGACCGCGAGCCAGGACAACGGCCGGGAGCCACGGCGGCGGAGGATGGTCGCGCACTCCCACGCGGCGATGCCGGCGAGCAGCAGGGCGGCGGCGAGGAACATCGAAAACGGCGCTCTCTTGCAGAGGTACCACGCCGCCGGGATCAGGAGAGCCGCGGTGAGGAGACGGGTCATCCCTGCACGAGCGCCGGAGAACCCTCGGAGGCCTCGCGCGGCGACAACCCGCCGAAGCGACGCTCGCGCTGCTGGAACTCGAGCAGCGCTTGGAAGAAGTCCAGCTTCCGGAAGTCGGGCCACAGCGTCTCGGTCATGACGAGCTCGGCGTAGGCGATCTGCCAGAGCAGGAAGTTCGAAACGCGCATCTCGCCGCCCGTGCGGATCACGAGATCGGGGTCGGGCTGGCCGACGGTGTACAGCCGTCTGGAGAACGACTCTTCGTCTATGTCCTCAGGCGTCACGCCCTCGCGGATCAGCTCTCGGCACGCGTCGACGATCTCGGCGCGGCCGCCGTAGGACAGCGCGAGGTTGAAGACCAGCCCGGTGTTCGGCGCGGTCGTGGCGACGGCGCGTTGGAGAACCTCCTGGACCGTCGTGGGGAGCTCGTACAAGCGGCCGACGACCTGGACGCGGATGTTGTTCGCGCACAATTCGTCGAGCTCTTTGGTCATGTAGTCGCGGAGGAGGTCCATCAGGAAGTCGACTTCGGCCTTGGGGCGCTTCCAGTTTTCCTTGGAAAACGCGTAGACCGTCAGCGTGGAGATGTCGAGGCGGGCGCACGTTTCGACCAGCTCGCGGACCGACGCGATGCCCGCACGATGGCCTGCGATCCGAGGGAGGCGCCGTTTGCGGGCCCATCGGCCGTTGCCGTCCATGATCACAGCGACGTGCCGCGGGAGCCTGGCGAGGTCGAATCGCCGGAGGAGGCCTTCCTCGTCGCTCCCCGGTGACGCCAACTGCGCAAGATCCGCCATTTGTCCCCAGTCCGGCACTCGAAGTGCGGGCGAATCTTAATGCCTGGATGCGGGGAGCGGCAACCGGCGGATCTCAGCGATCCGCGTATCCATGGGGGTGCGCCGTGTGCCAAGCCCACGCGGTGCGCACGATCTCGGCGAGCGACGAGCGACGCGGCGACCACCCGAGGCGCCGGACCGCCCGCTCGGCGGACGCGACCAGGATCGCGGGGTCCCCGGACCGCCGCGGGGCCTGCGTGGTCTTGGGCGGCGAGCCGGCGATCCGACCGACCATCGCGACGACCTCGCGCACGGAAAAGCCTTCGCCGTTTCCCAGATTGAAACACCCCGCATCGAGCGTGCCGCGCTGGAGCGCGGCCAACGCCAGCGCGTGGGCCTCGGCTAGATCCATCACGTGCACGTAGTCGCGAACGCAGGTCCCGTCGCTGGTGGGATAGTCCTCACCGAGAATCGGCGTCGCCTGACCGTCGCCTGCGACCGAGCGAATCAGCCTGGGAATGAGGTGCGTCTCCCGGTGACCGTGGTCCTCGCCGATCTCCGCGCTCTCGTGCGCCCCCGCGGCGTTGAAATAGCGCAACGCCGCGTACGAGATCCCGTAAGCGCGTTGGTACCACCCGAGGATCCGCTCGACCACCAGCTTGGTCTCGCCGTACGGGTTGGTCGGCACGCAGGGGTGCTCTTCGCGGATCGGCACGTCCTGCGGCTCGCCGTAGACGGCTGCCGACGATGAAAAAACGAAGTTGGTGACGTCGTGGCAGCGCATCGCGTCGAGCAGGCAGAGTGTCTTGGCGACGTTGTTCGCGTAGTAACCCGCAGGGTCGGTCATCGACTCGCCGACGAGGCAGCTCCCCGCCATGTGAACGACCGCGTCGAACCCTCCGCCTGCCAAGACCGTATCCAGCAACGCCGTGTCGCCGAAGTCGCCGTGCACGAGCTGCGCCTTCAGCACGGCCGAGCGGTGCCCCGCGGTCAGATCGTCGAGCACGACGACCTCGCGCCCTTCGTCCATGAGGTGGCGCACAATGTGACTGCCGACGTAACCGGCGCCACCGGTGACCAGCACTTTGCCCATGCGTCTCTCCCTGCGATTGCGAAAGAGGGGACAGTCCCCTTTTTCGCAGCAAAGCGGTATCCGGGGAGCTTTGTAAGAAAAAGGGGACTGTCCCCTCTTTCGCAATCGCACGCGAGGCGCATCCTACCAGAGTGATTCCTCGTCGCCGCTGGCGCCGCCGGCATCTTCATCGTAGACGACGCGCATCAGGCAGAGACCCCCTGCGGGCACCGTCGGCCCGGCGCGTCGCCGGTCGCCGGTCGCTAGAACCTCGCGCACGCGATCGGGCGCCATCCGTCCCCGGCCGATCGCAAGCAACGTCCCGACGAGGTTGCGCACCATGTGGGTCAGGAACCCGTCGGCGGTGAAGTCGAACGCCAGAAGGTGCGGGCCGAGCCGAAGGCGCCGCGCCGTGACGACGGTGCGTACGCGATCCACGACCTCACAGGCGGCGCCCGTGAATCCCGACCAATCGCGCGTCCCGGGAAGCATCGCCAGCGCCGTGTCGACCGCGACCTCGTCGATGGCGAACGGACAGCCCAGAGCGTAGCGCCGCAGCCATGGGTCGCCGTGGGGCGAGGTGTCGACGAGATAGCGGTAGGTCTTGGACCGGGCGTCGTGTCGCGCGTGGAACGACGGAGCGGCGGTGGTCACACGCCGGGGCCGGAGGTCGTGGGGGAGCATGTGATCGAGCGCCGTCAGGAGCGCGGCGTCGTCGCCCCGGATCGCGACGAGGGCGTCGGCCACCTGCCCCCGCGCGTGGGCCCCGCTGTCGGTGCGGCCCGCCCCGCGAACCCGTGCACTGCTCCCGCCCTGGAGCCGGGTCAGCGCCTCCTCGAGGACACCCTGAACCGTCCGTTGACCCGGCTGGACCTGCCAGCCCGCGAAGGAGGTCCCGTCGTAGGCGAGGTCGATGCGGACCCGCCGCTCCATCGATTCAGACCTTGCGGGATGGGCGCCGTGCCGGACGCGGATCGAAGGTGAGCTTGGCGCCCGCGGTATCGAGGACGGCGGTCCCGCCCAAGGGGAGCGTCCACTTCCCCGCGCCGTGCCCCGCCGGGACGCCGCGCACCACCGGCACGCCCAAGGGGAGGAGGTGATCGCGCAACACGGCTTCCAGATCCCGGTCCCCCGGGAACGCGCGCGTGGTCGGCGGCGCGTGGAGCTGGCCTACGAGTACGCCGCGCACACCGCGAAGCGCGCCGGAGTGGCGGAGCTGCTGCAACAGCCTGTCGATGCGGTACGCCTCCTCGCCCGTCTCTTCGAAAAAGAGCAGCGATCCCCGAAGGTCCGGCATGTAACGCGTGCCGAGCAGGCCGCACAGCACGGTGAGGTTCCCTCCCATCAGTCGCCCGCGCGCTGCGCCTGCGCTCAGCACGAGTTTCCGGGCGATCCGCCACGATATCGCCCGGCCTGCCAACGAGGCGGTCAACGAGGGAGCGTGGAACGCCTCGCGCGCGCCCAGCTCCGCGACCATCGGCGCGTGGAGGCAAACGGTCGTCGCCCGCGCGAGCAGCGGTGAAAAAAGGGCGGTGAGGTCGCTGTAGCCTAAGAGGAGCTTGGGTCGCCGCACGAGCCGCGCGAAGTCGAAACGATCGAGGATGCGCGCGGTGCCGTAACCGCCCCGCGCGAACCAGACCGCACGTAACCGCGCGTCGGCGATCGCGGCGTCGAGATCGAACGCGCGCGACGCGTCGTCGCCCGCGAGGTAGCCGTCGATCGACCGCACGTGCGGGCCTGGCACCGGGATCAGGCCGCGCCGCCGCAGCGCCGCGACGCCGGCGTCGAGCGCCTCCGGGCGAACCGCGAATCCCGTCGCCACGACGCCGACCCGGTCGCCGCGCGTCAGGAGGGCGCGGCCCACGAGTCCATCGAGAAGAATCCGTCCCCACCGGTTCCGGCCACCCGTGGCCGGCGGGAACGGGCGTCGTCGAAGTCGTCCATAAGCCGAATTCTGTCCCCTGTTTCGAGGGTGACGGTCATTCCTCTAGGAGCGGGGTCACCCCCGCCCTCAAGCAACCTACCCGGGAGCCTCGGCCGGGCCAGCCTCGGACGCTCCCCTATTTGGTCTTGCTCCGCGTGGGGTTTGCCGAGCCGCCGACGTTGCCGCCGGCGCTGGTGCGCTCTTACCGCACCGTTTCACCCTTACCGGCCACGCCGTAACGCCCGTTGCGAGGTGGCCCGCGACGAGGCACGCGACCGGCGGTTTACTCTCTGTTGCACTTTCCGTCCCGTTTCCAGGCCTGGGCGTTACCCAGCACGCTGCCCTTTGGAGTTCGGACTTTCCTCCCCGGCACGGTCGGCCCGAAGGCCGTAGCGCCGCGGCGACCATCCGTCCGGCTCCGACGACCGGAGGATTATAGGGCCTACTGCTGCTTCGCCTTCGTCGCGTCGTCGTGCTCTTCCTTCAGGTCCTCCCAGGTCTTGCTGAATTCCTTCGCTTCCTCCTTGGTGAGGATCCGGAAGGGCACGTGGACTTCGGTCGTCGCGAACTTGACCTTGAGCCAGTGCTGGCCCGTCTTGATGCCGCCGGGGATGTGGAAGTAGATCCGGCCGAGGCAGCCGCTCTGGCTGTTCAGCTCGACCTGGTCGTAACTGAGATTCGGCTTGTCGGGATCCGAATAGAAGCTGAGGCGCAGCGCCGGGTGACGTCTCCCGGGAAGTAGCTGATGGAATCGCGCGTCGCGTTCGCCATCGTCTGAATCCCCCGAAGGTCGGCCGCGCGGTACTCCGGCACCGTCGGCAGCGGGAGGGTCTTTCCATCGGGAGTCTCCAGGGACACGGCGTCGCGCTTCAAGATGAAGGTGCCGACACTTTCCCTGACCGTCGCCCCGATGTCGAGCAACATCCACTCCTGTCCGACGGAGGCGTTCGCGGTTCGATACCCGAGGGTGACGAACCCCTCGTTGTTGTACGCGACCCGGACGTACTGTCCCATGAGGGTGAAGATCTCGGGAACTGTCGGCTCGGGGGACATCGGCTTCGGCTTCTCCTGCGCGAGCGCCGGCATGCCGGGCGAGCAGAACGAGGCGACGACGAGTGCCAGACAGAACGAACGGATCGCATTTCGAGGCTTCATGATTGTGTGCTCCCCCAGTATCGTATTCGAGTTGCCCCACCAGAAGCGAGAACGGCTCCACGAAGCTGGCGATTAGCGGTCTAAGATTGTGCTCCGATGCTCTCCCGAACCCATCCCCTCGCCCGGCGCCTACGCGCTCTCAAGAGCGACGCCGCGCAGCGCGACTCCGAAGGCGTCTTCGTCGCGGAGGGGATCCACCTCGCCAAGGAGGCGCTCGCCGCGGGAGCGAGCATCGAAGCGGCCGTCGTGTCGCCGCGTCTCGAACGAAGCGACGAAG
>Ga0184628_10001109_pt1 | contig 13446 bp, 11 predicted proteins | sample PLM4_5_b1_FD_133149 | JGI IMG/M metagenome (GOLD analysis project Ga0184628, IMG submission 133149) | Groundwater sediment microbial communities from an aquifer in East River, Colorado, USA - PLM4_5_b1 | ecosystem: Environmental > Terrestrial > Soil > Riparian zone | place: USA: East River... | reverse complement strand
GTGATCGCGTTGATGAATTATCTCAAAGCCGAAGATGCCATCGTCGTCGGCCACTCCATGGGCGGCCGCGTCGCCCAACTCATGGCCCTCGATCATCCCAAGAAGGTGCGCAAGCTGGTGCTCGCTTCCACCGGCGCGCATTATCCGCAGACCAAGGGGCTGCCGCTCAAGATCATCAAGGAAATGATCGAGTGGGGCTACCAGAAGTATGAACGGGATCATACGATCCTGGTGGGTTGGACCGACGACTACGTCAAAGAACATCCGGAGAAGATTGAAGCTTACCTGAAAGTCCGCATGACTAATTTATGTCCGGTGGAGTTTTACCTGCGCCATCTGATCGCCCGCCAGAGCCATGATACCAGTCAACGTTTGCCGGACATCAAACAGCCGACACTGATCCTGGTCGGCGACGGCGACCAGAACATGACCAGCGAGATCAATCATCGCATGTCGTCGGAAATCCTGGCGCAGGGGATTCCTAACTCCAAGCTGGTGCTGTTGCCGAACGAGCGGCATAGTTATTTTTTCAGCAATCCCGACCTGGCGCACAAAACGATTCGCGAGTTTATCAAGGAATAATTATTTGTTCTTTGTGCGACAGCATCCGAACGTAGGGGCGAACCCCGTGGTTGCCCGTTCGGAGGGCAGGCACAGGGGCCTGCCCCTACACCAATACCCGTGCACGAATAATTGGGAGGATCTATTTTAATGCCGACAGTGCGCACCAACGACGCCGAGATTTATTTCGAAACTCATGGCCAAGGACAGCCGTTTGTTTTTTTCAGCGAGACCGCTTGCGATGGGCAGATCTGGAAACTTTATCAGGTGCCGGAGTTTGCCAAGGATCACATGACGATCGTCCACGACTATCGCGGCACGGGGCGGTCGAGCAAGCCAACCATCGATTATACGACGCGGATGTTTTGCGACGATGCCGTGGCGCTGCTCGATCACTTGAAGGTCAAGGACGCCATCGTGCTCGGCCACTCCATGGGCGGGCGGGTGGCGCAGCTCCTCGCCTTGGATCATCCGCAGCGGGTGAAAAAATTGATTCTCGCCTCCACCGGCGCGGCGTTTCCCGGCGGCGCCGGGTTGCCCTTGCCGATGTGCCAGGAGATGATCGAGTGGGGTTATGAGCGGTATGTGCGCGAGCACACGATTCAAGTCGGTTTTACCGCTGACTTCGTGCGCGACCAACCGGAGCGCCTAGAAACGTTTTTCCGCCAGCGCCTGGATAATATCTGCCCGGTGGAGTTCTACCTGCGCCATGTGCTGTCGCGCCAGGGGCATGACACCAGCGCCAGGCTGAAAGACATTCGCATGCCGACGCTGGTGCTGGTCGGTGAGAATGAAGGAGATCCTAACGTGGTCATGACGCACCGGATGTCATCGGATATTCTCGCCAAGGGAATTCCCGGCGCTAAATTTGTCATGCTGCCGCAGCAGAAGCACAATTATTTCGCCAGCGATCCGGTGAAAGCCCATGAAGTGATACGAGAGTTCTTGCGCTAACGGCGGTTTCTAGCGGCCGTAGAGCGATTTGATAAAGCCGCTGTCTTCAAGTTCCTTGACCAGCGTGTCATCGACGAAGGAGCGGACTTCACGCTCTTTTACCTTGGGATCCTCTTCGGCTATTTTATCGACGATCGATTGGACCGCACGGAGGGATGGATAGGGAACGTCGCTGTAGGCCGCGGTCATTAAATTATATGACATTTCCAGGTAACGCACGTCTCGTTCCTGGGACGATTGAATGCGCAGTTTGCGGCCCATGATGTCGAGACTTTCCTTTTTGTTCTTCTTGAAATAGGCGATGCCTTCAATGTAGCCCCTCATGAATTTGAGCGCCTGATCGCGATTCTTGCGCAGGAAACTGCGGGTGGACTCCAGAGTGTTTTGCAAATAGTAGATATCCATGGTCATCGGGTCGCCGACGACGCGGTAGCCCTTATCTTCCGCAAGAAAAAACGTCGGCAAAGTTAAAACCGCGGCATCGATGCCTCCCTTTTCGAGGCTGGCGAGCAGCGCCGGCGAGGAACCAACCTGAAGCGTTTGCACTTGATCGGGGCGCATATTCCATTTCTTGAGCATCAACGCCAGTACGAGATGGGCCGCCGAGCCGAATTGAGTGATGCCGATTTTGCGCCCTTTGAGATCTTGATAGCTTTTGATCTCGGGCTTGGCGAGGATGCGTTGCAGCCCTTTGGTCAGCGTGGATGACGCGATCACGGTTTCCGCACCGCGCATCTGCGAGCGGATCGAGCCTTCCCCTCCACCCACCGAAAAATGAATATCCCCGGCGAGAAGCGAGCTGACGACTCGCGCGCCGCCGCCGCCGATAAAAATAACCTCGACGTCGACGCCATGTTTTCGGAAAAGTCCTTTTTCTTCGGCGGCCCAAATGCTGCCGTTGGTAGCGCCGATGGAACTAAGCCCGAGGCGAAGTTTCTCTTGAGCGATCGCCTGTGGGGTCGGCAAAATAACAGTCAACGCCAGAAGGGTTACGCTGTAACGGACGAAAGTTGCGGCATTCATCAATGGTCTCCTTCAACACTGAAACTATACAAAATAGTAATAGCACCTATAGGCAAAATACACGCCAAAGGTTGTCAGGTCGAAACCTGGTTAATGGCGACGCGATTGAACGATTTCTCGACGCTTTCGCCCGGCGGCGTCAGACTGGCGACGAAACCCTGCCGAATTTTCAGGCGCGCTGCCTAGCCGATGATCAGAACCGGAATTTCCTTGAGGATGGGAATTCGAAAGTCTTCCGTAGATCCCGGTGGTCATAGTGTAGAAGGCGGCGCGTTGCACGCTCGGGTTTTCCAAAGTCATTTGAAGGCAACATTTAAATATGAATGAACGCCCGCAGCCAATTTTTCGGCAGCGCGGTATGGCCCTGGCCGGTGACATCTTCGGCGAGGAAGACATCGCCGGGGCCGAAGGTTTTTACCGTGCCGTCGCCGATGCCGATGTCGACGGTTCCAGAGAGTGTGATGCACCATTGGCGGCGCGGCGCGTTGTGCCAGCCGTGCAAATCGTCGCGGTTCTGATCGTTCTTGAAAACCAACGCCTTGGCGGCGATGGTCGAGAGGAAGGACTTCCCGCCCGGTGTTTGATCCAGTTCTTCAAAGTGCGATTTGCCGTCGCTGCCAGTGTACATTCGATAGAATTGCATAAACCCTCCAGTGCTAATTTTCTCTAGCCTTTAGCAGCAATCCATTGAGTATTCCATGCTAACTAATCAAGTTCATTGACAGCCGGGTCAAGGCGGGATAGCAAGAGCGGAGATTTTCACAGCGGTGGAAAAATGGCTGAGACAACCTGGCAAACTAACTGGAGTGATAATAAATTCATCGAAGACTGGGCGAGCAAGAGCAGCTGGCACGCGCCGACCCGTGATGTCCAGACGGCGATGGTGCTGCGCATGATACCGCAGCCGATTGACGCACCGATTCGTGTGTTGGACATCGGCGCGGGTTTCGGCGCCCCTGGCGGCGGCGGTGTTGCGCGATCGTCCCAACGCCACGGCAGTATGTCTGGATGCTTCTGCAGCGATGTTGAAGCTCGGTCCAGAGAAAACCCCGACTTGAAGGATCGCATGACCTTTGTACAAGGCTCCCTCGAAGTCGCGGGATTGGCTCAAGTCGGTGGATGGAACTTTCGACGCGGTGATTTCGGCGCGGGCGCTGCATCAGTTCATTGAGAACCAGCGCCGCCGTGATATTTTCAAAGAACTGTTCGGCGTGGTGCGCGCCGGCGGATGTTTCATCAACGCCGATAACGTCCGCGGCGCTAGCACGAGTTTAACTGAACAATATCTTGGAGTATAAAGCAAATATTTCGACTATTACATCAGGCAATAGAGCGGCGGCAAGATGAGTCTCGCCGAGGCCAACGCGGCGACGCCGAGCAGTTATCACGGAGCGCACAATACCGTCATTCTCGAAGCGGAATTGGCGTGGCTGCGCGAGGCTGGGTTTCAGGATGTCGATTGCTTTTGGAAGTTTACCACCACGGTGGTGTATGGCGGATTTAAGCCTTAACTCGTTCAAGTCGTTCAAACGTTTTCGCAGACCTCGCGACTTTATCGCATCGCTTTAAACCTCAACCTCACATAGTCCGCGTACCAATTGCCGTCCGATTTGTGCAACGCAGGCTCGAGTTCATGACGGACCTCAGCGAAAAATAATGCCCTTTCAGATTCCGCTACGGCTTTGCTAAACGGCTGGGCGAAGACTTCGAGCCAGTCGAGAATGTCTCCCGGCAGTTGGGTTGGGCGCGGGATCAATTCGATGTAGCTGACCGTAAAGCCATGGCGATTCAATAGATCGGAGTAATCTTTCGGCGAGGCATAGTACCACGGGTCGATGCTCCATGGATCGATACCGCGTTGTCGCAATGTGCTATGCAACGCCCGGCGGATGGTTTCGACGTTGCCTTTGCCGCCGAACTCGCCGACGAAGCGGCCAGCGGACTTTAGTGAACCGGCCACGCCTTCGACAACTTTGTCAGCTTGTTTCATCCAATGCAGCGCGGCGTTGGTGAAGACCGCGTCGAAGCGGCGCTTCAAGCCGAGTTGCTGGCCATCCATTACGATCGTTTGAATGCCGCGCTGGCGGGCGGCTTGAAGCTGCGCCAGGCTCGCATCGCAGCCGTACACCGTGCAGCCTATCTGGACCATCTTTTCAGTCAGGGCGCCGTCGCCGCAGCCGAGATCGAGAATGGTTTCGCCGGGTTTGCCGTCGAGCAACGCGAGCAGCGGCTCGCCGAGGTCGGCCACGAAGCGGGCGTTCTTGGCGTAGCTAGTCGGATTCCACGTCGTTGTATAAGCCATGATATTTGAAAATTAACATTTCGCGGCCGTCTTGAAAAACCGTAATTTAACCGTAGTCTGAAACTCGAAGCTCATGGCAACTAAGGACGCGGATCTCTCTTCTCTGCGCATCGATCGGTCGTCTGCAGGCCCACAAACGCCGCGCAAGTCTCGCTCTTTCGGCAAACTCATCGTTTGGTTGTTGGCGATCGCCGCCGTGATCGCGGCCGGGCTATTTCTCAAGGATATGTTTAACCCCGGCATCGAAGTGCAACTGACTACAGCTTCGGTGACTTCACCATCGCAGGCCAGCGCCGTCCTCACGGCGAGCGGTTACGTGGTGGCGCGGCGCAAAGCGGCGGTGGCTTCGAAGGGCACCGGCACGCTGGTTTATCTCGGCGTCGATGAAGGTGACAAGGTTAAGAAAGGCCAAGTGATCGCTCGGCTCGAGGATAGCGACGTCGCGGCGGCGCGGGATCGAGCGCGGGAAAATCTGCACATGGCGGAAGCCGACTTGAACGATGCCAAGCAGAATCTGGAACGCATGCGCACTTTGCTTAAGCGAGAATTGGTCGCTCAGGCCGAGTACGACATTGCCGACGGTCGTTACAAGCGCGTGGTGGCGACCATCGACTCGGCGAAGTTCGGACTCAAAGAGGCGGAGGTAGCGGTGGACAACACCCGCATCGTCGCGCCCTTCGACGGCACTGTGCTCAAAAAGAACGCCGATGTAGGCGAGATCGTCGCGCCCTTGGCCGGGGCCGCCAGTTCTCGAGCTGCGGTGGTGACCATTGCCGACATGTCATCCTTGGAAGTCGATGCCGATGTCTCCGAAGCCAACATCACGCGGGTCAGCGCCGAACAGCCCTGCGAGATCACTTTAGACGCTTACCCGCAGCAGCGTTATCCCGGTTACGTTACTAAAATTGTTCCCACCGCTGACCGCGCCAAGGCGACGGTGCTGGTGAAGATCAAGTTCCGCCAGTACGACCAGAAAGTTTTGCCGGAGATGAGCGCGAAGATCGCCTTTCTCCCGGCTGGCACGGGCAGCAGCGCCGCCGAAACCAAAGCGTTGCTCACCGTGCCGGCGGCAGCAGTGGTGACTCGCGACGGACGGACGGTGGTGTATCAGATTCGCGACGAGCACGCCGTTGAAGTGCCGGTGACCGTTGGACAAAAACTCGCCGGTCTTGTCGAGATCAAGAGCGGCCTCAAAGACGGCGATAAAGTCATCGGTAAAGTCGACGATCAACTCAAAGACGGCGCCAAAGTCACGCAAAAGACCAAATAGCCGTTCCATGACCGCTGCGCTCATCCAAGTCCAAGATCTCTACAAATCCTACCAGCGCGATAGTCTGGAGATTCCAGTTTTGCGTGACATCAATCTGGAAATCGCCGAAGGCGAATTTATCGCCTTCATGGGACCGTCCGGCTCGGGTAAGACGACGCTGCTAAATCTGATTGCCGGCATCGACAAACCGACCTCGGGAAAGATTATCATCGCCGGCATCGACGTGACGGACCTGAGCGAGTCCGAACTGGCGGTCTGGCGCTCGCGCAATGTCGGCTTCATTTTTCAATTTTACAATCTGATTCCGGTGCTGACCGCACTGGAGAACGTCGAGCTGCCGCTGATCCTGACGCCGCTGGCGAAAAAAGCACGGAGAGCCCATGCCGAGATGGCCCTGAGCGTTGTCGGCCTGGCCGAGCGTATGCATCATTACCCACGCCAACTCTCCGGCGGTCAGGAACAGCGGGTGGCGATCGCCCGCGCCATCGCCACCGATCCGGCGATCCTGGTGGCCGACGAACCCACCGGCGACCTTGATAAAGCCTCCGCCGAAGAAGTGCTCGAACTCATGGACCGGCTCAACCGCGAGCTCAACAAAACCATTCTCATGGTCACCCATGATCCGCGCGCCGCCGAACGGGCGCGCTCTGTGCGCCACTTGGAGAAGGGGGAGTTGGCGTAGGGGGAGGGTTCAAAAGTTCAATGTTCAAAGTTCAACGTCAGATACCGAGCCTGGGCAGCGTATACTGAGTCAAACATCGTAAAGCAACGGCATGGAATTGATCAAGCTGTTATTTCGCAATGTTTTGCGCCACAAGCTGCGCGGCTTGCTGACGATCGTCGGCGTCGGTGTGGCAGTGATGGCGTTCGCGTTACTCCAGACCGTGGTGAGCGCTTGGCATGCCGGCGTGGAAGCGTCGGCGGCGAACCGGTTGATCACGCGCCACGCGGTGTCGTTCGTGTTTCCACTACCGCTCGCCTATCGCGACCGCATCGCGCAGATCCCCGGGGTCAACAAAGTAACCTTTGCCAGTTGGTTCTCCGGGGTTTACATCGATAAGAATCAGTTTTTCGCCCGTCTCGCCGTCGACTCGGAGACTTTTTTCGACGTCTATTCCGAGTTTCTCGTCGACAAGCAGCAGTTCGAAGTCTTCAAGCGCGAGCGCAACGCAACGATTATTGGTAGCGACATCGCCGAACGCTACAAATTGAAGCTCGGCGACATCATGCCCATCGAGGGCGACGTGTTTCCCGGCCAGTGGGAGTTCGTCGTGCGCGGTATCTATAAACCGCGCGACCAGACCACCGATCCGACGACCATGATGTTTCACTACAAGTATTTGGAAGAGCGCGTTAGGCAAGAAATGCCGCAGCGTTCTGGTGAGATCGGCTGGTATATCGTGCGCATCGACGAACCGGAAGATTCAGCGCGGATATCCCAAGAAATTGACAATTTGTTCGCCAACTCCCGCGCCGAAACCAAAACCGAAACCGAACGGGCATTTCAGCAGAGTTTTCTCTCCGCGGCTGGCGCAATCATCACCGCGATGAATATTATGTCGTTTGTGATCATCGGCATCATTCTCCTCGTGGTCGGCAACACCATGATCATGTCAGCGCGTGAACGCACGCACGAGTTCGCTGTCTTGAAGGCGCTTGGCTTTACCGCCGGCCAGTTGTTTTTTCTCATCGCCGGAGAATCGATCCTGCTCTCGCTGTTCGGCAGCGCCTTGGGACTGGGCGTGACTTTCCCGGCGGTGGCGGGTTTTGAAACCGCGCTACCGAAAGGTTGGTTTCCGGTGTTTTATATCAAGCCGGAGACCGTGGTGATCGGTTGCACCGCTGGCCTATTGGTCGGTGCGCTCGCGGCGATTATTCCTTTGCGACGGGTGCTGACGACAAGAATCGTCGAAGGGCTGCGGCATGTCGGATAGCAGGGAATTTCACCGCGGCGCCGCCGACCACGGCCTTCGGATGGGCGCACCGATGTGTCCGCCGGTCCGGACGGGCGCAACGCGGGTGAGCCCCTACACCCCACTCCGCGCCGCCGCGATGAGGGATCTTCGGTCATAGTTAATCATGCAATTGCCTTTGAAATATATTGTCCGCAGCTCGGTATCGCGGCGCTTGACCACGGCGATTACGATCATCGGCATCGCGCTGGTGGTGTTTGTCTTTACCGCGGTGTTGATGATGGCCAACGGCGTGCAAAAGACCTTGCGCTCCACCGGCTCCGACGACAACTTGCTGGTGGCACGCAAAGCCGCCATGAGCGAGATCATGAGCATCATGGACCGCGAGGCGGCGGGGATCATCGTCAATTTACCGCAAGTGGCCCATGCCGCGGATGGCACGCCGATAAGTTCGAAAGAAGTCGTGGCGATCATCAATTTGAACAAGCTCGGCGCCGCGGGCATTAGTAATGTCACGGTGCGCGGCGTCGAGGCGCCGGCGTTTCAGTTGCGTCCGCAGGTGAAAATCACCGAGGGTAGAAACTTCAACTGGGGCGCCCGAGAGGTGATCGCCGGCGCCGGCATCACCAAGCGCTTCGTCGGCGCGCAGATCGGCGAGAAAATCAAGTTCGGCGGCGATTTCTGGACCGTCGTCGGGCTGTTCGACGCCGCCGGCAGCGGCTTCGATTCCGAGCTGTGGGGCGATTTGAATCAGATCGCCGATGCGTTTAGGCGTTCGTCCTTTTCTACCGTCACGGTACGGCTCAAAGATCCAGACGATCTAGCCAGCGTGACCCGGGCTTTTGAGAGTGACAATCGCCTGCAATATTTCGTCGGCAAGCGTGAAAAGAAGTTTTTCGAAGAACAGTCGGAGATGATGGCGACCTTCATTCGCATCCTCGGTATCTTCATTACGGTAATTTTCAGCACCGGTTCGACCATCGGCGCGATGATCACGATGTACGGCTCGGTGGCCAACCGCACGACCGAGATTGGCACCCTGCGGGCCCTCGGTTTTTTCCGGCGCAGCATTCTTATCGCTTTCTTGTTGGAATCTTTGGCGCTCGCCTTCGCCGGCGGCTTGGTTGGGCTCGGGTTTGCCTCGGTGCTCCAGTTTTTCTCGATATCGACGCTGAACTTCGGCTCATTCTCCGAGCTGGCTTTCTCCTTCGCGTTGTCGCCGTCGATCGTTGCCGCGTCCTTGGGATTCTCCCTGCTAATGGGATTGCTCGGCGGCTTTTTGCCCGCCGTGCGAGCGGCGCGGCTGGATATCATCCAGGCGTTGCGCGCGGTGTGAACCGGCTTGAAGGATTTAACCGCAAAAAAAGTCACCACGACGAGCCTGGGGCGTCGCAGCCGCAACCGATAAGAAGCATGGCCGCAAAGAACGCAAAGGGCGCAAAATAGAATCGGAAATTGTAGGGCGAGTTTAAAACCCGCCCTCTTAGCTTTGGCGCATCGGAAAATTTGCGCAAGCTGGCAAACCTTGGACTATGGTAATACGCCGAGCACGACTTAACTTCCGAACCATCGCGCCTGCTCGGTGAAAGGATCTCGTTGCGTCGGCCGGCCTGGCCGCTTGCTGCTTGAAGTTACTATGAGATGTGATGCGCCCGGTAGCGCGAAACTCATCCGTGATTTCGCGCTACCGGGTGTGATGCGGATTTGTTTCCGGAGGTTAGCTCATGAACCCCAAATTTGCCGTGCTAAAGTTGGCGATGTTGGGGCTAATCCCAGGGAGATCCGCGTTGGCAACCCCCATCCAACTCGCCAAGGTTGTCGCGACTTGATCGATGGCTGTCGTCGGGATCCAGCGGCCACGGGCACCGCTGCCACTGTCGGTATCGTTAGGGCCGGCGGCAGCCAGGGTCGGAAAGACGGTGCCGTTTGGACCCGGGACGCCGTAGAAGTTGCCGCCGTTGACCGCGCCGCCGACGACGAAAACATGATTGCCCCAAGCGTGATCGGTACCCAAGCCACCGTTGGGCACATAGGTGCGGCCGAATTCACTCATGGTGCACAGGGTGACGTTATTCTGGACTCCCAGTCCCACTGTGGCGTCGTAGAATGCTTTGACCGCGTTGTCGATGGTTGCCCACAGGTCGGCATGCTGGCCGGTGGTGGCATCGTTGCCGTTCACTTGGTCGCCATGGGTATCGAAACCGCCGATGGAACAGAAAAATATCTGGCGCTTGAGAGCGAGCGTGTCGCGCAGGCTAATGACTTTGGCCACCTGTTCGAGTTGATTGCCGAGTCCGGTTCTCGGACTGAGTGGAAAGGGTGAAACGACCGGATCGGTTGCCGAGCGCAAGGCCTCCATCGTGGCAAAGGTACTCAAGTTGATTTCGTTGGCCGCCTTGACCACAGTAAAGCCGCCGTTGAGCGCTTGGATCGCTTCCATGGCGTCGTAGCGAGGAATGCCTTGCAATGACGCTGGTGGGTTGGGGAAACCGTCCAGTCTGATGACTCGGCTCAGAGATGCGGGCGCGGGGGAGAGCGCAAGGGGACGGCGGAAGGCGCCAGTACTGAAAATATTATTACCGGCCATGGTCGCGATCATCGGAAACGTGGCGCTGCCATTTAAACTCGCGATGGCATCCGCGGTGCGCCCGCCCCAACCGGTTGATATGAAGCCGTTGGCGACCGCGGTCTGCCATTGATTCTCCTGGTCGGAATGAGAAAACAGATTCAATGGAATTCGTTTGAGGCGATTACGGTATTCGTTTCGGGTTAGTGGTTCCACCAACGGCCCAGTGTTCGGCATTATCGCCACCTTGCCGAGATCCCACAGAGACTTGATGCCGTCGAGCGCTGGGTGCAGGCCGAACTTCGCTCCCCCTAACCCACTGCTTGGAGTGATTTGCAGTAAACTGGCCTGCGGGATGCCGACATTCGCCGAGTTGTTTCGTTTGACTGCGTACTGAGAATAATTGTCATAGGGAATAAGAATATTATCGCTGTCGTTGCCGCCAAAGAGAAATACGCATACCAATGCTTTGTAGTCGGCGGCCTGGGCAAACGCGTTGGTCATACCGAACCCTTCCATCGCCAGGGTCGCCGCGCCGAGGGCACCGAAGCTGCGCAACAAAAATTCTCTCCGTGTGAGTGCCATATGATTCTCCTTCTCTAGCGTAGAACTTGATAGTGGTTCGATGTCGCGACCAGATAGATCGCCGTCTGCGCGCGTAAGAGTAAATTCGTTACCGGCACGGTGTTCACCGCGTTGACGATAATGGTTTTCATCTGCTGCGACATGGTGCAGTGGAGCATCCAGCAGCTCAATCGGTCGACCAACTCCACCGGGGTGTCGGCAAGGTCTTCCCAGATTTTTAGAGTCAGAGCGGTGCCCTTCGGTGTGTTCGGCAGGCTCACCGGAATACCCGAGAAAAGCACTTGATTGATAAAATTAGCCCGCGTGATGGTCGTCAGCGTCGAAAAAATACCAAACACCGGGCCGACCAGATTAGGTTCTCCGGGAACCTCGTATTCCGCCGGATAGTAGTTAAAGACTGTCGGGGAGCGAAACACATCCTGATTCATCGCTGCCGAGCCGCGCGAGCCGCCGTTGAGGACGCCGTCGCTCTTGGCCTCGAAGGCGCGCAGGAAGTTGAGCATAAACACCACCGGCTCGTTGAGTTTGCCGGCATCGGGATCGACTGCCGAATCGGGTAGAGTGCGCGCTTCGGGGTCCATGAGAATCGCTTTGATCACTACCCCAAGTTGGTTGGCGGCATTGAGGTTCGCGGAAAATATCGCCGCTATCCGGCCGACATAGGCGGGGGATGGGTTGGCCGTCACCAAATGGCGAATCAACTGTTTAGAGATGAACGGCGCGACGTTGACATGACTGACGATGTTGTCGATGGCAAAGTTCAATTCCACCTCGGCATCTGTGCCGGCCGGAACGACTGCGCCGTTGAGCAATGTCTTGGCGCCACGGTCGTGATGCATTTCCTGGTTCTGGCTGTTGCGCCGCACCACCATGGGAACTTTGTAGTTGGGAACTTCACCGCCGACACCGCGCAACGGCGGAGCGAGTACCCAGCCGGTGAAGACGCGCGCGAATTCCTCGACCTTGGCTTGATCGTAGGTCGGAATCGGCTGGCCATCGCCGTCGGTTTGGTAAGTGCCGTCCTGATTCATCATGAAGGTGCCGATGGAGAATAGCTGGAGAATTTCCCGGGCAAAGTTTTCGTTGGGCTGAGCGATCGAACCGTTGCGGCAAATATTAACGTTGGCGGGAACCGGTGTTTGGCAGCGGTTGTTGAGCATGTCGAGGTAGCGGCCCATGGCCGGCGTTAGCGCGATATCGAAGAGCAGCTCCCGGTAGTTGCCAAAGGCATTGTCGTAGAGCAATTGCTGGTAGGTTCGCATCCATGCGGGCATAGGAACGGCGCCCTGCGCGGTGACGAAGATCTGGCTCAGCGCGAAGGCTGCCCGTTGGCGCAATTGGTCCTGTCCTGTGAGCGCGTTGGTAAAAAAGTGTTTCTGCAATTGATAATAGGTGTAGTTGTCGCGCGCGCAGGTGTCGACACAGTTTACCGGCTGGGATTCAGGGTAGAATCTGAGATTAGGGTAAACCTTGGGTCGAGCTTTGAGTTGCCCATCGATCCACGCGGCGATGCCTTGCTGCTGGACTCTTTGCATGGTTGCCTTATTGGGCCCCCAACTCGCTTGCTGGAGAAATCGAACTGCTTCCGCTTCTGTAGGCTTTGGCGCCACAGCGCCGTAAGTATCGCTGGCGTGCCATAGCCCTGTAATGGCTACCAGCGAGTAGCATAAGAGCTTTGCTGTAAAACCTTTCTCTCTGATCATGTTTTCTCCTCTTTGTCCGCCTGCGGTCGCTTGCTTAGCACTGCGGCCCGAAGCTGGCGTTGTTCAACGCAAGTGCTCTGATCAATTTTGCTATCGCCGGAGACTGAGCAAAATCAGGACCCAGGAGAGAGGAGAGGCAGTTGGGCGGGCATGACTTGGAATGACAAGGAGCTTCGTCTCTTCGTTCAGCGGGAAAAGCTCGTTGGCGGCTATTTTTGCACCGCTGCTAATATTTCTGTTGAGACAGAAGGGCTAATTCGGTTGGTTGAACCGAAAGCGTAATTTGCGAAGCGTTTGATGAGTTCTGATAAGACCGCTGCCGGCCGCGACTCCTTAGATGAAAATCGTGCTCGCGGTAGTGCTGCTTTTAGTCGTTCTCTGGGAAAATCGCCCACACCCACAAGAGGAGGGCAATGGAACGTTAACTTTTGGCGATTGTCGAATTAAGCGTGTCCGTGCGCCGCAGGACTTCCTCCTCCGTCATCGCTTCTACTTCGCGCATCATCTGAGCCAACTCGGCTTCGCTTGTCCGCTTCACTTGGATATCTGTAACAATGGCGGCCATCTCG
>Ga0184628_10001108_pt1 | contig 13457 bp, 10 predicted proteins | sample PLM4_5_b1_FD_133149 | JGI IMG/M metagenome (GOLD analysis project Ga0184628, IMG submission 133149) | Groundwater sediment microbial communities from an aquifer in East River, Colorado, USA - PLM4_5_b1 | ecosystem: Environmental > Terrestrial > Soil > Riparian zone | place: USA: East River... | reverse complement strand
GATCACGCGCAGGGGCAGACGCTATCCTCCCAGGCGTTGGTCAACGCGCTGCGACAAGGTGGGAATGTCATCGTCATGCGGCATGCGAGCTCGCCGATGATGCCGCCGGACAAACAAACGGCAAATCCCGACAATGTGAAGCTCGAGCGGCAGCTCGATGCCAAAGGTCGCGCAGACGCGATTGCGATGGGTGGAGCCCTTCGAGACCTGGAAATCCCCATCGGTGAGGTGCTCACCAGTCCCACGTACCGGGCTTTGGAGACAGTACGCTTTGCGTTACTGGCGAATCCGCGGCCCTACGAAGAGCTGGGTGATGGCGGACAGAGCATGCAAGGCATCGCGGAGGGACATGCCGCCTGGCTCCGGGAGAAGGTCTCTCACCCTCCTTCGGCGCGTACGAACACGATCATCGTGACCCACATGCCGAATCTCGCGCGTGCGTTTCCCGCATGGGGCGCAGTCGCGGAGGGGGAAGCGGTCATCCTGCGCCCGGACGGGAAGGGCGGAACCGAGTTGGTTGGGAGGATAAAAATCGAGGAGTGGCCGCGACTTCCGCGCTAGAAGAGCAGCTTGATTCCGAGCTGCATCTGACGCGCCGGCTGGGCGCTGAAAATGCGGCCGAAGTTCGGCGTAAACGCCGTGCGGTTCGGCACGTCGAAATTGGCGCGGTTGAAGACGTTGAAGACGTCCCACCTGAACTGAAAGCGGACGCCGTTCGACAGCGCGGCGGTTTTTTGCAACGTCATATCGACGTTCGCATAGCCAGGTGCCAGGACCGAGTTGCGCTTCGAGTTGCCGAACGTGAAGGGGGCGGGCAAGGAAAAGCAGCTCGCGCTGAACCATTGTTCCGGCGTCCGCGCTCCGCCGGCATTCGGATCGCACGACACGTCGGGCCGTTGTGCCGGCCCAGAGCCGATGTTTGCGCGATCCGTTCCCAGGTTCACGGTGAATGGCGCGCCCGACTGAAGCGTGACGATGCCACTGACCTGCCAGTCGGCGCCGAGCCGTCGCATCACACCGTTCTGGCCGCCCCAGCTTGGAAGCGCATACGTGAAATTGCCGGCAAACCGATGCCGGTGATCGAAGCTCGAGAGCGCCCGCTCGGCGGCCATGTTACGGACATCCTGTGGAAGGTTGGTCTCGTACGTGGTCGCGCCTGGATCGGACGCGTCGTCGATTGACTTCGACAGGGTGTAGTTGCCAGAGAAGGACAGACCGCGCGAGAGGCGCTGAGTCGCTTTGAGCGTCAATCCGTTGTAGACGGAATACCCGTCCCAGCGAATCGCTGTGATGTTGCTCAACGCGGGAATCGGCCTGCGCGGCGCAATCGGGCCCGGCCCGGGATCCGGCACGTTGACGACCGTCGAACTGTCTGCGCCCACAATGCTGGATCGCAGGTAGGACAGCTCCACCATCGTCGTCGAAGCCACCTGCCGCTGGATGCCCACGATCCAGTTCTTCGCGTATTCGGTCCGGTAGTCGTGGTTCATCGTGTTGCCGCCGACCGTGCCGGTGGCGGGCGCCAGCAGGACGTCTCGCGTCTGATACGTGGGCTGGATCGCGTCGGCCGCAGCATTGACCGTCTTGGAGAAAAAGAACGGGAGCGTTTGTGCCAGCGCCTGCTGGACGCTGTAGGCCCACTGATTCAGAAAGACCCCGAAGCCTGCGGTGATAACCGTTTCACGCTGGCCGGGCAGAACCCAGGCGAGGCCCGCGCGTGGCGCGAACCGAAGATAACTCGGCCGCAACAGCCCGGCGGTCCAACCCGCCTCCTTCGACGTCACGTACGGAATCGGGATCTGAGGAAGCAATGGCTGCGCGGTCGTAGAGATCTGCCCCCGGTCATCGCTCGCGATGACGAATCGGCCGCCCGGAGCTGACAAGTCGATCGCCGAGAGGCGATTTGCCGTGTCGTTCATCTGGCCGTTGATTTCGTAGCGGAGGCCGTAGTTGAACGTCAGATTGGAAGAAGCTCGCCAGTCGTCCTGTGCGTACAGATGCAGCCAGGTCGTTCGACCGTTCTCGTCGGCGCGTCCGATGCCAACCTGCGCGGCGCTCGGGTACCCGAGGAGGAAATCGCCCAATGCGTTCCCCGTCCATTGACCGTTGTAGGTGAATGCGCCGCGAGCTGCCTGGGGATTCACAGGGTTGAAGTTCAGACGGAAGAGGTACGCCCCGAGCTTGAAATGATGGGCGCCGCGTTCCACGAGCACGTTGTCATAAAGCTCGAAGCTGCGGTCGCGGCGCGAGACGAACGTCGTCGGGTCGCCGATCGCGCTGTACAACCCTCCGAACGAGACTTGCGGGTACCCCATATCGCGCGGATCCCGGGTTGTGCCCAGTAACCCCACCGGTGATGCGAAGTCGACTCCTTGATTCTGGCTAGCCTGCCCGCCGCTGACATTGAGATACCCGAATCGGGTCTCGTGCAGGATCGAGGTACCGAACGTGTGGGTGTAACTGAGGGCGAGATTCTCCGTGCGCGTCGTCACGACGCGTCCAAATCCCGGGACGAGCGATTCATTGAGCGCGCTCGTGCCGAACGGCTGCGTGTCGTTGACGGAGTATGCCGTGAATCGCCCATACAGCGTGTCGTTCGCCGAGATGCGATGGTCCACGCGGCCGGTGAACTGATCCATCCGGTTGATCTCGGGTTCAACGGCGAGCAGATTCTGAACTGAAGTGCTGACCGTCGGCTGCGGCACCCTGGCCAACAGAGCCACCGCGATCGGATCCAACCGGTTTGCTGGAATCCTGTTTCCAAGAAACGGCGCACAAGCCCCGGCTGCCGTGCGCGTCGCAGGATCGCAGATCGGCGCAGCGCCTGAGAAATCTCCTTGTCGTGCGCCGACCGACGGCACAGAGAAGGTTTGCGTCACCGACTTGCGGAACCGCTGGCCCTCATAGCTGGCGAAGAAGAATGTCCTGTCGCGGCTGAGCGGGCCGCCGGTGTTCAGCCCGAACTGGTTCTGGCGCAGCGGCGGTGCCGGCCTGGCCGGATCGTCGAAGTAGTTCCTCGCGTCGAAGCGGTCGTTGCGCAGGAATTCGAACGCGCCGCCATGGTACGCGTTAGTCCCCGACTTGGTGACGACATTGATCAGCGCGGACGCCTTGCCGCCGAATTCGGCGGGATACATCGTCTTTTGAATCTTGAACTCCTGAATCGCCTCGATTGACGGGCTCACGACAAGGTTGTTGAAATACTCGTCGGTCACCTTGACGCCATCGAGGAGGTAGATGTTGTGGCCGCTTCGCTGTCCGTCGACGGCGGGCAGGCCGCCGGCTTGCTCGAGGGCTGCTCCGCGCGTCCCACCTGGCGGAATGACGACGCCGTCGCTGAGCAGGGCGAGCTGAAGAAACTGTCGGCCGTTGAGCGGCAGCTCCACTACCTGCCGATTGTCGATGACATCGCCGACTTCCGCATTGGCGGTCTGAAGCAGCGGAGTGTCGCTTGTGACGGTGATGGTCTCCTCCTGTCCACCAAGCGGGAGCGTCACGGGCAGATTCACGCGCTGACCGATCTGGAGAAGTAACCCCGCCTGCGTGACCTGCTTGAAGCCCTCGAGGCTGACCGTAATCGTGTAGCTGCCGACCGGCAGCCCCGCGAAAAAAAACCGTCCAGCGTCGTCGGAGACGCGCTCGATTCGCAGGCCGGTCATCACGTGAAGGGCGACGACTGTCGCGCCAGGGAGCACACCGCCCTGCGAGTCCCTGACGACGCCCTCGATTTCGGCGGTATTCGTTTGGGCAATCAGAAGCGGGCCGCTCATGAGGATCATGAGCAGACAAGACGACAGCAGTCGCGCCGCGCGTCTGGGGATCAACACCTCAGCCTCAATGATCCCCAATTATAAGGTGGCCGGCCAGGCGGCGCTCTCGCAGAGGTGGGCCTTTGGGTCGCCTGGCTGTGGTCCGCCTTGCGTCTAGCGCGTGGCCGACGGTTTGGGACGTGCCCCGGTCTGATCGACGGCAGCACGGAACGCCGCGGCTAGTTTCTGGGCCGATCCCCTCCCCCAGTAGTGCAGGAAAATCACCGTGGGCTGTGTGCCGGTCATGTGGTGGTGGATCGCGACCACGTCGAGCCCGCTCGAGCGCAGCGACTTCAGGACTGGCGTGACCTCGCTGTCCAGCATCGCGACGTCTCCCGCGACGACCGCGTCGGCGTCGTTGCCGTAAAACGCCGCCCAGGTGTTGAGCCCCATGCGCGCGTTGATCGACGCGCCCATCTCGTTCAGCGGAATGTCCGGGCGGCCGATCGTGATCTTGAACACGGCGCCGTTCTGCTCGCCGTCGTAGCCGACGATCTTCGCGAGCGCTGCGCCATCGAGGTTGCCGTCGATGGCGCGTCCCGCCGCCGCCGTCGATGCGGGCGGATGCGCGCCGATGAGAGCAAGTGCGGGCTTCACCTTCGCCGCGAGCTCGGACGGCGAGCCGTGTCCATGGACGTGCATGTAGTAGATGCGCGGCGTGTCGTAGAAGAAGTGATTGTGAAGCGCGGTGACGTCGAGGCCGTTTGTCAGCAGCGCCGACATCACGGGGTTGACCTCGTCTTCCGTCAGGACGAGATCGCCCATCATCACGTCCATCCCGTTGCCTTTCGTCAACGCCAGCCATCCGCCGAATCCGAACGGCGTCGGCGTGGCGATGCCACCGATCGACACCTTGAGGTCGTTGCGGGGAATGTTGACGCGGAGGACGTTGTCCTTGAAGTCTCCCTGTTTCCCGAGCGCTATCAGCACGCCCTGGTAATCGGTGGGCATTGCGGTTTGTCCGAAGGCGAGAGCAGGACAGACCAGAAGGATCGCAGTGACGAGCTTGCGTACCATAAGGCTCTCCTCACCGCGACGATAACACGACGCTTTAGCCTTAACACCGCGGCTCTTCAGTCGCGCCGCACCGAGCTCTTCATTTCTCGGTGCCTCACTGTCGTGCGGTTTCGCCTCCATGGAGACTCCATTGGAGAGGACGTAGAGGCGGGTCTTTAGACCCGCCTGACCGCGTTCCTTACTGAACGTTAACCGTGCCGATCATGCCCGGATGGATCGTGCAGTGATACCGGAAACTCCCCGCGGATGAGAACGTCCTGGTGAATGTTGCGCCTGGCGCGATGTTGCCGGAGTCCCACGTGCCGCCGTCTCCCGTCGACGTGTGTGTGGTGGTGTCGTTGTTCGTCCACGTCACCGCACCGCCTACAGCGACCGTGACGGGGTTTGGAGCGTAGGCCGTTGCGGTCATCGTGAGCGCGCCCCTTACGATTGATGCGGCCACTCCCACCGTTGGCGACGGCGTTGGTGATGGTGTTGGTGTTGGTGACGGCGTTGGCGATGGTGTTGGCGCCGGCGTCGGTGTCGGTGTGGGTGCGGGTGTTGGTGATGGGGTTGATGGGGAATAGGACGATCCGCAGCCGAGTGAGAGTGCTAATAAGACCGTTGCGATAAAAATCCGAAGAGCAGCCATGTTTCCTCCTTGTGCTTTCTTTGGAGTGTCACGGCAAAGTCGCTGCCCTTGCGCGGCCGACGATTCATGGCGCATTCGACTGGAAAACGCGACGAGTCAGGACCGATCGATTACGAATGGCCTCGATCGCTTTCGCATGGCGTAAGCAGCTCAGCGATTGGCAGCGTGGCGTCGGCGAGAAGCGTTTCTGAATGTTTCTTCAGGAAGGTTTACACGCGGTTGCTCCTAGAATCGGGAAGACTTCGACGCGGATGACAAGAGTCATTGAACAGACTGTCATTTGGGCTACGTCGGACGGCGTGCGATGCGTCGTCGCCCCGTACGACGAGACGCGTTATCAGCTTCGCCTGCTACGCGCGGCGGGGACGGTCAAGGCCGACCTCTTCGCGACTCTGGCCGATGCGAATCACGCGGCGAATCGCTGGCGCGCCGAAATGAATAAGCACGACTCTGCTCCTGCCAGAAAGCGCCCGCGATAGCGGTGACGCGTCGCTACTTGAACACGACCGATGTCGTGAGCAGAATCTGCCTCGGCCTGCCTGGATCGGCGGTCTCGCCCCCCGTCCAGTAGTACTCCTTGTTGGTCAGATTGTGCGCGGATATCGTGAAACGAAGCGGACCGCGCCGCCACGTCGCCGCCGCATCGAGGAGCGAGTACGACGGCAGCTCGAATGTGTTGCTGTTGTCCGTCTCCACGGTGCCGACGTGCTTGACGTTCAGCGTCACGTCGAACGCTGGGATCGGACGGATCGACACGCCACCGTTGTAGACGTGATCCGGTGAGATCGGCAGGCGGTTGCCCGTCAGGACGTCATCGCCGTCCTCGGATTCGATGACGAACTCGCCGAAGCGATTGCGATAGAAAGACGCGTTCGCGTAGAGCGAGACCTGAGGCGCGGGCTGGAGGGTCACGCCGGTCTCGACGCCCTTGTAGCGCACTTTGCCGGCGTTGGTGGGCAGGAAGAACGGTCCCTGGCGCGTGCTCAGCACGACGCCGTCCTCGCGCATCCGGAAGTAGGTGGCCTCGAGCGACACGCGTCCGTTCGCCAGGCTTCCCTTGAGCCCACCTTCGATGTTGTCGATGTTCTCGGGCTTCAGATTGAGCGGCACGTCCGCTGGTACGAGTGAGCTCGGACGGCGCGGCGGGAGGAAGGCCTGCGAGTACGCCCCGTAGGCACTCAACGTCGACGCGTTTGCCCCGTCGGCGCCGAGGAGGCGGACCGTGGCGCTGGCTTTCGGGCTGAACGCGTCGAACGTGTCGTCGATCTTCGCGCCGCCGTTCCGCGCGTTATCGAGGTCCAACCGGTCGTAGCGTCCCCCGGCGGTCAGCAATAGCCGCGAGACCGGCGCCAGCGAGTACTGTGCGAAGAGACCCGTGATGCCGAGGTGATAGACGCGGCTCCCGGTGTCGTGCTCCCACTCGCTGCGCGGCGGGATGACCGGGTTGAGGTAGTTGATCGAGAACCCGAACAGATCGGGGTCGTTGTAGATGAAGTCGCTTGCCAGTTTTCCGCTGTTCCAGTCGTAGGAGCCGCCGGCGATAAACGTGCTTTTCATCGATCCGATTGTGGGCGTCGCTTCGAACCGCAGTTCCTCGTACAGGATGTCTTCGTCCATCTGCTGCGAGAACGGATACATCGTCACCGTGTGCGCAGTCAGATCGTACGGGGACCCGATGAAGTCGCCGTCCTCCTGGAACGCGTGCTGGACCTTGCGATAGCCCAGGACCTCGACGATGCGAGCGTTGGTGCCGAGCTGGCGGTTGTAGTTGAGCGTCAGACGGGTCTCGCCCTGGTGATAGTTGACGCCAGGGACATTGAAGTTGGTGAACCGGTCGAAGCGCGGGTCGATCACGTGCAGGAACTGGCCGTTGATGATCGGCTCGTTGGTCGGGGTGCTGTTATCGGACACCACGCGGTTGACGGTGACGCTCCCGTACGAGTTCGTTCCGCGCGTAAACGTCAGCTTGCCGAAGAGGGCCCAGTTACCGTCATTGAAATCGGTCGTCGTCTTGTTCACGAAGTAGCCGCTGTTGTGCTCCTTGGCAGCGGAGACGTAGAAGCCGCCCCAATTGCTGATAGGACCCGTCACCGCGGCGAGCCCCTTCAGGGTTCCGAACTGTCCACCGGTGAACTCCACGCGCGCCTCCGGAGTGGCGGCGGGATCCTCGGTGCGGATATTCACAGCGCCGCCGATCGCAGTCCTTCCGTAGAGTGCGGAGTTCGGGCCGCGTACGACTTCGACGCTGCCCGCATCGTTGATCGGCAGCGCGATGATGCGTGATGCGTTGTTCGAAAGGGTCTGGGGCACTCCATCGACGAGCACCAGGACGTTGGTGAACTCAGGATCGCCGCGCGGCATGCCGCGCAACATGACAGAGTCGAAGATGCCGAGCTGCGTGCTGACAACCGCGCCGGGAACGTGGGTCAGCGCATCGGTCAGCGTCTGATCGCCGCGCGTCTCGAGCGTATCGCGGTTGATGACGTCGGTTTGCGCGGCCACCTCGCCGATGCTCAGTGGCGTCTTGCTGGCAGTGACCTGGACGCGCTCCAGGTAATTCGGCGTCGCCTCCATCTCCACGCTGAGCGTCGTCGGCTGGTCGGCGCGCACCTGCACCGCCTCGATGCGCAGGTCGAGATATCCGGGAGCCGTCGCGACGACGACCGCATTTCCGGGTGGCACGCCGGTCAGACGAAACCGTCCGCCTGTGTTCGCGGTCGCTGAGAGACTGTCAATCGATACCTTCGCATTCGGGATGACCTGGCGTGTCTCACGCGCAATCACAACACCCTCGACGACGCCGCCGGCCGGACCTTGTGCGTCGACCACACCAGGCACGAGCGCGGTGCAGACGACCCACACGGCTCCGGCGACGAATCCCTTCAGTTCCGACTGCGGTTCACGCATTCAATGGCCTCCGATAACCGCACACATGCGCGGCGCGCCGATCATAGGAGGGGCGAGTGGGTCCCGTGACTGAAGAGTGTCTAAAGTTCTCCTGACATGTATGTCAGGTGGCGGCGCAAGGATGTCACTTGGCGCGATCCTTCGTGACGAAAACTTCAGCCACTCTTCAGATACCAGCCAGAACCCTGCAGATAGGATCCGCCGTCATGCGCGTGCTTGTGGTCGAGGACGAGAGAAAGTCGCGAACGCGTTTCGCGAAGGCCTCGAAGGTGAGCGGCACCAGGTTGTCCTCGAAGGGACAGGTGAGGGCGCATACATGCACGACGGGAGCACGGGTACCGGGCCTGACGTTCGAGATCCCCGAAAAGAATCGCTGGGCGTTTGTCGCGCAGCTTGACCCGGTGCACCGCGCAACGGTATAAGGATCCTCGCCTCGGGTGCCCATGACGGGCATAACAGGGAAGTCCGGTGCAAGTCCGGCGCGGTTCCGCCACTGTGAGTGAGGGCGCGTCGCTTCAAGACAACCACTCAGCGTGTTGCTGGGGAAGGTGAAGCGACAGACAGTCAAGTGCTGTCCCCTCCAAGCCAGGAGACCTACCCAGGTGAAGCGGCTGCCTTTCTGCGGAGAACAGAAAGCATGCATTGGCATCCTGGTTTCACTCCTGCCTCGATCCCATTCGCACGCCTAGTGTTCCCATGGACTGTCCGCCGCGTGGAGGACAAGCATGGGCAGCATCTCGACGACCAGAGGCGATAACGGCCAGACGGGTCTCGCAGGCGGCATTCGCGTCTCAAAGGCATCGCTCCGCGTCGACACGTACGGCAACGTCGACGAGCTGAACTCGACGCTCGGCTTCGCGCGGTCGATCTGCGAGGACACCGAGATCGTCGAGCTGTCGAAGCGGATTCAGCGGGATCTCTTCACGATCGGCTCGTCGCTCGCGACACCCCCGGCAAGTCCCAGGGCACAGGTGGCCGTCACCACGGAGATGGTTGACGCGTTGACGGCCGAGGTGCACCGCTTCGAGGCCATCGAAGGCGTCCTTGCCGACTGGTCCCTGCCAGGCACGCTGCCCGTCACGGCGGCGTTCGATGTCGCGCGGACTGTGTGCCGTCGCGCGGAACGAGGGGTCGTAAGCCTCATCGAAAACGGCGAACCCGTGCAGCCCGCAATCCTCCCGTACCTCAATCGGCTGTCTGACCTGCTCTGGATTGTCGGGCGCAAACTGGAACACGACGCCGGCGTGAGCGGTTCGCTGCGCGAGGTCACCGGCAAGGTCGGCAATCGGTTCTCGCGGGCGTGGTGAGTCGGATGGCGAAGCGTCTGCTCGCAGCGTTCGCGTTCGCGTTCGGGATCGTCGCATCGCCGGCGCACCCGGCACATGCGCTCGTGGCGCAGACGCCCGCACGCATCGTCTCGACGCTGCCGAGCATCACCGAAACGCTGTTCGCCCTTGGCCTCGGAGATCGCGTGGTCGCCGTGTCTCAGCACTGCCGCTACCCGCCGCAGGTGGTTGCGTTGCCGAAGGTCGGAACATTTGTCAAACCAGACCTCGAGCGGATCCTCACGCTGAAGGCGGACCTCGTCGTCATCAGCGACAGGGCGGCTGGCGATTTCGCGGCCCGGCTCGGAGCGCTGCAGGTTCCGTTCGTCGCGGTCCCGAGCCGAACGCTGTCCGACGTGACGCTGGCCATCCGGCAGATTGGCACGGCCGCGGGCATCGAGTCTCACGCGCGGGAGGTGGCGGAGACCATCGAACGGCGGCTGGACGACATCCGGCGACTGTCGGTTGCGAACCCCCGCCCGAGGGTTCTGCTGATTCTGGGCCGGAATCCCCAGGCACTGACCGGGATGGTTGCTGCCGGCAGGGATTCGTATCTCAACGACCTGATCACGATCGCGGGCGGCCTTAACGTGCTTGACGAGCCGGGCGTGCCGCCGTACCCGCACATTTCGCTCGAGAACGTGCTGGACCTGAAGCCCGATGTCATTGTCGACGTGATCGACATGACCGCGACAAGGGCCGTGCGGGCGCGCCGTGCCGAGGCAAGCCGCGAGCTGTGGCGGCGCTTCCGAACGATCCCCGCCGTCCGCAACGGTCGCGTGCATGCGGACGCGATCGATGCGCTGGTCGTTCCTGGGCCGCGCGTGGTCGACACAGCCGAATGGCTCGCCGCTCTCATCCGGGAGCCGTCGCGGCCGTGACGGCACGCCCCATCTTCATCGGCGGCACGTCGTCCAACGCCGGCAAGAGTTGGATGGCGACAGCGCTCTGTGCGTGGCTTCAGGGGCGGGGCGTCCGCGTAGCGCCGTTCAAAGCGCAGAACATGTCGAACAACTCCTATCCGTGCAAGGGAGGCGGGGAAATCGGTCGCGCCCAGGCGGCGCAGGCGGACGCCTGCGGCCTCGATCCTGAACCGGCCATGAATCCGATTCTGCTCAAGCCGAACGGAAATGGCGCCAGCCAGGTGGTGCTCAACGGGCGCGTGTGGAAGACCCTTTCAGCGCGTGACTACTACACGCACGCCGGCGCGCTCCTCCCGCACGTGATGGCGGCGTACGAGTCGCTCGCACAACGATTCGACGTCGTCGTAATCGAAGGCGCCGGGAGTGTGAGCGAGCTCAACCTGCGTCCCTTCGACCTCGTCAACCTCGGGCTGGTGACGCGCCTGCAAGCACCGTGGGTGCTCGTCGCGGATATCGAACGAGGCGGCGTGTTTGCGTCGATCCTCGGAACGATGGCATTGCTGTCGGCCGACGAGCGCTCACTGTTCCGCGGCTTTATGGTCAACAAGTTTCGCGGTGACATGACGCTCTTCGACGAAGGTGTGAAGATCCTGGAAGAGCGGTCGGGCTCGCCGTGTCTCGGCGTTTTTCCCTACGCCGATGACATCGAGGTGGCTGCCGAGGACAGCCTTGCGCTTGAAAGCCGGCGTCGAACTGCGCCTCCCGCTGGCGCGAGCGTCGCAATCATCAGGTTTCCGCGGCTGTCGAACTTCACCGACTTCCGCCTCATCGCGTGGGCCGATTGGGTGGATGCTCCGCCTCTCACCGACTACGACTTCATCATCCTCCCTGGCAGCAAGAACACCGTCGCGGACCTGGAGTGGATGCGCGCTCGACGACTCGACGAATGGGTCATCGCGCGCCACCGTCGCGGCGCGACGGTAATCGGTATTTGCGGCGGGTACCAGATGCTCGGCCGCGCAATTCACGATCCCGATCGCCTGGAGTCGGACGCCGGCAGTGTCGCCGGCCTTGGAGTGATTGCTGCGGAAACGACCCTCGCGCGCGACAAGACGACGCGCGTGATGGGCGGTTCGACCGCGGCCGGCGCGGTGTTTGACGGGTATGAAATCCACCTGGGATCGACAACCTCCGACGGCACGGTCGCACCATTTGCGCGCCTTGCGGACGGAACCTGCGATGGCGTGCGGGGAAATCGGGTTATCGGCACGTATCTCCATGGCGCTCTGGAGAGCGTTGCCGTGTGCGAGGAAATCTTCGGGGTTCCGATTGCGCCGCCTGAGCCCGCGACGCACACGCATCGCCGGCTGGCTGAGTGGTTCGAGACGCATGCGCGTTCGATTGAGGTACTGGGTCTGTCATGACTGAGCTCAACTGGGAGACGCTGGCGCAGAAGCCCGGCTTAGTTCTGCGGCGGTCTGGACGGTTCCTCGTCACTGACCTGCTCACGCCGCATGATGTCTTGAGCACGTCGGTGCGGAATGGGGGGTACATCCAGGGCGCGCGATACCTCCTGAATCATCAGAGTTGCGAGGGTGCCGCTCACCACGCGCGTCACGGCCTGATGATCGAAGCGGGACTCGAGCGCTATCACGACGAGGTGTGCACGGAAGTGAGTCTGCCCGCCGAAGCCACCGTCGTGATGGGCACCGCGGCCAGCATGAATTACGCCGCGCTGGTCGCGACTGACGATGACGGCGTCGAGGTCATGGCCGTCGTCACCGCGGGGGTGGAGGGAAACGCCACGTGCGCAGGCGATCCGGCGACCTGGCGCGAAACCGAGGCAGGCATTCAGAAGGTGCCCGCATACGACGGCACCATCAACACCATCCTCTTGATCAGCGCGCCACTTACCGCCTCTGCATTGGCGCGCGTGGTGGTCACGATGACGGAAGGGAAGAGCGCGGCGCTGGCGCGCCTGTCGATTCCAAGCCGTCAATCAATGGACCTTGCCACCGGCACCGGCACGGACCAGTACTGCATCGCGGCGCCTGCCGGCGGCCCTCGGCGACTCACGTCGGCAAGCACGCATGTGAAGCTAGGTGAACTGATCGGCGTAGCCGTTCGTAACGCGACGCTCGAGGCCTTGCGCTGGCAGAACGGCCTCGAAGCCAGCTACACGCGCGGCGTTTTCCACGCGCTCGGCCGGTACGGGCTTCGTGAGAACACCTTCTTCGACGATATCGCCGGATTGCTCAATGACGCGGACCTCGAGCTGCTTCGGAAGAACAGCAAGTCGGTCCTGTTCGAGCCACTGGTCGGGGCAGCGGCTTACGCGATCGCTGCGGTGCTCGACAGAGTGCGCTATGGAACATTGCCCGCGGCGGTCGCCCGCGACGCGATCGTCCAGCAGGCGGCGATGCTGGCAACAAGCCTGGCAGGATCTCCGGATCGGTGGCCGGAATTCCGGTCCGCGCTCCACGCGTCCACGCTGCACCGCAGGCCGAGTCCTTTTGGACCCGGCAATCTCGGGGAAGCCAAGGACGTCGTCCTGGCGGCAATCGCACTCGGCTGGCGTGAGAAATGGCGCTCACGTTGACGCCCGCGCTGGCGCCGGAGTCGGCGGCGCTGGCGTGTGCGCTCGTCATCGACGCGGCACTCGGGGACCCCGTGTATGCCGGTCACCCTGTTCGGCTGATCGGACACACGCTCAAGACGTTCGAGCGCGCGCTGCGGGCCGTCGGCGCAGATGGGTACGTCGGCGGCATCGCCCTGTTCCTTACGCTCTCCCTCGTCTGGGTGGGTGGGATCTCTACGCTTCTCGTCGGTTTGCATGCGGCCAGTCCGGCTCTGGCGTGGCTCGTCCATGTTTTCGTGGTGTACAGCCTTCTTGCGATTGGTGATC
>Ga0184628_10001106_pt1 | contig 13463 bp, 11 predicted proteins | sample PLM4_5_b1_FD_133149 | JGI IMG/M metagenome (GOLD analysis project Ga0184628, IMG submission 133149) | Groundwater sediment microbial communities from an aquifer in East River, Colorado, USA - PLM4_5_b1 | ecosystem: Environmental > Terrestrial > Soil > Riparian zone | place: USA: East River... | reverse complement strand
GAAGGGCTTCAAGGTAAGATTAAGGTAGGCTTGCACTAACATGGAAAAGACTATAGGGCCAAGCCCGAGCCGTCAGTATGGGGGAGACTACTTAGGACGATTTGCCCACGGGCAGATTGAACTCCCCTTCAGTGGATGGTTAAGGATTGGACAGCCCCAATACGACACGGAAACAGGGTTTTGGCTAGGGACTGTTGATGGGACTCCCAAACTGTCTATAGGAAACTCTGCTGGCAATAAGCTTACATGGGACGGTAGCACACTCTCCATTACTGGAACCTTAACAGCCACCTCTGGAACTATCGGCGGTTGGACAATCAATGCTACCTCAATAACAGACACCGCTGGTGCTGTTGGTATGTCGTCTGCGGTAACTGGCGGGGATGATATCCGGTTTTGGGCTGGCGATGCTACACCGGCAAGTGCTGAATTTAGAGTCACAGAAGCAGGGGCGTTAACTGCTTCTAATGCAACAATTACCGGAACTATTACTGCTTCTGCTGGAACCATTGGTGGATTTACTCTCGGTGCTACAACTCTAACAGCAACAAACCTAATTCTTGATTCTTCTGGTCAACGTATCAGTCTTGGTTCTAGCAACGACATTATTATTGCCGATGCTGACGATGCTACATACAGATTGTGGGTTGGTCATGCTACTGCGGCAAGCGCACCATTCAGTGTTACAAAAGCAGGGGCAGTTACAGCTACCAATATTAGTATCACTGGTGGGAGTGTTGTTACATCAGTATTGTCTGGACTAGTAGGACTTACTAACACCAACGTAGCTGCACAAGGCTGGACTCAAACCTGTGCTTTCTCTGTAACAGACAGTGATACCGTTACATGGGGTGCTGGAACATTTACAACAGCCGCAGGAACAGCCTACTCAATTAGCGGAAGTAATACTGGTAATATGGCGGCTAAGACCTATATCTATTTGGATATAGGAGTTTCGACTACAGCATACCAAACTACTACGACTGCCGCTACCGCAGTTGGCACTGGAAAAGTATTAGTAGCTACCGCTCAGAATAACACTAGCGAGGCTATATTTAATGTTCTTTCAGGGGCAGGCGGACAGAATATAGATGCCTCTAGCATTGTCGCACTAAGTATTACTGCAAATGAGATTGCTGCTTCAACTATTACTTCTGGAAAGTTAACTGTTTCTCAGTTATCTGCTATTGCAGCAGACATGGGTTCGATTACTGCTGGAACAATCACATTAAACTCGTCTGGACATATTAAATCTGGACAGACGGCATATAATACAGGCACAGGATTCTTTCTTGGATTAGATAGTGGAGTATCTAAATTTTCTATTGGCGATTCCTCTGATGCGAATTTAAACTGGGATGGGACTAGTTTAAATTTACAGGGAGACCTTAATTTAACTGGGGATTCTCAAATTACAGGAATATTTAATTTTGCAATTGAGGCAACTGAGATTGGACTTACTTCTCAACTTACTTCTCAAACATTATCTTATGCTAGTAATCTTATTCTTAGAGTCAAAAACTTAGATGCTACTACCGGCGGTGCAACAATATTTTCGCAGGTTCGTGACGGTGCAGGAGATTCGTTTTTAGCATTAGAAACTGTAAATGGTTCTGGATTCTCAGTTACTCGATGGAACTTAGCATTAGAAAATGCGAGTTCTGACAGATTTTCTATTAGAGAGGCTGTTGGTGGTATTACAGCGCTACTAATTTCTACAACAGGAACAATCACTTCAACTGTTGGTATTGTTCCCGATGCCAATGATGGAGCCTTCTTAGGAACATCGGCCCTTGGCTGGTCAGACCTATTTTTAGCAGAGGGTGGGGTTATTGACTGGGATAACGGTGATGCAACCCTTACTCAATCTGGTAATACTTTAACTCTTGCGGGTGCGGATTTAGTAGCCTCTGGTCTTGCTGCTGTTGGAACTACTATATCCTCGACAACAATATTAAATCTTCCTGCCAGCACGACAGGAGTATCGAGTATCAGGCTTGCCCACGGTTCAGCACCATCTTCCCCTGTAAACGGTGATATGTGGACTACTACAGCAGGATTATATGTGCGTATTAACGGAGTTACAGTAGGCCCACTTACTTAATAAAGGAACTATATGTCTATCTATACTGGCGAGGACGCAATACCAAGTTGGATTCAAAGCAGGGAACAGTATGCTCAATATTTGGGACTACCCGCTGGGACGAATATGGGTGCCTACGACCCGATTTGGACTCAGCTTCCATCTACTCCCGGCTCACAGACACCGTGGCAAGCTGCTCCCAGCTATACAAGCTTCACCGGCCAGATGGCTAATGGTGGATGGGGAACGGCGGGTGACCCATGGAACCAGAATTACGATGAGGGCGATGGTGGCCCCGGGCGCGCACTTCGTCCAGCCATCGGTTCGTTATCAGGGGTAATGCGAGTAAATGACCCGGCCCCTTACGTGGCAAAAGGACTAAAAGTATCCTATGACCCCACGTATGGCTATCTGATTAACGAGCAGGAATACAACTCGTTACCAGAGGTTCAGCAGGCCGCGAATAGCGGGTTTTGGAATAAGTTCAGTAATGCGCTGAGGTATGTCCCTCTTGCGCTGGGCGGGGTCGTAGGTGCCGCTGGTTTAGGCGTTGGCCCTCTAGCGGGGGGCTCACTTCTCGGTTCTGCTGCTGCTCCTGCTGCTGCCGGTGCTACTGCTGGTGCTGGCACTGGACTTTTAAGTGCTGCTGACACAGCCCTTCTTGACACAGCAGGGATGGGTGCAGGAGGTAATTTAGGCGGTGCAGCTCTTGGTGGAGCAGCCGCCCCAACCGCCGCTGCTGGAGCTGGGACAGGAAGCCTATATAGTCTTGGGAGTGAGACAGCAGCAAACACACTGTCTGGTGGATATTCCAGTCTTGCCGGGAATGCAGCGAACTATGCACCCCTAGCAGAAGGAGCTGGAGTTGGTGGAACTTCTGCCTTAACCAATCCTTACTCACTCGCCTCTGGGCTTGGTGGTGCAGGGGTTGGTGGGGCTGGGGCTGGTTTTGGTGGTGCTACTGTAGGTGGGGCTACGACTGCCGCTGCTATGGGCGGTGCTGCTGCCGCTGCTGGTGGAACCGGGGGCTTCTGGCAAAGTGTTTTTCAACCACTGGCAAGCACAGCTACAAGTGCAGCCACTGGCGCTCCGGGGGGCAGCGTAGCTGGCTCAGTTCTTGGTGGAGTTCTGGAAGCAGTTGGACAGAATCAATATGCCAATGATGTTGCATCAAATACTGCACAAGCAGCAGCAATGGCTAACCCAGTATCCCAAGCTGAGCGTGAGCGCAATCAAGGACTTATCCAGAACTTGTGGGGGCCTAATGGGGCCCAGTATATGGCTCAGGACTCTGGCTTCCAAGCTGGCAACAACCTAATTGCCGCTAGAAATAACAAGCTTGGTCAGGCGTTCTCTGGGGCCAATGCTACTGACCTTGTGAACTACGCCATGTCGAAACGCAATGAAATTACTAACACACTTTCCCCTCTCGCTGGATACCAGTTCGGGCCGGGGCAAGCAGCACAGATTCAAGCTACTGGCGGCAATGAGGCCGCTAAAGCACAGCAGAACGTGATGGCAGGGATTGGCTATGCAGCCCGTCCGATTGTAAATCGCGCTAGCGATTACTTGTCTAGTCAATTCTTCGTATAATCAGGAGCTTACGTGTCGGACTATAATTATTCCAATCCGGGGGGAATGGCCCCTAAAATCGGTTGGGCCCCACAAGGGTTCCTTGCCGGTAACATGTATTATGACCAAGAGCAGGACTACCGCAAGTCCATTGGTCAGTCCCATCAAATGGGGGATATGTCTATCCGCCAACGGGAAGCGGAATACCAAGACTATCTAGCTAACGCTGGGGTGCGCAGTTCTGAACGTGGCCTGAAAGAAGCTAGTAATCTGGCTAAAACTCCCATTCAAGGGGCTCTTGCTGGTGCAGACAGGGCTACTGCCGAAGCTACCTCTATGACTGCTCCTAGCAATGCCAAAGCTGCTGTATTCAAGAATGAGCAGCATAAGCGGGCTGTTGCTGAGGATAAGATTAGCAGCTACCTTACTGCGGTTCTTCAACAGCATGGCCAAAACCCGGCTGCTGCTATGACTATCTGGAGAGACCAGATTGTTCCTCAACTTGAGCGTGAGTTCGGAGAACCTCTCCCTGACCAGTTCAGGGCTATGAATATTGACCAGATGGCCACAATGAATAACGCTCTTACCCAGAATTCTGAGACTCGTCGTGCTGTGCTTCTGCAAAATGTCAAAGATACTGCTGCCGGTGAGCGGAATGATGCAGATGCTCGTAGCCGAGAAGCTGTTGCTGGTATTCGTGGAAATACTCCGACTTCTGCTCAAGGTCGTGCTGGTGCCTACCAAGCAGAGATTGCTTCCTTTGTGGACACTGAGGTTAAAGCCCTAGAAGACCGAAAAAAGCAATCTCGTGCAAAGGAAACCAGAGTTACTGAAGAAGAGTATAATGCAATTAAACGTCGTGCTATTATGGCAGCTAACAGCAAGTTCTATGGTGGTAATGCAGGAGAGCGTGGTGGTGAGACCAGAAGCACTGAAGCTGCCCGTGGTGATAACAGACTCCTCGACCTTGAGAAGCTTGAAGCCCGTGGTAGAACCGTTCCTCAAGACCACAGACAACGTGATGTGGGTAAACTCTATCCCAACGGTAGAGGTGGGTATGGAAGATGGTCTCAGGGTGGATGGATTCCGGTAGAATAATCAATGCCATTAACTGACGCAGAGTTCTTTGGAAGTAAGTCCTCTCCAGCCCCCCAACAAGGGGGTAGAGCCCTAAGTGATGAGCAGTTCTTTGGAACTTCTCCACAAGCCCCTGCTGCGACCTCTTCCCCCCAACAAGGGGGAACATGGCCCATGGATACAGGAACCTTCTTGCAAGGGCAGCAACAGTGGGAAGAGACTGGGCAACTCTCCACCCCACCTACCCCACAACAACCACAAGCAACGGCCCCTAGACAAGCTCCACAAGCTGCTCCACAAGGGCCTACTCCTATTCCGGGGGTAGGTGCTGTTTCGTCTACGCTGTCCGGCAGGATGGAAGACGAGACTGTAAGACCTGCTGTTGAAGCAGAAAAAGAAAAGATTAAAGCCCATATTGCTGCTGGCACGTTCTTCACAGATATGCCCGGTGATGATAGGGGAGACACTAGAGAGCCCTCTTACGCCGCTGATATGGCCCTTAAAGCCATTACAGGCCCCGGAGTAGTGGGAGGAGCGGCTGCTGGTGCGTCCATGCTTTCCGAGCTTCCTAGACTTGCAGGTGCCGGGGCAGGAGCCCTTGGTGGTGGTGCTAGAGAACTTAAAAACAAGCTCTTCGGGGAGGGCGGAGATATCCTTGAGGGTATGAAGCAAGGAGCCAGCTTCGGTAGTGAGGTAGTTAAGCAGAATATCCCCTCTATCCCTGTGTTCTCCAAAGAAGGTGTTCGTTATAGGGCTATGTTTGAATTGGCCCTCGATGAGCTTACTGAGTATGGTGGAGACCTCAACAGGGCAGCTAACAAAATCAATCCAATCTACCACATGCTGCCGCAGAACTTGAAGGATGAGTTCGATGCGATAGCTACCGCTATTGGTGCTGGTGCTGTTAATATTTTCCCCTTCCTAGCCGGTCGTGGTGGCCCTAAAGCAGGTCTTAAACCTGCTCTGGATAATCTCAAAGCTATTGGAGAGAAGCAGACCCAAGGCCCAGAGGTTCCCAAGGGAGTCGAACCCTACGTCAAGACTCCTATCGAGAGTGGCCCTAGAACCCTATCTGACGCTGAGTTCCTTACTCCGGAAGTCCGTGCAAAGGAGACTGGGGAACCTATTAACCCCACCCCTAAAGAACGTGAAGCCATTATTGCCAAAGAAGACCTTGTTGCTAAGGGGGAAGAAATTGTCCCCACCCCGCCTGAGGTTCCTAAGCGCATAACAGGCAGAATAGACCCTCCGGGCGGCAGAACCACAGAACCAGTAACCCCTATTGACCCGCGCTATTCTGGGGCCATCCTAGAGCGTTCTAGGGGCCTTGAACAGGTAGCCCGTGACCCGTGGGAACTCCGTGGTGATGCGGGTGCTGAAGGCCCACGCCCAATAGATGCTGCTACCCATGCTTTGCGCCAGTTACGTGACGACAATGCCCTGAATTCCTTTAACCCCCTTGACCTGTTCAACAGACTCTATGGGGATAAGATACCTCCGTTCCAAGTCTTAAAGAACCTCCGTGAACGGATAGGCACCTATACTGAGACTCTTGAACGTCTCCAGAAGCAAGGCAAGACCCTTGAAGTAGAGAGGATGCGTGGAAAGATTGCTGGTATCCATGAGCAACTTCCTATTGTCCTTGATGCGGTCAAGGACTCCAAGACTATAGACAGAGTAGCTTCCGAAGCTCCCGGCTCTAGAACTGGGACTATTCTCCGTTCTATCAACCCTGCTGACCTTGATGTGGCTTCTGTTATAGATGCCCTCATGACTGAGTTTGGCGGCTCAGATAGAAAGACTTGGACTACCGCTACCAAGAAGAACGCTGCGGATTGGGCCCAAGATGTTATGTCCAAACGGGCCAAGTCTGACGAGATGAAGGAGAAGTATCTCAAGGCTGCTAGGATACTTCGTGGAGAGGAGCAACAACAACAGATTCAAGGAAAGGATATACGTTCCTTTGACCCCACTGAGGCTGTAGCCAAGATTATCGAAGTTGCTAAGTCTGAGTCTGCCTTCACCAAGAAGCTGATTGAGACCTATGGGGAAGATATTCGTCCCTATGCAAGCACACTGTATGCACATGCGAAACAACAAGAAAGAGAAGCTTCGACTTCGGCGCGGAATCCCCTTAAAGCCGAAGGTCAAGAAAGACCGCAGGTATTATCAAGTCAAAGTTCTCAAACTGCCGCTCAACGACTTATAGACCTTGGTGGGTGGGATAAGCGTTCTGGTATTGAAATCAAGAGCGAGTTCCTCCGTGAGGACTCCCCCATTAAAGACCTTACGGATGATATTGCTCAGAATCTTCCTATACCCCAGATTATGAAAACTGGCATAGAGCTTGCCCATAAAATGGCTAGGGGGCTTGACCAAGGTCAGTCATATGCCCGTAACCACCCCATCATGAACTGGGTCTACAGCAAGCTCGACATGACTGAGCGTGATATCAACAGGACTGTTAACCAGATTATGTATGGTGAGAACTTCGTTACGGCCAATTGGAGACCCTTTGGTAAGTTCTCCTCTCTCCGTCGTGCTGTGCGCGAAGCCGACCCTGATAGCATGATGTATAAATACAACCAGCTTAAAGGGGCTCAACAGGAGAACGTCCGCAAAGCTGCGGACAAGTTCAACGGTGTTGAAGAACCCAGTGATATCATGCTCTCTAACGAGGGTTTGACTCGTCCAGAGATTGATGCCTACCGCAATCTGCGGAAGGGATTTGACAAGTTCTGGGATGAGGTTCTTGCCCCCGTAGCTTTAAAGGTAGGGTTTGAATTGCCACAGAAGATACCGGGATACTTCCCCATGACATGGTTCGGGGACTATCGGGTATGGGGTAAGAACAAGATAGTAGGAGACCCTAACTACGGAAAGTATGATATTGCTTACGGGGTTAACTCCATCTCTGAGGCTAAGGCTATAATCAAGGAGATGACTGAGAAGCATCCTACCCATGAGTTTCTCAGGGAGGACGTTACAAACGTCCATAAGGAGTTCACCTCAACCCCTGAAGCCTTCCTAGACGCCATCAGGCTCTTTGGCAGGAACAGTGAAACAGGAAAGATTCTCTATGAGTCTATGTCTGAGATACAGCTTCGTAGGGGTGCTTCTAAGCACAGACTGGCTCGTAATCCAGACCGGACACAAGGGTATGCTGGCTCCTATGAGGAGACTGGCAGGGTATTAAACCCCTTCTCAGACTCCAAGAACCTCGGTCGTCCAAAGACCCTAGTAAACTTCGAGAGGTCTATTGAGAACTACATTGAGACTGGGGTGCGGTATGCCAAGAACAAGGAAGTTACTTGGGATATAGATGCTGCCCTGAAAGATGATAAGTTCCGTGAGAAGTTCCCCAATGCGGTGGGACTCTCAGAGAACCTGAAGGATTACTACCTCGGAGCAGATAAGTTCTTAGGTAAGGCTCTGGATAAGGCCATGATTGACCTTGGTGTGTCCACCAACCTACCCCGTGAGGTGCTATCCTCCATTGCGGGGATGGTGATGTATACCAAGGTTATGGCCCTGCGGGTGCCCTTCTACATAGCTCAGGGACTACAGGATGTGTTCGTAGCTCCTAGAATGCTTGAATTGCAAGGAAAGGGAGTGGACGGGAGTATGACCAAGGCGCTGCTGAAAGGAACTACTGAGTGGCTGTCTGGGAAAGACCGAGTGGAGGATATCCGCTGGGCGGTTGAGTATGGGATTGTAGACCCCAAGTTTGCAGAACAGATTACCTTTATCCCTTCAATTCGAGGTAAGAAAGCCAACCTGAAAGATGTAGTAAACACCCTCACAGGAAACCGGCTATCTGCTGCTATTGACCAATCTATTCGTTTAAAGAGCTATCTCAGCTTCCTTAACTTCTTCGAGAGCGCGGGGATTAAAGGGGTCGAAGCTCGGGAACTCGCCGCTCGGCATTCTCTGGATACGATGGTAGAATACGAGTCGTGGAAGCGTAGCCCCATGTTCAGGGAGATGGGAACTGCTGGTAATGCGTTCAGCCCTCTGTCCACTTTCACCAATAACCTGCTCAATCGCCTCACCGAATACACGAAGGACGTTGGACAGATAAAGTCGGTAAAGCCCCTCGCCGCTATCGCCGGGACGTATCTGTTCCTGTCCGGCTTGTATGGCTTCCCATTCCGCCAAGATATAGACAACGCCATTGACCTTATCAATGATAAGTTCGAGCTTGACATACCTACTCCCACTGATTGGTTGATTAAGCATTCGGATACCCTCGGTAGTGTTGGATTGTTTGGAGTCCCCTCTGCTGTGTCAGGACAACAGTTAGGAGGCTCACTGGGCTCCCCAGAGATTGCTGGTTCCTTGGTTCCAATGATAAATGACCCTGTCCCGAAGTTTGCTGCTGAGAATATTGGTAATGCGGCAACGGTATTGAATAAAGGAGCAGCAGGGAGTCTAACTGAAGCTGAGAAGATGAAGGCACTTAAAGGGGTAGCTCCAACTGCTCCGGGTCATGGGATGATTGAGAATTACTTCTCTCCTCAGAATAGGCCGAGAGAACTATCTGGAGCGCTGCCTCAATCTCGGCCTGTGACCATTCCTCAGCCAAATATGGAGGGGGGATACACAAGGTCTTCGGCAGAACAGACAGCAAGGTTTTTCGGTATGCGCTCGACTGATGAATCATTAGACCAGATAAAACGATTTCGGGTAGAGGCAAAGGGAGAGATGATTGAGCGTCGTCGTTCAAGGTCTGTCACCAATATTGTTGATGGGATTATTTCAGGGGACGGCATCGGTAAGGATGCCATTAAACGCTTTCTTGAAAATGGTGGTGATTCCAAAGACTTACTAACTACGGTCGAGAACAAGGTTGAAGCAAGACTGCTTGATGCACGGACTAGAACTCTGGATAAGCTCTCCGGACATGACATGGATGCTGCTACCTATCGTAAGATTAAGCTCCTTGAAGAGTTCAAGCTCTATCTAGGGCAAGGCTCCAAGGTAGACCGGGCTGAAGTCCCTTCTGATAAGTTTCTAACCGGGGACAACAACCGAATCGTCCAGCAAGCGGTTAAATGGGGGAAACAGGAGAATAACCCAGTAATAGACAATGTCCGAGAGAGTGTCCCGTTTAAGCCGGGAACCAACGCGGAGTCTAGCTCTATTTATTCTAGCCCCGGAAGGCAAGTTCTCGGCTTCAAGAAGCCAGCTGACTACAACATACTCGGTCTAAATGACCCTGAAAGAAACCAAACATGGGTATTTGACCATAGACCGGAAACACTTATCCACGAGCTTGGTCACAGTGACCAGCGGCAGGCAGACAAGAGACTTGGAAAAAACTTCTACGAGTCTACTATTCCGGGAAAAGCCAGCGAGTTCTATGGAAATAAGTATAACCAAATACAAGGAGATGTCTCTCACTCCCTGTATAAAACCCTTAAGGGGATTGTAGATACTGGAAGAAGCCTTAGCACAGGCCAGAAAGTAGCTTCTAATTCTTGGATGCTGGAACGGGAAATATACACTACTATGCGCGAGATTGATGGTAATCTTCCTAGAGGGAAGCGAGTCTGGGACTTGCCAGAATTTAAGGATATATTCAAAGGTAAGGACGGGGAAACAAAGAAAAAGGTGCTTGAGGAACTTATGTTTCCCCAGAACACCTTTGCTGACCCCGGCCCAGAGCCTAAGAAAGAGGAGTCTAAACGCTCCTTCCTAGAGACTATTCAGAATACGGTTCGTAGACACTCCCGCTAGCCCATTATACCGCCGGATTTGCCACACTTCCTGCACCTCCAGTGGACACCCCAAGCATACTTGAGGAAGTGATACTCAAAGTCGTGGCCCATAAACCAGCACTTTAACCTTAACCACATATCAATCCCAAAGGTCTCGGAAGAGACCGAGAGTAATCACTAAGGCACACAGTCCTGAGATAATCCAGATAATTACGTCTGACATTTAAAGATACCCCTTCTATAGCCTTGTTTGGCGGTGCAGATGGTCAGCACTTCCCGACGGGGCTTTTCTTTTACAAAGCTGATATGCACCCACCGGCCATACTCATGGATAAGCTGGTCATACAGAATACCACTCCTGTCAATGATACTGCAAATCTCATAGGGGTCTCCCACAGCAGGGCAGATGAAGTCCACCGCTTGCCCTTTCATATGCTGGGAATTTTTACTGCCCCCTATGATGAAGTTGGTATCTGGACTTCGATATCCAGAACTGATAAGCATAGGCTCACCAAGTAACTGTCTCACTTCCTCTAGCTTCACAGCTAGATACTGGAGGTTCTCAAACTCCTCCTGCTCAGGGACGTTAGGTATACCCCTACGAGCAGCAGCATCCGAGACAGTGAGTTCCTCGAAGGTAAAGTGCTTACTTAGGTTCATTGATTGGTGTCAATCCAAAAGGATACAATAAGTCCCCGTTACAATACACTGTAGAGACCTCCTTTAGTCCGGGAGGAACCCCCATATCCTTAAATCCCACAGAGAATCGTGTGCTGACGAAGAAGTTATCAACATTAGAGGCAAAGTCATTGTCTCTCTGATATTGAGGAGTTCGTCTGACATACACTGGGTATTCCTTACTAAGGAACTCAGTGATTTCTTTCAGGTGTGCCACCATCTCTCTGGCAGCTTCCTCAGAGTCGAGATTCTGCTCATACCGAAAGTGGGTATACCTTGCTACTCTAACGGGCTGCACGTTTAAGCACCTTTATACTTGCAATCATACCTTTCGGGACAGACATAAAATCCCCGTGGTTGTTCTCCTCGTAGGCATGGTTCATACAGACTAACAACCTATCATTAGTCTGCCCTAGAAACATGCCTGTGGTATGCACCCAATGAGGCTCCAGAAGACGCTCTTCATTCTTATTCCAACCCCCAGCCCCAGCAGCATCATCCCACTTCACTAGCAGGATATCATACTTCTTGTATTTCATCTGGCGCATCCTGAGATACCCTCATAATAAGAAACCCATGTGTTCTGGGTTTCAAAACCGCTTCTTTTCCTAGCTTTCTTGGAGACTTTCTTGGAGCTTTTCGTAGTTCGCTTGGACTTTTTCTTCAAAGGCATCTAACAGTTCCTCAGGTGAGATCCCTAGCATTTCTACTAGGGTATCCACATCATGCTCCTGCACTAACCTCTCTTTCAGTTCATTCAAGGTCAGCATTTTAAGCTTAGTGTTTGCCCCTCTCGGAGCCGTTACCCACTTTCTTGTCATACGTCCGCAGTCCGGCAAGCCCCAACATACCCATCAGGATTTGAAGAGTAAGCATGGTGTCAATCACTGGAAAGTTCCCTTTGTAGGCAAAGACCACCGACGCTATGAAGCGCAGGAGGGGCTCAAGGATGGCGGCATAGGCAAGAGCAAAGCCTCCAATCCACCCACAGAAGGGACGCCAGCCAGCTACGAAAGTGGAGTCACTTTCTGCCTCAGCTTTGTTGATTTCCAGTTGGCCAGTAAGCAGACCAAGCTCGGCAAGATAAACCTTGTTATCCTGCTCAATGATGAACTGCTTGAATTCTTGGTCAAGCACCTTCACCTTCATCTGGTCTTCAGGCCCCAGACCATTGATGTAGTTAGAGATAGATTCTACAGTGCCCTCGGATAGGCCGACCTTCTTGGCTACCCATGATGCAGCAGTCCCCGCTACGACAGGACTAGCTAACGCTTTGAAGATGGTTGGTAACAGTGCCGCTATGATTGGAGCCAAGTTTGTTTAATCCTTTAACAAGTTCTTCTATACTAAAACACACATCAGTTGCGAATCTATACATTACGTCAAATCGGCCCGGTTCCTCGTCAAAGAGGATGAACCCCGGCTTACCTCGACCTATCATATAGCCCAATTCCAGATGCCCAGACTTGCCTGCTGGCAATACTAGGACACCAATATCAGCCCGGTTAAGGTGCTTGTAATCGAAAGAAAACACACAGTCTGCGTGGTGCCCGTAAATGGCCTCTTTATAGCTATGGCCCTTACCGGCTTCGTGGTGCTGCCACCAATCATCAGCATCTTCTGAGGCTGACCACCAATCGTCAAATACTTCAAACCCATGCTCTCGAATCTTGTTTGCAATCTTGGGAATCTCTGGGTTTCTGAGAGACCCGATAAGGTAAATAACTGGTTTCATAATAGTGCAAAAGACATGTTGGCTACCCCAAGGGCAAAGTAGGCCACTATAAGTGGGACTTCCTTACCCTCAGGAATAGCATAAACTCCAGCCCCCAAGAACAGGGCTCCGGCAATTCCTACTAGGATGCTAGACCCCATTAGATAGCCCTAAAGGATTCATGCTTCTGCTTCTCAGTCTTAGCACCACGGAACCAAGTGCCACAGTCAGTGCATTGATACCTTGCATAGACCTGATTCTTAGTTTGAGTAGTCCCTCTACGTTGATAATGGGTGCTACCACAGTTGGTGCAGACCAGACCATCTTCTTTGTGGAGACCGTAGTTGGGGTGGTTCTTAATCCAAGGCCGGAGCTTGATATACACCCTCTCAAGAACATTAACATCCTGAGTGTTGTAGTTCTCCATGTCTTTCCAAGCATCTGGATTATTAGCCATACACTGAATCCACAGGTCATGGCCAACTGTCTTGGCTTTGCCCGGCAATCCAAGTGCTTTAGCTACATACTGTAGCTTATTGGAAGGAAACTTGAACTGTGTCCTACAGGTGGAGAGCAAGTCTACCTGCCTGTAAGGAGAGGGGGGAGTCAGGTCGGAAAG
>Ga0184628_10001104_pt1 | contig 13518 bp, 13 predicted proteins | sample PLM4_5_b1_FD_133149 | JGI IMG/M metagenome (GOLD analysis project Ga0184628, IMG submission 133149) | Groundwater sediment microbial communities from an aquifer in East River, Colorado, USA - PLM4_5_b1 | ecosystem: Environmental > Terrestrial > Soil > Riparian zone | place: USA: East River... | reverse complement strand
CATCCGCCTCGAGAAGCCCAAGCTCAGAATCCTGGTGCTCTCGATGCATGGCGAACAGCAGTACGCCGCACGCGCGCTGAAAGCCGGCGCCGCGGGCTATCTCACCAAGGAAAGCGCCGCGGAAATGCTGCTCGGCGCCTTGCGCAAGGTCGCGGCCGGCGGCGTGCACGTGAGTGAGGCCGCCGCCGCCGGCCTGGTGTCCGCGGAACGCGCGCCGCACCAGAATCTGAGCGACCGCGAATTCGAGGTGCTGCGGCTGCTCGCGGGCGGGCGCACCCCGACAGAGATCGCAGAGCAACTGCACCTGTCGGTGAAGACGGTGAGCACGCACAAGGCACATGTGCAGCATAAGCTGGGGCTCGGCGGCACCGCCGACCTGGTGCGCTACGCCCTCGAGCACAAGCTGGTTTAGGAAAATTCCGAACAGGTGGGGAACGGGTAAAATGCGAGTGCGGGCGACAGGATTCGAACCTGCACAGACACCTTGGGGCCGGGAAGCTTGCCAAGGTTGCGTGTCCAGTAGCTTCCAAAGCTACCGCGTATGCCAATTCCGCCACGCCCGCGTTATCTTTCTTTATGGCTCAGCGCATGCGATGATATGCGCGCACTGGTGCCATTGGTTCCACGCCTACAAAACACTAGTGCATCGGGTCCGGGCGCTGCTATCGCCCGGACCTTTCTATTTTGCCATTGAGGAAATAATCCTTTCTGCCTCAGCAATACCTGGATTGTTCAAGGCGTATCTCGTACCCTTCCTCGCACCGGAAACCTTGATGAGGGCATTGTGGACCCCGAGGGTGCGACCAACACGTTCCGCGTTGATGCCAGTTTGCCTGGCTGAGTTCGCCAGCGTGGCTGCGGTTACATCCGACTGCCCGCGCATTTCCGTGTGGCCATATATCAGGATTAATAGCGCGTCAGCATCGGCGTTGTCAGATTTTGGCCTATCTGTCAGGGACAAAGGCTCACTCTTCCTGAATACTGCATCCAGAACTGTTTGGGTAAGCCGACTCCTGCCATGGGCGGTAACTACCGCGCCAGCTGCTGCTGTTGGGCGTACAGCCGCTGCGGATGGAGGTGGCAGATTCGCTCTATGAGCCACCATGGCTTTGAACTCTTCATACTGCTTGGCCACAACGGTAGCGTCGCCGCTCGCCTCAAATTCAGCGTCGCCAAGTTTGATTTTCAGATGATGAGGTGTTCCCACGCCATTCTCCCTGCTATGAGGTGATGGCATTAAAACAAATTATGTTGAGGTTGTCAAACCATCATGCCAAAACGCCCAATCAAGCAGGAAAAGGCCAAGACCGGCCCGAAGGAGCAGCGCCTGAAACTCAAGGGCGACTGGCAGGCACTGGTAGGAAAGGCGCTGGCGAAGAAGCGCCAGAAGAAGGGCTGGCAGAAGCCAAAAATGGGGAAACCATGAACAACTTAGAATGGATAGCGTTCGTAGCGATTATGGCTGTTGGGTATGGCGTCTACAGGCTGGAACTGATCCTACTGAGGATTGAGGCCTTACTTAAGCGACAGGTTGGCTAGGCCAGCTTTCGCTAAGTACATACTCTCGGAAAATTCCTAGGGCGGAATCGGCCGCCGCCGATGGGCGCGCGCGCGGCGCAACGGCACACTGCTGCCATGCAAGTCGCCGCCGAAATCCGCCCCATGAGCGTGTTCCTCGTCGAGGACTCGGCGCAGGTGGTGGAGCGCCTCGAAGAGATGCTCTGCGCCATCGAGGGCGTGCGCACGGTCGGCAGCGCGGCGCGCGCCGACGACGCCATCCGCGAGGTTCTCACGCTGCGCCCCGACGCCGTGCTGTGCGACGTGAGCCTGGCGCAGGGCACCGGGTTCGACGTGCTGCGCGCGCTGCATGAACAGGCGCCGGAGGTCGAGGTCTACATGCTGTCCAACTTCGCCACCGAACCTTACCGGCGCATCGCCGCCCGCCTCGGCGCGCGCGATTTCTTCGACAAGAGCACCGAACTCGAGCGCATGCGCGACGCCGTCGCCGCGCGCGCCGCGAGCCATCACTGAGAGGAAGATGCCATGCACGCGCTGCGCGCCGTCAACGCCATCCAGCCGGCCCCCGCGCCGAGAAAATTCGAGGTCACCTGCTCGAGCTGCAACATGCGCGAGATGTGCCTGCCCGCGGGACTGTGCCCCGAGGACATGCTGCGCATCGAAGGCCTGGTCTACGCGCGGCGCCGCGTGAAGCGCGGCGAGGCGCTGTTCATCGCGGGCGATACTTTCGGTTCGCTCTACGCCATCCGTTCCGGCTTCTTCAAGACCAGCGTGATCGACAGCGAAGGGCGCGAGCAGGTCACGGGCTTTTGCATGGGCGGGGAACTGCTCGGCCTCGACGGCCTGGGCGCCGGCCGGTACAACGGCACCGCCGTCGCGCTGGAGGACAGCGAGGCCTGCGTGCTGCCCTTCGCGCTGGTGGAGGAGCTGTCGCGCGACGTCCGCCCCCTGCAGCGCCAGCTGCACTCGGTCCTGGCGCGTGAGATCGTGCGCGACCATGGCGTGATGATGCTGCTCGGCTCGATGCGCGCCGAGGAGCGCCTCGCCACCTTCCTGCTCAACCTGTCGAAGCGCTTCATGCGCCGCGGCTATTCCTCCTCCGATTTCCACCTGCGCATGACGCGCGAGGAGATCGGCAGCTACCTCGGCCTCAAGCTGGAGACGGTGAGCCGCCTGTTCTCCTCGTTCCAGAAAGACGGCCTGATCGAGGTGCAGCAGAAGCATGTGCGCATCCACGACATCGCGGGCCTGGAGCGCATGCTGGCGCCCAAGCGCTGACGCGATTGCCGATGCGCATCCTGGTCCCGGTGGACGGTTCGGCGGGCGCGCTGCGCGCGGTGAAGCACGCGGCGGCGGTGGTCAAGGAAGGCGCGGAAGTGCAACTGGTGAACGTTCAACCGGCCATGCCCCTGTACGGAATGGTACGCGCCTACATGCGCGCTCCGCAGTACCGGTCGGCGTGCGCCGCCCTGGCGGAGAAGGCGCTCAAACCCGCCGTCACGCTGCTCAAGCGCGCCAGAGTTCCCCACCGAGCACACGTTCATTATGGCGAACCAGGCGCGACCCTGGCGGACGCCGCGCGCCGACTGAAATGCAGGGCGATCGTGATGGGCACGCGCGGCCAGGGCGCGATCGGCAACCTGCTGCTCGGCTCGGTGGCGACCAAAGTGGTGCACCTCGCCAAGGTGCCGGTGACGCTGGTGAAGTAGCGCCGGCCCTCAGACGCCGAAGGCGCGCACCACGCCAAAGTAGACCAGGATGGTGCACACGTCCTGCACGACCGTGCTCCCGGGCCCCGTACCGTAGGCGGGGTCGTATCCCAGCCTGGTCAGCCCCCAGGGAAACAGCATGCCGATAACGTTGGCCACGGTGCCGGCCGCTACGATCGAAACCGCGACGGCCGCTGCGAGCCGCGCATCGCCGAACGCGACCCAGATCGGCACGTAGCTGATCAGCCCGAGGATCGCGCCGATCGCCATGCCGGTGCGCAGCTCTCCGCCGAGCAGGTGGCCGATGCCCGAGCGCGTGAGCGACAGGCCGCGCACCGCCACCGCTTCCGTCTGGGTGCCGATGGCGTCGGCCAGGTAGACCAGTGCCGGCACGAAGAACGCGATCGTGACGTGCGCCTGCAGTCTCGCCTCCATCGAGGCCATGGCGGCCGTCGCGAGCGCGCTCCCGGCCAGGCCGACCAGCAGCCACGGCAGCCGGTGGCGTACGCGGCGCATCGGCGGGTCATCGATGGCATGGCGCGCCTGCGAGTCTTCGCGCTGGATGCCGGCGAGCGCGTGCAGGTCCTCGACGTGCTCGCGGCGCAGCACCTGCATCAGCGCCTGGGAAGGCATCACGCCCAGCGCGCGGCCGTCCTTGTCCACCACGGGCAGCGCATCCACGGCGTGGTGCAGCGCGAGCGAGGCGGCGTGCTCCTGGTCGATGTCCGGCGTGACACGCGGGAAGTCGCGCTGTACCAGTTCCGCGAGGGGCGCGTCCCCCGCGGCGATGAGTCGGGCGATGGGCACGGCGCCTTGCAGGCGGCCATCCTTGCCCTCCACCAGCACCAGCTCGACGCTCGCCGGCTTTTCGGCGCGCAGGCGCGCTAGCACGGCGAATGCCGTCTCCTCGGGCCGCGCGCGCAGCACCGCAGCGACGAGGTGGCCGGCAACCGGCTCGTGGTGCTTCATGCGGTTTGCCGCCGCGTCGCCAGCAGCAGGCCGGCGAGCGCCACGCCGGTGATAGCGGCACCGGCATAGAAGGCGGAGGACGCGCCGAAGCCGCTCCACAGCCAGCCCGCGAGCACGCTCGCGGCGAGCAGCGCCGCGCCGGAAACCAGATGGAACACGCCAAACGCAGTGCCACGCAAATCGGCCGGCGCCGCGTCCGCCACCAGCTTGGACAGCAGTCCCTGGGTAAGGCCCATGTGCACTCCCCATAGCGCAGCGCCGAAGAAGGCGGCGGCAACCGTGGCGCCCGCCCCGAGGATCAGGTCGGAGGCGATGAGCGCCGCGAGGCCCCAGAAGAGGAGCGCGCGCTGGCCGCCGCGGTCGGCCGCAACCCCGGCGGGGAAGGATACCGCCGTATAGACCAGGTTCATCACCACCATCACCGCGGGGGCGAGCGCGAGCGCGAGCCCCAGGTCCTGCGCGCGCAAGATGAGAAACGCCTCCGAAAAGCGCGCCAGCGTCAGCAGAGCGCCTAAGGCGACGATGAGCCAGTAGTGCCCCTGCAGGCGCGAGTACGCCCGCCACTCGACGTTGCCTTTCACGGCGGCCGCAGACTGTTCGCGTTTCGGCTCGCGCACCCACAGCACCAGCACCAGCACTGCGATCGCTGCCGGGACGACTGCAACCCACAACACCGCGCGGATGTCGTTCGCGAGGACGATCATCAGCCCGATCGCCGCAAGCGGGCCGAGCACCGCGCCGACCGTGTCGAGCGCCTGGCGCAGGCCGTAGGCGGCGCCGCGCTGCTCGGGCGCGGTGACGTCCGCGATCAGCGCGTCGCGCGGCGCGCCGCGGATGCCCTTGCCCACCCGGTCCATGAAGCGCGCGCCCGCCACCAGCGCCACCGTCCCGGCGAGCGGGAACAGCGGCTTCGATAGCGCGGCGAGCGCATAGCCCAATACGATCAGCGGTTTGCGGCGGCGCAGCCGGTCGGAGATTGCTCCCGAGAACGCCTTCAGCGCCGACGCAGTGGCCTCGGCAATGCCCTCCACCACGCCGACCGCCACCATGCTCGCGCCGAGCACGCCGGTCATATACAGCGGCAGCAGCGCATGCACCAGCTCGGAGGACAGGTCCATGAACAGCGACACCAGGCCGAGGGCCCACACGGTGCCGGGGATCCTCACTGCGCGCGCCCCGTGAGCTTGAGCAGCTCGACCCACGCAACGCCGGCGAGGCCCGCCGCGGCAGCGACCGTCAGTTCCGTCGCGCCCAGGGGCAAGAAGCGGAAAATGGCGGCGGCAGCCGGCACGTAGATCGCGGCGCCGAGCGCCGCGAGCGCGCCCAACGTGATCACCCACAGCGCCGCGTTCGGCTCGCGCAGCGTGGCCAGCACCGTGCGGGTCCGGGAGCGCGTGGCGAACAGCAGCGCGAGGTTCGAGAACACGATGGCGGCGAAGGCGATGGTACGCGCCCCCGCCTCCGACCGCCCGTTGTCCAACGCCCACCAGTACGCCGCAAACACCGCACCCAACATAGTCAGCCCCAGCGCGAGGCTGGCGGCAAGCATCCGCAGGTTGAACAGCGGCTCCCGCGGGTCCCGCGGCGGCCGCTGCATGGCCCCCGCCTCGGTGCGCTCGGCTTCGTAGACCAGCGTGCAGGCCGGGTCGATGACGAACTCGAGGAATACCACGTGCACCGGATAGAGGAACAGTGGCCCGCCGAGCGCCACCGGCAGGAACGCCATGCCGGCGATCGGCACGTGCACGGAGACCAGGTAGCGCATCGCGTTGCGGATGTTCTCGTAGATGCGCCGGCCGAGGCGCACGGTGCCCACGATCGAGCCGAAGTCGTCCTCCAGCAGCACCAGCGCCGCCGCCTCGCGCGCCACGTCGGTGCCGCGCTTGCCCATGGCGATGCCGATGTGCGCCGCCTTGAGCGCGGGCGCGTCGTTCACGCCGTCGCCGGTCATGGCGACCACCTCGCCCGCGGCGCGGTAGGCCTGCACCAGGCGCAGCTTCTGCTCCGGCCGCACGCGCGCGAACACATTTGCGCGCCGCACCGCCGCGGCGAGCGCGGCGTCGTCCATGGCGGCGATCTGATCGCCGCTCAGCGCCTCGGGCGCCTCGATGCCCGCCTGGCGCGCGATGTGCAGCGCGGTGCCCGGGAAGTCGCCGGTGATCATCACTACGCGGATCCCGGCGCGCCGGCATTGCGCCACCGCCTCGGGCACCGAGGCGCGCAGCGGGTCGGTGAGCCGCACGAATTCGGCGAAGCGGAATTGGTAGCGGCGCGGGTCCTCCGGCAACGGCCCCTCCCAGCCGGCATCGGCGACAGCGAGCAGGCGCAGGCCTTCGCCCGCGGCGCGGCGCACTTCCTCCATCGCGTCCGTGCGGCCGCACAGCGCGAGCACGGTCTCCGGCGCGCCCTTGATGGCGACGCGCAGCATCCCCTGCGGCGAGCGCCAGGCGTGGCACACGGCGAGAAAGTCATCGCTGAAGGGGTAGTCGCGCTCCAGGCGCCAGGCCTCGCGCACGCGCAGCGCCTCCGCCCCCGCCGCGGCGACGATCGCCTTCTCCATCGGATCGAACAGATCCACTTCGCAGGCAAGCGCTGCGATATCCAACACTGCCTGCGGCGTTTCCAACACCGCCATGCGGTTCTCGGTGAGCGTGCCGGTCTTGTCCACGCACAGTACGCTGGCGGCGCCCAGCATCTCGATCGCCGCCATGCGCCGCGTGAGCACCCCGTGCCGCGAGATGCGCCAGGCGCCGAGCGCGAGGAACACCGTGAGCACCACCGGGAACTCCTCGGGCAGGATCGACATGGCGAGCGTGAGGCCGCCGAGCGCGCCGCCCAGCCAATCGCCGCGGGTCAGCGCGTAGATGAGCATCAGCGCGAGCGACAGGACGACGGCGAAGATGGCGACCAGCCGCACAATGCGCGCGGTCTCCAGCTCGAGCGAGGTCTTGCCCGGCTCGAGCGCGGCGAGCGAGGCGCCGATACGACCGAACTCGCTGCGCGGACCGGTGGCGGTCACTTCGGCGCGCCCCTGGCCGCGCACCAGGAGCGTCCCGGAGAACACCGTGTCGCCCGCGCGCTTGTCCACCGGCAGCGACTCGCCGGTGAGAAGCGACTCGTCCGCCGTCAGATCGGTGGCCGCCAACAGCTTCGCGTCGGCCGGCACGCGGTCGCCTTCGGCGAGGATCAGCAGGTCGCCGCGCACCACGTCGCGGCCGGCGATGCGCTTCCTTTCGCCGTCGCGCATCACCATCGCGCGCGGGCTGGAGAGGTCGCGCAGCGCCTCGAGCGCGCGCTCGGCCTTGCGCTCCTGCGTGACCGTGATGGCGATCACGCCGGCGATCGAGGCCCCGAGCACCATCGCCTCGTGCACATCGCCGAGCAGCAGGTAGATGCCCGTGGCGGCGAGCAGCAGCAGGAACATCGGCTCGCGCAGCACGCCGAGCGCGATGGCGGCGAGGCCGTGCCGCCCCGGCACCGGCAGCGCGTTCGGGCCCTCGGCGGCGATGCGCGCAGCGGCTTCGGCGGAACTCAGGCCCGCAGACTGCCGGGGGCTGACGGTTTCGTGCACCGCGATATGCTGAGCGCACCGGCCTCGACTGCCTTGACGTACGTCAATCCGCACGGCGCGGCGGCGTCCAAAATCTGTGATTGCGATGGACGAACCCGTATTCACGGCTCGCGCGCTGACCAAGACCTACCGCATGGGCGACGCCGCGGTGCACGCGCTGCGCGGCGTGGACCTCGAGATCCGCGCCGGCGAGTTCATCGTGCTGCTCGGGCCCTCGGGCAGCGGCAAGAGCACCCTGCTCAACATCCTCGGCGGGCTGGACACGCCCACCACGGGCGACGTGCGCTTCCTCGAGCACCAGCTCACCGGCGCCGGCGAGGCGGAACTCACGCGCTACCGGCGCGAGCACGTCGGCTTCGTGTTCCAGTTCTACAACCTGATCCCCAGCCTCACCGCGCGCGAGAACGTCGAGCTGGTGACCGACATCGCCACCGCGCCGATGCGCGCGGACGAGGCGCTCGCCTGGGTGGGACTTGGCGCGCGCCTCGACCATTTCCCCTCGCAGCTCTCCGGCGGCGAGCAGCAGCGCGTGGCCATCGCCCGCGCCATCGCCAAGCGCCCGCAGGTACTGCTGTGCGACGAGCCCACCGGCGCGCTCGACTACGAGACGGGCAAGCTGGTGCTGGAAGTCATCGCCAAGATCAACGCCGAGCTCGGCACCACGGCCATGGTAATCACGCATAACGCGGCCATTTCCGGCATGGCAGACCGCGTGCTGCGCCTGGGCAACGGCAGGATCGTCGGCGAGGAAAAGCCGGCGCGCAAGCTCACGCCGGCGGAGATCTCCTGGTGAAGTCCCTCGACCGCAAGCTGCTGAGGGATCTCTGGTCGCTGAAGACGCAGGTGGTGTCCATCGCGCTGGTCATCGCCTGCGGCATCGGCGGCTTCATCGGATCGCTGTCCACCTACAGCTCGCTGGTGTGGTCGCGCGCGCACTACTACGACACCGCGCGCTTCGCGCACGTATTCGCCACCGCCAAGCGCGCGCCGGGGTCGCTGGCGGAGAAGATCCGCGCCCTCCCGGGCATCGCCGAGGTCGAGACGCGCGTGGTGCGCGACGCGCAGCTCTCGATTCCCGGCGTAGTGCCGCCGATGATCGCACGCCTCATCGGCCTGGATTTCGCGCGTCCGCCCGGCATGAACCGCCTGACGCTCAAGTCGGGGCGCTGGCCCGCGCCCGGCGCGCGCCACGAGGTGGTGGTGAATCAGCGGTTTCTGGAGGCGCGCGCGCTCGGGGTCGGCGCGCGGCTCAACGTGCTGCTCAACGGCAAGCTCGAGCACCTCACGCTCGTCGGCACGGTGCTCTCGCCCGAGTACATCTACGCCACGCGCGGCGGCGGCTTGCCCGACGACGAATGGTTCGCGGTGCTGTGGACCGACGCCCGCGCGCTCGCCGCCGCCTTCAACATGGAGGGCGCGTTCAACTCGGTGCTGCTGCGGCTGCAGCGCGGCACCTCCACCGAGGCGACGGTAGAGGCGCTCGATCATCTGCTCGAACCCTACGGCGGCTTCGGCGCGGTGGGCCGCGAGGAGCAGGTCTCGGACAAGATCCTGACGCAGGAAATCAGCCAGCAGCGCATCTTCGGCACGGTGCTGCCGGCGATCTTCCTCGCGGTGGCCGCCTTCATCCTCAACGTGGTGCTGCACCGGCAGGTGAACGCGCAGCGCGGCGAGATCGCGGCGTTGAAGGCGCTCGGCTACGAGGACCGCGCCATCGCCTGGCACTACCTGAAGTTCGCCTCGGCCATCGTGCTGCTCGGCGTCGCGATCGGCGTCTGGCTGGGCCACTGGATGGGCAACGCCATGACCGGCCTGTACACCGATTTCTTCCATTTTCCCGAGTTCCACTACCGGCTCGAGCCCTGGCTGGTGCTGGCCGGGGCCGGCGCCGCGCTCGCCGCCGCCTTCGGCGGGGCGCTGGCCGCGATCCGCGGCGTGGTGCGCCTGCGCGCCGCCGAGGCGCTGCGCGCTCCGGCGCCGGCCTCGTTCCGGCCGCTGCTGCTCGAGCGCCTGGGCTACGCCGGGGCGCTCACGCCCGCGCAGCGCATGATCATGCGCAACCTCGAGAGAAAGCCGCTGCGCGCCGCAGTCACCGTCGCCGGTATCGCCGGCTCGGTCGCGATCCTGATCGCCGGCACTTTCTGGGGCGACGCCATCGAATGGTTCATGGACGTGCAGTTCAACCAGGTGCAGCGCGCGCAGGTCAACGTCGGCTTCGCCGAAGCCGTGCCGCGCGAGGCGCTGTGGTCGCTCGAGCGCCTGCCGGGGGTGAAGCAGGCCGAAGTGGCGCGCGCCATCCCCGTGCGTCTGCGCGCCGGCCATCGCAGCTATCGCACCGCGCTTAACGGCCTCGCCGACGGCGCCGAGCTCCAGCGCATCCTGGACGCGGACCTGCGCCAAGCGCAACCCGCGCCCGGCGGCGTGCTGCTCACCACGCGCCTCGCCGAGCGGCTGGACGTGGCGCCCGGCGACATGCTGTTCGCCGAACTGCTCGAGGGCAAGCGCGTCAAGGCCGCCTTGCGCGTCACCGGCACGGTGCGCGAGCTCGCAGGCATGAACGCGTGGATGCGCCTGGACGACCTGAACCGCCTTGCACGCGAGGGGCCCGTCGCTTCCTCCGCCGGGCTGCTGGTGGACCGCGCGTCGGAAGGCGCGCTGCTCGAGCGCCTGAAGCAGATGCCCGCCGCGGCGGTGGTCATCGTCAACCGCACCCTGGTGGACACCTTCCGCGAAACGAGCGCGAAGAACGTGCTGTTCTTCACCGCGATACTTTCCGCCTTCGCCGCCACCATCGCCGTGGGCGTGGTGTACAACAGCGCGCGCATCCAGCTCGCCGAGCGCGCCTGGGAGCTCGCCAGCCTGCGCGTGCTAGGTTTCACGCGCGGCGAGGTCTCGGTCCTGCTGCTGGGGGAGCTGGCGCTGGAGATCGCCGCCGCCATCCCGCTCGGCTTTGCCGCCGGCTACGGCCTGGCGGCGCTGCTGCTCGCGCTCATGCCCCACGAGATGATCGAGTTCCCGCTGGTCATCGCCCCCCGCACCTACCTGTATTCGGGTGCGGTAGCCGCGGCGGCCGGCGTGGTGAGCGCGCTCATCGTGCGCAATCGGATCGATAATCTGGACATGGTCGGCGTACTGAAGACACGCGAATGAAAACGAGAAACCTGGTTTTGCTGGGCGTTGCGGGCGTTGTGCTCGCCGGGCTGGTGGCCTGGGCGCTGCGCCCGCAGCCGATCGCCGTGGAGGCCGCCGCCGTTACGCAGGGGCCGTTCGAGCAGACCGTGGTGGACGACGGCAAGACGCGCGTGCGCGACCGCTATGTGATCGCGGCGCCGCTCGCCGGCAGCGTGGAGCGCATCCGCCTGGAGCCGGGCGACGCCGTGCGCCACGGCCAGGTGGTGGCGCTGCTCACGCCGACCGCGCCCGCCTTCCTGGACGCGCGCACCGCGCGCGAGCTGCAGGAGCGCATCGGCGCCGCCGACGCGCAGTTCGCCCGCGCGCGCGCCGAGGCGCTGAAGGTGCTGGCGCAGCGCGACCAGGCGCGCGCCGACCTCGTGCGCCAGGCGAAGCTCGCCGCCGGCGGCTTCCTCTCCCCCACCGCGCGCGAGCAGGCCGAGCTCGCCTTGCGCACCGCCGAGCGCGCCGTGGACGCCGCGCGCTTCGCCGAGGAGGCGGCGCGGCACGACGCGGCGCAGGCGCGCGCCGCGCTCGTGCGCTACAAGAGCGGCGACCCCTCGTCCAAATGGGAGGTCGTCTCGCCGGTGAATGGCTCGGTGCTCAAGGTGAACCAGAAGAGCGAGAGCCCTGTGGGATTGGGCGCGCCGCTGCTCGAAGTCGCCGACGCGAGGAGCCTCGAGGCGGTGGTCGACGTGCTGTCGCAGGACGCCGTCGCCATCCGCCCCGGCATGGCGGCGCGCGTGGAAGTCGGCGTGGGCGTGGCGGCCGTGCCGGCGCGCGTGCGCCTCATCGAGCCTGCGGCCTTCACCAAGGTGTCGGCGCTAGGGGTGGAAGAGCAGCGCGTCAACGTGGTGCTCGATTTCGCCGGGCCGCTCGACCATGTCTGGACCATGGGCGACGGCTTCCGGGTGGAGGCGCACATCGTCACGCACCGCGAGGAGAACGCCGTCAAGGTGCCGGTGGGCGCGTTGTTTCGCGAGGGCGCAGGCTGGGCGGTGTTCGTCGTCGAGGACGACCGCGCGTCCAAACGCGCCGTGAAGGTGCCGCGGCGCAACAGCGCCGAGGCGATGGTCGAGGACGGCGTGAAGCCCGGCAACCTGGTGGTGGTCTACCCGTCGGACGCCTTGCGCGACGGCTCGAGGCTCGAAGTGTCGCGCGGCGCTCGCCGATAGATCACGTAGTACACCAGCGCCACCAGCACGCTGCCGCCCACCAGGTTGCCCGCGATCACCGGCACGAGGTTGCGCCACAGGCCGGCGACCTCGACGGGCTGCCCGGCGGCGGCCTGCAGCATCATCGCCAGCGGCAGGAAATACATGTTGGCGATCGAATGCTCGAAGCCCGCGGCGACGAAGGCCGAGATCGGGAAGACGATGGCGATGAACTTGTCCATCACGCTGCGCCCGGCGAGCGTCATCCACACCGCCATGCACACCAGCACGTTGCACAGCACGCCGCGGAAGAACGCCTCCCAGAAGGGCAGCGAGGACTTGGCCGCGGCGATCTGCAGGTAAGTCATGCCGATCGCCCCGCCGTTCATCTCGGCGTGCCCGGAGAGGAACACCACAGCCGCAAGGCCCGCCGCGCCGACGAAATTCGCAGCGCACACCACCACCCAGTTGGTGAGCACGTCCTTCGTGGGCAGGCTGCCGTCGGCCCAGGCCATCGCCAGGAGGTTGTTGCCGGTGAACAGCTCCGCGCCCGCCACCACCACCAGCAGCAGGCCGAGCGAGAACACCAAGCCGCCGAGCACGCGCTGCGCGGCAAAGCCCAGCTGCGCATCGCTCGCCACGATGACGTAATACAGGGATCCCAGGCCGATGAAGCCGCCGGCGAGAATGCCGAGCATCGCGAGCTGCAGGAATGGCAGGCGCACCTTGAGCATGCTGGCGTCCTGCACGCGCTGCGCGATCTCGCGCGGGGAATAGGCGTCGAACGTCGGGAAGATGCTCATGCGTTCATTATGCCCGCAGCCACCCGCGACGCTCGAGCAGCGCGACGATGGCGCGCGCGCCCTCTTCAGGCGTGCCGGCGTCCCCGCGCACCACCAGCTCGGCATGCTCCGGCGCCTCGTACGCCGCCTGCAGCCCGGGCAGCGTGGCCGACCTGCCTTCGCGCGCGGCGCGGTACAGGCCCTTGGGGTCGCGCGCCGCGCACACTGCGAGCGGCGTGTCGACGAACACCTCGGCGAAGCGCGCGATCTCGTGCCGCGCCTGGTCCCGGTAGCGCCGGCGGTTGGCGGTCGCGTCGAACACCACGGGCCTGCCATGCCGCGCCAGGAACGCGCCAAGATGGGCCAGCGCCGCGTAGAACAGGTCGCGCTCGCTCTCGTCGTAGTGCGGATACGGCGTGAGCTGGGTGCGCAGCACGTCGGACTCGAGCAGCGCGGCGTCGACGCCGCGCTCGTGCAGCAGCCGGCCGAGCTCGCGCGCGATCGCGCTCTTGCCGCAGGCCGACAGCCCGGTCAGCCATACCGCGAAGCTCATGCGCAGTAGTCGTTCGCGCGCGCCGGCTCGAAGCGCGGCGCCGCGAGCACGTTGAGCACGAAGCGCAGGACCTTGGCGCGGATCGCCTCGT
>Ga0184628_10001103_pt1 | contig 13524 bp, 12 predicted proteins | sample PLM4_5_b1_FD_133149 | JGI IMG/M metagenome (GOLD analysis project Ga0184628, IMG submission 133149) | Groundwater sediment microbial communities from an aquifer in East River, Colorado, USA - PLM4_5_b1 | ecosystem: Environmental > Terrestrial > Soil > Riparian zone | place: USA: East River... | reverse complement strand
CCGGTCTGGTGTCGCATGCGTCACCGTTTGGGGGTCTGCCGATCGAAGGGCTGGCCTTTACCGACGTCGGCCGATTCTGGATACCCGATCGTCTTCGTGGCGCGACGTCCGTGCTTCGAAGCGTCGGCACCGGGGTCCGCATCAACGCCGCAGGCATGATCTTCGAGCTGGATGCGGTGCACCGCTTCGATGCGGCGCGCGGCTGGACGTTTTCCTTCAACCTGCGCCCCGGATTCTGACCCCGCCTGCCGACTGGTACATCTGACAGTGCCCCCCCTGCGCAACTGACAGTCTCTGACGATCGGCGCGCCTCGGACGGCATCTTGCAGAAAGACGCCGGGCGCCGACAGACGCGCACAAGAGAGAAAGGGAGACTGACACCATGAAACTTAGAGGCTTTGTGATCACCGCCGTCGTGGTTGGCTTATCCGGCCCGGCGTTCGCGCAGACAGGGACGCAGACAGGGAGCGGCCAGCAACCGGCGGCCACTCCACCAGCGAGTCAGGCCGTCGCCATCCTGACCCCGGCGGACGACAACCCCCGTGGCTGGATGGCATCAGGATTCATCGGAACGAACTTCGGCGGCAGCAGGAAGAGCAACGTGGACCTGGCGCAAATCGAGGACCTCGACACCAACACGTCGACGAGCGTCAACTTCGGCGGCCAAGTCGGGTACCTCGCGCGCGGCGTGATCGGCGGCGAGTTCCTGGCGGACTTTTCGCCGGGTCTCGGCGGCTTTGACAACCTGCTGTTCAAGAATCCGCCGAACTTGAACAGCTACATGTTCAACCTGATTGCGGTGGCGCCATTCGGAGCCGCCGATAGTTACGACCCCTACATCTCAGGCGGCATCGGTGCCGTAACGCTCAGATCCACCATCTTCACGGTCAATCCGACTCTGGCTCCGAACCCCAACGCACTCGCCACCGATACGGTCAACGGGACGAGATTCGGCTGGAACATCGGCGGCGGAGTCATGGCATGGTCCGAAAAGAACTGGGGCTTCCGCGGCGACGTGCGGTACTACGCGACCAACAGCCACAACGCCGACGTTTTCGATCTGAACAACATCGGTGACGGATCCGCGTTCACGGACATCGAACTCTCGGGTATTCGGTTTTGGAAGGCGAACGCGGGCGTCGCCTTCCGGTGGTAACAGCCGATCCATCTGCAACCTGACACGCACCGATACCGCTTGGCCATCGCAGTCGCGCTGCGGGGCGGTATCGGAGTGTTGTCTCCGTCGCTTGACGGGGGCGCACCGGGTGAACCCTTTCAACGACTTCCACTGCCGATCCCGAGTTCTTGTTCTCGGGTGCGTGGGAAGGCACGCGTTTTTTGACTCGTCGCCTCATGCCTGCCACCGCAGCGTACGATAACCACCATGCCGCGTCACCTCTGGTTCAGCACCATGCTCGTCATCGCCGGGTTCGCCTGCGGCGCCAGCGGGACCGAGCCTCAGCTCGGCGCGCGCGATTGGGACACCGAGCGCACGCGCATGGTCGATGAGCAGCTTCGGGCACGCGACATCGATAGCGCACAGGTGCTCGACGCCATGCTCAGGGTGCCGCGTCACCTGTTCGTCCCTGAGCGCCAGCGTGCCGAGGCCTACCGAGATTCTCCGCTACCAATCGGCCACGATCAGACCATCTCTCAACCTTATATCGTCGCGTTCATGACACAGGCGCTGGACGTCGCGGCCGATCAGCGCGTGCTCGAGGTCGGAACCGGATCCGGCTATCAGGCGGCGGTGCTCGGTGAGCTCGCGAAGGAGGTATTCACGATCGAGATCGTGTCGGCTTTGGCACAACGGGCACGCGAAACACTTTCGGCCCTCGGCTATCGCAACATTCAGGTGCGTACCGGCAACGGTTACCTGGGATGGCCTGAGCACGCACCCTACGACCGCATCATCGTGACGGCTGCGCCAGACGAAGTTCCCACCGCCTTGCTGCAACAGCTGAAGATCGGGGGCTTGATGGCAATTCCGGTGGGAGCCGTGACCCAGGAACTGCGAGTGTTGCGTCGCACCGTCACCGGAACGGAGACGTTAAGCAGGCTTCCAGTGAGGTTCGTACCGATGACGAACAAGCCAAAACAATAAGCGACGCGGTACCGGCAGTGGCCCTATCTCTCAGGAAGGACAGAAAGTTCGTTGCGAGCTGCTGTCCTGAAGTTTGCACGTCGGAAAGCTATCGCCTGAAGCGCAACACTCCTCGCACTGACGCCAACACCAGCGTGTCGTCGGATAGCGTGACCGCGTTATCGCCACCGAGCAATTCGGTATACGCGTTGTCGAACGCCATTGTGGGACATGCCGCTCGTGTGCACGCCAACGCCGGCCCCGCAGTCAGGATCTGCCCTGACAACGCGAACTCGCCGCTGCACACGTTGCAGTCCACTCGCGTCGATAGTCGGCCGTCGGCGAATATCAGCGTGTAGCTGGCGCCGGCAGGCGCGGCTTGGTCGGCTTGCCCTGCAGGCCGGATCGACAGGAGGTTCCAAGTGCCGGCGAGTTGGTCACCCGTAAGGGCCACCCCACCGCTGAGTGACGAAGGCCCCATCGGCGCCGAGGATGACCCGGCGCACGCGATGGCCAGACACGCGACGACGACAACAACCCAAGAGCGGGAGCTACTCATATCGAGGCGCAAAGGGAGCAATTCTTCGGCCATCCTGATTGAGCGGCCGATTGATGTGAACGTGCGCAGTCGTCCGCAGTAGGCGACATTCGTGTGATGCGTGGGCGACACCCATCGTCTCGATCGTCGCATCACGCCGCACTCCTGGTCGTCGACCCGGGTGCGAGCGTTCGACCTTGCCCGGTGAGCCCCTATGTGCGGCTCAGGCTTGTCCCCAAGGCCCTGTTCGCTCGCGGGACCTGATTCGTCTTGGTCGAGTGGCTCGACGAAAGCGGCTATGCCTATCCGTTATCAGGCGCTGTATCATCACGCATTCCCGCCGCCCCCGAGCGGCCGTGGAGGGCGTAGTGTACGTCGTGTTCGGCTCGGGCCGGACCTGAAAGTCGAGGAAGTACCATGCGTTTCACTCTACTTGTCGTCGCGGCACTCACCCTGACCCTCTCCGGTTCTGCGCTCGCTCAGGAATGGATCGAATTTACCAGCCGGGAGGATCGGTTTACCGGCGATTTCCCAAGCCAGCCCAAGGTGACGCAGACCACCTACCAGTCGCAGTACGGCGCCGACCTGCCGGCGCGGGTCTACAGGGCCGAGCAGGGGTCGAGTCGCTACTCGATGACCGTGGTCGACTACAGCCAGATTGAGAAGATCCTGACCAACAAGGCGCAGTCGTGCCCGGTACGCACCGAAGGGTGCTATGGAGGCACTGGTTTTTCTGGTGTGGGACACTGGCGGCTCGACTATCAGGGCGCGCTCCTCCATGCGACGTGGAAGTTCGTCGAGCGCGACGCGAAGGTGACGCAGTTGACATGGAATACCACGTATGGGGTTGGCGGTCATCAGGTGCATCTGACGAACCGTGACGGATCGCGCACGATGGCGGCGGTCTACATGCACAATCAGAAGCTGTACATCATCGAGGGGACCGTTCCCGCAGGGTATCCGGAGCCGGCGCTCTTCCAGCAGTCGTTCGGGTGGCTCGACGAGAACGGCAAGGAGCTGCGTTACCAGTCCCTCTACCACCCCGCGTTCCCGGCGCCGCCGCGAGGAGTGCCGCCTGGCCAGGAGAACCCTGGCAACTGACAAGGGCATCAGCGAACGACGAAACGCTCTTCGTGTAGGAGGAATCCGTCTTTTGTTCTGAGTTCCACCCTCCAGTTACCTGCGTTTTCAGCATTCATCGTTTGACGGCTGTAGGTGCGATAACCGCTTCCGGGACTCGCCTGAATGCGAAGCTCCACCGATTGTCGCAGGCGATCGTCACGATACCAACGATGTTCAACGGTGGTGTTGCTCGAGGCTCTCACACGCGTGTAGAAAAACAGCAATCCGCGAGTGACCGGGCTGCTCACAGGGTCGCAACGCCAATCGCTGGTCGAGAGGCGCCTACAGAGCTGCGCTTCGGCCATTGTGACCACTATGGGCGCCGATGCTGCTGGTGAGCGATTCTCTCGCGCCACCGAACTGCTGCTCTCCGACACTGCGGATTTGCTACCGCCACGCGCAGTCGAACTGTCGCTTTCACGAGGTACCGAGGCCTTGCCTTCCGTCGTGGCCTCTTGCGGCCCCGGGTTTGGCTCGAGCGGCACTCGCGCTGTCGTTGGCTCTGGGCTCTGAGCCGATGGTTGCGTCTGGCTGGTCGGCGAGGATTCATCGGGCTCCGATGAACGAAACCACAAGGCAGCGGCGAACAGCATCCCGAATCCGAGCACGCCGAGCGCGCTCATTGCGATCGGACGAGAGGGCGTGCCTACCGGTTTGTGTCGTGCCACTCTCTCACGCGGAGCGGTCGACGGTTCAAACGATCTTCCGCGAGCTTTACAGAAATCCTCAAGGTTCTTCCGACTCGTAACCACGAAAGCATGATCCGACGCGAGCACCGTCGTCGCGATCGCATATGCGCGCCGATAGCACAGCTCGGCTTCGGCTGGGCTGTCGACCCGCTCGTACACCACGCCGAGGTTGTTCAGTGTATTGGCGAGGTCAGTATGGAACGGTCCGAGCTGTATCTCTTGTAGCGCGGCAGCCTCACGCAGGTGTAATTCGGCTGCGACGTAGTCGCCGGCGGATGCGGCCTGCTCCGCCGCTTCGATAACAGAGCGAAGTTCGCGAGTCTCGGGCATGAAGTCCCGCCAGTTAACGCCGGCGTGTCACCGACGGCACCATTGTAGAACAACGTTTTCACGGTCGACGTAGCTGACCGTCACTTCCCAGTCATCCATCGTCAGATTCGGCAGGTCGTGCTTGAACACCGGCGGGAGAGAAGGTGGTGTAGCGGCCCGGCCTTTGTCTGCGCGTCGGCGTGACGGCCGAACGCGAACAGTTCGGCGAACAGCGCGAACGAGGCAACGGCATCTCGACGAGTCATCATCATGGCCAGGGATTATATTGGCGGAAATGCGCGAGCCGGTGTACAAGCCTACGAACAGTCAATTACGCAAATCTTTGGGACTTGTTGGAGTTGAAGACTCAGGATTCCACTGAAGGATAAGCAGTGTCCACGTCAACGAGGTTCAGAGTATGAGCACATGGTTGGTCGCGCTGCTGCTGTTGATTCCCATGCTTCAGGCCGAACCGGCCCCCGCAGGAAAGGCCGATGCGGGCAAGGTCTTCTGGCAGGGGCAGATGTGCTCGTTCTGTCACGGCACTGCGGGCGAAGGCGGCTGGGGACCGGATCTCGCCGGCCGTGCGCTCAGCGTCGCGCAGTTCAAACGGGCGCTCCGTGAGCCTTGGGGCTTGATGCCTGCGTACACCAATACCCAGGTGAGCGACCAGTCCATCGCCGATCTCCATGCGTATCTCACTGGCCTGCCCAGAGTGGAAAAGCTCGGCCCGTCGCGCTGGCGGCATCCGCCGCCCGGCGCACCGGAAGGTCAGCGGCTCCAAAGCAGCTTTGGTTGTGGCCAATGTCACGGACCTGAGATGCTAGTGCCTCGTGCGTGGCTCCTGGCTAACGACCGGCCCGGTGGGGTACCGGACCCGGAATTCGGCGTGAGTAAGGACGCGGGCTTTTCCTATTTCGCCAAAATGGTCTATGACCATAGCGAGAAGTACCCGAAGGGGACAATGGGAAGCTTCTCGAGAGATCGGCTGCCGGAAGTTCTCTTACGTGAGATCTATCGCTTCATGTTGGACGCCGGGCTACGCGTACGGATGGAGGCCGCCCTTGCGGTCGGAACGCAGCAGGGCGCCAACACCACCTATACACTGACCGTCGCCAACGTCGGCCGGCCGAAGGGCCCAACGGTCGAGGACTTGACGATTTTCGTCCGGGTCCCTCCGGGTACCACGGTCGTCAGCGCCACGGGCACGGGTTACAAGGGCGTGCGCCCGCTCGCACAGTTGGGGCTGACACCGGCCTTGCAGGCTGCGCCAGGTGCGTTCACTTCGGAAATCCCCGAGCGCCCGAAGCCGGATCTGGCGGGCGATGTTGCCGTATGGGAGGTCCCGCGCATTGCGGCTGCGGAGAAGCAGCTCTATACCGTGACCCTTTCCGGGCCGGGACCCACGGCCGAAGTCCTCCAGGCATTTGAAGGTTCGACTGTGTATTGGGACAAGCCTGGAGCGCGCCTGAGTCCAACGCAACTTGTCTATCGCGATCTTCGAAGGCCGGACAAGGGCGACCATCTGAGGATAACGCTGCCGCCTCCGCCGAAGTAGTCGCACTCGATTGAAAACACGATTGCGGGCGACCTGTGTCCCGCAAGAGTTGCGTCCGTGCAGGACACGGACCCGGGTCGGCCTGCTACCGGGCCAGCGCCGCCGCCGGCGCTGTCGCGACCGTGCAAGAATATCCAGTCTCAAGGAGGGCTGCTTGCTGCAAAGCGTCGCAACACCTCGAGCAATTGTTGGTCGGAAAATCCAGGTGACGCCTTTTTCGCCGGTCCTTGGCGGCGAAGTGCGGGGCATCGATCTGGCCAACGGTCTGGACGAGGAGAGCTACCGCGAGGTTCGATCGGCGTTCCTTCAGTTCGGCGTGCTTTTCTTCAAAGGGCAGTCCGAGATTCCGCCTGCTGTGCAAATCGCGATCGGCAAGATGTTCGGAGAGCTGCACGCGCATCCGGCTGCGCCGCAGATGCCCGGCTTTCCGGAATTGTTCGTCATTCACACCCGGCGTGATTCGAAGGTGGCCAACGGCGAATTCTGGCACTCGGACGTGTCGTGCGACGACGAGCCGCCACTCGGCACCATGCTCCAGATCCATGTGCTGCCGGACATCGGCGGAGACACGCTGTTCGCGAACATGTACGCCGCCTACGACGCGCTGTCGGGGCCGATGAAGCAGATGCTTGCCGGGCTCACCGCGCTTCACGAGTCCGAGCACATCTACCGCGGCCGCTATGCCGATCGAGGCGTGGAGGATCAGGGCAAGGTCTATCCGAAGGCGACACATCCCGTGATCCGCACGCATCCGGAAACCGGCCGGAAGGGCATCTTCGTGAACCGGACGTTCACGACGCGCATCAACGAGCTGAGCGAAGCGGAAAGCGATGCCGTGCTCACGCTCCTGTTCGATCACTGCGAACAGATCGACTTCCAGATCCGCTTCCGGTGGGAGCGAAACGACGTTGCCTTCTGGGACAACCGCTGCGTCATGCACCGAGCCGTCTGGGACTATTGGCCGAACGAGCGTAAAGGGCGGCGTGTCACGATCAAGGGCGAGCGGCCTCGCTGATTTCCCCCCGAGGACTTGGCCTCCTTTGAGGCTCGTCGCGCACCCGGCGGTGCGGATTCTGATCTGCCTGGCCGCCGGCCTCGCGCTCGGTCTGCTTTTTCCGCGCAATCCTTTCGTGCTGGGTCTCGCCCAGAGCGGCACCTGGTTTCCCAAGACCATCGTTACGTTTGCGACCGCCCTCATCTTCGTCCTGATGTCGGCAGCACTCGCCAAGACGTTCCTCACGCACCGCCGCTCGAGCAGATTCCTCTTCTACGTGATTGGCTTGTACCTGGTGATGGGGTTTGTATCGCTGCTATACGTCTCGGCGTGGATTCCCACGCTCACAGGTCTGCCGATGAATCGTCCGGGACAGCCGCTGCCGGGGCTTGCCAGCTGGCTGCGCGGTATCGCGGTGGCGTTCGGGACCGTGTTTGCCGAGCAGCCGCTGCTGCAGGTGCTCGTGGCAGCGTTCGTCATTGGTGCACTGGCGGGCTTGATACGCGCGCTCCACCCGATCGCACGCGGACTCATTCGCGGCGCCGAGTGGACGTTGAACGGCTTCACAAAACTGCTCTGGTACTACCCGATCATGATTGGCTGCCTGGCGATCTTCATTCCCGCCCGGTTCGGCACCCGCGGCCTGGAGATCTACGGGCGCACTACCCTGAACCTGGCGATCGTGTCCGTCGTCTGGTTGGCGGGGATGATCCTGCTGGTGCGGCTGATCACGAAGCGCACCTGGCCGCAGATTTGGAAGTACTTCGCGACGGTGTACATGGCCGGGTTCGGCACGGGGGGGTCGTACGAGACGCTGCCAGTAAATCTGGTGTCGGCCGAACGCGACCTGGGCCTGCGCCCAGAGGTCGCGCGCGTGTCGATCGTGCTCGGCACCGTGCTCAACAAGAACGTTGCGACGATGGCCGTGCTGCTCGTGACGGTGTCGACGTGCGCGCTTCTGGACGTCCGCATCAGCATGATCGAGATCGCGATCCTCATCCCGCCGGTGATGCTTCTCGGCCTCGAGTCGCCGGGCATTCCAGGCGGGGCGGGCGTCTTCATGTCCCCCGTCATCGCGTCGCTGCTGACCGTGCCCGATCCAGGATTGTTCGTCACGACGTTCGTGACGTTGTACTCGGGTCTCATTCCGATGCTCGCCACCGCTGGCAACACGACCGACGATGGGTTCGTGGGCGCGATCGTCAACGATCGGTTCATGGATTCGGAAGTCGCCAACGCGGAGCCACCGATACCGCAACTCTCGCCGGGTCTGGTTCCGTATCCGCGTGCCGTCCGCGTGCTCGCGGCGGGGCTGCTGGCGCTTGGTTTCTGGATGATCGTGGCGCCTCAGGCACGCAGCGGGCTGCCCGCGCTCCAGTGGCTGGCCCAATCGGCCTTTCGCGGCGAGGCCTTGATCGGCGCCGCGGTGCTGCTCGTTGCGCTCACCGGCCTCCTCGGCGGAAGACAGGGACACCAGAAGTCTGAAGGCACCTTGGAAGTTGAAGTTCGCGGCTAGAGCCCTCCCGTCGACAGCGTGGAAGCGCAGGCGTGGGACGGAACGATGAGGAATCTGCAGTGAGAGCATCTGTCTTTGTTGGCACCAGCCTGGACGGCTTCATCGCACGAGCCAATGGTGACCTCGATTTCCTGCCGCCGGACGGTGGCGAACCCCACGGCTACGATGAGTTCATGGCCACCGTGGATGCGTTGGTCATGGGCCGCAAGACTTTCGAAACGGTCTTGACCTTTGACACGTGGCCCTATGGTGAGAAGCCCGTTTTCGTGCTCAGCACGCGCACGCTCGCTCCAGCCCCGCTCGGAGCCGTTGTGGAGCGTATGTCCGGGGCTCCGGCCGAAATCGTGTCGCAGCTTGCCGCTCGCGGCATCCGGCATATCTACGTGGATGGCGGGATCACCATTCAGCGGTTTCTTGAGGCCGGGCTCATTCAGCGGCTCATTATCACGCGCGTTCCGGTGCTCATCGGTGCCGGGATTCCGCTCTTTGGCGCTATCGCGCGCGACATCGTTCTCAGGCCCATCGCGACGCGGCAGTACGCCAGTGGCCTCGTCCAGAGTGAGTATGAGGTTGTCGCCTCTTGAGAAACTGCCTCGGGACTGCAACAAAACGAGGCTTGACGCCAGGGACCTTCACGAGTAGAAGCGACTGGAAGAACGAACTCTTCGCTGTCGACACAGCCATTGGAGGAATCAGATGCGAACTATCGCGACCGTGTGCAGCTTCACCCTGATGCTTTGGTCATCCGCTTCGGCGCAGCAAACGCCGGCCGGAGGTGCCGCACCGGCAGGGCCGAGGCCGCCAGCGAACGAGAACATCGCGACACTCCTGCGGGCCGCCGATATCAGGGCCCAGCTCATGAAGATGACCGAGGATCGGCCGACCCAGGAACATACGGTTGTCGAGCGAGTGGGTTCGTATCGATTGTCGATCGAGCATCGCAAGCTGCCGCAACGTCCCGCAGTACACGAGCAGGAAGCAGAAATCTGGATGGTCATCGACGGCACCGCGACCATCACCACGGGCGGAACAATCACTGGCGCCGCAGCACCCACCGCCGGCTCCGCGACGCAGGCGCCTGGCAATGTGTTTGGAAAGACGATTACGGGTGGGACGGCGAACCGCGTTGGACCCGGGGATCTCCTGCTGATTCCCGAGGGCGTGCCGCATTACATCACCGAGGCTGCGACAACTCTCAAGTTCATCGTGTTCGAAATCACGCGACCCAAGACAGCCCTGAAGGCCTACTGACCCACGTTTGAATTGCAGGGCGCGCTCGACCAACGTGTGTTTGGTTGGCCACGCCCTGCAACCCTCAGCCACTCGTGCTCGCGCGGTGGCCCTTGCAATAGCCCATGAAATTCCACAAGTTTGGCCCTTTCATTGCTCAAAGCCAGGTCGGATCGCAACAAACGGACTGTAACTGAAGGTCTCTCGCGGACTTACTCCGCTGACGGAGCCTTTTGTCTACCCGTCGTAACAACTTTTGGAATAACCCATTGGCCGATACCGTCGCTTTCCAATGAAGCCGACTCGCCTTTCAGGCTTCTTGTTCTGGGTCATTTTGACGTGCGCGACCGCAGGCAACGCTGCACGCGTCGATGCGCAGGAGATCTGTGTGGGCCCGCCGCCGGCTCCACCGAACGCGGCCGGTTCCGTGACACCCGCCGCAAGCTCGGCGACACCAGCGGCTGTGAACCTCTCGTGGGTTCCGGTCCCAACGACCGGGCCAGCGGCGGCGACGTCGTACGTCATTGAAGTCGGCACAGCGTCCGGCGCGACGAACATCGCGATGTTCGATACCGGCACAACCACTGCCTCGTATCTCCAATACGCTGCGAACGGGACGTACTTCGTTCGCATACGCGCGCGCAACGAGTGTGGCCTCAGCGGACCGTCCCCTGAACCAACCGTAGCCGTCAGTGGCAGCGTGGCCCCGGGTATCCCGTCTGCACGTGTGGTCGTCCCGTCGGTGACGCCTCGTCAGGACACCTTTGGTAACCAATACGTGACGGGCGAAGTGCGTGGCGTGTGGGGCGCACGTCCGATGGCATTTGTCCGGGTCGAGGGAACGTTTACAGGTCCCACCGGAAGTTTCGTCGGCACAGAGTTTTCGTATGTCTTCGGCCGAAGCCGACGCATGACCGTGTCGCGGGCAATCGATGATTCGACGCTCGCCGCTGGCGAGTCTGCGTGCTTTGCCATCTACACGACGATTCCCGCTGCGAGCGTTGCCGCCTTCGGCCTGAGCATGTCCTTCAGCACGGCGGCCGTGGAGGCTCTGCGCGGGAATGTCGTTGTGCAGAGCGCCCTGCAGGACGCCGACGCCCTGGGCGACTTGCGGATGTCGGGGGAGCAGATGAACGTCGGTGCCACGATCACCTACTTCAACGAAGTGTTCTTCGCTGTTCGCGACGCGCAGGAGCGCGTGATCGATTGCGATTTCACCTACGTGACCGGTTCCTCGATTGAGCTTCCATCGGGCGTGACGACCGATACGGCGCTGGCCCCGGGCCAGACCGGATCGTTTGTCAACTTCAACGGCGTTCCGCGTTCTCAGGTGAACCGAGTCACCGCGTGGAGCGGATGGGAAGAGGCCGAGCCTGGCCCAGCGACGTCCGGAGTGCGTGCACCATCGTGGCGAAGCCTCGTATCTGGTCGCGATCCGGAGCTCGGCCTGAGCCCGCAGGCGCGCGCCCGCGCCCGGAACGCCGCCATCGAACGGTTGCGAGCGGCGGCCGCAAACCTTCAGTAGCGACCTCTCACGACGATCCACTATGATCCCCGCCTCCGCGCACGCAGGAGGTCCGTCCCCATAACCAGTCCATCGGCCCCAAAGGAGTACTCGGATGCGTCGATTCTCCTGTCTGGTGACGATTGTTGTGAGCGTTGTGCTCGTGTCAGCGCAGGCCCGCCTCACGAAGACTCTGGACATCTATGTTGTCGACGTAGAAGGGGGTAACGCGACGCTCTTCGTGTCGCCTTCCGGTGAGTCGCTGCTCATCGATACGGGAAACGGGGGCATGGGCGCGTCGAGGGATGCCGGTCGAATCATCGACGCCGCCAGCGCCGCCGGTGTCACACAGATTCATCACCTGATCACGACGCACTGGCACGGCGACCACTACGGCGGCCTCGCCGAGCTCGCGTCTCGGATTCCGATTCGGCATTTCATCGACCATGGGCCGAACGTGCAGCCGAACGAAGCGACCGACAGGTTCCTGGAGACGACGTATCCGGCTCTGTACGCCAAAGCGAAGCATACGGTGGTCAGACCCGGTGACACGATTCCCGTTGCTGGTCTCGTTGTACGGGTCGTGACGTCGGCGGGTGAAATCATCCGCACGTCGCTTGCGGGCGCCGGCAGGGCCAATCCCCTCTGTGGCAATCCCAAACCTGTAACCGCCATTCCTGAGGATCGTCAATCCGTCGGCAGCTACATCACCTTCGGCAGGTTTCGCGCGCTGCATCTTGGCGATCTCACGACCGACAAGGAATACGAGTTGGTGTGTCCGACGAACCGAATTGGTACGGTCGATGTGATGCTGAGCCTCCATCATGGGCAGGACACCTCGAATTCAGAACCATTCGTCCACGCGCTTCAGCCGAGAGCGGCGATCATGAACAACGGCACGCGTAAGGGTGGATGGCCGGAGGTGATGAAGACGCTGTACACGTCACCGGGCTTCGAGGATTTGTGGCAGATGCACTTCTCATTGCTGAGCGGCCAGGAGTACGCGCCGCCGGGGCTGTTCACCGCGAACGGCGTGGACGATCAGCCGGGCGCGGTGCCGGTCGCACCGATGCCCCTCCCGCAGCAGGGTTCGACGGCGCCGCCTCCGCCAGCCCATAACGGGTCGGCGTACTGGGTCAAGCTGTCCGCGGAGCAAGACGGCACCTTCACGGTGACGAACGCCCGCAATGGCTTCTCGAAGGTGTACCGATAAGGTCTCTATTTCTTCAGGAAGAAGCCATTCCAGAGCTTCTCCCATTTCTCCGCCTCGTCGAGCACTGTGACGGGGTCGATCATCGTGAACGGGAAATTGTTGAATTCGCTTTTCACACGTGTGCTCGCGGGAACGCGCCCCAAAGATTCGAACAGCTGTTGCCCTTCGAGCGACAGCACGTAGTCGGCCAACAGGAGCGCGGCGTACGGATGCGGCGCGTTCTTCGCCACGCCAATACCCTGCGGGCGCGCGACAACGGGCTGCACGGGCACGAAGTCGATTGGCGCCCCTTTGCGTTTGAGCGCCACGATGTTGCTGCTGTACATGCTGAGGCCGACCGGCACTTCGCCCGCGGCCACCAGCGTGGCGAGGAGCACATGGCCCTGGCGCACGTCCGGCTTCATCGCTGAGAGCCTGCGGAAGTAATCCATGCCCTTGTCGGCGCCCCACATCTTGATGAGAGTCGCCATCCATTCGGTGTCGGTCGCTTCCAGTCCGATGCGCCCCTTCCACTTCGGGTCCGCGAAGCCCTCATACGTCGCCGGGATCTGGGAGCGTTGCACCTTGGCGGTGTTGTATCCCACGACGAAGTAGTTCATCCGATCCGGAAACCATGTGCGGTGCGCGGGAATCGCCGCGGCGGGAAGGTCCATGAGGTGCGGCGAATAGAGTTCGCCAAGCAGCTTCTCACGCGCCATCATCTCCATCTCGGGGCCGTTGGTCTCGATCACGTCCACGGAGTGCCGCCTCCCCTGCGCTTCGGTGATG
>Ga0184628_10001101_pt1 | contig 13561 bp, 10 predicted proteins | sample PLM4_5_b1_FD_133149 | JGI IMG/M metagenome (GOLD analysis project Ga0184628, IMG submission 133149) | Groundwater sediment microbial communities from an aquifer in East River, Colorado, USA - PLM4_5_b1 | ecosystem: Environmental > Terrestrial > Soil > Riparian zone | place: USA: East River... | reverse complement strand
TTTTAATTTTCTCATGGCGATGCGTAAGAACCGGTCAACGCCGGAACGCTGCATGAGTTTTCCGGGTACTTTACTTCGTTCCTGTGATGCTGGTAATTAAAATCTCACATTACGGTATCCCGCCCCCGCGGTTTGCAGAGGTCGGCCTTGATTTCGTGACAAGATAGTGAGCCGCTTGACAGCCGAAATTATCGCCCAGCTCACAGGCCTTCCTCAAATCAGCGATCGCAGGCTCCGTCTGACCCACCTGATAATAAGCGAGTCCACGATTGATATATGCCTTGCTGTCTTCCTGATAGTTCAACGCAATGACCGTGTTAAAATCCTCGATCGCCTCGGGGATCCGCCCTGTTCTCGCATACGCAAGGCCCCGATTGTAATAAGCGATGAGCACTTTGGTGGATTCCTTGTCGATGACGTAGGTCCAGAGCGTCAGGTCGTCCTTCCATCTGCGCGTCTGCTCCACCGTGAGATACGATAAACAGACAAAGACGGGGATCAGAAGGGCCAACGCGGCATGACGCAGCAACGCGTTTTCTTTTCCGGACGATAATCGTGTCTGTCCCCACGCGACACCTATGCCCATTATCAAGAAGGGCCCGATGCTGGGCAAATATGCATACCGGTCAGCCATGGACTGGCCTCCCACCTGGACGATGCCGAGCACCGGCAGGAGGGTCACTCCAAAATAAAACCAGACGGTTGTCCACAATCGTTGTTTTGCCGCGGTCATCAAGCTTGCCAGGGTAATGGCAACAACGACCACCGCTGCGGCCGCATAGTGCAGCGAGAATATCGATGCGCCGAGAGGATAGGGATAGAAGGGCAGGAGATCCAGGGGGAGTACGATCTTTCCCAGATAGGCAAGAAGCGATTCAAAGGCCACGGGTACCCGTATGAAGATCGGCGGCGCCTGCTCCCATATCGCCGCACCCGTCCTCTGCGCCAGGATGGTCACGAGGGAGGATGCGCCGCTCAAGGCAATGAAGGGAAGCTTTTCCGCACAGGAGCGCCAGAACGTTTGAGCAGAACGTATCCTGTTGAGCGGGAACCAGTCCAGGAGCAGCAGAACAAAAGGGAGCGTGACCGCCATCGGTTTGCTCATCAGGGCAAAGAGAAAGAAACAGAGCGGAACAAGATGGTACTTCCGGGCAAAGATAGCCGCGGTCATTGCGTGATCTGCCCTGTCTCCGCCCGCCTGCCGCTGCCGTACGTAGGTCAGGATGCTCAACAGAAAAAACAGGGCGCAGAGCAGGTCCTTCCGTTCCGCGGCCCAGACCACGGATTCAACGTGAATGGGATGAAGGCCGAACAGGAGTCCTGTCACAGCCGCGGCTGAGAGGACGTTCCACTCGCTCAGCACGGGTGACTGCGCGCTCCCCGGCGTTCTCTCTCTATAGGCGTCCATAAGCGCCACAACCAGCAATACCAGCAAGAACGTGTTTGCCGCGTGGAGGATAATGCTCGATAGATGATGCCCCAGGGGGTTCAGGCCCCATATGGCATAATCGACCGCATGGGATATCCAGGTAAGCGGGTGCCAGTTGGACGCGTAAAAGTCAAAAAAAGCCCATTGAAAAAGATCAGAGCTCAAGGAGCGGATATGGACGTTTTCCAGGATGTAGACGTTGTCGTCCCAGTACACGAATCCATTCTTCAGGCAGGGAATATAGACCAGGAACGTAATGATTGACACGGATGCGGCAAGGTAATATTGAATGCCACGCGGACTTCTCACCCTGGACCTCCCCTGAGCGGAGAACATGTCGATCGCACAGCGTTAAACAGCTCTTGCAGAAAGTTCCCTGTTCATCTTTTTACATTAATCCAGGCAGAGAGGTCAATACATTTTTTCGCGTGAGAGCAAGCTTGTGCGGTATTTCCGCGCCGGCAAGGCTGCACGTTTCGCCTGTGAGGCCCGTACTTCGAGAGACGGAAAGGCCCTGCCGGAGGGGATGAGATCACTTCTCCCCGATCACGATATCGCTCATGATTCATGGGTGACGCCCGTATCTTTTTTGAAGAGTAAGTTCGCATGTTCACATTCCGGAGGCGCGACCCGCCCTCGTACCAGCCAGGAAGTTCAAAGACCTTGATTATAAACCGATATCCAGAGTATAATATCGCTTGATTGTGCAAGCGTTTCTGCTGTTGCCTGGTGTCCGATCAGAGAAACCTATACAGAGTAAGCCACAATCTGCTTACGTTAGAGAACTTGCTCTAACGGGGTTTACGAGTTCGATCAATCTACGTACCTCGAAGGACGAGATCCATGGTGAACGGGAAAAAAGTCGTCATAGTGCTTCCCGCCTATAATGCGGCAAAAACCTTGGAGATGACGTATAAGCAGATCCCCTCGGCATTTGCGGATGACGTCGTCCTTGTTGACGATGCCAGCCGGGACGATACGTCCAAGGTGGCGCACGATCTGGGCATCAGGGTCATCATCCATGAAAGGAATATTGGGTATGGCGGGAACCAGAAGACCTGTTATAGAACGGCCCTGGAACTCGGGGCGGATATCGTTATCATGCTCCATCCGGACTACCAATACACGCCAAAACTGATCCCGGCAATGGCCACGATGATAGCCTATGGCGAGTTCGATGCCGTTCTCGCCTCCCGCATCCTGGGGGTCGGAGCATTGCGGGGAGGCATGCCGCTCTATAAATATATATCCAACCGCTTCCTGACGCTCATAGAGAATATCCTGCTCGGCCACAAGCTTTCCGAATATCATACAGGCTACCGGGCCTTTTCCCGCGAGATATTGGAGCGGCTTCCGCTCGAAAGGAATTCTGATGATTTCGTCTTTGACAACCAGATGCTGGCACAGATCATCTGGTTCGGCTACCGGATCGGCGAGGTGAGCTGTCCGACCAGGTATTTTGACGACGCTTCCTCTATCGGCTTCCGGCGCAGCGTGGTCTACGGGTTCGGCGTGTTGAAAACCGCCCTGCAGTTCCGTCTTTGCAAGATGGGTATCGGGTCCTGTGCCCGGTTCAAGGGATGAGTCCATACCGTACATGGCGCAAGCCGGGTGTCATTCGGGTACGAGCCTGAATCCCTTGGACTTGAGCCATCCTGAGTTCATCAGGTATTTTTTTTACAATTTTTACCGTATTCTGTGTAAAATACGGAAATTAAAGAAGGGCCGAATAAGTGGTCGGTTGCGGCGGGTTCGCTGATCGGCCTGAGGTTTTTATACTTCTATTTTATCACGGGAGAATCCACCGGGCACATCCAGTCGTTGATCCATGCGTCCATCCTTTTCGGGTTCGGTTTTCAGACGGTCCTGGTTGCCTTTGCGGCCGATTTGCCGGCAGTGAACAGAAGATTGCTGGAGGACGTGCAGTACAGGATGAGAAAGATCGAATCCAAAATGTTGAATGTTGGAGAAGCATAATGAACGGGAACGTAAATGTCCGTGCCGATGGCCCATTCACTGAGAGCAAGAGCCCTGCTATACTGACAAGGCACCAAACGCTTTTTACTTTTTTCCTGTTCATCATCCTTGCTCTGTATGTCCTGGGGGCGAATCCCTTCGCGGCCCAAACAGTAGCTCCAATGGACGTGCTTATGAGCTTTCCGGGGTATACCGGCCAAAGAGACCATAAGACAATTCCCGTAGTTCATTGGGAACCAACCGATATTATCGATTCGCAGCTCCCGACCTGGATTACCCTGAAAAATCAGATCAGGAACGGCGAGAGCCCTCTCTGGAATCCCTATACGTCAGGCGGCCAACCTGTATCTCTTGAGTATTGCAATCCTGTCTTTCTCCTGTTTCTCCTCGTAAAAAACAACGCCCTTGCCTATTACCTGGCGGGACTGGCAAAGCTCGTTATTGCGGGATTCGGCGCATATCTGCTCCTGAGGATTTTTTTGCGCTGGTTGCCTTCCCTGTGGGGCGGGATTGTCTTCATGTTGTGCGGTTTCAACGCTGCCTGGTTTTTCTGGGAGCAGGTTGCAACCGCGATGTGGCTTCCGTGGGTCTTTTGGGCGACGGTCATGTATCTCAAAACAGAAGATACGAAATGGCTGCCGGCAATCACCCTCACGTCGCTTCTGCTCATCTCCGGGGGGTTTCCTGCAGTTGCAGCATACGGCTTTTATTCATTCGCGCTGCTTATAGTTATCTGGAATGGTTATGGTTTTTCCGGTGATAATTGGCGCAGAGCCATGAGCGACAGGACTTACCTGAAGCTTCTCGCAAAAAAAACAGCCTTGCCCTTTCTCGCCGTGTTCATCGCTTTTCTGATGGCGGCTTTTGCGCTCATTCCCTTTACCGATTCACTGTCGGGGGTCAATCTCAGTCATAGGGTGGGCGGAACGCCGTTCAGGTTTCGAGATCTCCTGCTCTTTTTCTCCCTTGAGGACCCCTTGAAGGTGGAACGGACCGCTTACATCGGCATTCCGGCCTTCCTCTTCGCGCTGGCGGGTGTTTTCTCGGCTTTTCGAGCCGATGACACAAGATTCCGACGGTTTATTTTTATTCATGTTGCTCTTGTCGTTATCACGATATTGATAGTTTTTGACTTGCTTCCATACCTGCTGATGGTATCAATTCCCGTTTTTAAGAGCAACAGTTGGGGCAGGTTGATCGTTGTTTCACACCTGGGATTGGCGGTCTTATCAGCGGTTGGTTTTAACTATATTTTAACCAACACACCCGGACTTATAGAGCGTTATCTGAGAATTACGACCGTGCGCGCTTCCTGGATAGTTACGCTGATACTGATTGGAATATTGGTTCTGCAATTTCATTCTCAGAAGAAACTTTTCAACAGCTTTAACGCCGTTATCCCTTCAGCATGGTTTTACCCGTCCACACCCAGCATTCGGTATGTAAAGGACCACCTTAAGCCGTTGCAGTCAGTGATTGCCGATGAATCTTTTATCGGGGCGGGCGCGTTGGGAGCTTACGGCATCGCGGAGTGGTATGCTCACAGTTTTCGAACGGATAAAGAAAAAGAAATTCTCAGCAGCCTGGTGCATGATCCCTTCCCGTCGGCAACGTCGTCGTATTTATACGGAAAGAACATTCAGTATAGTTCACCTTTGATGGACAAGTTGGCGATAAAATACCTGCTGGTCCGAAGGAACATGGTAGGCCCCCAAATACGATTTAAAATACCGGAAATCTCCCATGAACCGGCGCCGCCTCTCCCCGACAACACATGGAAACAGCATCTCTTTCTTACCCAGAATGGTATGGAGATCACTGCTCTCGGATTTTTATTTTCAACATACGGCGCGGACCATGCTCCCGCAAACGTCCGCCTCACGCTTTCCAGGGACAATCATGAAATTACGTCCGTGGAGCTTGATAAAAACAGGATACGTGACAACGAATGGGCCTTTTTTGAGTTTCCCGGCAGGGATTTTTCCGGCAAAGGCATGTATTCACTGGCAGTATCGCTTCCCGGGTATGCCGGACCGGATAAAGTAACGGCATGGGCCACGAAAAGCCGGCAGGAGACCGGTACGTATCTTGACATAAACGGATCGAGTACCGATCATTCACTCAAAATGGACGTCCATGCTTATGTGATAAAAAGAGATATGACCTTTTATGACAAGAATTTTGAAAAGAAATGGAATACGATCAACTTAGACAGCGACCTCATGATCTTTGAAAACAAACAGGTAACGAACAGCGCCTATTTTATCAGGGATCTTGATGCTGCAAAGGATGAGTTGGATTTTTCCGGGTTGGATGTCAAGCAGCCGTCACCCGGCGTAATAACCGTTAACTATGCAAAGGAGAATGCCGGATGGATAGTATTGCCGATGCATCTTCATGGCGGCTGGAAGGCGTATATCAATGACCGGGGGGTGCACTATGATACGTATCTTGGCATGCTGCCGGCGATACCTGTGCAGGGACCGAGCCGGGTGATCTTTAAATATGAACCGGAATCATTTCGATGGGGTGTTATCGTGAGTTTGGCCGGTTTGTTTATTTTTTTAATTTTCTCATGGCGATGCGTAAGTACCGTTAAGCGCGGGGGTGTTGCGTGAGTTTTTGGGGTACGATGTGCATATGAAGCTGATAATTCAAATTCCCTGTTTTAATGAAGAAAAGACCCTTCCCGTTACGTTGCGGGAACTGCCGAGGTCGCTGGAGGGTTTTGATACGGTAGAGTGGCTCATTATCGACGACGGGAGCACGGATGACACCGCGGCCGTGGCAAAGGCAAACGGCGTGGACCATGTGGTCAGCTTTGCGAAGAATCAGGGGTTGGCGCGCGTTTTCATGGCGGGGCTGGACGCATGCATAAAACTGGGGGCGGATGTAATTGTGAATACCGATGCTGATAATCAGTATTCGGCAAAGGATATCCCGTTGCTCGTAAAACCGATTCTGGACAAGAAAGCTGAACTTGTCATCGGGGCAAGACCCATATCCGAGATAAAACATTTTCCTCTTCTCAAGAAGCAGCTGCAGAAGTTGGGTAGTTGGGTCGTGAGACTGGCCAGCAAAACCAGCATTCCCGACGCCCCGAGCGGATTTCGGGCCATGAGCCGCGAGGCGGCGCTTCGCCTGAACGTATTCAATGAGTACACCTATACCCTTGAGACGATCATCCAGGCCGGCCAGAAGAACATGGCGATCGTTTCTGTTCCGGTTCACGTGAATGAGGACTTGAGGCCCTCCCGCCTGGTAAAGAGCATCCCGAGTTACCTGAAGAAATCCATCATTACCATAATAAGGATTTTTGTTGTTTACAAGCCGTTCCGTTTTTTTATGACCCTTGGGTTAGTATCGGTTGCGGCGGGTGCGCTGATCGGACTGAGGTTTTTATACTTCTATTTTGTTACGGGAGAATCCACCGGGCACATCCAGTCTTTGATCCTTGCGTCCATCCTTTTCGGGTTCGGTTTTCAGACGGTCCTGGTTGCCTTTGTGGCCGATTTGCTGGCAGTGAACAGAAGATTGCTGGAGGACGTGCAGTACAGGATGAGAAAGATCGAATCTGCTAAATCAGATCCCCGGTAATTTTTCATTTTCAGGATAAATTCAGCAAGATACGTTAACGTGCCGTCCGCACCGGCATTACTGCAATGATACGAGAGCGCGAAAAATCATGATCAAACTGTGCATCATTACCCATTCTTACCCGCGCTTCGAGGGGGACTGGAGGTCTAATTTCATAGAATCACTTGCACGGGCCTATGCAAAGAATGCTGTCGACGTAACGGTTTTTGTTCCTTACGCAGTAAATTTTAACCGCGAGCCAATAGATGATGACGGAGTAAAAATCGTAAGTTATAAGTACGTGCCTTTTCGCTCGCTCCATACCATCGGATATGGGCATTCGATGAAAGCGGACCTGATAATCGACGTGCAGGACTTGCTTCTTATGCCTTTCCTGCTCTTCGTCGGGATGATCAGATTTGCCGCTCTTCTGAGGAAAGAAAAATTCGATGTGATCCAGGCCCACTGGGCGGTCCCCAATACCCTTATAGCGGTTTTCGGAAGAGCCCTGGCGTTCTCGCGGGCCAAAATTTTTACCTCCTTTCCCGGTTCGGATGTTACGGTCATAACCCGATTAGGCTGGATTGGCAGAATTTTCGCCAAAATAATCGCAAGGTCCGATTATCTCTCCTGCAACAGTTCCGACTTGAAAGAGGACCTGGTAAAGGCCGGTCTTGATGAAAACAAAGTTGATTTTGTCATTTACGGGGTCGATGACCAAAAGATCTTTTTTTCAGAGAACGAGAGAACGGCTCTAAGACGCGCCTGGGGAGTATCCGGGGATGACAGCGTATTGCTGCTGATAGGCCGTTTTGTTCCCAAAAAAGGGTTTTCGACCGCATTCCAGGCGCTCAAATACATAACGGAGCGCAGGAAAAATGTGAAGCTCGTCGTAGTCGGGGACGGGCCGCTCAAGAGCGAATATCTTGCGATTCTCGAAAAAGACCGTACAGGATCGTACGTGAAATTCGTCGGAGAAATTCCAACACACGAGCTCAGGAATTATTATTCGGCCTGCGATATCTTCCTGATGCCTTCCCGGAGACTTCCCTCGGATGGGTTGAATGTTGTGGTCCCTGAGGCGATGGCTTGCGGCAGGGCGATTGTGGCTTCCAGGGTCGGCGGAAACGATCTTGTTGTATTCGATGGAATAAACGGGTATCTTCATGATGAAAATGATCCGAAGCAGCTGGCCCAATGCGTTCTGAAGCTTGTCGAAGACCCTGAACTGAAGAATGAAATGGGAAGTAATTCGTTGAAACTCGTCAGAGACCGATTTACATGGAATGCAATTGTAAAGTACTATTTAGAAAGGTACCGCGATACTATTTCACAGAAAAGCGGGTAATCGGACCGAATGGCAAAGCTACTGAATTTAACAACGTTTACGGACGCGCGAGGCAATCTGACGGTAATTGAAAAAGTGTTGCCTTTTGAAGTCAGGCGCATCTTTTATATTTACGGTGTGGACAGTTCGGTTCGCGGCGGACATCGACATCATAAGACGTATCAGGCGGCTATCTGCCTGAAGGGCGGTTGTGTTATTTCCAATAACGACGGCTCGAAGGAGGAGACTTTTGTGTTGGATAATCCGGCCAAGTGCCTTTTACTTGAGCCGAAAGACTGGCATCAGATGCATGATTTTACGCCTGATGCGATCTTAATGGTCCTCGCTTCAGAATACTTTGATCCTGACGATTATATCTATGAGAATTACCGATGATCGAATATGAAAATTTAAAGAAAGTCAATGAGCCCTTTCGGCAAGCATTGAGAAAGAGCTTTGAAACGACACTGGACAGCGGGCGGTATATTTTGGGTGAGGCTGTCGAGGCGTTTGAGCGGGAGTTCGCATCCTACTGCGGGGTAAAATATTGCATCGGAGTGGCCTCCGGTCTGGACGCGATTCTCTTGTCATTAAAGGCATTTGACTTCAAACCCGGGTCCGAAGTCATCGTTCCCTCCAATACCTATATCGCGACAATTCTCGCCGTTTTGAACGCCGGGTTAAAGCCTGTTCTCGTAGAGCCCGACATCCGAACCTACAATATCGACCCTGGAAAGATCGAGCGACAAATAACGGAGAGGACAGTCGCAATTATCGTAGTGCATCTGTACGGCAAGGTTTGCGACATGGGCCCGATCGGGGAAATAGGAAAGAAACATGATTTGATCCTGATTGAAGATTGCGCTCAATCGCACGGCGCCACGTACCGGGGCAAAAAAACCGGTTCGCTTGGCCATTGCGCTGCTTTTAGCTTCTACCCCACAAAAAATCTCGGAGCATTTGGCGACGGCGGGGCAGTACTGACCGATGATGAACAAATCGCCCTGAAAATTCAAATGCTCCGTAATTATGGTTCGCAGCGCAAGTATTATAATGAGGTCGTTGGGTATAATTCTCGTCTTGACGAGATGCAGGCGGGTTTTTTATCGGTGAAACTGAAAAAGCTCGACGACATCAATCGTCATAAGAGAGACCTTGCCGCATTATACCGGAAGAATTTGAAAGATGATTTTATCAAGCCGGCAGTGGATGATGATTATTTTGACGTCTATCATATTTTCAACATACGTCATCCCGAAAGGGACAGGGTTAAAGAGTATCTTTTGAAAAATGAGATCAAGACTGATATCCATTACCCTGTGCCGCCACACAGGCAAACAGCAATGCAAAATATTCTCGATCGGTATGATTGCCGCATTTCCGATGAAATTCATTCAACCACGTTAAGCCTTCCTATCTCTTTTTCCCATACCGAGGATGAGATTCGGTCCGTGATTGAAATATTGAATTCCTTTTAGCAAGGCAGGACCGGCATTACAAAAATTCGACCTGGAACGAGCATGCATTGACTGAGACCGGATGGCGCAGTTTGATTTCGGCCGTCATGTATCCGGTTTTTGCCGGCCCTGTTCCATCAGGTTCACAGGTATTTCACGAGTGAGTGTCTCATTACTGGTCCTCTCATGCATGTGCTTCCCGAACAGCGCTTTATCGTCGCGCTTGACCCCGCTTTTCCCCGTGTAAAAGATCCTGAACTGCATAAATCCCGGCACCAATTTCTGCGCGGTGCCCTGAGGTCCGGAGCGAGCTGATCTCTTTGTACCGTCAAGTACGTGGCTGGCATCGCATCATCGTTCTTGCAGAACGATCAAAAAGGCCTCCCTGTAACGAATAAGGCAAATCTCTGGTTGCGGGCAGAGCGAATTATAGTTTATAATGCAGCAATTATTAAAACGGAACTCCCGTGGATGGAGTCCGGTCATAATGGAGGATACATGGCAAAGATCGTCTTTGTAATTCCGAAAACACAGGGAAGATTCGGCAAGCCTGCGACTCCCCATGTCGGGATATCATACCTGGCGGCCTACATCCGGGGCAGAGGGCACCAACCGGCTATCATTGACCTTCGTGTGGAGCCGTTCTCCCTCGAAGAGCTCAAAAAGAGAATTTCTGATGAAAATCCGGATTTCGTCGGCGTCACTTCCGTAAGCTTCGAGTACAAAAAGTCTTATGAACTTATCAATACCATCTCATCATGGGGGATGCCGGTCATCTACGGGGGGCCGCATGTTTCAACGGTAAGGCAAGACATCTATGAGGGATGTCATCCCTATGCCGCCGTATGCGGTGAAGGAGAAGAAAAATTATGCGATATTCTCGATAAGAAACCGCTGAACTCCATACAGGGGATCATCTTTGCTGATGCACAGGGTAAAGTAGTTGTAACACCGCCGAGGCAAAGTATTTCAGACCTCGATACGATCCCCTTTCCGGCCTACGAACTGTCGAAACAACATCTCTACGCGGAAAAAAAGATACCACTTACCACGTCCCGCGACTGCCCCCACAGCTGCACCTATTGCGGCGTCAAGCTGGTCATGGGCAAAGGGTTCAGAAAGCGTTCCCCGGAAAACGTTCTGGCAGAAATTGAGCTGTGGTACAACCGGGGTTACCGTCTTTTCGGAATTAATGATGACACGTTCACCTCGGATATAAGCCGCGCGGTGAGAGTTTGCGAGCTGATCATCGAAAAAAAATTGGATATTACGTGGGAGCTTCGGACCGGCATCCGGGTCGACAGGATTAACGAACAACTCCTTCGGCTGATGAAACAGGCGGGGTGCCATTTTCTTGCTTATGGAATCGAGTCAATCGATGACACGGTTCTCAAGAATGTCAAAAAGGGAATAACCTATTCTCAGATCGAGCAAGCGGTCGCGTTGACGGAAAAAGTAGGAATGCACTTTTCGGGATTTTTCATGATCGGCCTTCCCGGAGACACATTTGAAAATTTCAAGAAACTGTACGCCTTTGCATCCACCCATGCCTTCAACGAAGTGCGTTTCTATAATCTCATGCCCTATCCCAATACCGAAGTGTTCCAATGGATGCGGGAGCACGGGACATTCATCGAACAGCCCGAAGAGTACCTCAATGATTCAGAACGCCTTCAGAAGGACCCCGTGTGCGAAACTCGCGAGTTCACCAGGGAAGAGCGTGTCCGCGCTTATGAAATGGGAGAGTCCCTCATGGTCAAGCTCATCCTGAAAAAGACGTTTGGAAGGATGCTTGGCGGTCTCATCTCGCCGCTCTGCGATATAGGACCCATCCGCCGGGCCATTCTGTACCTCGGATTCAAGTTTACGAAGGTCGTCCGGATCCTTCAGCGTATCGTGGAATATTTTTCCCGCATGCCTCAAGCAAGCTGACGTGATTTCTCAAGGTTTTATCGCGTTTCAGCCGACAGGAGATTCCGTCATGGCAGCGGCAACGAAGTAACCGCGGTTCATGTAATGCCCGCTGGCGCGGCAGTGCTTATAATACACCCTTACTACACCTTATTAGCCTTCCGGTCCTGTCGATAGTAATTTGGTTTCCCGCTATTCCACCATGGTAGGGGGTAGGAAAATAAAAAAATCGAATTATAAAAAAGCAATGCAGGTTTTTCTCTCGTTGCTTGTGCTTTTTGTGGTTTCTTTCTTCTTCTACCGGGAGTTTCAGAAAAATTGGGAGATCGTCCGGTCCTATGATTTGAAAATAGACCCGTTATACATAGTGCTGTCGTTTTCCGCAATCGTTGTCACCTATCTCCTCACCACGTACGGCTGGTTTTTTACTCTCAATTTTCTCTCAAATCATAAAATAACTTTTCCGGAAAGTGTCGCCATGGTGAATACAAGCAACCTTACGAAGTATATCCCGGGAAAAGTCTGGTCCTATGCCCTCCAGATGTATTGGCTGGCAAAATTGGGTTTTTCGAAATCGCTGGTGCTTTACGTAAATCTTGTCAATTTGTATGTTTCTTTAATGACCGCTTTGATAGTAGGCCTTGGCTATTTGGTTCTCTCACCGGACGTGTTTCCTTTATCCATGACTGTTCCGCTGTTGAGCATATTGGTCTTGTTTGAATTTTGCTTCATTAAATTCAATTCAACGATCATTAACCGGCTTCTGGCGGCGTTTAACGCTGTCTTTAAACGTGATATTCAATATTTTGAAATAACAGTGAACATGCTTCTCTATTTGCACGGAATCTATGTTGTCGCGGCTTTCAGCTTTGGCATGGGAGCATACTTACTGTGTTTTGGCATCGGCTTTGAGGTGGCGACAAACAGGATATTGCAGGTAATGTCATCCCTGATGATTTCTGAAGTGGCGGGATTTATCGCGGTCATTACACCGGGCGGATTAGGAGTAAGAGAGGGAGTAATGTATTTACTGTTGAAAGGCGTTTCGCCCGGAGCGCTGTCATTCATTCTGCCGCTTGCAATGCGGCTCGTGAGCATGATCGCGGACATTTTTTTTGGCACGGCAGGCCTGGTGCTTTTTAAGCAGTTCAATGAAAAGGCGGCATCAGGGAACCGCAGCATGGCAAAATAAACCCATCGTTGACTTCAACGACTTTCAAACGGGAAGATGAAGCCGCTATGAAAATGGACAGGGAATGATCAAGGAGAGAAAAAGGCTATTTCACGGCGATCTGCCTGTTCCTGATCAGGGGCGGCAGGGAAAGCCTCAGATGCTATCATGCATTACAGTCCGGCAGAGAAAAACCAATTCGGGAGCATCGAACAGGAGCGGCATAAATCGATCGTCTCCGGCTTGCAATCCAGATGGTATTTCCTGAATCCCATTGCCGTTGTTCCCTGCCAGATTGAAGCGATGCTTTCCTTGGTGACGTCACCCAGTTGATTTTGGCATTCGTAATCAATACAGCAAAGCGCGATTCGGCCATCCCAACAGACCGCCATCTGGGAAAAAGGCAGATGACAGGGTTGCGAAGCCCTCCTGGGTACGTCTACAGCAACCTCCCAGTTGTGAATGGGGAATAACCGGATATTGTCAACAAGGTCTCCCCAAATTTCCTTTATTAACCTTCTTTCATTTTTATTGGCTTCCTGGTACGTAACATTTATGATTACCTCAGGAACCGTTTTCCCGGAGGCTTTCATTTCCCTCCGAAGACGCTTGAAATCTCTCAAATTTTCCTGAATCTGCAAGAAATTACTGCCTTTTCTCAGGCGCTCCTGTACTGCCTGACTCCCTCCGTCAATGCTGATGAATATCTCATC
>Ga0184628_10001098_pt1 | contig 13576 bp, 12 predicted proteins | sample PLM4_5_b1_FD_133149 | JGI IMG/M metagenome (GOLD analysis project Ga0184628, IMG submission 133149) | Groundwater sediment microbial communities from an aquifer in East River, Colorado, USA - PLM4_5_b1 | ecosystem: Environmental > Terrestrial > Soil > Riparian zone | place: USA: East River... | reverse complement strand
CGGCGTTGGCCAGCGTCACATTGCCAGCCTGGTAGGCCGACATTAGGCCTGGCACGCCGAGTGCGGAATCGGGGCGGAAGGTGAGCGGGTCGAGGAAGTCGTCGTCGATGCGGCGGTAGATTACGTCGACGCGGCGCAGCCCTTGCGTGGTGCGCATATAGACGATTTCGTTCTTGACGATCAGGTCGCGGCCCTCGACCAGTTCAACGCCGAGCTTGTCGGCCAGGAACGAATGCTCGTAATAGGCCGAGTTGAACACGCCGGGCGTGAGCAGCACCACGTTCGGCTCGCGCACGGCGGCGAGCGGCGCCACCGATTTGAGCGTGGCGAGCAACTCGTCCGGATAGTTCTCGACCGGCGCGATGCGGTGACGCGAGAACAATTCCGGAAACAGCCGCATCATGATCTCGCGGTTCTCCAGCATGTAGGAGACGCCGGAGGGCGTGCGCGCATTGTCTTCCAGCACATAGAAGGTCTCGGCATCCACCCGCACGATGTCGATGCCGGCGACATGCACGTAGATGCTATGCGGTACTGATTGCCCGCTCATCTCGGGGCGGAAGGCCGGATTGCGGAATACCAGGTCGTCGGGCACGACGCCGGCGCGCAGAATTTCGCGCGCGCCATAGACATCCTTGAGGAACATGTTGAGCGCCTTGACGCGCTGGGCCAGGCCCTTTTCCAAAAGCCGCCATTCGGCGCCGGCGATGATGCGCGGGATGACGTCGAACGGGATCAACCGTTCCTGCGCGTCGGCTTCGCCATAGACCGCAAAGGTGATGCCGATGCGGCGGAACAGCAACTCCGCCTCGCGCCTGCGGTAGTCGAGCACGTCAGGCGGCACTTCCTCGAGCCAGCGCGAAAGTTCGCCATAGGCCGGCCGCACGCTACCGTTTGCTCCGGTCATTTCATCGAAGGCGGCAACCATACCGGACTCCATGCCGATGACGACAAGTGCAAGCCGCGCGCCAGCCAATTCAAGGTCAAAACGTCACATTGGCAGCCGAATTGCCTAATGTTTAGGCGAAAGGTGGCCAATCACAAGGCGCGCAGTTACGCAGCACCGGCGTCCGGCTTCTGAAGCACGAATTGGTACATGCCTATGAAAGTGTGTGGGTTGTCTGTCTCGAATGCGTGCCAGTTGCCCAGATCAGTCATCGTCGGATCCTGCGGGAAGCGCGTCCGATAGCGGCCGACAACTTCCGGGTGAACGCAGAAGCCGAGGCACCGCATGCCGGTTTCGTCGATGACCCTTTTGAGCTGCGGAATTGTCAGGCGTTGCTCCTGCACGTGAAACAGCAGGTCACGGCAATCGCTGGTGCTGCAGAAATCGACCGCACCGATGATCGTCTTGACCAGTTCGCCGTCGGGCAGCGCCATGATCACTTGACGGGCGCGCCGAATGCCGTCGGCGGTGGCCTGAAACCCTTGTGCGGCGGCAAAAGCGCGCGCGGCCAGCACGTGCGGCGTGGCCGTTTGGCTGTAGAGGCCGAGCATCATCAGGCCGCCCGGCCGCACGAGCGCCGTCAGATCGCGCCATGCCGCAAGCGGATCGGCCATGTGATGTAGCACGCCGCCAGCTGCGACAAAATCAAACGTGCGGCCGAGCGCTCCGAGCTTGAGAATGTCGGCCTGCGCATAGTCGATATTGTCGACGGCTAGCTCGCGCATCTTTCGTTGCGCATGGCCAAGACTTGCCCGGCTCAAATCGATTGCCAAGATTTTTGCGCCTGCGATACTGAGCGCCAGCTCTAATGGCTGCTGTCCCGTGCCGCAGCCGGCAACCAGAATGTCGCAGTCGACCTTTCTGACAGGCACAAGCGGCGCGAAGGGAAGCAGTTTCCGAATATAGTCGTCTAACGAAACGACTTTCGCGATGCGGGTAATCTTGATCCAGCGCGGGTACGGATTTTCTTCGTATTGTCGTTGAACCTTGAGCGATACATCATCATCGATCGGCGTGAGCTGCGGGATGGCCTGACGCAATTCGCGCTCAATGCGAGGCTCGCGCAATTGCTGCGCCAGCAGAGCATCGAGCGCCGCCGGCCAGGCGAGCGCCAGCAGGCGGTCGGCGCCCGGCACATCGTGCAGCGGGAAATAGCTGGCGACCACCGCAATCGTGAACGGAGAAGGCGCCTCGGCGTCAAAACGGTCGCGCAAAGCACGCGCCTGGTCGCATTCCTCGTCGCTGAGATCGAAAACATATTCATTGACGAAGCATTGACGGGCGAGCGCGCAGGCAAAGCCAAGCAGCGCGTCACCGACCGCACCGGCTTCGTCCGCGGCGATTGCCAGCAACCGGCGGCGCGCTGCGGTTAATATGCGCTCTAGGTCCGGGTCGACCACCGCCGCATTTTCCAGAACTGCGAGCAACAAACGGTCGGCGGCGAGCGTTTCGAGATCGGTTTGCGTGGGCTTGAAATTATCTCCGACTGCGGCCGCCCGCGCATAAATCGCCGCAACCGCGCCAGCCATTCGTATCGCAGCGCTTGCGTAGCCCGCGAGATCACGCGGCCGGGCCCAGGGCTCGGCGAGAGCCGCGATCAAATGATTTTCCAGGCCGGTGACGGGCGCGCAATGGGTCAGGGACTTGATACATTGGACAAACAATAATCTAGCATCGGCGTTCGGATTGAAATCGAGCACGCGGCACAGGATGGCGAGTGCCTCCTGCATATTGCCCTTCTGCATCAAAGCCGAGGCGTGCCCCAACTGCGCTTCGGCGAAGTCCCACCGGGCGGCTGACACCGTCTTGAATTGCTCGATTGCATCGTCGAGACGCCCCAGCATCAGCAGCGCCGTCCCGAGGTTTTGCCGCGCCGGTAGATGATTCGGTTCCGCCGCGAGCGCGCGCTCGAACGCGCCGATCGCGGCTTCGAATTCACGCTTGTCGACGAGAACATTTGCGAGGTTGTAGTGCGCGGTGGCGAGTTTGGGATCGGCGGCGACGACGTGTTGATAGCAGTCGGCCGCCTCATCGAACCGGCCGAGCGCCTTGAGCGCATTGCCGAGATTCGTGTGGGCGTCGAGGAAATCCGGCTTGAGCGCGATGGCGCGCCGATTATGGGCGGCCGCCTCATCGAACCGGCGCAGCCCGCCCATGGCGAGACCGAGATGATAATGGGCTTGCGCATCGTTTTCGCGCAGCGAAAGCGATTGTTCGATCAACTTAATCGCGTCCTGCTGCCGGCCTTGTTGGAGCGCGGCAACGCCGGCAAAATGAAGAGCATCGGCATGGTGCGGATCGATCGCCAGAACCTTGCGGTAAATAGCCTCGGCCTCGGCAAGCTGTCCGCGCTGATGCTGACCCACGGCCGAGGCAAAAAGCTGGCTAGTAGCTGACAGCGGGCGCCCGGCGCTGGCTGACGCCGTTCCGCCTGGACCAGCCCGCAGGCCGTTGCCGCCGCGTGTCATGCTGCTATCAAAGGGAGACTTCAATTTGAATCAAGCGAAATGTTCGTGCGGACGATTGTGCTGGCGACCGGGCGTAAGGCAATATATCTCAAGGGTGACTGGCGATGGTTAGCGATCGGCAAGCCGAAAAGCGAAAATGCGAGCAGTCCGTTAGGGAGACCATATGATCGCAATGCCCAGCGCGCCTACCGAGATCGTCACCGCGGCGGTCCTTGTCATCGGCGACGAAATCCTGTCGGGCCGCACCAAGGATAAGAATATTGGCTATATTGCCGACTACCTGACCGCCATCGGCATCGATCTCAAGGAAGTGCGCGTCGTTTCCGACGACGAGACGGCGATTGTCGCTGCGCTTAACGTGCTGCGCAAAAACTACACTTATGTTTTCACCACTGGCGGCATCGGGCCGACCCATGACGACATCACCGCCGAGTGCATTGCCAAAGCCTTCGGCGTCAAGATCGACCACCATCCGGAAGCGGTTGCGATCCTCAAAGAGCGCATGGCCAAGATCGGCGGCGAGTTGAACGAGGCGCGCCTGCGCATGGCACGGATTCCAGACGGCGCCGCGCTGGTCTATAACAAAGTGTCGGGCGCGCCAGGCTTCTGGATCGGCAATGTGATCGTGATGGCGGGCGTGCCGTCGATCATGCAGGCGATGCTCGACGAGGTGGCGCCGAAATTGAAGACCGGCACCAAGCTGATGTCGGAAACCATCCGCGCCGACGCCAAGGAAGGCGACGTCGGCACTGAATTGGGCGCCATCGCCAAGGCGCATCCCGAAGCGATCATCGGCAGCTATCCGTTCTTTGATGAGAAGCTCGGACCCAATACCAACATTGTTGTGCGCTCGCGCGACGCCGGCAAGCTCGCCTCCGCCAAAGCTGCGGTCGAAGGCATGCTCACAAAAGTGAAGGCGCAACTCGCCGCCGGCGCGCGCTAGAACAGATGCTGACACCACAGCCCGACAGCGCGCCACGTCCGGAAAAAATCTTTCCGGTGTCGTGGGACCAATTCCACCGCGACTCGCGCGCGCTGGCCTGGCGGCTGCACGAAGCCGGCCCGTTCGAGGCCATCGTCGCCATTACGCGCGGCGGACTGGTGCCGGCGGCGATCGTGGCGCGCGAACTGAATGTGCGACTGATCGAGACGGTGTGCGTGGCGAGCTATCAGGATTACAAGAACCAGGGCGAGATCAAGGTCCTTAAGGGCATCGCGCCGGAGGTGGCCGCGATGCGTGGGCAGGGCAAGGGCGTGCTGATCGTCGACGACCTAGTCGATACCGGCAAGACCGCGCGCGTGGTGCGCGATCTGCTGCCGGCGGCGCATTTCGCTACCGTCTATGCCAAGCCGATGGGCCGGCCGCTGGTGGACACCTTCATCACAGAAGTTTCGCAGGACACCTGGATCTATTTCCCCTGGGATACGGGGCTCGCATTCGTGCCGCCGATCCGCGAAGGTGGCGACTGACCAACGATCAAGAAAAATCGACGGAGGAAACGATGCTGAACAGACGCGCCTTTCTCGCCACGGCCGCGGCCGCAGGCGTGAGCCCGGCCTTCGCGCAGGCTGGATACCCCGACCATCCGATCCGCATCATTGTCGGCTATGCCGCCGGCGGCGGCGTCGACATCATCGCGCGGCTGTTGAGCGAGCCGATGAAAAATGCGTTGAACCAAACCGTCATCGTCGAAAACCGCACCGGCGCCAGCGCCATGATCGCCAGCAACGCGGTCGCGAAGGCTGCACCCGACGGCTACACGTTGCTGGCGGCGGCTTCCGGAGAGGTCGCGATCAATCAACATCTGTTCAAGGACAAGATGTCCTACGATGCCAGCCGCGAACTGACTCCGCTCGCGCTGGTCGGTATCGTGCCTTGCGTGGTGGTCGTGGCCGAAACCACGCCGGTCCATAATCCGAAAGAACTGATCGCCTACGCCAAGGCGAATGCCGGGAAGCTGTCATTCTCGTCGTCCGGCGTCGGCAACCCGCAGCAATTGGCGGGCGAACTGATGAACAGTATGGCCGGCATCAAGGTGCTGCACGTGCCGTATCGCGGCTCGGCGCCGGCGGTGACCGACGTCGCAACCGGCGCCGTCACCATGAGCTTCTCAAGTCTTGCCGCGGCGCTGCCGCTGATCAATTCCGGCAAGATCCGTGCCGTCGCTGTCACCTCGAAGGAGCGTATGCCGCAATTGCCGGATGTGCCACCGCTGAGCGAAGGCGCACCGGGATTGGCCGGCTACGAGCTGCTCAACTGGTTCGGCCTGTTCATCACCGCCGGCACGCCGCCGGCGATCGTCGAGCGCCTCAACGGCATCATCAACAAGGCGCTCAAGGACCCGGCGATTGCCGACAAGCTGATGCCGCAAGGCATCGTGCCGAAGACCATGACGCCTAGCGAATACAAGAGCTTCGTGGATTCCGAGACCGCCAAATTCGGCAAGATTGTGCAACTGGCCAATATTAAACCGGTCGAATAGGCGGTACACTCGCTGCGACCGAGCCGGGGAGAAATATGATGAACGTCAAGCCGAATACCAAAGACGCCAAACCCGTCGAGGACCTGCTCTCGAAGGTCGTGCGCGCCAAGGATATGCCGTGGCAGAAGATGCGGTTTCCTGGCTGCGAGATGAAGACGCTGCTGTTCGATCCCAAGAGCGGCCTTGCCACCATGTTGATGAAAATGGCGCCCGGTGCGGTGCTGCCCGACCACGAGCACGTGCTGATCGAGCAGACTTATGTGCTGGAAGGCTCGCTGGCAGACAAGGAAGGCCCCGATGCCGGCATCGAAGTCGGCGCCGGCGAATTCGTCTGGCGTCCGGCCGGCAGCCGGCACACCGCCTGGAGCCCGAAGGGCGGCACCTTCATCGCCATGTTCCAGATCCCGAACAAGTTCTTCGATGTCGACGGCAAGGTGGTGGACGCTTCCGGCAAGGAATGGGATCCGGCCTGGGCGCACTTATTATTACCGGCCTGAATTAGAACGCCGTCGCGTGGGTTACCGCCGCGCGCCGGCGGATTAAGCCCACGCGCGGACGTGGCGGAATGGTAGACGCAAGGGACTTAAAATCCCTTGGGAGTAATCCCGTCCCGGTTCGAGTCCGGGCGTCCGCACCAGCTGCTTTTTACAGTCTCACTCCACGCTACTCGCCCAGCACCGCCACGGCACCTTCGCAGGTCAGCAAGCCGCGGCGGAAATCGGCTGCAGCGAGGGTGCCATCAACAAGCTCTTCGCAAACGTAAGGATACGGTTGGGTCGGAAAGGGATAGGGATAAGTCCTGAATACGATGTTTCGGCATCCGCGCCCGTCCGTATTGTGGTCGCAATGGACTCGATGTTTGCCGTTGTGATCTTCCGCGTGTTTCTTTTTGCCGTCATGGTCGCGATCGCGTTTCGACTCGCGGGTCTTCGTGCTGACGCTGACAGTCTTCATGCTGACGCCGAATGGACGGCTGGCGACGCTGCTTCGCATCGCGCCATGATCGCCGGAATTGCTGCCAGATCTTGCGACCGCGCCCTCAGTCGCCGCGAGTAGCAAGAAGCCCGCCGTCAGCATCAAAATTGTACGGAAGCGGGGAGTGGGATTGACGTTGTTCACAAGTCACCTTTTGGCCGTTCGTGCGTAGGGAAGTCTGCGATTTGCGGGCGGCGAGGATGAACTCGCCGCCGGCTTGGTTGATCGCGATGTCGAAGGGCGACGGGTTTCCCGCCGTCCATGTGAAGCAATCAAGCCTTATTGTTAGCGGCCACCGCCGCCCATACCGATCGGCACCGTGACAGGAGCAGGCGCGGGCGTTTTCTTAAGGCCGGCTTTCTCCAGTTCGGCGTCGGTAGCCTTACGAGTGACAACAGTGCCTGCGCTATTTTTCACAACGATCATCGGCGTCCCGTCGGCGCCATTGCGGTGGTCACGAATGATGGTTCCTGGGACCATGCCAGCAGAGTTGCCGCCTGGACGATGGTCGCGAACGACAGGTCCGGCATCGCCGACCGGAGCAGCGGGAGGACTCGGACGATGGTCGCGAACGACGGGTCCGGTATCGCCGGCCGGAGCAGCAGGAGGAGGCGTGTTGCCAGTGGTCGTGGCGCCGCCAGTGCCAGTAGTGGTTCCGCCGCTGTTGCCAGTAGTGGCAGTCGCGCCGCCATTGGCCTTGCTGGCCCGGTCCAGCTCATCCTTGGTGGCTCGCCGATAGTAGGAGGTGCCGTTGGGCAACTTATCGAGAACGAAGCCGCCTTTGACGATGACGGGAGTCTTATCCTTGTCTTTGTCCTTGTCCGCGGTTTTGTCCTTATCTTTGTCCTTATCCTTGTCTTTGTGCGTGTCTTTGTCCTTCTTGGAGTGCTTTTCGCCGTCCTTGTCCTTATGCTTCTCTTTGTGGTCGGAGTTGGCACTCTTCATCTGATGATTGTCAGAATTGGCACCATTTTTGGCAAAGGCGCCGTCGGCCGCGAACAGGAAAACCGCGGCGGTCAGAATAGCAGCCGACCGCAGCAGCTGAGTGGGGGTAACAGAGACAGTCATAGATCACCTTCTTAATGGTTCGCAGGTGCCGCGGGCCTGCGAGTGGGTTACGAACTCGATCGCGCGAGTCCGGCGCGAAATGTCACCAGCGCTGCGGCGCGTTTGGTGGTTCCTCAAGGCAAGAACACAGCCGCAGTGAGTGGCAGCTTCTTGCCGGCGCGGCGTCATACGATCGGAGGACGACCGGCCTGGTAACTTCGATTTGATCGAGATGGAGATTTCGTCGGCTGTTGGGCCATGGTGGCGGCAATCGCCGATTTAATGTCGGCGGGTCGGCGCACCTGCGTGCCGACCTTGACTTGAACGAGAGGCGGGAGCAATCCCGTGCCGAGCTGCGCTCCGGAAACCTCGATAGCTCTATCACCGATGCGAATGAACGAATTGAAAGTTCAGCGTGGGCAAAGTGGCGCCACAACGCTTGGCATCATCGTTATCGCCGCATCGCTTGCCGGCTGCGCCGCCTCCGACGACAGCACCGGCCGCTTCCTGGTCGCGCCCGACAAGTTCACGCTCTACAATTGCGCGCAGCTCGCCGAGGCGGCGCAGGCCAACGCTGCGCGTCAGCGGGAGCTGGAGATGCTGATGGCGAAGGCGGGGCCGGATGGCGGCGGCCCATTGGTCAGCGCGGTGGCCTACCGGCCGGAATACGCTCAGAAGCGCGGCGAGATGAACGAAATGCGCAGAACCGCCACCGACAAGAATTGCAAATCCTTGCCTGGCGCGGAAATTCCCGGCGGGCGGACAAGCGACACGATCGTGCGTTGATGCCACTGGTCGCCGTCACCGGCGCCAATTAGGCTGATGGAACTATTTCCGGACGGCGCTATTATTGCTGCGGGACAGCGCCACGCAGGTGGCATCGAACGAGGGCGGCCATGGGCATTAGCCTTATCATCAGCATTCTTATTACGTTTCTTGTCATCATCCTGGTGCTCTATCTGGTCAATATGCTGCCGATCGACGGCCGCGCCAAGCAGATCGTGCGCATCATCGTCATCATCATCGGCGTGTTGTCGCTGTTGAAATATCTGGCGATCTACTGAGCGCGCCGGATCATAACCAGCGAACCATCGGCCAAACCGACCGCAAGCGCCGGCGGGCTGCCCTCCACCAGTCCAATATTGGTGACGGCCTTGGCCGGCAGCGCGACACTGGCGATCTCGCGCGGCTTGGAGTCTCTGGGCGCAAACGCAATCAAGCGCAGCCGACTGCGATCGAACGAAGGTAGCGCGAGATCCAGGACGCCGTCGCCGTCGAAATCGGCGGCGGCGCTCATGTGCAAGTCGCGCGTGCCGGCGATGTGATTGGCGGTGTCGGCAAGCCCGGCGGTGTTGCGGAGCGCACCGCCGTTCCAGTTCCACAATTCGAGTTCGCCGACCACATGCGGCTGGCGCACCAGGGCGATGTCGGTCCTGCCGTCGCCATCGAAGTCGCCGATGCCGGCGGGATTGAGCCAGCGATGCGGCGCGCCAAGCGGCGGGGTTTCGGCGACGATGTCGTAGCGGCCCTTGCGTTCGGCGATCACCGCCAGGCTGGAGCCGCGCTTGAGATAGGATTTCACCACGATGATTTCGTCATGGCCATCGCGGTCGAGGTCGGCGATACGTGGCTCGAGGTCTTCGAACACGGCATCGTCATTGAGCCTGATCGTCTGGCGCTTGCCGTCGCGTGTTTCGATCACCAGGCTGCCGGCTTCAATTTTGTCGCCGAGTATGCCGTGATCGTAGCGGATGGTCGGCGCGGCGAACCATGCGCGGGCAATGTCGTGGTGGCCTACGGCGATGTGTCCGTCGGGTAGAGCGCCTTCCGGCAGCTTTGGCGGTGCCGGCTTGTCGATAAAGTCGAGCTTCGCCTGCTCGTTGCCGGGCACAATGCGATACCAGAGGCCGCCGGCATTGACTCGGACCTGTCCATCGATCGTTTCAATCTCTGTCACGCGGGCGGGCGTATCGACGCGTTGCACCCGCCATTCGGCGGCTTGGGCAGCGGCAGCCGCGACACAAATGCATACAACGAGGCAAGCGGGCAGTGCGCGGCGCATTCTGAAATCCTCAAAGTCTAACGCTGCGCAGCCGCAACGCATTGCCGACGACGCTGACGGAAGAAAGCGCCATCGCGGCGGCAGCGATGATCGGCGACAGCAGCAGGCCGAAGGCGGGATAGAGCACGCCGGCGGCGATCGGGACTCCGGCGGCATTATAGATGAAGGCGAAGAACAAGTTCTGCCGGATATTGCTCATCACCGCGGCCGACAATGCGCGCGCCTTGACGATGCCGTTGAGGTCGCCCTTGAGCAGCGTGATACCGGCGCTCTCGATCGCCACATCGGAGCCGGTGCCCATGGCGATGCCGACTTGTGCCGCCGCGAGCGCCGGCGCGTCGTTGACACCGTCGCCGGCCATGGCGACGACGCGGCCTTCGCGGGTGAGCTTTTCGATCACCGCGCTTTTCTGGTCGGGCAGCACTTCGGCCTCGACTTCGGTAATGCTGAGGCGTTTGGCTACGGCAAACGCCGTGGTTTTGTTGTCGCCAGTCAGCATCACGACGCGGATGTTCAAGGCGGCGAGCGCCTTCAGCGCCTCAGGTGTCGTAGCCTTGACCGGGTCGGCAATGGCAATGACACCGGCAAGCTTGCCGTTGATGGCAAGGAAGATCGCAGTAGCGCCGTCAGCGCGCAGGCGTTCGGCTTCCTGGGTGAGATCGGCCGTGGCGATGTTGAGTTCGGCGAGAAACTTGGCATTGCCGAGTGCGAGCCGCTTGCCCTCGACCATGCCGATCACGCCTTTGCCGGCGGGCGCATCGAAGCCTCGCACTTGCGCCAGTTCGATCTTGCGCTCGCTAGCGGCTGCAACAATCGCCGCCGCCAAAGGATGTTCGCTGCCGCGCTCGACGCTAGCGGCGAGGCGGAGAACTTCTGCCTCGTCGAAGCCGGGGAGCGCCACGACCGCCACGACCTTCGGCTTGCCCTCGGTCAGCGTGCCGGTCTTGTCGATCACAAGGGTGTCGATCTTTTCCATCCGCTCTAGCGCCTCGGCATTCTTGATCAGCACGCCGGCCTGGGCACCGCGGCCGACACCAACCATGATCGACATCGGCGTTGCGAGCCCCAGTGCGCAAGGGCAAGCGATGATCAGCACGCTCACCGCCGCAACCAGACCGAAAGCAAATCGCGGCTCCGGCCCGAACGTGGCCCAAGCGACGAATGCGACGAGCGCGACGGCAATCACGGCCGGCACGAACCAGCCGGCGACCTGATCGGCCAGCCGCTGGATCGGCGCGCGGCTGCGCTGCGCCGACGCCACCATCTGGACAATCTGGGACAGCAGGGTGTCGCGGCCGATCTTGTCGGCGCGCATCACGAAACTGCCCGACAGATTGATGGTACCGCCGATGACACGGGCGTCTTTGTCTTTGGAGACCGGCATGGATTCGCCGGTCACCATGGATTCATCGAGCGAGGAATGTCCTTCGATCAGCGTGCCGTCAACCGGCACCTTGTCGCCGGGGCGCACGCGCAATTTGTCACCGACTTGTACATCGTCGAGCGAAACTTCCTCGTCGCTGCCGTCGTTCTTGACGCGGCGCGCGGTCTTGGGCGCAAGATCGAGCAGCGCGCGGATCGCGCCGGAGGTCGCAGCGCGGGCACGCAATTCCAGCACCTGACCGAGCAACACTAAAACGGTAATGACAGCGGCGGCTTCGAAATAGACGGCGACCGCGCCTTCCACGTCGCGGAAAGTCGGTGGGAACAGGTTTGGAATCAGCACGGCGACGACGCTGTAGAGCCATGCCACGCCGGTGCCCATGGCGATCAGCGTGAACATGTTGAGGTTGCGGGTGACCAGCGATTGATAGCCGCGCACAAAGAATGGCCATCCGGCCCACAACACGACGGGCGTTGCCAACGCGAATTGCACCCAGTTAGACAGAGTTTTCCCAAGCAGCATGTGGAGATCGGTCAGATGTCCGCCCATCTCGAGGGAAAGTACTGGCAGCGTGAGTACGAGCCCGATCCAGAATCGGCGCGTCATGTCCGCTAGTTCGGGATTGGGGCCGCTGTCCGCGGTTGCGAGTTCGGGCTCGAGCGCCATGCCGCAGATTGGGCAGGCGCCGGGTCCGACTTGGCGGACTTGCGGGTGCATCGGGCAGGTGTAGATGGTGCCTTCCGGGACGGCCTCGGCTGTCTTGGCGCCGTGCAGATATTTCTGAGGGTCGGCGGTGAACTTGGTTTTGCAGCCGGCCGAGCAGAAATAGTAGGTATGCCCGCGATAATCGGTGCGGTGCTTGGCGGTATGCGGATCGACTGTCATGCCGCAGACCGGATCGAGTGCGCCGCCGGTCGCCGCTGCGTCGTGATGGTGCTCGGCTGTTTCGGTCATGGCTTGCCTTTGATACCCCCAGGGGGTATATAGACCTCATGGCGAAGGACAGCAAGACCGCAACGCTCAAAAGGCTCGGCCGCATCGAAGGCCAGGTGCGGGGCTTGGCCCGCATGGTCAAGGACGAGCGCTATTGCATCGACATCGTGACGCAGATCGCCGCGGTGCGCGCGGCGCTGCGCCGCGTCGAGGAGGAAATCCTGCGCGACCATGTTGCGCATTGCGTCGAGCATGCCATCAGCAGCGGCGACAAGGCCGATCAGCGGCGCAAGGTGGCCGAGCTCATGGATGTGATGGGTAGAGCCGCGCGCTAGGGACACGTTGCAGCCTAGCCATACGCAAACGTTCAGCGTTGATCGAGATCAATCGACAATAGCAGCGTATCGCGAAGCTCAGGCGAATTTCTTGCGCGCCAGCGCGGCGCCGGCGCCAAGCGCCATCAGCTTGGCTTGCGCGATATTCCGATGCATCGGCGCCATGCCGCAGTTGGTGCAGGCGACGATGCGCTCCTTAGGAACAAATTTCATCACGTCGCCGATGACACCAGCGATCTGTTCGGGCGTCTCGATCGCATCACTCGCTACATCGATGACGCCGACCAGCACGTCCTTGCCGTCGAGCAGCGACAGGAGCTTGAGCGGCACGTGCGAATTGATGCATTCGACCGAGACCTGGCCGATGCGGCTCCTGGCCAGCGCCGGGAAAATCTTCTCGTACTGCCGCCACTCCTGCCCAAGCGAGTTTTTCCAGTCGATATTGGCCTTGATGCCGTAGCCATAGCAGATGTGCACGGCGGTAGTGCATTTGAGGCCGTCGATCGCGCGTTCAAGCGCATCGATCCCCCAGCCGGATACTTCATCCATGAAGACGTTGAACGCCGGCTCATCGAACTGGATGACGTCGACGCCGTCGGCCTCCAGCGCGCGCGCTTCCTGGTTCAGCAGCCCGGCGAAGGCCATCGCCATCTTCACCTTGTCGCCATAATGTGCGTCGGCGATGGTGTCGGAAATCGTCATCGGCCCCGGCAGCGTGATTTTCAATTTGCGTTTGGTATGGGCGCGGGCGTGACGCGTCTCTTCCCCGTGCACGCGGCCTTTCAATTTCAACTCGCCGCGCACCACCGGCACCATGGCTTTGTAGCGGTTGTCGCGGATGCCCATCTCGACCTTGTGGGCGAAATCGATACCGTCGACGAATTCCAGAAAGCCGTGCACGAAATGCTGGCGCGACTGCTCGCCGTCGCAGACGATGTCGATG
>Ga0184628_10001097_pt1 | contig 13576 bp, 12 predicted proteins | sample PLM4_5_b1_FD_133149 | JGI IMG/M metagenome (GOLD analysis project Ga0184628, IMG submission 133149) | Groundwater sediment microbial communities from an aquifer in East River, Colorado, USA - PLM4_5_b1 | ecosystem: Environmental > Terrestrial > Soil > Riparian zone | place: USA: East River... | reverse complement strand
CTACCCAATGCGGCACTTCGTCCCCGCCGATTTTCAAGATAAATGCCGCCGGAAGAGTAAACAGGGTCATATCATGGTCGTGGAAGTGCGGTGCTATGAGAATGATGCCGATGAGAATCTTCAACCAAGCAGGAAATGAACCCGGCACAAGTCCAAGGGGGTGGCGGCATTGCACAGCGACCACAGTGATCGCACCCGCGGTCAAAGCGTACCACAGGTAATCACGCCAGGCTGGTGCGGCGAAGAAATAGGCCAAAGCACGCAGATTGTGCATCCGGTCCGGTTGAATGCTCAGTGCGGCTTCGCCGGCTGTCGCCCGTTGCGAAACGTCCAGATACGCTCGTACTCCTTCCAATCCGATTGTGAAGTAGGAAATTGCGCCTAGTCCGACGACGACCAACAACAAGACGCTGATTCCGCGCCAGGATTTTTTCGCCAACAATAGTAGCCCCGGCACAGCCAAGAGCGGCGGTTTGAATAGCAAAAGCCCACACCACCAACCGGCGCTGCGCTGGCGATTATCGACAAAAGCTGAGACGAAGAGCACCAACAGGAGGAGTGCCAAAAAAGAGGTCTGCGCCTGTAACACTGCATAGTAAACACCATAGTTACAGACAGTCGCGAGTATCAGCCATTTTTTCTGCGCGCGATTGAACTCAAGTTGGCGCATGAGCACACTCAATGCCAGCGCCAGCAGCAGAATGTTAACCAAGGTCATCAATGCGAACGCAACAGAAAAGGAAAATCCCGCGAGCGGCGCCAACGCCAGCGCGAAAAAAGGCGGATAATAAAATGGCAGCACCCAGCTGCCGCGCGAGGGATCGATCGGCTGTTGCACCTGGCGCTGCCTTTCCAGATCGTAGAGCGCCGGCGGGTCGCTAGTCACCAGCACCGCGCCAGTATAGAGACTGATGAAATCGGGCTTATATCCACTGCAACTCGGACTTTGGTAACGGTAAATCGTCCACCAGCAGGGACCGATCACCAAACTCATGGCGATTCCCAAGCCCACGGCTAGGGCAGCAGTGCGATTGGTCCAGGAATTTTGAAAGGCCATTAAGATGGGGGTGCGCGTGCTGAGGTGTGACAGACCGTATTCGGAATTTATTCTCGAAGCAGCCTCACCGTTTAGCTATACTTCTTCACCCATTCAAGAATGACCCCATTAGTCTCCTCCGGCGCCTGCCAGAAAAACCCATGGGACTGGCCCTTGAGCATTTTCATTTCGGCGCCGCGGATACGCTCCATCAGCACTTGAGCTTGCGCGCGGTGATTGCTGCCAACCGTGTCGGCCTCGCCGATCAGCACCAACGTCGGCGCCTGGACATCGCCCAAGCGATGGGTTCCTTCGAAGTTGTGGCGCGCGATGCAGAGGTGAATGAACGGTTCGAGCTTGGCGTGGGTCGCCCAGGCTACTTTGAAAAACGCTTCCACCTGATCGCGGTGCGCCGTTCGATATTCCTCGGTGAAAAATGTGTCCGACTCGACGATCTCATCGTATATGAATTTCTCGAAGCCCATGTCGACCATGTCGTATACTAGCCGGTGCGGCAAACCCGGCACGCAATCCGAACCGGCCCGGCCAGCGGTGCCCGAACCGCTTGCCGCCATAATCAGGCTCTTTACTTTGCCGGGAAAGTTTTGCGCCAGCGACAATGCGATGCGCCCGCCCATGGAGTGGCCGATGAAATGGGCCGCGGGAATTTTTAAATGCTCCATCATCGCGACGATGTCCAAGGCCATCTGCTCGATGGTGTAAACAGATTGCGTCGGCACCGAGCGGCCGCAACCGCGCGGATCGTGGAAAATCAATTGCAGAGATTTCGCCAGAGGCATCTGCCAAGGCTTCCACACCTCGCCGGAATAAGCCGTCGATGGCACGAAGATCAGCGGCTCTCCGTTGCCGTGGCTTTCATAATAAAAATCGACACCTGTCGGTAGTTTTACATTGGGCATGATACGCTCCTTTGCCTGTGAATAGCGGCCTCGGCCTTTGATAGATTTCTCGCTGCGCTCGAAATGACACAGCTAGCGTAGTTCATAGAGCGTCGGAATCGGTCATCCCGAACGCCAGTGAGGGATCTAATCGTGAACTCTTCACTTCGCCGGCGCTTTGTAAAACCCTTCCTTCTCCAACTGCGCGACAAAGCGCGTGTCGAGAAAATCCTCCGGCTTTGCCGTCTTGGCCTTGGGCTCGGTGGGCAGCAACTCGCCGATGATCGTTTCCATGCCTTTGCGTGTCACATATGGAATCGTCTCGATGTACGCACGCGCTTCGCCGTAGGTCGCTTCGAGAATCTCCGGATCTTTGATGCGCGCGTATTTTTGAATCGCGCGGATGCCGGCGGCTTTGTTCGCCTTCAAAAACTGCACGCCTTCGCTGTAGCCGCGGATGAAACGGCGCGTCATCTCTTCATTGGCCTTGATGAACGAGCGGGTCGAACCGATAGCCACCGACACGTACTCGGGGCCGTCCTTGGTCACGTCCATCAATTCGCTCAAGCCAACTTTACGTGCGCGGAAATTAGTCGGCGGCGACAACGCGCCGGCATCGACCTGACCGGCGACCATCGCAGTGAAGATATTCGGCACGTCGACCAATTGCAGCATCTGATACTCTTCGGGCTTGATGCCGGCGTTGGTCATCACCCAAAGCGTCACGCTATGGGTCGACGAGCCCAACCTGGTAATGCCGATTTTCTTGCCGCGCATTTCAGGTAAGCTCTTGATCTCCGGCCGTGCCATGAACGAGAACACCAAGCGATTGGCGACGCCGGCAATAATCGCGACGTCGGCGCCCTTGAGCGCTGCGGTCACCGAGTTGCGCCCATCCATGTAAGAATAGTGAAGCTCACCCGCGAGCATGACTTGAATCGCCCGAGAGGTCGAAGGGATATGCACCAGCTCGACTTCAAGGCCGTTCTTCTTAAATAACCCCTCTTCCTGCGCTACCCAGGTACCGCTCATGTTGCTGGCGAACGAAGTCCACGCCACGCGGGCTTTCATCTGCGCCCAGCCGGCGCTCGGCAAGAGCATGAACGCCAGAGCAGAGATCAACGCAACGGAGCAACATTTTAAGACAAGCATCTTCGGCATTCCCGGCCTTTTCATAAATAGAGATTTAGGCGCAAAACCGCATGGACAATCCGCGGCGACGGACTGGCAGACTCCCCGCACTCCGGTGGAAGCTGGGATGAGAATCCGACCTTGAACCTTGAACGTTTGAACCCTTGAACCGCGCGGCGCAAAAGCGCCGCGCTTAATTCGGCAACCAGCACACCGCAGCGATCTCGCTCAGCTCTCTTCTCAACTTCGTCCACGACGCGCCGCTGTCGTCGCTGCGGTAGAGATAACCGTAGCGGCTCGCGGCAAAAATGACATTCGGGTCGTCGGAATTGGTCGCGAACGTCCACATGGTCGAGTTGGGTTCCTGCGGCAGCGGCAGAAGCTTCCAGCTCTTACAAAAGTCATCGCTTTGCGCGATCGCGCCTGAGGTTCCCGGCGTGAAGTCGCCGAAGCTCACCATGATTTTTTTCGGATTGACTGGGTCGACGGCAATGCCGCGCAGATAGTTTTCTTTGCGCGGATAATCCCAGGGCAGACACTTTTGCATGTCGCGCGGCTCCCAGCTCTTGCCGTTATCCGTGCTCGCATAGATCTCCCGGTTGGCCATGACGAATGCCGTCTTGGGCGGACCGGCGGTGACCGCAACGTTGTGGATATCGCGCCGCCCGGTCACTTCGACGATGCTCCAGGTATCGCCGCCGTCGCTGCTGTGACGGGCGCCGTCCACTTCGAGACCCGCCCAGATATGGTTGGGCTCGACAGGATCGACGGCGATGCCGGTAAATCTCGGCGTGCCGACCGCCTCGCATTCCGTTGCCACTTCCACCGGCCGCCTGTCAAAGCTGCGGCCGCCATCCTTCGAACGAAAGAGCATGGCCGGAGTCGGCGTGCCGGTGCCGACAAACATGTTATCCGGATTCACCGGATCGATGCCGATCGCCCAGACATAGTGCGGATTGAGCGCCGAGTCGAGGTACTGCCAATTGGCGCCGCCGTCGGCGCTGCGATAAAGCCCGCGCTCGGTACCGGCAAAGAGAATATTGTGCTGCTTCGGATTCATCGCGATGCAGCGCACCGAAGCCTCGTAGGCAAATCCCCGCCGCGGCCCGATGCGCGCCCAAGTCTGGCCATTGTCTTCGCTGCGCATAATGCTCTGTCCGATAGTTCCGACAACGATAGTTACGTCTCGCATATTTCCTCCCAAGACGACTTGAACGTTTTGAACGAGTCTTCTAGATATTGACCCGATGCATATCCTTGGTCCGCGGTCCCGCCGCCGCTCCCGGCGGAAAGATTCCGTCGAGCCGGGCTAAATCCTCAGTGCCCAGTTTGATCTCGGTCGCTTTGATGTTCTCTTCCAAGTGCGCCCGCGTCTTATTGCTGGGGATCGGAATCACCCCGCTGCCCTGAGCCATTAACCATGCCAATGCCAGCTGCGCCGGCGTGCAGTGCTGATCGCGCGCCATTTCTTCGAACCGCGCCAGCAGCGCCAGATTCTTTGCCAGATTATCGCCTTGAAATCGTGGATGATTGATCCGGCCGTCGCCGTCGCTCATGTCTTTGGCATCATGCACGGCGCCGCCGAAAAAGCCGCGGCCAAGCGGCGAGTAGGCCATGAAGCCCATGTTGAATTCGCGGCAGGCCTGCACGTTGCCGCTTTCGGGATCGCGCGACCACAGCGAATATTCCATCTGTAAAGAAACGATCGGATGAACCTTGCGCGCGCGCCGGATCGAGTTGGCGCTCGCTTCCGAAAGGCCGATATAGCGAGTCAGGCCGCGCTCCACCAGTTTCGCCATGGCGCCCACCGACTCTTCGACGGGAATATCCGGATCGACCCGCGACATGCAGAAAACATCGAGGGCGTCGATCCCCAACCGCTTGACGCTTTGCTCGCAGTTCTGGGTTAAATATTCCGGCGTGCTGCCGCTGCGATTGCCCGTGGCATCCGGCGCGCGCGGGCTGCCGGATTTGGAATGAATGAAGATGCGCTCGCGCCGTCCTTGCAGCGCCTTTTTGATCAACTCGTGGTTGTGACCCTGGCCATAGCTTGCCGAGGTATCGAGAAAGTTGATGCCGAGGTCGAACGCCTTATGCAGCGTTGCGATCGATTCGTTATCGTCCGCCGGCCCATAAGCGCCAGACATGCTCATGCAGCCCAAAGCCAAGCGCGAGACTTTGAATTCCGTCGAGCCGAATTGAACGTAATCCATGCTTCCTCCGTACTGAGGTCAGAGTTACCTTAGGTCGACGGACCAAGTCAAACCGCTATTTGCCCAACAATTTCTTCATCCGTTCGATCACTTCAGTGTCTTTGGTAATCACTTCCTTGGCGAGCCGATCGAGCTCCTCGCCCGAAGTGTACTCGATGTCGATGCGGCGCCGCTTCGCGTCGGCCAAGAGTTCCGGATCATTGAGCGTGCGCATGAACGATTCGCGCAGGATCTTTACATACTCGGGCGGCGTCGCCGGCGGCAGCACATAGGGCCGGCCGAAAGAATTGGACGCGATCAGCAAGCTCGCCAGCTTCTTGATCTGCTCCGGCGCTTTGAACTCATCGAGTAGCTCATAGACTGTCGGCACGTCGGCGAGGCGCGCATCGCGCTTGCGATGACTCTGCACCACGGCACGGGCAAAGCCGGTCTTGCGCCAATTGGCGTAGAGATCGCCGGTGAACCAACCGGCGATGGTGAAGGAGCGGCACTGCACTTCGTTGCGCTCCACCGCCAGATCGATTTCCGGTCCGCCCGGATACCCGGTGACGACATGGAACTTCGTGCCGATACCGTCGTTCAATAGCGTTGGCAGATAGTGGCTGGTCGTGCCGGTGCCGGTCGAGCCGCACTTGGGACCTTCGGTAGCCTTGCGCACGTCAGCCACAGTCTTGAACGGCGCGTCGCCGCGCATGTACATCAAATCTTCAGAGCGATCCGGGCTACCGACGTAAATATATTTCGACCAATCAAACTGAACATCTTTGTTGCCGCCCAGTTGATTGAAGTACAGCGCCGCGTTGACGGTGCCGAACGTCAGGCCGTCGGGCTTGGCCACCGAGTAAACATAGTTCGCGCCGACAATATTGCCGCCGCCCGGCATGTTTTGCACGACCACTTCCGGTTTTCCCGGAATGTGCCTGCCGATATATTGCCCCACCAGTCGGCCATAAAGGTCGTAGTTACTGCCGCCGTGCTGCTGACGATCAGCCGAACTGTCTTGCCTTGATAGTACGGCACTTGGCCATGAGCCATCGGCGTCGACGATATGATAAACAATAGGACCAGAACAAAACGATTCATCAAGTTCTCCTTTTCGTGCATTACCCTGCTATCAAATCTCGTATCAAGATTGACAGCTTCGGGCAATCTAATTAGAACAAGGACAATTACACGGTGGAGTGATGCGCAGCCAACAACACTGGGAGAACGCGGAACTAAAAGGAGAACCCCATGAGAAAACGGTTGTCGCTCTGCCTCGTGCTGGGATTGCTGATCTCGTTCGCGCCACGGACCGCCAACGCTGCTGAAAAACTCGATAAGGTTCGCTTCACCTACGCCCCGCTGTCCGCTAGTGGATTTCTCTGGTTCATCGCCAAAGACGCCGGCTATTTCGAGAAAAACCGCCTTGACGTCGACATGTATTTCGAAGGCGCTTCGCCGATCATGGTGCAGTCTATTCTCGCAGGCGAGAATCAGCTCGCCGGCGGCCTGGGGCCCACCGTAGTCACCAACGTCTTACAGGGAGGAGATGTCATTCCTGTCGCCTGTATCACGCACACGTTTACCACCCCCATGTACGTCCAACCGTCGATCACCAGCTTGCAGCAACTCCGCGGCAAGAAAGTCGGTGTAAGCCGTATCGGCGCCGTATCGCACCTGACCGCCGATTCGATTCTGCGCCGTGCCCGGGTCGGCGACGTAACGATCATCCAAACCGGTGGCATTCCTGAATCCATGGCGGCGATCATGACCGGCAACGTCGATGGCGCCATGGTCAACCCGCCGAACAACATAATTCTTAGAGAAAAAGGCTTCCGCGAGATCGTCGGCGCGAAACAGCTCAAAGAAATGAACCTGCGCTTTCCCGAGAACGGCGTCATGGCCAAGCGCACCTGGGCCGAGAAGAATTCCGACGTCGTCAAAAGATTTATCAAATCCATCGCCCAAGGCTTGAAGCGCATGCATGACGATAAAGACTTTGCGATCAAGACTCTCGGTAAGTACACCAAGGTCACCGACGCGAAATCGCTCGAAGAAAGCTATCGCTGGGGCATCGATAGCTTTTTCAAGGATTTCAAAACCCCGGCCGACGGCATCCGGCTCATGGTCGATCAGCTGGCGTCATCGCGCATGATCGACGCGAACCTGGCGCAAAAAACCCCGCTCACCGCCTACTATGAAAACCGCTACGTCGAAGAGCTGGAGCGGGAGGGATTCTTCAAGAAGCTGTGGCAGTAGGGGAAACTTCCAAATTACAGATTCCAGCTTCCAAATTGTCCGGAATCTGCAATTTTGAATATGGAATTTGGAATTAATAAAAAGGTGAGACCCAATGAAGCTTGAACTCCTTGCCGTTGCGGCGCTGATTTCCATTGCGCTGTGCTGTGCGCCGGCGCGCGCCCAGGACAAACCGAAGATCTATGTCGGCCCATCGAGCAAGACCCTGGGCTACAGCCCGTTGTGGGTCGGCTCGAAGAAAGGCTTTTTCGAGCAGCAGGGATTGGACGTGCAAGTGGTGGTGCTGCGCGGCATGCCGATGGTCGTCCAAGCCCTCGCGGCAGGATCGATCCACTTCGGTTCCGGCGGGCCCGAGCCGTTCATGGAGTCGAGCGACCGCGGCCTCGATTTCATCATCACCGGCGGCGTCATTAACGGCATGACAGCGGCCATCGTCGCCGGCAAGAAATATAAAAGCTTCGAAGATTTGCGCGGCACGACGGTGGGTTCGTCTTCATTGACCGGAGGCACCGTCACCGCCTTTCGCGAGGCAATGAAACAGAAAGGACTCGAATATCCCCGCGACTACAAGATTCTAGTGGTCGCCGGCGGTTCATCCGGCAATCTCGCCGCGCTCCAATCCGGCCAGATCTCCGCCACGACGGTCGCCGTGCCGCTCAACTACGCCGCCGAGGAACTGGGATTTCATAGCATCGGCCGTCTGCTCGACGCCGTGCCGCAGTTTCAATCGGCGGCGTTGGCCACGCGCCGTTCCTGGGCCGAGAAAAATCGCCCGCTCATGGTGCGCTTCATGAAAGGCATGGTGCAGTCGCTGCGCTGGATGCACAACAACAAAGATGCCACGGTGGAGTTCTTGACCAAGGAGATCCAGCTAAAACCAGTCCACGCCCTGAAAGGCTGGGAGTACTATACGCAGAACCGCATCTGGCCCTACGACGGCGAACCCAACATGGAAGGCATGAAACACAACATTCGCGTCTACTACGACCAGACCGGCGCCAAAGCCCCGGTGCCGGATGTGTCAAAATTTGTCGAGATGAGTTATTTGAACGATGCGTTGAAAGAACTGGGGAAGAAGTAACGACGATTGTCCGAATTCACATCTCAGGATTATCGCAACGCGGGCAATACTTTCTCCGCACAGAGCCGCATAGACGCTAACACTTTTTCCTGCGCCAAACTCCCCGACGCGATGTTCAGCATCAACTGCTCAGGATGCATGGCATCGACGTAAAATTTGATCTTCTCGACGCACTCCTCCGTCGTGCCCCACACCGCCATGATGTTCGGCCACTCTGCTTCGACGGCTTTTCTGGCCTTTTCCGGCGTGCAGAGTTTTTCGAAGGCTTCGCGCGAGGCGCTCTTGCTGGCGTAGGTTTGGATCTTTTCAGTCTCCACCGGACGGCTCAATCTGCCGCGCAGAAAAACATCCGCCTGGCTCGACAGCGCGAGGGCGCCGTTGGTGATCGCCTCTTCGCGGGTCCGCGCGACGTGGCAATGAATACCCAGCACGACGTCGCTCGATTTTACCGCCGGCAAATTCTTTCGATAGGTCTCGGTCAAACCGCGCACGAGATCGAAAGGAATACCCAAATAACCGGGCTGCACTAACCCTTGCCCAACCTTCCCCGCGAAACTCGCGCTGTCCGGCGTCGTCGCCGCCGCGGTGTAGATCGGCGGGTGGGGCTGCTGCACCGGCGGCGGGCTCAGCTTGAAGTCACGGATCTGCCAGAACTTGCCGTCGAGTTTCTCGATATAGCCGCCTTTGAAGATCTCGACCAGCATGCGGATGCCTTCTTCGAAGCGCGCGGTGCTGGTGCCGGCGTCGACGTTCATGCGATTGATAACCCAAGGATGGCCGCGGCCGAGGCCGAGCATGATTCTGCCTTCGGTCAATAAATCAGCCGCAGCGACCTGGCTCGCCAACATCGCCGGATGGTGAATCGGCATGCTGACGATGCCGGTGAGAAATCGAATGCGCCGCGCGCGCTGCGCCGCGGCGACGTAAACTCCCAGCGGAAACGGCGAGCACGAGAACAGATCCTTACCGAAGCTTTCGGTGATCGAGAAAAAATCATAGCCAAGTTCATCGGCGACGGCGATCTGCTCCAACACCTCGGCGTAAAGTTGATGCTCCGACTTGCCCGGATAGGAAAACTCGGTAAATAATCCAATCTTCATATTGTGCACAACAAACAAGGGCGGGTTTTAAACCCGCCCCTACGAATCCCAGAATTCTTTTGCGTTCTTTGCGTGCTTTGCGGTTAATAATCCGAGATCCCAACCTTATTTCGCGCGGCGCTGCACGCCGAAAGTGCGGTTGTACTGGTCGATGATGTCATTCAAGTTCGGTCCGATCGACGACGGGCTCAAGAACACGAAATCTTTTTGAAATAGCTCCTGCACCCAGGCCCGGTGCTTGATGCCGCGGCGGACGGATAAGCGCCCGACCTCGGCCATGCGCGTCTGGCCTTCTTCCGAGAGCATCCAATCGATAAACAAGACCGCTGCGAACGGATGGGGTGCCCGCTGCATCAGGGTGACGAAGTTGGGTTCGCCGGCATAGGGATCGAGCACGCGGTAGTCGATCGGCGCCCCCTGCTGCTTGAATTCCGACACGCGCCGGCCGCGCGCGGCGATGGCGATGGCCGACTCGCCGGCGAGCATGAGCTGCACGCGCATGACACTGCTTGAACCGGGCATGGCGAGATCCTGCTTTGCCAGGCCTTGCATTAATTCATTGCCCTTGGCCTTGCCCATGGTTTCGAGGAGAACGTTGAACCAAGTGTACTCCTCGGTGCCCAAGCTCATCTTGCCCTTCCACTTGGGATGCAATAGGTCGGCATAGCTCCGCGGCGCGTCAGCGGCGGAAACCTGCTTGGTGTTGAAGCCCAGCACCAGCGGCGTCACGTCGAAAGCCTGCCAAAAACCCTCGGGATCGAACGCACCGGGCTGGAGCGCGCGCCGTTCAGGCGAGAGATACGGCGCCGACAGCTTGCGCTGTTTGAGCTGCCACATCTCCACCGGCGCCGAGCCGATCACATCGGCGGCAAATCTGCCGGCGCGCGCTTCGGTGTCCACCCGCGTGAACAAGCCGGACGGCGTCGCGCGATAAGTATTGGTCTTGAGAAAAGGGTAGGCTTTTTCAAAATGCGGCAAGATCTTCGGGTAATCGGTCAAGCTCAGCGAAGTATAGAAGACGATCTCGCCTTCTTTCTTCGCCCCTGCTTCGAGAAAAGTCTTGCGCTCGGCGCCGGACAGCGCCGAGGCTTTCTTGACGACTTCGTCAATCGAGGCGGCACTGGCGCCGCTCCCCAGCCCAACAATCAAGCCGCCGACAAATAAGAAGTAAATAATCAGCCGCATGCGCCAGCCGCGATTACAGATCGTTGCGGCGAACCGGGCCCCAGCCCGTCGTCGAGATGTCGATCAAGTTGCCATCGGGATCGCTGGCCCGCCCTTCGGCGTAAGTCGCAACGCGATCCTTCGGCGCGCCTTCGGGATAGACGTCCATGATCCGCTTGGTGGTTTCCTGGGCATCGTCTATATGAAAGCCGAAGTGATACAGCCCCGCCGGATGTCCGGGCTCTTTGGGATCATTGGCGTTTAGAATCGCGAGATTCACCTCACCGTCAGACAAATGCACCGAACCGTTCTTGGTTTTGTACATCTCCTGCATGTCGAATACCCGCTTGTAATAATCCGCCATTTTCGCCGGCTGATGCGTCAAGATCGCTAAATGTCTGAGCTTTGCCATGATCGTCCCTCCTATTTAATTGCAAGTCATGTCAGCGCTATCACCGCACAAAAAGCCTGTCAACGTGCGCTCCAGTTCCGATTTGCGAAAACGATTTGAACTTTTTGAACGGCTTGAACGTTCTAGCGCGCTGCGCGCGCTATTCGATCACCATCGTAGTGCCAACGCTGTTCGGCGTAAACGCCTCGGGAAACTCGCGCGCGATCAGATGCGTCGCCTTCCAGCCGGTGCAGTGCTGCGGCACGATGACGCCGGGATTGAATTCTTTCAACGCCTGCACCGTCGGCTGAACGATCGGTTCGAAGATCGGCCCGGTCAAGTGAAAGCCGCCGATGACGGCGTGAATTTGCTTCACTCCGGTCATGTCGCGGGCGCATTTCAAGGTATTCACCACGCCGGCGTGGCCGCAGCCGGTAAGCACGACGAGTCCCTGGTTCTTCACATTGATAACGATCGCTTGATCGTCGTGAATCCACGGATCGGGCTGCCACTTGCCATCGATCAGCGCGACTTGATTGGGGCTGCCTTTTTCAAACGGTGTGGTTCGCGGAATCTGCCCGGTCACGAGCGCGTTGCCGCCGATCAGCATCGTCGGCCCGCGCTCCTCGATGATCTGCACATCCTCGCCTTCAAGATCTTTTTTGCTCGGCGGAATATGCTCCGATTCATGTCCGTCGCCCTGAATGTTTTTCCTTTTCAGGTAGGCGTCGGGATGGAGCACGATCGGCACCCGCGGCCGGCCATAGCGCTTGATGAATCCCAGCAAGCCGCGGGTATGATCGGTATGGCCATGGCTCAAGACCACGGCATGAAGCTCGTTACCCTTGATGTCGAGCACGTCCATGTTATGCAGCACGCCATCGACGGTCACGCCGGTATCGAACAGAAACGAATCTTTGTGACCGCCCGAGTAAGTCGTCACCAGCATCGACACGCCATGCTCGGCGCGCAACTGCGGCCGCGCATGGGCGTTGCTGCCGCGCTTGTGGCGCTTGGCCACCGGCGTGTTGCCCATCAGCACGTCGATGGAATTATCCATCACGCTCAAGATCTCGACGCGGTCGACTTCTTTCAGCGGCACGGTTGCCATAACGCCTCCTATTTCACTTCGTGGAGAAAAGGCTTTTTCAGCATCCAGTTGACGATCTGCTCGACCGTCTCCGATTCCTTGCCGAGGAAGCCATGCTGGCTGCGCGCTTCGCAAGGGGTCGACTGCGGCGGCAAACCGCCCCACACGGTGATCAGCGGGAACTTTTCGGAATAGCGCGCGGCGTCGCCGTAGGGCGTGTAGCGGCATTGATCGCTGACATGGTGCGCGAACAAAAGCGGGATTTGAATCGTTGCGAAGTCGAAGCGGCTGAGACCGGGGCCGGGCTCGTTGCTGTTCCGACCGGCCTCGCGAAACATCGTCGCGGTTAGTACGGATCCCGCGACTCTTGGACCGAAACGCGCGCCGAGCGCCGCCGCCGATATCGTGCCGCGGCTGGTGCCTATTAGAAATACCGCCACGCCGGGGAAACGCTTATTGAGATCGGCGACTACGACGGAGATATCAGTGAAATGATCGCCGCCGAGGCGAAACTCATCGCTCATGCCCCAGCCGCTTTGCAGGTCCGAGGGCGCGTCAAGGATCGCCGCGATGACGCCGCGCTTGATGAACTCGGAACGGCTGCGGACCAGAAAATTGCCGCCGGCAAACTTCGGCTGGCCGCCTTCGCTGCGAAGCTGAATCAAACCGCCGGAGCCGGGAAACAAGACGGCAATCGCTTGCAGCTGTTTCGGCGAGCTGGTGAGAAAATAGGACTGCGTCACGCCTGCGCGTGTCGGCAGCGTGACAATTTCCTGTGCGTTGACCGGCCACCGTAGCGCCAACAGTGTCGAGGCTAAGATCAGCATGCACAGCGCTCGTCGGCGCCAACCCGTAAACATCATTGGTTTGGTTATTTCATCACCGAATTGTACGCCGCATCGATGTTTACGCCCAAGCGGTCCTGGCCATTCCAATCGGCGTACTCGGGCATCTTGAGTTCTTTCTTAATTTGATCGAGCGACCTTCCCTTTGCCGCCATCTCGCCGACTCGTTTCATGAGCAAAGTGTAATAACCTTCGTACTCGTCGAAGATTTTCGTCGTCGTCGGCTGGCCATGGCCGGCCACGACGATTTCCGGGTTCAACGATTTCATCAGCTTGTAGCTCGCCAATACGTCAGGGAGGACGACGGCAGGCCGCAAATTGAGGAAAGTTCGGACATTGGCCGCCGACGATGCGAACAGCACGCGTTCCTTGGGCACCCAGACGG
>Ga0184628_10001096_pt1 | contig 13577 bp, 15 predicted proteins | sample PLM4_5_b1_FD_133149 | JGI IMG/M metagenome (GOLD analysis project Ga0184628, IMG submission 133149) | Groundwater sediment microbial communities from an aquifer in East River, Colorado, USA - PLM4_5_b1 | ecosystem: Environmental > Terrestrial > Soil > Riparian zone | place: USA: East River... | reverse complement strand
TGAACATTTTTGTATCAAGCTGTAATTCCTCGAACGAATGGCATACAAATTTGGCGGTTATCGGTCGGAATAGCGTTTGCCTTCAAAGCAATAACGCGTCCTTGTTTCTGTGGGCGGAGTCTGTGACTCATTGGGGTCAGACCACTCGTTTCCCTATTTCGGGAGAAATAGGGAAACGAGTGGCTGACCCCAACTTTTCGTTGGGCAAAGTCATCCATTCACATTGCTGTTACAGACAAATTTGTTGGTCAAAATTCGGAGCCATACAGTTTTGTAGTCCTGCCGGAGGCGTCCGTCGCGCTTTCCCCTTTTAAACATTGGTTGTTCTCAGTCGATGCATTTGGAACGGCGAGTGCATAAGCCGGTACGCCTGATCATGGATCAGTCACACGAACAAAATTTACATAAGGTGCTTCGTGCGCCGCAGAGGAGAAGATTACTCATGCTCATATTTCCGCTCAGACGATGTGTTCCCGCGCTGCTGGTGGGACTTCTGGCTTGTGCCGTATCGGCACAGGCTCAAACCCCAATGCCGGTTACCGTCGGTGCTGGAATGCGAACCAGCTTTGTTCATGCCGACGAGCAATCGACCACTGGCTCTACAGACCGATTTCTACTTGATAGCGCCCGCATCTACTTGAACGGAACAGTTACACCAACGATCAAGTTCACGTTCAACACCGAATACAACGGCGTTACCAACAATATCGTTGTGATGGATGCCGTCGGACGATTCGAGCCGTCGAAGAAATTCAACATCTGGGCCGGTCGTCATCTGCCTCCCAGCGATCGCGCAAACCTTCATGGTCCTTACTACGCGCATGAATGGGGATCCTTCATTGACAGCATCCAGGATGGATACCCGACAACCGTCGTGGGACGTGCCGACGGCATGACCTACTGGGGTGACTTCGGAAAAGCGAAGGTATCCGCTGGTGCGTTTGACGGCCCCAAAACAACCGGAGGTCCCAAGGTTCTGACGGCGGCCCGCTTCCAGTACGACTTCCTGGATCCGGAAGAGGGCTACTACCTGAATGGAACCTACTACGGCGGGAAGAAAATTCTCGCCCTTGGTGGTGCGTTTCAAAATCAGTCCGGAAACACAGCAGCAACGGCGGACTTCCTTTTTGAGACGAAGATGGGGGACGCCGGCGCGATTTCCATACAGAGTGAGTATTCCTACTACGACCGGCTCGGCGGATGGGATGGGAACTACGGTCTGAGCCGTGGTGCATTCATTTTGGGCAGTTACCTGTTTCCGCAGGAAGTTGGCCCGGGCAAGATCGAAATTCTTGGCAAGTATGCCGAAGCCAGCTTCGTCAGAGGCATTACCACGGCCAACGTGGACTACAGGCAGAAAACAAGCGAAGCGGATCTGACCTACGTCATCAAGGAGTTCAATGCCCGCATCACTACGTTTTACACCAACAAGAAATTTACCGCTGTGAAGCCTGATGTCTGGACGGTAGGGCTTGGCCTGCAGTTCCAGATGTAACCATCGTTCCCCAACCGAATACAGAAGGAGTTGACTAAATGAAAAGCAGATTGATGTTTGTGATTGCGTTGATGCTGGGCGCAGTCGGGATGTTGTTCACCACGAAGGTGAGCACTGCCCAGCAGCCCACCATCAAGGTGGGTATTATGCACGCACTTTCAGGCACGATGGCCATCAGCGAAACCACGTTGAAGGACACTGTCCTGATGCTGATCGATGAACAGAACAAGAAGGGCGGGTTGCTCGGCCGGAAGCTCGAAGCCGTCGTTGTCGATCCGACATCCGACTGGCCGAAATGGACGGAGAAGGCGGCACAGCTGCTGGAAAAAGACAAAGTGGCTGTCGTGTTCGGATGCTGGACCTCGGTTTCCAGAAAGACGGTGTTGCCGGTATTCGAGAAGGACAACGGTCTGCTCTTTTACCCCGTTCAATACGAGGGTGAAGAGTCGTCCAAGAACGTGATCTATACCGGCGCTGCACCGAATCAGCAGGCCATTCCCGCGGTGGATTACCTGATGGGCAAGGATGTCAACGTCAAGCGCTGGGTGCTTGAAGGAACGGACTATGTCTACCCGCAGACAACCAACAAAATCCTCAAGGCCTACCTGCTCAGCAAAGGTGTGAAGGAGGAGGACATTTCCGTCAACTACACTCCGTTCGGACACGCCGACTGGCAGTCCCGTGTCGCCGCCATCAAGAAGTTCGGCTCTGCCGGCAAGAAGACCGCCGTCGTGTCGACGATTAATGGTGACGCCAACGTTCCGTTCTACAAGGAACTGGGCAACCAGAAAATTTCCGCTCAGGACATTCCTGTCATCGCGTTCTCGGTCGGCGAAGAAGAACTGTCGGGCTTCGACACCAAGCCGCTTCTCGGCCATCTGGCCGCCTGGAACTATTTCGAGAGCATCACCACCTCGCCATCGAACAAAGCGTTCATCGACCAGTGGCACACCTATATCAAGAATCCGAAGCGAACCACCAACGACCCCATGGAAGCGCACTACATTGGCTTCAATATGTGGGTGAAGGCGGTCACGAAGGCTGGATCTGTCGATGTTGAAAAGGTGCTTGCGGCGCTTCCTGGCACGACAACTCCTAACCTGACGGGCGGGACTTCCACGCTTCTGCCGAACCATCACATCACCAAGCCGGTATTCATCGGTGAAATCAAAGCGGACGGCCAGTTCAACGTCGTTTGGAAATCCACGGCCCCTGCCCTGGTTCCCGGTGACGCCTGGTCTGACTATCTGCCAGCCAGCAAGGATCTCGATGCGGATTGGGTGACGTTGAAGTGCGGAAACTATAATAAAGTCACCAAGAAGTGTTTAAGCCTGACCAGCAAATAACAATGCGGTACCTTCTGGAGGGTGGGCGGTGGCTATTCATGCTGCTGCTCGTCCTCTGGGGCGTGCGCTCTGCGCACGCCCAGTCTCCATCCGATGCCACTTTTCTTTCGACCCTGGGAGAATTGCGTGAGGCTTCATTCCCGGACAAGGAAGCCATTATCGATCGCCTTAGCCAGACAGGGCATCCCAGTGTTCGCGTCGTCCTCACGGCATTCATGGAAGATCGCCTCTTCTTCCGAAACGACAATCAAAGCCTTATCGTCGCAAAATCCATCGATGGGAGTCCGCCTCAACTCGAGCTTATCGATCCCGTTTCGCTGAAGCCTGCTGGAACTGCACCAGTGGAGAGTCTGACCGTTATCAATACGAACAATCATCTGCGGAGCGTATTGAAGACGACCATCGCTCACTTTGCCCTGGCCAGCCCTGATGCGTCGGTGCGATTGGATGCAGTGCACGACATGATGCAATCCCCGGACGAAGCCGCGATCGCTGTATTGAAGGAACGGAGTGCGGTGGAAACCAGTTCCAAGGTCAAAAAGGAAATCGCGGTTGCGCTGGCGCTGGTGGATCTGAACGATTCCGATGCACAGGTGCGTCTCAACGCGATACAGACTCTCACCATCAGCACCAGCCAGGACGTCCGGAACAAGCTTGCCGGCTTACTCGAACAAACCGACGGCAAGTTCAACGAGAGTGACGAACGTGTGCGCAATGCCGCTGCTTCCGCCATGGCAACCATCGATCGATGGCGGAGGTTCTATTCAGGAATCGAAACCTTGTTTTTCGGACTGAGCCTGGGATCAGTGCTGGTGCTGATCGCCATCGGCCTTGCCATTACATTCGGGGTCATGGGTGTCATCAACATGGCTCACGGCGAACTGATGATGCTGGGCGCCTACACCACTTATGTGGTTCAGACGATCATGCCTGGGCACATCGCCATCTCTATTCTGGTGGCAATCCCGGCCGCGTTCATCGTTTCCGCCCTGACGGGAATTGTGATTGAGCGCACGATCATTCGATTCCTTTATGGAAGACCACTTGAAACTCTGCTTGCGACTTTTGGCGTCAGCCTGATCCTGCAACAACTCGTACGCTCAATTTTTTCGGCACTCAATAAATCGGTTATCACGCCTGAATGGATGAGCGGCTCAATGCAGATCAACGATGCCTTGAGCATCACCTACAACCGCCTCTACATTGTCATCTTTACGCTGCTTGTCTTCGGGACAATCATGACGGTGTTGAAGCGCACCCGGCTGGGTCTCGATATTCGTGCCGTGTCTCAGAACCGTGCCATGGCCAGAGCCATGGGCATACGCAGCGAATGGGTGGATGCGATGACCTTCGGACTCGGTTCCGGTATCGCCGGTGTTGCCGGAGTCGCACTGAGCCAGCTGACCAACGTCGGGCCGAACCTTGGACAGTCTTACATCATCGATTCGTTCATGGTGGTGGTTTTCGGCGGCGTTGGAAATCTCTGGGGCGCGCTCATTGGCGGCATGTCGATGGGAATCGTCAACAAACTGCTGGAGCCCTACTCCGGAGCCGTGCTGGCAAAAATCTTCATACTCATCGGGCTGATATTGTTTATCCAGGCGAAGCCGCGCGGCCTGTTCCCGCAATCCGGACGCTCGTCGGGAGACAACTAGTGCTGCTTCTGCAACGGTCATGGATCACAGCTTCCGGGAAATCCCCTTCTGAAGAGGCGCGCCGAGGAGCCTGGTTTCTGGGGGCGCTCGCCTTTGTGGCGATCGTCGTGCCCATTCTCAATCAAGCTGTACCTCCAACGTCGCCCTTTCATCTCTCGTCCTTTGCTCTCACGCTCATCGGCAAGTATATGTGCTACGCCATGCTGGCCATGGCCGTCGACCTGATCTGGGGCTACTGCGGAATTCTGAGTCTCGGGCACGCCGCATTCTTTTCGCTCGGCGGCTATGCCATGGGCATGTATCTGATGCGCCAGATTGGAACCAGAGGAGTATATGGCGACCCGGTATTGCCGGACTTCATGGTGTTCCTGAACTGGAAGTCTCTCCCGTGGTTCTGGTACGGCTCCAATCATTTTGCTTTTGCAGTTGCCATGATGTTCATTGTGCCGGCGCTGCTTGCAGGGGTGTTCGGTTGGTTTGCGTTTCGATCGCGTGTTACCGGGGTGTACTTTTCGATCATTACTCAGGCACTCAGCTACGCGCTGATGCTCGCGTTCTTCCGAAACGACATGGGATTTGGCGGCAACAACGGATTCACGGATTTCAAGGAGATCCTGGGCTTTGATCTGCATTCCGACCGCACCAAAGTGGTTCTGCTTGTGATCACCGTCGCTGCCCTCGCCGCCAGCTATCTGGTGTGCCGTGCCATTGTCGAATCGCGCGCCGGCAGGGTGCTGCGCGCAATCCGCGATGCGGAAAGCCGGACTCGATTTCTGGGTTATCCGGTGGAGTCCTTCAAACTATGGGTCTTCGTCTTTTCAGCGATTGTCGCCGGCATTGCCGGTGCGCTGTTCGTACCGCAAGTCGGCGTCATCAATCCGGGCGAATTTGCGCCGATTAATTCCATCGAAGTGGTCATTTGGGTGGCAGTCGGCGGCCGAGGAACTCTGTTTGGTGCGGCGCTTGGAGCCGTGCTGGTGAACTATGCGAAGACCTATCTCACTGGAGCGTTTCCCGAAGTCTGGCTTTATGCGCTCGGTGCATTGTTCGTACTGGTAACTCTGTTTCTGCCTCGTGGAATCGTCGGCTTAATACAGGCCAGGGAGAAATCAAAGTGACGATCCGCGACAAGGTGTTATATCTCGAGAAAGTGACCGTCAGCTTCGACGGGTTCAAAGCGCTCAACGAACTGTCATTGTATGTCGATCCGGGAGAACTGCTCTGCATCATCGGGCCCAACGGCGCAGGAAAAACAACGATGATGGATGTCATCACCGGGAAGACCAGGCCGGACTCCGGAACGGCGTGGTTTGGCCGCGATATCGATTTGCTCAAGCTGTCGGAACCACAGATTGCGCAGATCGGCATTGGGCGAAAGTTTCAGAAGCCGACAGTGTTTGAGCAGCTTACTGTTTTCGAAAACCTGGAACTGGCTTTGGCTGGCCACCGGTCGTTTTTCAAGACATTTCTTGCCGGAATGTCTCCGGCCCAGCACAAGAGATTGGATGAGGTTCTTGAAATCATTGGTCTCGGTGATCAACGAACCTCGCTTGGGAAAATCCTTTCGCATGGTCAGAAGCAATGGCTCGAAATCGGCATGTTGCTGATGCAGGAGCCGGAACTTCTTTTGGTGGACGAACCGGTGGCGGGAATGACGCCGCAGGAAATTGAGCGCACGGCGACGCTCTTGCGGTCATTGGCCGGAGGACATTCGGTAGTGGTGGTCGAACACGATATGGAATTCGTCCGCTCGATTGCAAAGCGTGTCACGGTATTGCACGAAGGGCGTGTGATTTCTGAAGGCAATATGGACCACGTCCAGAATGATCCGCGCGTCATCGAAGTGTATCTGGGAGAGTAAGCGTGCTGGCAGTAAAGACACTCAACCAATTCTATGGAGGCAGTCACACGTTGTGGGATGTGGATCTGACTGTGACTCCAGGTTCACGCACATGCCTGATGGGCCGGAACGGCATGGGCAAGACGACGCTTCTCAAGTGCATCATGGGTCTGCTTCCGGCGACGAATGGCGGAGTCACTTTCGAAGGAACGGACCTGCTGAAGCAGACAGCCGAGGAACGGGCCAGACTGGGGATTGGTTACGTACCGCAAGGGCGTGAGATCTTTTCTCAACTGACAGTGGAGGAGAATCTGCGGGTAGGTCTGGGTATTCGCAAAAACGGAGCTCGCTCGATTCCGGGACGCATCTTTGAATTGTTTCCAGTTCTCAAGCAAATGCTGCACCGGCGAGGCGGCGATCTCTCCGGCGGACAACAACAGCAACTGGCCATTGGACGCGCGCTGGTGCTTGAGCCGAAGCTGTTGATACTCGACGAGCCGACCGAAGGAATTCAACCCAATATCGTTCACGAAATCGGCGACATCATTTTGAAACTGAACAAGGAAGAAGGACTCACCGTTCTGCTTGTGGAACAGAAGCTGCCGTTCGCTCGCCGCGTGGCCAGCGAGTTCTGCATTCTCGATAAAGGCCGCAAGGTTGCCGGCGGTCCCATCGCCGATTTGAGCGACCAGTTCGTCCGCGCCCACCTCAGTGTTTGAAATGCGGCGACGCAGGGGACAGCCCCCGCATTCCCCCAACAAATAGCAGCGCTGGGGCCAATGGCAGGGCCACAAGATCCATAAGGAGGAAAGCCAGAGCGTCGGGCTGGTTCCGGATGACCTGTACTATCTGCGTTGCTGTCGATCCTGCAGTTGCCGCGACGAACGTTGTTACAAACATCAGCAGCACTGCCTTCGAATGATTTCCCGAAGAAACGGCGACTACTCTGCCGACGACGGCTAGCGTCAATAGATTCAGGCTCACGGACAGAAGGCTGATGTTCCACTCCGCCGGATGCGAAGGTCTCATTCCTGCATGCAATGCGAGCAGGGGGAAACCGTAGACTCGGACATAGAACTGAATCTGTTCTGGATGACGCAGTACGTAGATCGCCAGGAGGACTACGCCAGATGCGAATTGCAGCCCTCCCCAGAGGCACCAGGTTCGGATAAGGGCTCCAAGGAAGAGGCGCTTATCGCTTTGAATTTCCCGAAAGAGACCCATGAAGACGATAGCCAGAACCTGCCGCCAGTACCATATCGATCCACGGCCACGCTGGTACTGCTCAAAGAGATCTCCGATCACCGATTCATTTTCAGTATTTGAACCAAACTGTTTGAGGAACCAGGTGGCTGCAACGGGTGCAGATCGGAGCGTCATGCTTCTCCTCCTTTGAGTTGTGGGAGTCCTTTCCATAGTTTGACCAGGGATCGCTGTGTGTCGCGGACAAGCCGAAGGCCTTTGGATGTCGTCCGGAAATGTCGCTTCGCTCTGCCGCCCCGTTCGGGCGTTGCTTCTCCAAGCGAGGACTCGATCAAACCTTTCTCTTCGAGCCGGTTGACCGCGTCGTAGACGCTGCCAAGCAGAACTTCGCCTCCGGTTGTTTCTTCGATTTCATCGGAGATGGAAACCCCGTAGGCGCCCTCGCCGATGCGGATGATTGCCAGCATCACCATCAATTCGAAGTTGCTGAGAGTGGGTTGCGCCGCCATTTGTTCGAGATTCTAGAAGAAACATGGCCGAGAATGCAACAGCTTTTCATTCGAGACCGGTGCAGCAGGGATCAGTGCTGAACGATGGCAGTGTCGACGGCGCCGTGAATCATGACGATCTTCCAGTCATTGCCCGTCTTCTTGAAGACCATGGTGTTGATACCTTTTATCTGATTGGTCGCCGCCAATACGTAGTTGAAGCCGGCCCAGCCGCCGGTATCCCAGCTTTCCGTTCGGACGTTGGTGATCGACAGCGTTCTTGCAGGATTTGCAGAAAGCAGCCGGTTCATCCAGACCGAGGCGAGCAGGTGATGGCCGTCTTCGTCCAGCCAGACCGCATCGGGCGCGATGAGCTTGTCAAAGTATGCGGTATCGCGTTTGTTGAATGCGGTGACGACGGAGTTCATTACTTCTGCGAGCGGACCGCTGGCCGAAGCGGCAGGTGCGAAGATATTGGGTCTGGCCCCACCCTGGGCGCGCGCGGGTGCCTGAGCGGAAACCGTTGCCAGCAACGCTGCCATTGCCAATACGAGTAACAAAATGGATCGCTTCATGGGACTCCTTTTAGATTTGGGTTCAAGGTTACTGACGCAGAATTCTACACCGATTTGACCCGGCGCGTGAAATAGGGGAACGATCGGGTCAGACCCCTCGTTCCCCCTTCTGGTATCATTCCGCTAGCGAGGGACCCATGAACGTATGTTTTGGAGTTCTGATCACGGCGTGTCTGCTGGCTGGGGAAGTGCTGGCACTGCAATCGATTCCGGTTCGGGCATACCTGGTTCCAAATCACGGATCTTTACGCTTGACCATGCCTGAATCGTGGAGCGTTGAATCCCGTGCAATGGCCGACCCTGCAACTCTGTTCTTACATATCGTCCCACCAAAAGGGAAAGCCTTTGATCTTCAGATAACCGCCGTATGGCTGAATTCCGCAAATCTGGAGAGAACGACGCCGGAGTCGATTAAAGCGAATACCGAGCGCACGGGCAACGGCGTCTTGCTGCAGGCCGTAGAAAAGACCCTCACACTTCAGGAGCTGCATGGGTCGCAGACGGTTGGAACCTACTATACTTTCGCCGATCGCAAGCCCGGGCCCGGCGAATTCAAATACCTCACGCAGGGGAGTTTTCTGACCGGCGAGATGCTCTCGGCATTCACACTGCTGTCCGACAATCCGAATTCTTCCGAGTGCAGGCAACTGCTGAAGATGATGAGCGACGCAGCTTACGTGAAGGCCAGCTCTTAGCAAGGTTCAACCTTCCGCTTCAATCGCTGTTTTTGAGTTTCAGTCTGCTCTTGTTTTCTTCAAGGAAGGAACGGAGCGCATCCACGGAATCCAGCAGGCGTGTCCACTGCTCGTAGTAGAGCGTCACCGGAAATCGGCCCAGACCGTATACGCTGACGCCGCCTTTTTCACTCACCTTGAATTCCATTCTGCCGCTCCTCTTCGCACCGGCCTGTTTTTCCAGTTCGGCAATGCGCGCAAGGAGTTCATCTTTTGTTGGTTCAGTCATAGTGAGTCCCTCTTTCTGATTAATTGCGGACTATTGAAAAAACCGCGAAACAAGACACGAGAATCCGGGCAGGATGGGCTCCGCGGAAATGGTGTCCTGTGCAGTGAACTGTTGAATGTTTGAAAGTGATATATAGGCCGTGACGGTTTTGGCCCTGGGATCGACAACCCAGATGAGTGGTACGCCGCATTCCAGAAATTCGCCGATTTTGTCTGCGACCTGCCGAGGACTATCGCGCGGTGACAAAACTTCCACCGCAAGATCCGGTACAAACTCGCCGAATGTGACGGGGGATTTACCGCCCGGAAGCTTTTCCGTTCGGACAAAGAACACATCGGGTGAGCGAAGATTTCCCGTTGGAAATATCAAGCCCACGTTATCCCCATAGACCTTGCCGATCGGATGATCATCGAGAAAAGTCGCGACAATGCGGGCAATCTTAAACGCTATTTCGCCGTGCAAGACGCCAGCCGGGCTCACGACAACCTCGCCATCCACGAGCTCATACTTCTGCCCGTCCTTTGGCATGTGATACATGTCGTCGATTGTCACCGGCTTCCTGGTTTCCATTCGTGACATTGTAACGCTCCTCCCGTTTCACGAAACAGTAAGTAGCAAGATGATTGCCGCAGGTTGCCTCCGGCGCTTCGTCAGGATTTCGGAAGGCGTTTCCAATTTGCCGCTATAATTCGCTTACCGATGACGTTCATTTCCGCGACTCGACTGCGCGTTCGCTCGATTCGCTTTCTACCAGCATTCTTGTACTACGCTTTGAAGTCGAGCCGGCAGGCGCGGCAAGCGCCAGGGAGTCTGGGAGTCGCCCTATTGAATGATGCGCACTGGACGTACTGGACCTGCAGCGCGTGGCAGAACGAATCGGCCATGCGAGCCTTCATGATGGCCGCGCCCCACCGCAATGCGATGCCGAAGCTGATTCACTGGTGCAGCGAAGCAGCGGTCGCTCACTGGGTCCAGGAATCTCCAGCATTGCCCGACTGGCAGGAAGCGCACCGACGGATGGTCGCGGAGGGACGGCCCTCAAAAGTCAGTCATCCTTCGCCGGATCACGAAGCATTCCGAATTCCGCCACCCCGCGCAGGTACCCGGCGCTGAATGCCAATGAAACAATTTCTCGACGAGTTTCAAAAGATCAAGCGCATTTACGATAAGACGGCCTCTCCGAAGTCCGGCCTCGTCTGCGTCACCAAGGTCTTTGAAGGATGTCCAGGTGTCCGGCTGCATCGTAATTCGTGGATATCCGGAACGGCCGGGGTCTTTTTTTCGGTCTGGACGGACAAAGACAGCGAGAGTTCAGGCCGGCTGCACTACAACATTCATGCCTTGAAGATGAGACAACTCAAAACCCAAGCCGTCACAAGCCGCAATTTTGCAGATGATTTCCGAAAGAACTTCAAACCCCACAGCAAATCCTGGCCAAACGTACGGATGGACTATGGTCCGCAGAATCTCATGCAGGGATGGATTGAATTTCGCCCGAAAACTTTCGAGCCCGATGTCCTCACATTGATGAACCAGTTCAGTGAGATCTCCCCGATCATCGATCAACTGCTGGAAGAAAGAATTGCGCCGGTCCCGCGAGGGCGGTAGACAATAAGTCAGATGCTATCGGCAACAATCATAGAAGACCTCCGCCGGATCGCCGGGCCCAGTCACGTCCGCACAGATCCCGACACGATTCGGGAAAACAGCACCGACGCTACAAAGCGATTTCATCCAGCCGACGTCATCGTCTTTGCCGGCAATGCGGAACAGGTTTCCGAAATTGTCCGCCTTGCGAATCGGGAATCCATTCCGGTGGTCTCGCGTGGCGGCGGTGTCGGATACGCCGGCGGCGCCATCCCCATTGCCGGCGGCATTGTGATATCCATGCGGCGGATGAATCTGATTCTCGAAATCAATCCCGTCGACCTGCTGGTCGTCCTTGAACCCGGTGTGATTACCGAGGATCTCCATCGTGCTGTGGAAGCCAAAGGATTGTTCTACCCACCGGATCCTGCCAGTCTCAAGCAATCCAGCATCGGCGGCAATGTTGCACACAATGCCGGCGGCCCGCGCGCTTTCAAGTACGGAGTAACGCGCCAGTATCTGCTTGGTCTGGATGTCGTGCTGCCAACCGGGGAACTCATCAGCACCGGCGGCCGAGTCGTCAAGAACGCGGTTGCATACGATCTGACGGATCTGATGTGTGGTTCCGAGGGAACACTGGGCATCATCACCAAACTCACGATGCGCCTGCTGCCGAAACCCGAGGCGGCGTACACCGTCATGGCGTTGTTCGATTCTGTTCGATCCGGCGCGGAGGCCGCGAATCAGCTGATTGTCGAGGGAATCATTCCATCCAAGCTCGAACTCGTCGATCGCCAGTCGCTGGCTGCAATTCGCTCCTACATCAAAGACGAGAAAATCGAGACCACTGCGCAACTCCCATCCTCCGCCAATGCCTTGCTTCTTGTGGAAGTGGACGGCGATCGCCCTGGGGCGATGCATTCGCTGGATCGCGTTCGACAATCCCTGCGGAGTTCTGCGCTGGAAGTGCAGGAAGCCGGTGATGGATCAGAGCTGTGGGCCATCCGCCGATATCTTTCGCCCGCCGTCGGCCGCATTCGTCCAAATAAAATCAACGAAGACATTGTCGTTCCGCGTTCGCGCGTTCCCGACTACCTCGAAGCCATGGAGGCATTACAGGAAGAGTTTCGTCTGCCCATCGTCTGCTTCGGTCACGTCGGAGACGGCAACATGCACGTCAATGTGATGATCGATGCGTCGGATTCCTCAGAGCTTGAACGGGGCGAGCACGCGAAGCGGCGGGTTTTTGAGCTGGCCGTCGAAATGGGTGGCACAATATCCGGTGAACACGGCATCGGAATCATGAAATCCGAGTTTCTGCCACTCGCTCTCCAGCCCGATGCGATCGCTGCGATGAAACGCATCAAGGCGGCGCTGGACCCGAACAACATTCTGAATCCGGGGAAGATCTTTCCATGAACCTGACCCTTGCGCCCGGGCTGCTGGAGCAGATCGTGCACCATGCACAGTCCGGTATGCCGCGGGAAACATGCGGGCTGATTGTTGGACCGGGAGGGGCGGGCGGTCCAGGCGGCCGGGAACCTTCCGCAACTCGATTCATTCCCATCACCAACCGGCTCGCCAGTGCGACCGAATACGACATGGAGCCGGCTGAGTTGATTGCCGCGCTGCGTTCGTTGCGGACCAGCGGGGAGAGTCTGCTGGCGATTTGTCACTCCCATCCGCGAGGCCCGGCAGCTCCATCGCCACGGGATATCGAACTCGCGTGGTATCCGGAGGCAGCGCACGTGATCGTTTCTCTTGCATCCCCCGAAACCCCTGAGGTGCGTGGGTTTCGCATCCTGGATGGAGAGGTCATCGAGATCGAGCTTCGTGCTATAGTCTAGGCCTTCCGGAGGGTTCACATGATTGCGATGCTTCTTTGGCTTGTGATTGTTATCGTTCCATACGTTCAGACACACGGGAACGTGCTGCCGTTCGAAATTCGCGCAGATAAGAATCTCGTGCTGGGCAAAGGCGAAAAATCCGGCGAAACATACTACGACGCCGTGATCACGAGAGATGCCACCAAAGGAATTCTTATCAAATTGCCGTATACGCAGAAGGGCGGCCGTTTTACATTCGATCTCCATCATCGAATTTCGCTGACTCCAAATTTTGCGGACGCTGAAATTACCACGATTGTCGAGGTGATTACCGGCGGCGGAACAAGCGTCGGCGTATACACCCTCATCGACAAGGTGAGTTCGGGTTCCCAATTCGACGAAACCATCGCGAAAGTGAACACTGCGGAGGTCGATCGGTTTGTCACGCCAGTCTCCCGCAAAACCATATCCATCGAAACCAAGCCCGGACCTCAGACCATCAGTATCGTGGGGAAAACGTCGATGGTGAGTCGCGGATCCACAAGCACCCGCGTGGACACGCCCGGCGTCCGCATTGCTACGATTTCCAAATTGCAGTT
>Ga0184628_10001095_pt1 | contig 13582 bp, 9 predicted proteins | sample PLM4_5_b1_FD_133149 | JGI IMG/M metagenome (GOLD analysis project Ga0184628, IMG submission 133149) | Groundwater sediment microbial communities from an aquifer in East River, Colorado, USA - PLM4_5_b1 | ecosystem: Environmental > Terrestrial > Soil > Riparian zone | place: USA: East River... | reverse complement strand
CGGGCGGAATCAAACTCGGCGCTCCGCTAAACTGGCGCGTACCGCGGGCCAACTCGCAGACATCACCCAACACCGCCACGGCAGTGGGCCCGCCGCCGGCGCCCGGACCGACTAAGACATAATCGCAATCCCGCGCGCCGCGGCCGCTGCCGCTAGCCTTGCCGGCGAAACAGACCGCGTTGGTTGCGCCATCGACTTTGGCAAGAAAATTCTCTCCAGACACTAGCGCAGGCGAAACGAACACTTGTACCGCCGATCCGCGCCGGCGCGCCACGGCCAACTGTTTGATCGTGCTGGCGCCGATGCGTTGGGCGTAGCGAAAATCCACCGCGTGAATTTCTTCAATCCCTTTGCGCCAAATCTTTCCCGGCTCGATCTGCAAGCCGAAAGCGACCATGCTGAGCAACAGCAGTTTGGCTTCGGCGTCGCTGCCATTGACGTCGGATGCCGGATTGGTTTCGGCGTAGCCTTTTTGCTGCGCCTCGCGCAATGCCTCGGCGTAGGGTTTCCCGCTCTTCTGCATCTGCGAGAGAATATAATTGCAGGTGCCGTTGACGATGCCGAAGACCGCTTCGGGCTGCTCGACGGCGAAACTCTCGCTGAGCGAGCGGATTACCGGAATGCCGCCGCCGACACACGCTTCGAAGCGCAACTGGCGTCCGTAACTTTTTGCCGCCGCCCAAATTTCTTTTCCATAACGGGCCAGGACGGCTTTGTCGGACGTCACCACCGACTTACCGTTTCGGAAAGCGCGCAAAATATAATCGCGAAACTGCGGCAACTGCGACGCCGATTGAAACCCCAGAGCTTCGATAACGATGTCAACGCCGGGATGATCGAGCACTTCTTCCGGCTGCTTGGTGAATAGTGTTTTGCGCTTGCCGAACCATTTCTTGCCTTGGGGATTGCGTGTGTAGATTTTGCGCAGCTCAAGCTCGACGTCGTTACCGACCTGTCCCTTGAGATCGCGGAACAAGATATCTTGAATCGCCTCGCCGACCACTCCAGAGCCGAGCAGTCCGACACCGACTTTGCGCCGAATATTCGCTGTTGCCATTGGATTGCGTGTGGATTATGTGCCCGATTGAATATCTGGTTTTACCACGAAGGCACGAAGAGCACGAAGTTCGGACAACTAAATCTCCGCAGCCTTCGTGTCCTTCGTGCCTTCGTGGTGAAAGGATCTTCGCATAATATCTAGAAAATGGCCGTGGCAGGTTAATCGAGCAGCTTGCCAAGCGCCTTCTTGATCTTGCGCACGGCCTGCTTGGTCCGATGCTCGTTCTCTATCAGGGCGAAACGCACATGCTCGTCGCCATACTGGCCGAAACCAATGCCCGGCGACACCGCCACCTGGGCTTCCTGGAGCAGGTATTTAGCGAACTCCACCGAGCCCATTTTTTTCGCCGGCTCGGGAATTTCGGCCCAGACGAACATGGTGCCCTTGGGCCGGGGAATATGCCAGCCGGCGCGGTCGAGGCCGTCAAGCAGGGAGTCGCGACGCTTTTGATACATTGAACAAATTTCTTCGACGCAATCCTGCGGTCCGTCTAGCGCCGCAATCGCGGCGATTTGAATCGGCTGAAAGATACCGTAGTCGAGATAACTCTTGATCCGCGCCAGCGCGTGGACGATTTCCTTGTTGCCGACACAGAAGCCGACGCGCCAGCCCGGCATGTTGTAGCTCTTCGATAATGAGAAGAACTCCACGCCGACATCTTTGGCGCCAGCCGCCTGGAGAAAACTCGGCGCCTGGTATCCATCGAACGTGAGATCGGCATAGGCCAGATCGTGGACGACGATAAAACCATGCTCCTTGGCCGCCTTGACCACCTTTTCGAAAAAGTCGAGCTCGACCACCTGCGTCGTCGGGTTATGCGGAAAGCTGATGATCAGCATCTTCGGCTTGGGCCAGGTCTGCCGGATCGCCTCTTCGAGATGGCCGAAGAATTCTTCGCTGGTGGTCAGCGGAATGCAGCGCAGATCGCCGCCGGCGAGCACAACGGAATACTGGTGAATCGGATAGGTCGGACTGGGACAGAGCACCACATCGCCAGGATCGATGGTCGCCCAGGCGAGATGGGACAACCCTTCTTTAGCGCCGATGGTAACGATCGCCTCGCTGTCCGGATCGATGCTCACGCCGTAGCGCCGGCTGTACCACTTGGCGATGGCGACGCGGAGTCTATAAATGCCGCGGGAGACCGAGTAGCGGTGGTTGGCGGGCTTCGCTGCGGCTTCGATGAGCTTGGCCACGACATGCGGCGGAGTCGGTAGATCCGGGTTGCCCATGCCGAAGTCGACGATATCTTCGCCTCGATGCCGCGCCTCCATCTTCATGCCATCGATGATGCTGAAGACATAGGGCGGCAGCCGCTTAATCCGCTGAAATTCCACGCGTTACTACCTTATCCTTTCCAATTCGAATAAAAGGTGATGCCATTTTTGGGCGTCCGGGTTCCCTGTGAAGATCTATTCTACGCGGAGGCACCGAGGTCGCAGAGTTCGGAGTATTTATTAATCCAACACTCCTGACTCCGGGCCCTCAGCTCTTCCGCGGTTATCCGTACAGATGCCTGAACTTACCAATTTTATAGGCCATCGGGGGGTTCGGTGCAACTAAAAGACGTAGATTCGGCAGCGCAAATGCGCATGGGCGCCAGATATTTGGGCGCTGACGATTAGGTGAAGATTCAAAAAGTAAGAATCTAGGCGAGCAAACCCAGCACAAGTGAACCCATTAGAAAATTACCCTCACACCCACTCTTTGACTCGCCCAGACGTAGAGATTAGGATTTCGCTAGTGAAGTGCACGGAATATTTTCGGGCGTTACGTCAACGCCCGGACCGCGCTATAATCCGTGACGAGTGGATTCAGCGCGTCATAGATCAACCGGCGAAAGAATTGATTCAACAGGATGGACGGATTCGACGATGGGCCGCTATCGGAGAGATGGACGGGAGATATTTGCGCGTGGTTCTCCTGCCGGACGGTGAGACGATTCATAACGCGTTTTTCCATAGGCGGTTTAAACCATGAAGATTAAATATTTTCAGGATACGGACACATTGTATATCGAGTTCCGGCCCGCTGAGGTCGCGGAAACCAAGGATCTCGATGACAACACGCTGATCGATGTCGACCGTGACGGCAATATCTGCGGCATTACGATCGAGCACGCGAGCGAAAGGGCTGAGATTCCGAAATTTTCCTACGAGCAGATCGCGGCGCCATAAGCCTTTAGCTCCGGGCTACCGAAGCCTACTCCGACGACCTCAGTCAAATTCAATTTAGTCCGCGGCTTCACTTACCGTGGCGTGATCTCAGTAGACACGATCGTTTTTAGCCAGATCGTCGGGCTACCCTTCGCTAATCCAACCTACGGGACTTGGCAAGCCTACACGCGCAGTCCCCTTACCCCACCGCCCCCAACTGCAATCGCTTGCCCCAGCGATGTTTGAGAATTTCCCGCATGCCCGCCGAGTCTTTGCTTTTGAGCTGCGGATCCTTTTCCAACCATGCCAAGGCTTCTTGACGCGCGGCGATGAGCAAGTGGGTATCGCGGATCAGATTGGCCAACCGGAAATCGGCCAAACCCGACTGCCGCGTGCCAAGAAGTTCGCCGGGGCCGCGCAATTTCAAGTCGGCTTCGGCGATTTTGAAGCCATCTTTTTCTTTGACCATGACGCGCAATCTTTCGGCGGCGACCGCGCTTCCGGTGCCACGGTTGACGAGCAAGCAATAGCCCGGCGCCTGGCCGCGCCCGACCCGGCCGCGCAATTGATGGAGTTGCGACAAGCCGAAGCGCTCGGCATGCTCGATGACCATGACCGTGGCGTTGGCAATGTCGATGCCGACCTCGATGACGGTGGTGGCGACGAGAATTCCCAACTTGCCGTCGCGAAAAGCGCGCATGGTTTGGTCGCGCTCCTGCGCTTTCATGCGGCCATGGACCAGGCCGATGCCGAAGTCTTTGAACAATGTTTGGCGCATTTTGTCCGCCATCTGGGTGGCGTCTTTGACTTGTTGCAGCTGTTCGGAGGGTTCGACCAGCGGCAGTACGACAAAGGCTTGATGGCCTTTTTTCAATTGGTCGAGAACCATCGTGTAAACCTGCTTGCGCTCCCGTTCGTTGAACACATTGGTTTGCACCGGCGTGCGCCCCGGCGGCATGGCATCGACGAAGGAAACCTCCATGTCGCCGTAGAGCACCAGCGCCAGACTGCGCGGGATCGGCGTCGCGCTCAACAACAGCATATGCGGCTCATGGCTGGTCGAAGACAGGGAATCCCTGCCGGCCACCAGCTGGCGCAGCGACAAACGCTGCGCCACGCCGAAGCGGTGCTGTTCGTCAACGACGCCCAGACCCATGCGCGGCGCATGGATATCTTCTTGAATCAACGCGTGGGTGCCGACGAGAAACTGCACTTCGCCGCGCTCGATGCGCGGCAGTAGTTCCTTGCGCGCTTTTGCCGTCGTTGCCGCCGTGAGCAGCGCCGCCGTAACCCCCAAAGTCTTGGCGTAACCCGACAAACCGCGAAAGTGCTGCTCGGCGAGAATTTCCGTGGGCGCCATCCAGAGCGCTTGATAACCTTGCTCGATGGTCCGCAGCGACGCCAACCACGCCACCATGGTCTTGCCCGATCCGACATCGCCTTGAACCAAGCGTTGCATCGGCTGGTCGCCCGCCATATCGGCGGCGATCTCGCCAAAAACCCGATCCTGCGCGCCGGTGAGTTTGAACGGCAACAATTCGCGCATGCGCTGAATCAGCTTGCCGTCAGCCAGGTTAACCGGCTGGCTGCGGCTCTGTGCGCGCGAGCGCTTACGCAACCCTAACCCCAGTTGCAGATAAAATAGCTCGTCGAAGATCACGCTGCGGTGCGCCGGCGAGCTGGCCTCGTTCAAGGCGGCCACGCTGGTTTCCAGCGACGGCTGGTGCAATTGGCTGAGCGCTTCCGGAATAGCCACTAGCTGCATGCGGCTCGCTACGCTGCTCGGTAACCCTGGCAACAGATAATATTTGTATTGATCGAGCGCCTGCGCCGCCAGCTTGCGCATGAAGGACATCGGCATGCCGCCCGGCCGCAAATACACCGGCAAAATGCGCGCATGGGCGCTGTCATCGCCAGGCTCCAGGACTTCAAAATCTGGATGGACGATGCGTCGCCGCCCTTGGTTGCCTTGCTCGACCTTGCCGTGGACTAAGAGATTCTGCCCTTGAGCCAGTCCGTTGGCCAAGTAACTCGGCGCCCGGTACCACATCAGATCGATCGTACCGGTGTCATCGCGCAGCACCGCCGTCAACATCTGGCTGCGCCGGCGCGGGTTGAAACGGTTTTGCAGCAGCACCAGCTGACCGGTAAAACTCTCCTCTTGGCCCACCACCGACTGGTTGATTTTTTTCAACTGGCGGCGGTCTTCAAAGCGAAACGGCAAGTGATAGAGAATGTCTTCGACGGTGGCGAGCCCGCTGGCTTCGAGTTGCGCCGCCCGCTTGGGACCGACGCCCTTGAGGGACTGAATCGAGGTCGCGAGAGCGCGCAAGCAATCGCGCACATTGGCACGGGGCTGGGAAATCGTCGTGACCAGTTTGGCGGCTTCTGCCACCGGCTTTAAGGTCGCCATCAATAACCTATCGAACCGGAGGGATGGTTACTATTGACGCCAGGATGCACAGGCAAACCGACCCCTAAATTATCCGAGTTCACAAGTAATTCTAAAATACTGACAAAGCGCAGCATTGCCGCTAGGAGAACTCTGGCGTGGCATAATCCTGCAGCGCTTTGACCTCGAACTCGCTCTGCTTTAACAACTCGATGCCTTCAGTCGCCGCTTCGGCTCCCGCCATCGTGGTGAAATAAGGGACCTGGTAATCCACGGCATAACGTCGAATCGCGAAAGAGTCGGCTTGGGAACGGGAATCTTCTGGAGTGTTGATCACCATGGCGATATCGCCAACCCTGATCCGATCGCCGATATGCGGGCTGCCATCCTGAACTTTCTTGACGATTTCCGCGGGAACCTTATGTTGGGCAAAATAATTTGCCGTTCCGGCAGTAGCGAAAATCGAAAATCCCACACGGTAAAGCCGTCGCGCCAGGAATGCCGCGGCTTCCTTGTCATCGTCCCGGACGCTGATAAACACCCGGCCGGTTTTGGGCAATCGCATGCCGCCACCCAACTGAGCTTTGGCGAATGCCATGCCAAAATAGTTGTCGATACCCATGACTTCCCCGGTGGATTTCATCTCGGGTCCGAGTATGGTGTCGACGCCGGGGAATTTATTGAACGGAAACACCGCTTCTTTCACCGAGATATGCGTCGGCACAATCTCGCGGGTAAGGCCCAGCTCTTTGAGTTTTTTGCCAACCATGATCTTGGCCGCGATCTTGGCCAGCGGCACGCCGATGGCTTTGCTGACGAAGGGCACGGTGCGCGACGCCCGCGGATTGACCTCCAACACAAATACGTTGCTGCCCTGCACGGCGAACTGCACGTTCATCAAACCGCGCACATTGAGCGCCTTAGCGAGCGCAATGGTGTGGCCGCGGATTTCGTTCTGCACTTCCCGGCTGATGGTTTTTGGCGGCAGACTGCACGCGCTGTCGCCGGAGTGAACGCCGGCGCGCTCGATATGTTCCATGATGCCGCCAATGATGTAATCTTCACCGTCGCCCAGGGCATCGACATCGACTTCGATGGCGTCGTCGAGAAATTTATCGATCAACACCGGATGCTCGGGCGACGCGGAAACCGCATGGGTGATGTAATTTTGCAAAGCCTCGCCATCATAGACGATCTGCATGGCGCGGCCGCCGAGCACATAGGATGGACGCACCAGCACTGGATAGCCGAGCCCTGCGGCGATCTTGAACGCTTCGTCGTAGGATCGCGCGATGCCGTTGTCCGGCTGTTTGATCGCCAATTGGTTGATCAAGGCCGAGAAGCGCTCGCGATCCTCCGCCAGATCGATGCTGTCGGGCGATGTGCCGATGATCGGCACGCCGGCATGCTCTAGGGGGAGCGCCAGTTTTAGCGGTGTCTGGCCGCCGAACTGAACGATCACGCCGTCGGGTTTTTCCCGGTCGACGATGTTCATGACGTCTTCCATAGTCAGCGGCTCGAAATAGAGCTTGTCGGAGGTGTCGTAATCGGTGCTGACGGTTTCCGGATTGCAGTTGACCATGAGGGTCTCGTAGTCTTCCTCTTTGAGAGCGAATGCGGCATGAACGCAACAGTAGTCGAACTCGATACCCTGGCCGATGCGATTCGGCCCGCCGCCGAGAATCATGATCTTCTTGCGCGGGCTGCGCTTGGCTTCGTCTTCACCTTCGTAGGTGGAATATAAATACGGCGTGAACGCCTCGAATTCGGCGCCGCAAGTGTCGACGGCATTGAACACCGCTTCGACGCCCTTTTGCTTGCGCGCCGCTCTGAATTCCGCCTCCGTAACGCCGACGAGCTTGGCGATGCGCGCGTCGGCGAAGCCCATCTCTTTCCAACTACGCAGCACGGCCGCGTCCAACTCCGCTAGTTGGCCGCGGCAGTTTTCGATTTCCTTATCGGTTGCGATCAGCTCGCGGATTTTATCGAGAAACCAGGGGTCATAGGCGGACAACTGAAAAATCTCATCGGTGGTCATGCCGAGACGATAAGCATCGCCGACATACCAAAGCCGCTGGGAATTCGGGTTCTTGAGCTTCTCCTGAACCATCGCCAAAGATTCCTGCCGGCGGGCTTCAGACAGATCCACCTTGGGCTCGAAGCCGAAGGAGCCGGTCTCAAGCGAGCGCATGGCTTTTTGCAAAGATTCCTTGAATGTCCGGCCGATCGCCATGGCTTCGCCCACGGATTTCATTTGCGGCGTCAGCAAGTCCTTGGCCTGGGGAAATTTTTCAAATGTGAATCGCGGAATTTTGGTCACCACATAATCGATGGTCGGCTCGAAGCACGCCGGGGTTTCGCGGGTAATATCGTTTTGAAGCTCATCCAAGGTGTAACCGATCGCCAGCTTGGCGGCGATCTTGGCGATGGGAAATCCGGTCGCCTTGCTGGCCAAGGCGGAGCTGCGCGACACCCGCGGATTCATCTCGATCACCGTCATGCGGCCGTCTTTGGGATTGACGGCGAATTGAATATTCGAGCCGCCGGTATCGACGCCGATTTCGCGAATGATCCGCACGGAGGCGTCGCGCATGATCTGATATTCCTTATCGGTCAGCGTCTGCGCCGGCGCTACCGTAATCGAGTCGCCGGTATGCACCCCCATGGCATCGAAATTCTCGATGGAGCAAATGATCACGACATTGTCCTTGTGATCGCGCATCACCTCCAACTCGAATTCCTTCCAGCCGAGCACCGACTCTTCGATCAATACTTCATGTACCGGCGAAATGCTCAGGCCGGCCTGAACGACTGCTTTGAACTCCGCGGCATTGTAGGCGAAATTTCCGCCGCTGCCGCCCAACGTGCGCGACGCGCGAATGATCAACGGAAAATCCAGGCGCTTGTGAATGCGCATGGCGTCCTTCATGCTGCGGGCGTAACCGCTGCGCGGCAGGTCGAGGCCGATGCGGCGCATGGCCTCTTTGAACAGATCGCGGTCCTCAGCCTTTTTGATCGCACCCAGTTTGGCGCCGATCATTTCGACGCCGTACTTTTCCAAGATGCCCTTCTCGGCGAGATCGATGGCAAGATTAAGCGCGGTCTGACCGCCCAGAGTCGGGAGGATCGCGTCGGGCCGCTCTTTGGCGATAATTTTCTCGACGATATCGGTGGTAATCGGCTCGATATAAGTACGGTCGGCAAATTCCGGATCGGTCATGATCGTCGCCGGATTGGAGTTGACCAGAATCACCCGGTAGCCTTCTTCCTTGAGAGCTTTTAGCGCTTGGGTGCCGGAATAATCGAACTCGCAGGCTTGGCCGATGATGATCGGCCCGGCGCCGATGAGCAGAACGGATTTAATGTCGGTGCGTCTGGGCATGGGTACTACGAGCCTCGGTGCTGCGCCATCAGGTCGGTAAAGCGTTTGAACAAATAGCTCGCGTCATGGGGGCCGGGCGAGGATTCGGGATGATACTGCACGGAAAATATCGGCAGCTCGCGATGCGCCAACCCTTCCACGGTGTTGTCGTTAAGATTTACGTGGGTCAGTTGCGCGGCACCGCTCAGTGACTCGGCGTCCACGGCGAAGCCATGATTCTGCGCCGTGATTTCGACTTTGCGTGTGGTCAAATCCATCACCGGCTGGTTGCCGCCATGGTGGCCGAACTTGAGTTTGTAGGTCTTGCCGCCCAAGGCCAATGCCAAAATTTGATGCCCCAGGCAGATGCCGAAGATCGGTTTCTTGCCAATCAACTGTAGGACGTTTTCTTTCGCATAGGGAACCGCGTCGGGATCGCCGGGACCGTTGGAAAGAAAGATTCCATCGGGATGCAGCGCCAGCACCTCGCTCGCCGGCATCGACGCCGGCACCACCCGCACTTGGCAGCCCGACTCGGCGAGATTGCGCAGGATGTTGTATTTGATGCCATAGTCGTAGGCGACGACGAAATATTTTGGCGCCGTGAAGCTGCCCTTGCGGCTGCGCTTGGCAGCGCTGCTGCCGTCGCGCCGCTTGTAGCCGCCCACCGGTCGCCACATGCCTTCATTCCAATCGTAAGGCTCGTGGCAGGTAACATTTTTAACCAGATCCCGGCCGACGAGGCCCGGGGAAGCTTTGGCTTTGGCGGCCAACTCTTCAGCACTCGCCGCGCTTGTCGCGATGATGCCGTCTTGCGCTCCATGATCGCGCAGGTGGCGCACCAGCGCGCGGGTATCGATGCCGTAGATGCCGACGATTCCATTGGCCTGCATATATTCATGCAGCGGCTGGCTGGCGCGCCAGTTGCTCGGCGCGGCGCTGTAGTCTTTAACGATGAAGCCGCGCGTGAACGGCCGGCGCGACTCGACGTCTTCAAGATTAACCCCGACGTTACCGATCTGTGGATAGGTCATAGCCACCAACTGGCCTTCATAAGACGGATCGGTGAGAATTTCTTGGTAGCCGGTCATGCTGGTGTTGAAAACCACTTCGCCGATGGCTTCGCCTTCGGCGCCGAAGCCTAAACCGGTAAAACTTTTTCCGTCCGCTAACGCTAAAATCGCTTTCATGAGGTTATCGGTTCGCCGCCTTGTCCCGGCTGGAGGTTGATGTTGTCCGCGCACTAATCGCGGGACTCATAATTGAATAGATGACCACGCGGTCAGCCGCCTCGCGATCTTCCCCGCGCAAGCGCACGCGCACGCGGTCGTTTTCAGAGCTCGGAATATTTTTGCCGACGTAATTGGGCTTCACCGGCACCTCGCGGTGGCCGCGGTCGACGAGCACGGCTAAACGCACCGACTGCGGCCGGCCCGAGCGAAATATGATGCTCAACGCGCTTTTCACCGTGCGGCCGGTAAAGATCACGTCGTCGACTAGAACCACTTCGCGATCTTTCAGGCTGGGCGGTCCGAGATCGGGATCGCTGGGGCCCATGCGCCGGAGTTCATCGCCGGAGCCGTAGATTTCGATCTCGCCCAGCTCCGGTCTGCGTTTGCGCTGCGCTTCGATCGCATTGGCGATGCGTTGGGCCAGCAGCGAGCCGACACTGCGCACGCCAAGAATCAACAACCGGTCGGGGTCGCGGCAGTCGCGCAAAATCTGCCGGCTCATTTCGCCAAGCGCAGCCTCGATCTCAGTCTCGGACATGAGGATCCGCTGCGCGCTGCTTCTCGTCGGCTCATACCCCAACTCTTCGGCTTCTTTGATCGAGTCGAACAAGGCCAGCTCGCCCTTGTCCCACCAATCGCGCAACGTCTCGCTGAGCGTGGCGTCGAAGGACGAATAGCGTTTGGCTTGGACATTGCCGACATAGTCAACTTTGAAACGATGATCGCAATAGTCGCAGCCGAGGATCAGCGCGCCCATGGGGTCGGCGAAATAGATGCGAAAGCGCCGCTCCGTCGATGCCGGCTCTTTCACCGTAATGCAGTTGCCATTATGGCACTTGGCGCCAATGGGTTCAGGGCTGCGATAGCAACGGGCGGCCTTATTCGTCGCGGGCTGCTGCGCGCGATTGCTGCGGAATAGAAATTCGAGCAGCGCCATGCGCACCGGCACACCGTAAGCGGCTTGTTTGAAATAGATGCCGCGCCGGTCCTTGTCGAGTTCCGGCGACAGTTCATCGACACGCGGCAACGGATGCATCACCACGGTATTCTGAAAACGCTTTTCCTGGAGAAACTCCGGACCAATGGTCGGATAGTTGCCGTTAGCGGCGCCCGCTTTCATCCGCTCTTTCTGTTTCCTGGTCATGTAAAAAGCGTCGTAGCGCAGGCCGGTCGCCATGGTGCTCAGCTGGGATTGGATGACCTTGTCCACTTGCGTATAGAGCGCCAATTGATGCGGCTGCTTCGTCGTTAAGTATAAAGCGTCGGTTTCGGTCACGACGGAATTCAAGTCTCCAGAAGCCACCGGCGCAAAGCCGTAATCATACTCCCGCTCCAGTCGCTCGATCACATACTGCGGCAGCTCCATGCCGTTAGCGGCCAGGGTCACGACGTTTGCGCCGAAGCGCGCAAGCGCATAGACCAAAGAATGGATCGTCCGGCCGTTCTTGAGATCGCCGCACACGACTACCGTCAAGCCTTTGAGATCGCCCTTCTCCTTGCGCAGCGTATAAAGATCGCACAGCGTCTGGGTCGGATGCTCGTGACCGCCGTCGCCGGCGTTGATCACCGGCACATCGGCATGCTCGGCCATCGCCTGCACCGCGCCATCCCAATAATGACGCACGACCAACACATCGGCGTAGCTCGACACCACCTTGGCCGTGTCGGCCACGGTCTCGCCTTTGGCCGTCGAGGAAGCTTTCATGTCCGAGCAGGAGATCACCGAGCCGCCGAGCCGCTGCATGGCCGATTCGAATGACAGCCGGGTGCGCGTGCTCGGTTCGTAGAACAACGTCGCCATAATCTGCCCAGCGCCGACCCGGTCGGCGCGCAGCTTGTCGGCGCTATCGGCCAGCGCAAAGATCTCCTCGATCTCATCGTTGGTCAAATCGGCAATGGAAATTAGGCCGCGCATTGTGATTTGGCTACTGGTTAGTCGTCGATACCGTCACGCCAAGGTTGGATTTGTTGTCATTTCGACCGCAGGGAGAAATCTCTCTTAGATCCCTCGCATCCGCTCGGGATGACGGGCACCAGCCCGTCACCATTTGTGCCCTTTGCGTTCTTTGCGGCCAGTCTTCTTTTTCGGTTGCGGCTGTGCCGCGCTAAGTTCTATGCGGCTATTCACTCCGGGATCTCCCCTGCCAATTAGTCAGAATCACTTGATCCGCGCCGTCGGACTCATCGAGCAAAACGTTGACCCGCTGGCCGTCGCCGACTTCAATATTCTTGCCGACAACATCGGCGCGAATCGGCAGCTCGCGCGCGCCGCGATCGATCAGCGCGGCGACTAGAATTCGCTTCGGCTGCCCCAGACGCTCCACCGCCTCCATCGCCGCACGAATCGTCCGCCCGCGATAGATCACATCGTCGACCAACACTACCGTCCGGCCGTCGACCGCAACTTGCACTTCGAAAGCGCCCACCGCCGGTATCGGCTGCTCCTGCGACTTGTCATCCCGGTAAGGCGTGACATCGATCACCCCCACCGCGGGACTGGCCTTGGCGATCTCGGCAAACTTCCGGGCAATCCGCCGTGCCAAATGCACCCCGCGCGAACGAATACCGATCAAAGCCAACTCGGCGGGACTACCGGCCTTCTCAACGATCTCATGCGCCATCCGGCTGACCATCCGCCCGATGTCGTCGCGTTCGAGTAAGACTTTCTTCTCTTCGGCCATAAAAAAAGACCCGCCCGGCATCACCGAGTGGGTCTTTGAGCGCAGCAATCTTGTAAATTAAGTTCCGTCATTTGGCCCTTTGCCGACCTCACAGGATCGGATTAAAAGGTATGAGAATTTCTAACTTGCGATCAACCGATTGTCAACGAATCCAATGCTAAATTCTTAATTCGATAATTTCAGCCGAGACCCTCTTATGCCCTAATCTCAATTTGCTAACAGTCACCGGCAGCTTGAACCTCCTCGGCCCGGCACTGCCGGGATTGATGAATAAGACTCCATCGCGCTCGATGACAGTCGGCTTGTGGGAATGGCCGCTGATGACGGCATGAATTCCCGCGGCACTGGGATCGCTTTCGAGCTCGTTGACGTCGTGAATGACCTGGACCCTAACGCCATTGATCTGAAGCTTAAGAACATCAGGCAGCTTCTTCGCCCAGCCATCACGGTCGTTGTTGCCACGAATGGCGCACACCGGAGCGATGGAACTCAACGAAAGCAGGACTTCAGCCTTGCCGATATCACCGCCGTGAATGATCAACTCGACGCCCTTCAACGCAGCCATGGCTTCGGGCCTGACCAGGCCATGGGTGTCGGAGATCACACCGACGATGCCCTTGTCGATCTCGATCTGTTTCCTGCGAATCACCATGACCAGCCTGATTTAGCTTGATTCCGGCTTCGGTGCAATTCTATATTG
>Ga0184628_10001094_pt1 | contig 13582 bp, 14 predicted proteins | sample PLM4_5_b1_FD_133149 | JGI IMG/M metagenome (GOLD analysis project Ga0184628, IMG submission 133149) | Groundwater sediment microbial communities from an aquifer in East River, Colorado, USA - PLM4_5_b1 | ecosystem: Environmental > Terrestrial > Soil > Riparian zone | place: USA: East River... | reverse complement strand
TACGATAGGGAGACGAGTTGATGTCCTGTGCTACTCGGATTCCCTCGCCAGCATTCTTCATACCAGCTGAGAAACCCGACAGCCCAGCAGCCATACGAGTCCAGCCTGAGGGATTGTAGTCCTCACGCTTGGGCATCGTTGTGAGATACTGCTTGTATGCTTCGAGGCCGGGGGAAGGTTTCATGAGATTCATGATTTCGTCATCATAGCCTCTCATGGGGTCACGTTCCTGTTGAGGCATCTCCTGCTGACCGAAGCCCGCACCGATACCTGAGCCGGGGTCATCGAACGTAGGTGTAGGGGTCTCATTTCGAGGCCCCAACATGCTGGCTCGACGATAGCTCTCGAATGGGTTATCTTCTCGTCCCGTGATTCTCATGCTCATGTTATTCCCTCGCAGCTTTCTCCGCGACAGCGCGACCGAGGAGCATGAGCAGCCCCATCACATCAACGAGCTCGATGGTTACTCCGTCTCCAACGTCAAAGACACGCTTCATGTCCTGAGCCATCGGACCGAGGTGACGAACAGCAGGGTCCGTCTTGTAAGCCCACGTTGAGATGGGCAGCCTCATGAACTGCTGAATGATATCGCCCGAGATGGGTCGGATATCCTGCTTGAGGTTCACGTCGGATGCTGCGCCAGCTACCTTCGCTGCCTTCGCACCCACGCCGAGTGCACCGAGTCCTGTCATTGCCCCACCAGCAGCGCCCACGAAACTGCCAATGGTCTGTGCCCAATCACGCTGGGGGTTGTTGGTCATGCGCTGGTCAACGATACGACCACCGGTGCTGTTGATACGACCCTGACCAGTATCATGCGCGCCGAGATACATGTCAACCTCTCCGGGCGCTGAGCCATACAGACTCTGCATCCCCTCAAGGCCATACTGACGACCGCCCCTGTCGAACTCGGCCTGCCACTTGGCGTTGGCAGCCCTCTGAGCAGCGGAGAGGGCACCAGCGGCACCCGAAGCAGCAGAAGCCCGGGCAGCTCTGTCAGCTGCACTCTCGGCCATACCCTCCAGGCCCTGCGTGCCGAACATCTTGCCCTTTTGAATGACGCCCTGCATCCCGACTTCGTTGCCAGCGCCAGCAGTAGCAGCACCCGTCCGATTCTGAGCAATCGAGTTGAGCATGTTGGCCTCGGTGGTCGATGCACCTGTCAGACCAGCAAGCCGATTTGAGGAAAGGAGACCCTGGAGTGCTCCCTCTGATGACGCGATGTTCGTGCCGCCCCACTGACGACCCTTCATCACCTGGTCAGAGATGCCCAGCTCCGTCTCACGGTTAGCCTTCGCAGCTTCCGCTGCACCTTCACGGGACATCCGTCCCATGAGTGCTGACTGGCCGGGTCCGTAGCCACCCTGAAGTGCCGACGCTCGACCGGCCTCCTGTTTGGCTGCGTCGTAGAAAGCGGGCACCGTTGATGCCCCACGCGCACGCATGCGGGAGCGGTCGATGTCACTCAGGCCACCCGTTTTGGCGAACTCGTCGAAGACACCCGAGCCACGCATCCGAGCCTGACCCTCGGCGTCAACTCCACCCGTTCGCCCGATGTCTTTGAAGCCCTGGATGTTCTGGTCCATCGACGCGCGACGACCAGCATCCCATCCACCGCTCTCGCCAATCTCCACGAGATTGCCTTGGAGCCTGTCGAAGGTGCCCGTGTTGACTCCACCGCCACCCATGAAGTTGCGGTATGAGCCCTCGGCCTCTCCGAATCGGGGGTCAGCAGCTGCGGCACCAACCCCACCGGGGTCGCCACCAGCACCGCCCCCACCTCCGTCAGTGAAGTCGTTCAGACTCCCGTATTTCGTGGGGTCGTAATCCCCACCACCGGAAGTAAACCTGTCGAGGCCCCCATACATGCTCTTATACATGTCGGAGGCCCGGTCCTGAGAGCCGCTCAGACCCTTGTTGACGGCACCCATGTAGTCCGTATGCTCAGCCTGAGCTTGACGGTTCTGAGTGTCGAGCATTGAGTTCGTTTTCTTTTTCTCGCCACCACCACCCATGTTAAACCTCTTCTCTCAAGAGTAACTCACCCTTGTCAACCACCTCAAATCCGAAGTGGCGAGAGATGAGAGTAGCGAAATCTGGGTCTTTGATGAAGGCATACATTTGTTTTATGCCCGCTTCATCAGCACCCCTAAAAGCCTCCAGCATTAGGAGTTTGATAGCTTCTATCTTCTGTTTTCGTGATGCAGAGAGGTCGAGGATGAGCATAGTCTCGGCGAATACCTTAACCTGCCCATATGCAATGACTCTATCATCCTCCACCACAACTGCATCCACGATTTTATTCTCGCGGTCAGGGACGGAAAAATCAGAACTGTGATATTCCTGCCAAATCTTGTCAATGGCAGGAATATCAGCATCTTGAAACGCCCTGAGTCTCATCAGAACCGTGTGCCCGACCACTGTAGGTTGGCATCGAGTCCCAGCACATTCCATGCAAACGTCGAGTTGCCGCAATGATCGACGATGACATCGACACCCCATGCACCCGTGTTATCTGATGTTGCTCGGTAGGCGATGACGTCCATGGAAATCGTTCCCGTGCTAGACTTGACGACATAGCCCCAACGGGGGTCGCTTGCTTTTAGGGTCTTGATGAGGCCATCCATGAACTGCCATCCGGCCTCACCGTAAACTGCTACGCAGGACTTCGTCACGAGCAGTGGGTTTGCCGCTGCAAATGCCTGAGCGATGGCCTGCGAACCTGACGGGATACCGAGCGGCGTTTCTGTTCCGCCCGTAGTCGGGTTAGGTAATGGTGCCGTCGGATTCGCGACTGGCACGAAATTGGTCAGGTCATGAATATCGGTGTTGTTCGTGTTGGTGTTGGTGTTCGTGCTGGTCACGTTTACCGTCGGACCAGTCGTGTTGTATTCACACCCGACAGCAAACACAAGTAATGCAATGAGAACGAGCTTTTTCATACGGACTCCTTTACGACTTCAAACTTCACTGGACGCATAAGCGCAGCACACGAGTTAGGACCGGTCAAGAACTTCTCAACAACGAAGTCGTTTGTGAGACCAGGATAACCAGTCCATTTGTCTGAGACGTAGCTGTAGAACATGACATGTTCGCATGTTAACTTCAACCTCCTCAGAAGTTCTTTCGCCTTCTCAGCACTCGCTTCATTGAAACGATTGAGTGATATAAGGCCGAGAAAGTAATGGCTATCCCAATCCCCAAAATCAAACAGACTAGTGTGACGAATCTGATGAGGTCGCCCCATAAGCCGTTTGGTTGCGCTCTGAAATCTCTTTTTGTCCGACTCCACACCGACCGGGACCACCTTGACGACATCTGAGATTGTCTCCAGGAGCTGTCCATCCCCACACCCGAGATCGATGACCTTCGCACCCTCGGGAATCTCCAGAGACATGACACCCTGAACGATCATCGCATGTGCGTTTAGCATAGATTCTTGACTTGAAAAGCCGTTATCCCTTGAAGTGTTCACCACATGAACAGTTTTCCGGAATGGAAAGTCGCCCCTTCCACCCTCAGCCGGATAGCTATCGCCATCCTTCTGTATTTCGACATGCTCCGATAGCGCGTCGGTATTGTAGACGACCTTCACAACAGGTGTCGTCAGGATGGCTACTCCGTGTAGTGCTGACCATTTCAGAGGCCAGTTCAGAATCTCACGGGTCCACTCCATCTCCTTGAGATAGCCAGCCTTGATAGCCAGCTTCTCGTTTTGCTCCCCCACGACTTTCGATGGCGCGCACGCTAGGCTGCACGGGAGATGCGAAACGAGTCTGATTCCTACCTGTCGCAAGAACACGTTGTTCTGGTAGTAACCGACAACCTTCAGGTCACCTGGGATAGCCGTCAAGTCGATGCCATCCTCACCCACGGTCCCGGTTATCGCTACGTCTCGCCAGCCCCGTTGCACCCATGACCAGTTATAGAACTGGCGGCAGCATTCAGGGAACCCGAGAAGCCGCCCAATCACCTCGTTGTCTTGCGCGCGCCATGCCGCCACGAACTCTGGGATAACGGCCTGCCTCGTGATAACCACGCGATAGTTCCACGGCCCACCCGGTCTCATTTCGATTGAGGCGTTCTGATACCCAGAACCAGAGGCACCCTGACGCGCCAACGGAAATGCTACCAAATGTCTACTCGATACTTCCTCCGCAAGCTCGGGAAGATTCTCGGGCGTAACTATTTGTAGCGCAGCATTGCGAGTATGGGAAACTGAGAGCCTTTCGATTGTCTCCCAAGCTCGGCTAATCTGCTGGAACCTATGCTCCCAGACCTGTCGAGCCTCGTTGCTGACCCAGATAGTTCGCATGAACTCTGGAAGTTCTAGCGCGATTCTTTCCATGTGACGGGAACTCCTCTCGCATCGGAATCGCCATGCCCATCACCATGAGGGACATCGCCGTGACTATCTCCGTGACTGTCGCCATGCCCTGAATCACCGTGAGTCGAGTCCTGAAACACCTTCTCGTTGAAGGAAGCAAGGACACGCGCACCTAAGTCCTTCTCGATGATTGTGAAGAGGTGATACCAGAGTTCACAATCCGCCGTTCTATTCCGCCAGTCGCCGTCGATAGCTGTTCCAGGACATTGACCTTTGCACAGGTTGAGGTATCGACAATCCTTGCACCCACCATGAGCTTGTGAAACCTGCTGAAGGATGATGAATCGCTCGTTGCCAGGGGAATCAGCTTTAACCCAGTTGATTCCATCCTTGTTAGTCCTCCCACAGTTTGACTGAGTTCCGTCAGGGCCAACCCCACGAACCGCTGCGGTCGTGAGCGGGTCACAGTTGTTCCAGACGCATGAGACGTGAGGATTCTGCTCAGTCAACAACTTCGCGATGTCGTTGAATGGCATGATGTCGAGCTTGCTCACCTTCGAGAACTCGTAAAAATGGACGAAGGCGTCGATGGTCTTGGCCTGCGTCATCTCCAGCCCGTTATGACAGGCTTCCTTCTCAAGAGTATGCAAGTTGACGTATTTGATGCCCAGCTTTTGAAGTCTGGTCATCCAGTTCGTCATATGAGCGAGCGCGCGCTGAGTCCCGGCATTCCAATCGTGAAGCGTCACAATCAGACTGGGTGGGATTCCTGCGTCACAGAGCTTTGCGATTGCGTTCTCTGTTCGAGCCGTCGCAACTCCCGTCTCGCTTCCCATCTTTCGAGCATCGTTAAGCTCGCCAGGACCATCGATACTAATACCAACACTAACGCGGTATCGCTTAAAGAGAGCAATATGCTCGTCAGTGATGAGGCTGCCGTTAGTTTGAATGCCATTCCGACCGAACTTCTCCAGTCCAAACTTGAGGACTTCTTCGATGTGTTCAATGGGAGCGAGCAGAGGCTCTCCGCCAAAAAGTGCGAAGTCCGAACCCTCTCTCATAAGTTGGACCTTTGCCCGCTCCCAATCACGAGGCACGTTGATATTGCCAGCATTCCTCATGGGGTCCTGATAACAGTAACCGCACTGAAGATTGCAAGCGATACCAACGGGCAAGTATTCTATCGACATTTATGGGCCTACGTAAACTGGCAAATCGTTGTGAGCTACGTCCGTGTGAGTCGCCGGGACATCCGTGTGCGTGTCATCATGGGTGTCAATGTGAGCCGAGTCAGTATGAGCCAGGTCCCCATGACCGAAGTCATAGTGAGCATCCTCATGAACCCTATCGGTATGCGCATCAGAGTGACCCGAGTCACCATGTGGCGCGCCATCCCCATGATTGTCAAGATGCGCTTGGTCCGTGTGTCCGATTACGGCAGGGTTATCCGTATGCACATCATCGTGCGTATCAGAGTGGACATCATAATGAATATCATAATGACTCGTTGGTCCACCCGCGCTATCGTTGTGGTCGAAGTGAGCATCCTGATGCCCTGGATTTGTCGGGTCTGTGTTTGTATAGTCATAGTGACCATCAAAATGGTTCCCAGCGCCATTGGCACTATAAGCACCATCCTCATGCCAATCGCTATGTGGGATATCCCCATGACTGTCATTATGAGGAGTATCAGTGTGCGTGTCGTTATGCGCCGTATCATCATGCCAATCAGTATGTGGCGTATCCCCGTGAGGCACATCACTGTGAGTGTCCTGATGAGCGAAGTCGTCATGAAAATCGTTGTGCGCCGCGTCCGAGTGCGGCGTGTCGCTATGAGGCCCATCTGCGTGCGTGTCGGTATGAGTATCGCTATGCGGCACTCCAATACCATCCACGTGAGCTACGTCAGTATGGGCCTGATACTTGTTCTGATTTACAGCAATCCAGCTCGCGAGATTGGCCTCAATCCACATCGAGCCGGGAATTGAGCCAACCTTGAATCCACGGTCAGTCCCAACAATATAGTATTCCTGACCTGACTCAGCAATATAATGAAGAAGCTCACCCTCAATCCATACAGAGCCCGGAATACCACCAGTTGCACTACCCCAGAAAGTTCCGGGATAATACCACTCCACACCGGAGTTATCGATGTAGTGAAGGTCGTTACCTTCAATCCAGGCTGAACCTGCAATCTTAGCCATTAGCTCGTGGCAAACTTATCAACACCAGCGGGAAGCACGAGTGCATCCGAGAAGTATCCACGGCGACACCTTGCAGCGTTGGTTCCCAGGTCGTATGCTGCTCCAGCATTAAATATGATAGAGCAACTCACCCCGAATCCAGTCAGGTTGCCGATAACACCACCTGAGATATTTACGGCGTTGGAGTTCTGAACGCCCATCGTGCCGATGCCCAGATTAGCACGTGCCCCTACTGCTTCACTCGCACCAGTTCCTCCACCACTCAAGTGGAGATAGCGCTCGTAAAAAGCGCCAGGGACATCCCACTCCTGTAGCTTATAAAAGCCACCGCCAAGACGCAGATTCCTGATAGCCCCAATCGGAGGATTTGATGGGACATTCATGAACATGTTAGCAGCATCAACGTCGCGGTCCTTCGCCTCGTTGACGAAGACGTCATACTGCGTCGTGATGGTAGGGTTTAACCAGTTAGCCAAGCTATCCTCGCTTCATGTCAAGAATCTCGGCGCCCTTGACTTGCTGGAGTTCCTCTTTGAGCCTCGTGATTTCCTTGCTCATCTCGTCGATTTGGGTATAGAGGCTCTGAAGTGCCTTACCCTGCTTGTATTTGATGAACTCTCGCTCTCCGATGAGAGCAAAGAGTTCCTCAGGATTCGTTTCAAATTGATTGTTCATGGATTGACTACCGGAATCTCCTCGACGCCTGCCATGATGTCCCAATCAGCGAGGAGCTGGGCGCGAATATCAGCATCCCCCGCCGCAGTGATTGTCGCGCGCCCCTCGAAGCTGTATGACGTCTCGAAGGCGATGATGTTCGTTCGGTTTACGAGCCAGGGTGAAGTCTGGGTAGCCACCGCATCGAGATTGAGTAGCACAGTTCGACGCGCATACTCCTCCCGCTGTAGATGATGAGGAACGTCATCCGCCTCGTTGATGACCTCCCAAGCTACCTGACTGAAGGCATCCTTCACGCGACGACGAAACGTAGGGTCGTCAGCGAGAGCCTGTTGTGACGCGGAGTTATTTGCCAACGTGTGCCTCCAGCAAGCTCTTATGATTGACGGGTTTCATGTCGCGGCGCTCAGCCTTGCTAGTCTTGCTAGACATCAGCTGTGCGACGTTCTTGAAACCATCTGCAGCAACGAAAGCGACGAGATTTTCGTCAGCATCAAGGAAGGCCAGACCGGGACCGAGTCCCACCTTCTCACCTTCCGTGATAGTCCAGCCGTTGTCGAACGTGAGGTCGCCAGGTGTGACAACCACGGCACGCACAAGTCCCCATCGATATGTATTGTTTCCGATAGCTCCTGAGTTGTCACTACCAGGTATCAAATTCCCATTTGTTGTGAGCATCATTCTGACAACTGGCGCTGTTATATCTAATTCCCAAGTAAGAGCATTACCATTTTTTGCGACAGAACCCTCTGCCATTATCCAACTATTACCAGCAGTGCTAAAGATGAAGCCCGCAGAAGCTCCAGAAGTATTACTCTGATTAACTGCGCCAACAGCTGTAAGGGTATTTCGGTCAACACTAGCAGCAATTCTAGCACCATAATTGATAGCAGATGGCGTCCCACCTGGGCCAACCAGCATATCACCCAAACTTGATATAGTTACTGCTTGGACCGCATTAGTAAAGATTTGAAGGCCAATAGCACCTGCACAGTAGATAATCATATCATTGGTTATTCCACCAATGATACAAGCCGCACTACCAACAGCGCCCTGAAAAGCTGAGTTACGCTCAAAGGAAGTAGCACCACCAGCGCCAGAGCCAGATCCACCATTTACCGTAACAAAAGCAGCACCAGTGCCCGAGCCAAAACGATGATTACCGGATAGCGTAAATACGTTTAGCGCACCCAGCAAAGCTACCCCTGATAGTCTCGAATTAGACAGTATGCCCTCAGTGATAGTTGCAGCACTGAGAGGCAGCGGTGCCCACGATGACCCGTTGTCATCGGACTTCTCGAAAACGTGTGAGGTTCCGTTCCACCGTTGCCACATTAGACTATCCCCCGAGCTTTCCAGCTCACCGGATACGTAACCCTGTTTCCCGTAGAATCGAGAGCAAAGATTTTAAATGACACAGGGTTAGCCACGTCAAGAAAGTCATAAATAGCCGTTATCGGCTCTTTCGCTTCGACCGTCAGTGTAATCGACTCTACGTCCTTGAACTTCTTGTTGAACAGGACTGTCGTGCCAGTAATGTCACCAGCGTTTGCCGTGACAAAACCCGAGTCCAACTCTTTCTTCACGTTGAGCGAAACCGTCACGTTGAAGAACTCAGCGAGAGACTTATCATTCTCAGCTGTGAACTCCAACTTGAACTTGAGGAACCTGATGCTTGCAAAGAACTGTGAAGCCCCCGGAAGCATCGGCCCGTAGGTCACGCCGTCTGTCGATGCAGCCATCAGAACTCGAACGTTGACAAGTCCTGAGGTTAGTGGCTGGGTGCTCCATGAGATTGTCGCGATAACGTTCGGGAACACCGCCCCGTAGTTGACGATTTCCTCGTAGCTACCTGTCAGCGCTCCCGGCTGGATATAAATCGGATACCCAGCGTCAACCTGATTCTTCGGTGTCACCCAGCTACGATTCGTAAAATGCTGCTGCCAGTTCGTGATGAGCCAGCAAGCCAGCAGCTTCGGTCCGGGTGTCCGAACACAGTTTATGAGGGTCGAAGTCGTCTGAATAAGTGCTAGATAGATATGAGTCGGGTCAGTAGTAAAGCCAGACTGATTCTCGAACGTGAAGTTCAACCCCCCTATAGTGCTAGCCTTCTCGATGTAGATACCGTGAGCCTGCGTATCAAGAGCACCAAGGTTACTGACATAGATGCTCTCCAACACGAAGTCGGGAGGTATCGCGAGAACTACAGGAATCTCACCCCGAATCGACTCGTTTCCAGCTACGTCTACAGCCGAAATGCCATAGAGAAAAGTGCCCCCGACCATCTCGAAGTATGTCGTGAAGTTACCACGAACGATGCCAACGAGGGCACCGTTCTTCCAGAAGTTATAGTAACTTATGGCGAATACAGAAGTCGGGATGTTCCAGCTAAGGAGCGCGTTGTTATCAATCGTGCGCGCGCTTAGAACTGGAGTTCCTAGCTGGGGGACATCTACAACGAGCGAGATAAAGTCGAGCGAGTAACTCCCACCCTGCGACATGCTCTTGAGTAGAAACGTGTGGGAACCAACGGCCAACGGAGAAATATCAGCCTGTAGCGAGGTAGTCCTCAGCTGAAAGAAGGCCGTATCCCAGTCCGTCCCCTTACGAACCTCATAGAGTATCGCTCCGTCAGAGAGCGACCATCTCAACTCGACGCTGAGAGGCTCAAAGATGAATGTAAAGGTCGCTGGAGCAAGTGGTGGCAGATCAGGAAGCTCAGCCTCCTCAGATTGACGAACGAGTGGAAAGAGGTCGTTTTCGACCGTCAACATCCGCTCGTTCAATAGCATAAGAGCTTGATAGAGTTTGGGGTCCTCTATCTGAAGCCCTGCTATGAGGGTTGTGATGTCCTGATTAGCCATCTATTCAGGTCTCGTTTCCCATTCAACCGAACCGTAGAGATTGTATTTCGTGAGCCTAAACCGCTCACCGAAGTCGTCCACACCGAACTTGACACTCACCTTCTCGTTTGTGAAGTTGAACCCTCGGAACAGGTCGCGTCCTGGAGCTAGGCTCAACAGGAGTGATGCTGGGTTCTGCTGAAGGACAGCGTCCTCACCACTTATTGCTATATCGAGAACCCCAACACCCTTAACACGCAGACGAGTTCCCGTAAAATGCCACACCTTACCGTCATCTTCTGTTGGCAGGTGGCCGAACTGCACAAAGGAGTTGATTGCGATGTTGTTGTCATCCGTGCGCGTCAGGTCGAGCTTGTAAATCTTCCCGTTAAGTGAACCAAACTTGAAAACTCCCTCCTTCTTCGCCTCATCGAGATCAACGATGACCGTCGTGGGTGAAGTGGGGAACAACCAAGTTGTCCACTTTATTTTGTCCATACCCTCTTGATAATCACCCACGAGAAGATGACTAGGAGAAGTGGCAGGCCCCAAGGGAACAGCACAGAACACAAGATACGCATACGGGTCAACCACTACTTCGACGGTGTGGAAGTATTTCTTGTTGATTCGGTTCCACAGGGTGTCGATGTCAAAACTGATGACGGCATCGGAGAACGTGCCATGAAAGAGCTGGAGTCCCTGACGATTGGCAACGAAAAGTCTATCTTCCGTCCCGTCGCCAAAGTCCCTAATCTTTCCGAGAGCGTGACACGAACAGCCCATTGAGGGGTCAACATCGTCAACCTTCCAGAATGCCGGACTGAAGCTGTTATCCATCGTAACGTAAGTGCGCTCGTCCTTGAAACAGATAAGCTGCGTCCTATACGTCGCGAGGTTCGTTACTCCTCCTCCGGAATCCCCAGGATTGACCGTAACGAAGCCTTCAACTGCATCATGAGATTCAGGATCTCCAGCTCTTGAGACTCGGACGATAGCGGGGTTAAGATTTTCTCCAGCGACGCAAAGGCGTCCGCGATAATTTCGTATAGCAACACCAGCTGGAATTTCTCCGAGTTGGTCAATGAGGAAGTCGGCTGATGCTTGGAGGTCGGCGTCGAAGAAGGAAACCGTATGAGTCGTGGTGACGTTTCCGGTGACCCGTCCGTTGGGGATGAAGAAGTATTCTTGGTTTTGGTAGTCACCCTTGTAGTCCTCAATCATCTTCGTTGCGACGAGAACACGCGCTACAGTTCCTGTCGGTCCCGGCTGAATGTTCGAGATGTCCAGCTTCTTCTCACCAACTGGTGAAAACGAAGCGAATCCACCCGGTTTAGACAGGAAACCCGTAATGGTTTCATTACATACCGCGAACACGTGCGTGCCCGGCTCACAGAATCCCGAATCCGCAGAATCTGCAAGTCCGAGTATAAAACCACTTGGAGCGTTGCCCCCGGCTGGACGAGCCAATCCGGAACCCTCATAAACATAGACACGCTCTCCGGGCAGTCCCGTTACGCCGTTGTGTGGCGTGATGTAAGCACGATTGAACATCGTCTCCATGGAAAAGTCCGTCATCGCGACGATAGAGAGGATAGGGGCGCCCATGTTTACCGAGTCCCAAAGGTTCCCACCGATGTCAAGAATCAGTAACCTCTGAGCTTCCCCTATCCTTTTGTAGATAGCAATACGACGGATGCTATCCTTATCTAGGTCGACACTAATCCCCTCACGTGTCTCCACGCCATTCGTCAGGAATCTGACGTTACGGGAATCCTTGAAGTATCCCGGCGGCACGGAGTCATCGTCGCCCCGGTCAAACGTGCCGAGAAACTGACGAATCGTGATGGGTTCGTGGTCTAGCATTTAGACCACCGAGTGCAGATACCACTTGCCGAGCGACCTGACATAAGTCAGAATCGTCGGTCGGTTGGCTACCGTCGTCAACCCGACAGCGATGTTGCCCGTGGTCCCGAGAACGACGGGAACGGGGGTGAGCAGAATGAGAAGCTGACACTGGCCGATACCAATGCCAAACGGAATGATTGTGTTGATGCCAACGGCACCCGTCGCAATCACGATATCGGCGTCCGCCTTGATCGTGTCTGCGGCGACGACTGTCGATTCGGACAGTCTTCCGGTTTTTCCAGGAATCATTTTTTACCCTCCACCACCTAATGATTCAGTTAACGATTTTTCGACTCAGCGACGGTATGCGTTGACCCTCCTTCTGACCGGAAGACCCTGCTGACGCTTGACGAGATACCTGAGCAGGTCTTCGAGAGCTTGCCCGGCATCTCCGTTGAGTCCTTCTGCTCGTGTCGGATTGCTTCCCAATACGAACGCAGCGATTGCAGCAGTTCTTGCGGCGAGCCAGGTTGTGGCATTGTTCACCTCGATTAACGAGGCAGCTCCAGTAATTCTCGTGAGGCCCTGCATGTATTTCAGGCGAATCTCACGAGCCACCGTCGCACCGACGAACTTGATTTCTTCCTCGCGCCACGCCCAATAGAGAAGCGTCGCGCCAGGCTTGATTTCCGGCTCCCAAGCCCGCTCCGTCATCTCCTCGAACAGAGCCGTCGAACCCTGAGGACGCTCCCACAATTCGATGGGATAGACGATATCCGTCGGAAGCCCTGTCCCATCCCCGAGTTGTGTCGTTCCGATTGGGACGGGAATCGGGGTTCCGAGGGTGTATTCCTTGACGACCGAGATGCCGTTAAGCAGCAACTTCGTCTGAAGCTCACGGTAAGCCTTCTGCATTAACGGCAGCAGTTTCTCGTCCTGATAAATGTTCCCTGACGGGTCATTCAACAGAACCTTGCATTCCGTAAGGGCTTCAGACGCAGTTACGGCCATGTTATACCTTTACAGGCTGAGCAGCCTTGGCGAACTGGTGCTTGGCATACTCAGCCGGATTGAGGATTGCCTGGCAACCACGACAGATGATTGCCTTCGGGTGAACCTTCTCGAAACAGACCGGGCACTCGCTCTGAGCCGCCTGAACCTCCGCTTCGAGCAACCACTCACGGTTGACCTTGAGACGGGAAGCAGCGATCTTGGCGATGAAGGAGATCATGGCGCGCTGGTGGAACTTGCCCCACGCATCGTCAGCCTTCGCGACGAGCGCCTTGAACCACTCCATCTGGAGTTTGTGAGCCTCTCGGAACTCCGTGGCGAACAACGCCTTGAGTTCGTCGTGCTTCTCCTTCTTGGCGTAGTCGCCGGGCACCCAGAACAGGCCAGGTTCTGCGACGCCGATGGAAAGTTCCAGCTGACCCTTCTTGTAGTCGAAGCAGACAGCCTCGGCAACTTCGTCGGGAGAAGTCGGCACGATGAGCACCGGGCGGTATTCGTCGAGATATACACCGTGCTGACATCTCGTAACGAGGAGACAGGAGAACGAATCGACCGGAGCTGGGTCGATGTAGAACTTGCTCGGAGTCATCCCCGGCTTCGTCTCGTCGATTGCAAACGGGACGAGCGAGATGACTGTAGCCGATGGGTATACGCGCTCTTTCATTTGAACACCTTTG
>Ga0184628_10001093_pt1 | contig 13600 bp, 7 predicted proteins | sample PLM4_5_b1_FD_133149 | JGI IMG/M metagenome (GOLD analysis project Ga0184628, IMG submission 133149) | Groundwater sediment microbial communities from an aquifer in East River, Colorado, USA - PLM4_5_b1 | ecosystem: Environmental > Terrestrial > Soil > Riparian zone | place: USA: East River... | reverse complement strand
GGCCAGTCGATAGATGTCTTCGCGATCGAGCGGCGTGATGAACGTTCGATCGAGCCTCGTCGCGAGTTCATGAATGACGGAGTCCGCCTCGTGCTCGACCTTCTTGATCTCGCTGACGAAGTGCGGCAATCGCTCGGGCTCCGTGAACATCGATCGGAGCATGTCTGCCGCGACTTTCATCTTTGCGGCAAGTTGATTGAAGAGAGTGAAGAAGCCTTCGTCGCGGGGGATGAGCGGCACGATATTCGATTCGGAGGTCGGACCGTGGGGGCGTCGCAGTCCGGTCTCTGTAACGTTCATCGCCAGAATTGACGAGTTTGGCGTTACTTCGACGTGACAAAGCTACGATTCACGGATAGGTCGTGGCAACGTGACGCAAACTCGGCCTGGCTTGACGCGCGAATTAGCGCCATTTGCTCACACACCTGCGCCGGATCTGCCCTGAGAAGCACGGAAATTGTCACCGGGGTCGCAGGTGATCGCCGAATTAGCGGTCCAGCGAGCGCGTCCGAGGGGAATCGCCGAACAATTCGTCAGGCAAAGACGTCCCGGGCCTCGTTCATCGCCAGGCGCCGGCGGTGCAGGTCCTCGTTTACGAACAGCTTCACCAGGACCACGCCGGCCACGAACCCACCGATGTGCGCCCAGACCGCGACGCCTCCGGAGACCTTGTTGTCCAACGTCATGAGCTGCGGCAGTCCGGCGACGACCTGCCAGAAGAACCACCAGAGCAGCACGGCCCACGCGGGCACCCGGAACACGCGGATGAAGAGCAGGAACCAGAAAAGCATCTTCACCCGCACGTTCGGATACAGGATCAGATAGGCGCCGAGTACTCCCGAGATCGCCCCGGACGCACCGACCGTCGGCACCGGCGAACCCGGATCCAGCATGACATGCGATCCCGCCGCAATCAGGCCGCACAGGAGGTAGAACACGACGAAGCGCATGCGGCCCATGCTGTCCTCGACGTTGTTCCCGAACACCCAGAAGAAGAGCAGGTTGCCGATCAGGTGCCCCCAGCCGCCGTGCAGGAACATCGAGGTGACCGGCGTCCAGGTATTGATCGCCCAGTCATCCACCACGCAGGCCATGTTTGGGCCGATCGGGACCTGGGTTCCCAACGGTGCGCGGCCAGTGAGCTCTCCGGGCACCATGCCCAGGTTACAGACACTGGCCGCCAGTGACTCCTGGTTGAGTCCCGCACCCTGAACCAGGACCCAGACCGCCACGATCGCGGCAATCAGGGCATAGGTCGCTATCGGCGTTCGGACCGTCGGGTTCTCGTCGCTCAGCGGGAACATGCCATTCCTCCATCGAGGCTGCCCGTATTTGGCGGCACTTCATCGACAGCCGTCATTTCGGCCCCCACGCGGTCCCCAAGACCCGCTCCTGCTGGCCAAAATGACACACCCGCGCGGCCCCACGCTTGCCTATCACGCTCGGACCGGAGCAAGCATGCAACGCACGCCTCCGGTCTAACAAGCTCAGCAGGCTCTCAGCGGCGTTAACCAAACCAGAGGCTCCAGATGGCAGACAAGGTAATCGGCATCGACCTCGGCACCACGAACTCCGTGGTGTCCGTCCTCGAGGGTGGCGACCCGGTCGTAATCCCGAACTCGGAAGGCGGGCGGACCACCCCGTCCGTCGTCGGCTTCACGAAGGACGGCGAGCGGCTGGTTGGTCAGATCGCCAAGCGACAAGCGGTGACCAACCCCAGGAACACCGTCTTCTCCATCAAGCGCTTCATGGGCCGTCGAGTCAACGAGGTGCCCGAGGAGATCAAGCGCGTTCCCTACACCGTCGCCGAGGGACCAAATGGTCTCGCCGCGGTAGAGGTTTCGGGAAAGCGCTACACGCCGCCGGAGATCTCGGCCATGGTGCTTCAGAAGATGAAGCAGACCGCCGAGGACTACCTCGGACACACCGTTTCCAAAGCTGTCATCACGGTGCCCGCGTATTTCAACGACGCCCAGCGCCAGGCCACCAAGGACGCCGGCAAGGTCGCTGGTCTTGAAGTTCTCCGCATCATCAACGAGCCCACGGCCGCAGCACTGGCCTATGGCCTCGACAAGAAGGGAAAGGACGAGAAGATCGCCGTCTTCGACCTGGGCGGCGGCACGTACGACATCTCCGTCCTCGAGCTTTACGATGTCGAGGGTACGCGCCAGTTCGAAGTGAAGGCCACGAACGGCGACACGCACCTGGGCGGCGACGACTTTGACCAGCGCGTCATCGAGTGGCTCGTGTCGGAGTTCAAGCGCGACCAGGCCATCGACCTCTCGAAGGATCCAATGGCGCTGCAGCGACTCAAGGAAGCGGCCGAAAAGGCAAAGATGGAGCTGTCGACGACGCAGTCGACCGACATCAACCTTCCCTTCATTACGGCCGACCAGTCGGGCCCGAAGCATCTCAACTACTCGCTCACGCGAGCCAAGTTCGAGCAGCTGGTCGATGACCTCATCAAGCGCACGATCCCGCCCATGCAGCAGGCGCTGAAAGACGCGGGCATCGACCCGAAGGGCATCGACGAGGTCATCCTCGTCGGCGGTTCGACGCGCATCCCGAAGATCCAGCAGATCGTGAAGGATTTCTTCGGCAAGGAGCCGAACAAGAGCGTGAACCCGGACGAGGTCGTCGGCATCGGCGCGGCGATCCAGGGCGCGGTGCTGACCGGCGAGCAGAAGGACGTCCTGCTGCTCGACGTCACCCCGCTGTCGCTCGGCATCGAGACGTTAGGCGGCGTCACCACCGTGCTCATCGCGCGCAACACGACGATCCCGACGCGGAAGACGGAGACATTCTCCACCGCCGACGACAACCAGACGACGGTCGAGATCCACGTGCTCCAGGGCGAGCGCGATCTCGCGCGCGACAATCGCACCATCGGCAAGTTCACGCTGACCGGCATCCCGCCGGCTCCGCGCGGCATGCCGCAGGTCGAAGTCACGTTCGACATCGACGCCAACGGCATCCTGCACGTGTCCGCGAAGGACAAGGCCACGGGCAAGGAGCAGAAGATCCGCATCGAGGCTTCGAGTGGCTTGAACAAGGACGAGATCGAGCGGATGGTTCGCGACGCCGAGAAAAACGCGGCCGACGACAAGAAGCGTCGCGAGGATATCGACACGCGTAATCGCCTCGACTCGCTGGCGTATGAAGTCGAGAAGAACGCCAAGGAGTGGTCGGACCGTTTGAGCCCGGAGCTGAAGACAAGGCTGGACACGGCCGTCGAGCGCGCCCGGAAGGCGCATCGCGGCGACGATGCAGCCGAGATCAAGGCCGCGATGGACGAACTCTCGGCGGCGTATCAGGAAGCCGGTCGCTCGCTCTACTCTCAGGCTCCGTCGGAGCCGAGCCAGGCCCCTGGACCAGAAGCTGGTACAGCGCCTGGGGCGGAAGCGCCGGGCACCGCCAAGCCGGACGATGTGGTGGAGGCGGACTACGAGATCGTCGACGACAAGAAGTAACGTCTCACACCAGGGTACGTCTCATCGTTGTGGGGAAACGCTTTGCACGCCGGGGGTAGCGCCCCGGCGTGACCCTTGGCACCATCAGGATGATTCTGGCTCGACCTGTGAGACCAAAGTGAGGCAACCCACGGGAACGACCTCGTGACTACTTATGTAAGAGGGTCGAGGCTTGCGGCTCGAGGCTCGAGGAAGCTCGAAGCCCCGACCACAGGCCTCGACTGATTTTGAACCCTGAGGTGAGAACAACATGAAGTCCAATCCGATCGCTCGCATGACTTTTGGGGGAGCGCTTGTCGCCGCCTTCGTGGGGGGCCTGGTGTTCGCCTCTGGTCTCGACCTTACGAGATTCGGGTACGCGCAGTCATCGACGCGGACGTCGTCGTCCGTGGCGCCGATCGTGCCGCCCGCGGTCGCAGATCTCAACATCGCCTTTTCTTCCATCGCCGAGCGCGTGACGCCGGCCGTGGTATCGATTCATTCGGAGCGCACGCAGCGCCAGGAAACGCAGCAGCAGCAACCGCCACGCCGCGGCCAGCCGCGCTCCCTCGAGGATTTCTTCGGACAGTTCGACCGCGAGCAGCAGCAGCCGCGTGATGCCAGCGGGTCCGGCTTCATCGTGAGCCAGGATGGCTACATCCTGACCAACAACCACGTCGTTGCCGGCTTCGATCGCGTCGAAGTCACCCTGACGGACCGGCGCACTTTCCCGGCTCGCGTGATCGGCCGGGACGAGACCACGGACGTGGCCGTGCTCAAGATCGACGAGCGCGGATTGCCCTACTCTTCGTTAGGCGACGACACCGGCACCAAGATTGGTGAGTGGGTCGTGGCCATCGGCAACCCGCTGGGCCTCGACTTCACGGTGACCGCGGGGATCGTCTCCGCCAAGGGCCGCGGCAACAACGATGTCCGGATCAACGGGAGCAACTGGGCAATCACCGACTTCATCCAGACGGACGCCGCGATCAACCCGGGCAACTCCGGTGGTCCGCTGGTGAACATCCGCGGTGAAGTGATCGGTATCAACACCGCAATCGCCAGCCAGACCGGCTACTACTCGGGCTACGGCTTTGCGATTCCGATCACGCTGGCCAAGGAAGTGCTCGACGATTTCATCGAACATGGTCGCATCCGTCGCGCGGTGCTTGGCGTCTCGATCGTCAACGCACAGGCTGAAGATGCGGCGGTGGCAGGATTGAAGAACGTTACCGGCGTCCTGGTGCAACCGTTTACTGACGAGAACCCGAATTCACCGGCGCGTCGCGCGGGCATCGAGCCGGGTGACGTCATCGTGAAGGCCGACGGCAAGACGGCCGACCGCGTGAGCACACTGCAGCGCATCATCCGCAGCCACGAGCCGGGTGAGACCGTGGAAATCGAGGCGTGGCGTTACGGCTCGAAAAAGACGTTCAACGTTCGCCTTGGTGAGGCAAACGACAGCACGACACGCGTCGCGTCGAACACGCGCTCGCGCAACAACAACGACGTCCCGAATCCCGGGACGAGCACCGAGAAGCTTGGCATCACGGTTGAAGCGATCTCGGACGCGCAGGCGCGCGAGGCACAGCTCACCGATGACCATCGCGGACTCCGCGTGGTCGATATCGACCCGAACGGCCCGTCGCGTCAGCGCCTGGCGCCGAACGATGTCCTCGTCGCTGTGGTCAACCCGCAGCCTCGCCGGACCCTACGGACCGCGCAGGATCTCCAGCAGGTGCTCGCGACCGTGAAGGAAGGGAGCTACCTGAGCCTCATGGTCTACAACCTCGGCTTCGAGCAGACGAGGATCGTGAACGTGAAAATCGGTAAGTAACGACACCCGCCTTACGACTGAGGGCCTCGGCGACACTGTCGCCGAGGCCCTCGTTCTTTCTGCGCCGAGGATCGCTAGAGCGTGCCTAACACTTCGCCAAGCAGTTCCAACCCACGATCGATATCGACCTCATCGATGACGAGTGGTGGCGCGACGCGGACGACGCTCTTCCCGCAGCCTAACAACAACAGGCCGTGCTGGAACGCGGTGTCGACCACCTTGCGCGAGGCTTCAGGATGGTACTCCTTCGTCGCGCGGTCCTTCACCAGCTCCATGCCGACCATCAGTCCGCGTCCACGTACGTCACCAATGATGGGGTGACGCTCGGCGAGCTTCCGCACGCCAGAGATCAGTCGATCGCCCAGCTTGGCCGCGTTGGCCATTAGCCCGCCTTCCACGAGGTCGAGCGTCGCGATGGCCGCGGCGCAGCAGACCGGGTTTCCACCGAACGTGGAACCGTGTGCCCCACCCTTCCAGTCGTCGATGTTCTCCTTCGCAATGAAGGCGCCGATCGGCATGCCGGAACCAAGGCCTTTCGCGCTCAGGAGGATGTCGGGCTCGATCCCGTCCTGCTCGCACGCCCACATGCGCCCCGTGCGACCCACGCCGCACTGAATTTCATCGGCGACGAGCAGGATGCCGTGCTTGTCGCACAGTTCGCGCAGCGCCTTCATGAACCCATCGGGCGGGAAGAGGTAGCCGCCCTCACCCTGGATCGGCTCGACGAAGATCGCCGCGACGTCCTTCGGATCGAGGTGGCGCGTGAACAGGTCGCCTTCGATCTCGTTCATCACGCTCGCAACGAGCGCGGCGTCGCTCATGCCTGCGGGCGCGCGATAGCGATTCGGGTACGAGACGTGATGGACGTCAGGCAGGAGCGGCCCGAATCCAGAGTGCTGCCGCGCCTTACTCGACGTGAGTGCCAGCGCACCGGTGGTACGTCCATGAAACGCGCCCTTGAACGCGATGATCGCGGTCCGGCGCGTGGCGTGGCGCGCGAGCTTGATGGCGCCTTCGGTGGCTTCGGTGCCGGAGTTGGTCAGGAATACGCGTTTGGGTGTCTTGCCGGGGGCGAGTCGCGCGAGGCGCTCGCTCAAGGCGGCCATCCCTTCGAAGTAGAAATCGGAGCCGCAGATATGGAGGAAGTTTGCCGCAGCCTCCTGGACAGCAGCGATCACCTTGGGATGGCCGTACCCCGTGCTCGAAACCGCAATCCCGCTCATGAAGTCGAGAAAGCGGTTGCCGTCGACGTCCTCCACCATCACGCCTTGTCCGCGGGCGATGGCGAGGGGGTACTCCTTGAGATAGGCGTGCGACGTGAACGCCCGATCGCGATCCACGATGGCCTTGGCCTTTGGACCCGGGAGGGGCGTCTGGATTTTCGGATAGGCGCGCGCGGCAGAAGCGGCCGGCGGTGCGCTGGTTGTCTGCGTCATGCTTGGACTCACACTGGTAGCTGGGGCATTGCTGGAGGCTGGCCCCAGCGCTCGTGAAACCTAATCCAGCCTTTGGGGGTTCCGAACCCGCCTTGCCGACTATGCGGCCGATTACATGCCCATTGGCAGGGCGTTTTACCCTAGATTTCGGCGACAATCGCCGGACGCGGGCGTGGCGGAACTGGCAGACGCGATGGCCTTAGGAGCCATTGTCCGAAAGGACTTGTGGGTTCGAGTCCCTCCGCCCGCACTTGAACCGAGGGGAGGCAGGAGCAGGAAGCAGTGAATGCCTGAGGGGCCCGGCGAAAGTCGCCGGGCCCCTCAAGTTTTGATGCTGCTGTCGGCGCCGTTAGGCGCCTTTCCACCCTGCCTCCTGCCTCCTGCTTCCTGTCTACTCTTCGTAACTCACGGACGGCAGAGCGGCTTCACGAACCTCTCTGGATCCGTTGAACGCTCGATGTTCTGGATCGGGAAGAAGCACGCCTTCGCGTACGCTTCAGCCGCGGGTACCCACTTCCGAGCGCGGATGCCGAACCGGTGCATGTCCATCAACCGCTTGCCCTGGTTGTAGAGGTTCACGAACCGCTCGTGCTTCAGCAGTTCCACTGCCGCCGGCGTGGTGCCGTTGTACGGCGTCAGCGTCGAGTTGAGCCCACGCAGCTGGTTGATGAACGTCGTGAACCCAGCTGTGTTGCCAGTCGACAGCGCATGCTCGGCACGAATCAGGAGCATTTCGCGGGCTGAAACGATCGTGAGCGGAACCAGGTCGCCCTGTCCGTTCGGAGTGCCCTTGATGCAGCACTCCGTGATGTTCGCCTGGAACACCGGATCAACGATGTTCGTTATCGGGTCCTGCAACTTGACCGATGCGATCGTGTTGCCCGCGGAGCTGGGCACGACCCACGAGTCGCACGTCGCATCGCGACACAAGCTGCTTGGCGAACCAGCCTGGCTGTCGCCGGTGCGCAGCTCGAGCCGGTTGTTGAGGTCATTGCCAACTACCGGGAAGCCACCGGCGATCGTCTGCGTCAGCGGCGTGAACTTGAACTTGTAGTCCGACAGTGCACCGAGCTCCGTCAACGCCGCCGCGGCGTCAGCATCGGCACCGGCATCGTTGACGAGCGGGCTGGCGACCGGCGTGGTGGCTGGTGCGCCACCCGAGCCGTTCAGCTTCGCCCAGATCGCCTTCGAGTGCTTGGCGCGAGCCCGCATCATCAGCAGGCGGATCTTGTTGTCCTTGGTGAGACCCGCGACGGCCAGACCCTCAGTCGTCTGCGCGACCGCGGAGTCGAAGACGATGGACATGTTGCCTTCGCCGATTGGATCGCCACCGGTCGTTTTGTCGGAGCTGATGACGAAGTCGTCATAGATCTCGCCGATCGCGGTAAAGATGATCGACTGATACAGCAGTGCCCGCGCCAGGTCGTTCTTGTCGACGAGCAGGTTTTCGGTGTTGAATCCCTTCAAGCGTTCCACGGCGTTGTGCCCCGTCCAGCGGGCTTCGGCCATTTCGGGGAACGCCGCATCCGCAAACTCATTGAACGGATCGGAGACTTCGCCGCGATCGGCGTACCCGTATGCGTCACGGGAGCCGACATACGTGAGTTCGTCCGTTACGGCGCCGTAAGGCGCCAGGATGGCCGTGGGTGCGCGCGTTAGCGTTGCACCAGCACCATTGGCGAGGGCGGTGGCTGCACCCGGATTGTTCAGCGCGTCTTCAACGACGTTGTTCGGGTTCGTGACATCGAGCAGACCGCACGCACCCGAAAACAGGGTTGTCGACAGCACCACCACCATCCGCCCCGCGCGACCGGGCTGAACCCGGCCGCGCTTGCTGAATTGATTCATCATTCGAGTCATTGGTTGGATGGTCTCCAGTTAGTAGCCGAGGCGGAGCGCGAAGGCGATGCGACGGGCGAGCGGCCAACCGAAGGCGTCAACGGCCTCCAGGTAGTTGCCGTCCGTTCCACCGCCGGAATCGCGGCCGTTGGCGTTCGTCTCTGGATCAACGCCCTTGTACTTGGTCTTCATGAACAGGTTGCGACCGGTGAGCGAGAAGGTCGCGTCCCGCGCACCCAGCTTCGAAGCCAGACCAGCCGGTGCGGTGTAGACGACGCCGATCTCACGCAGCCTGATGAACGAACCGTCTTCGTTCTGGTTCAGGCCATCGTACGGCGACAGGGCCTTGAGTTCGTTCCACCAGATCTTGGCCGCATCGAGCCGCTGCTGCGCCGTGCTGGCCGGGTTGTTGATGACCGCTTCGACGGTCGCGGCCTTCATGGTGTTGGTACCGATCGTCGGGTGTGCGTTACGGAACGCGTCGGTCAGGTTCGTGATGGTGAAGTTCCCGCCGCGATACTCGAACAACGTGTTGAAGCGCCACGAACGTCCGAGCGAGAAGTTGCCGCCGAACGTCGAGGTCCAATCCGGGAACGGCTTGCCGAGGTAGTGATCGAGGAAGTCGCCGTCGCCGTCTTCGTCGTAACGGATCGGGTCGAGTTGCGACATCGTTCTCGGCGTGCCGAGGAACGCGAGCGCCTGCGCTTCGCTGTCCGGGATCCGGTCACCGTTCGAGTCGAACGGCACGTCACCCGAGTTGAGGCACATGTAGGTCGCGCCGGAGGGCCGTGCCGAACACGGTCCGGGCAGGGCGGCTCCGAGGAGCGTACCCGGGGCGAGACCTTCCTTCAGGAAGTTGCGGTAGCGCGGATAGCTGCCACCGACCTTGAGCGGCGCGGCGCCGCCCATGCTGGTGATGTTCTGGTAGATGTAGGCCGCGCTCACGAAGACGTCGAGCGACCAACCCGGCTTCTGAACCAGGAACGCGTTGACCTTGATGTCATGACCGTGGGCCGCGAGCTCACCGACGTTGGCGAGCTGCAGGGCCTGGAAACCGCCGGACAGCGGGAACTGCTTGTTGATCAGCGCGTCGTTGACCGTGCGATTCCAGTACGTGTAGTCGAAGCCGAGGCGGTTGTCCCACGTACCGATTTCGGCGCCGGCTTCCCATTCCGTGGAGACTTCGGGCTTCAGGTCGGGGTTACCGAGGTTGCTCGGCGCCAGGCCCGCGCCCAGTTCCGAAGCCAGCGGCGCGAACGTGGTGAACTTCGAGAAGGCGTTCGGCTGGCGACCGGACTTGCCAAGGGCGCCGCGGACGCGGAACGTGTTGATGCCTAACGGCGAGGTCCACGAGTTCCGGTCCGACGGCACGATGGAGGCCGAGATCTTCGGGTAGAACACGCCGCCGGCGTTCTCGCCGAATGCCGAGCTGTAGTCATACCGGCCGCCGACCGTGAAGTACGCGAAGTTGCTGAACGTCAGCTGCTCCTGCGCGAAGTAGCCGCCGTTCACCGTCTGGACGAAGCGCTCGCTGACGCTCGGCGTGGAGCCGGCGCTCACAACCTCGAGGCCAGGACCCGGGAAGTTCGTGTTGCTGCCACCGCTGAACGTCTGCTTGGCGATGAAGCCCTGCACGCCGGCGACGAAGTCGCTGGACAAGCCGAAGACCTCGGACTTCCAGTTGATCTTGCCGTCCACCGTGTACTGGCGGTCGGTGTTGGAGTCGATCGCGCGCTGGCCGGTGGTGTTGTTGCCAGTGAACCGGTCGACGTCGTAGCGGAAGTAGCGGAACGTGAAGCTGCGATCGTCGGTCGCGTCCACGCCTAACGTGGCGCTGGTCGTGATGTTGTCCGTCGGTGTGTATGTGGCGTCGAAAACGCCGGTAAAGCGGCCAGCGCGGTTTTCGGTCGTCTGCTGCGTCGCCTCACGGACGGTCATGAAGGCGGCGTTGCCGTACATGTTGCCGGCGCCCGTGCAGCGCCCGTTGCCGGCGTTTGACGAGAAGTTGCAGTTGGCCAGTTCGGGCTTGGCGAACATGGCCAGCGAGGTCACGCCGTAGATGTTGTTGTTGTTCTGCGGGACCTGCTGGAGCGCGTCCGCGTAGCTCAGGCGCAAACCAAGCTTTAACGAGTTGAACGGCACCAGGCCCATGTTGGTGAGGCCCTGGAGGCGGCGCACGCGGTCCACTGTGGGGCCAAGCCATTCAACATCCATCGGACCGTCTTCGTTCGCATAACGGCCAGAGGCGAAGTACGTGTAGCCGGAGGTTCCGCCGGTGACCGATCCGTTCACCATCGTACCCGTGCCGACGCCCAGGATCTCATCCGAGGCGTTGATGCAGAACGGCGTGAAGGCCGACACGCTGCTCCCGTAGAACGTGGCAAGGCGGGCTGCGGCAGTGTCGGAACGGGCAAAGCCGCAGTTGTCCTTGATGCGGTCAACCGGGAAGTCCATCGCGGCCTGTTCTGCATTGAAGGTCCAGCGGGCAGTGCCCGTGGCGCCCTTCTTGGTGAAGATCTGGATAACGCCGTTGGAAGCCTCGGTGCCGTACAGCGTGGCGGCCGCGGCGCCCTTCAGCACTTCGACTCGATCGATCGACGACGGGTCGATGTCGTCCAGGCGCGAGGGGCGGCCACCGCCGCCGGCGCCTGCGTTGTCACCAAAGCCGCCGCCGGAGTTGATGCGCACGCCGTCGACGAAGATGATCGGCTCGTTGGACATGGAGAGCGAGGCGTTTCCGCGGATGCGGATGCGCGCGCCTTCACCAGCCAACCCAGACGCCGCGAGGATCGTCACGCCGGCATCGCGAGCCGTCAGCAGCTGCGAGGGCGTCGTGATCGGCGCGAACGCCGGCGGTTGGATCGTGGCGATCGTGTTGCCGAGCTTCTTCACCTCGACTTGCGCGCCAGTGCCGGTGACGACGACCTGTTCGAGCTGCAGGGCCGAAACACCGACTTCGATGTCCTGGGTCACGGTCTGTCCTGCCGTGACGACGACCGTGCGGTTGATCGGACTGAAACCGATCAGGCGTACGCGGAGCTCGACCTGCCTGGCCGGGGCCGCGGTGATGCGGTATTCACCGCGATCGTTGGTCACGCTACCCACCGTGGTGCCGGCGACGAACACCTGGGCTCCAGCCAAAGGTCGGCGAGAACCGGCTTCCGTCACCTTTCCTTCGATGGTTCCAGTCGCCTGGGCGGCTCCATCCGTCGCAAATGCGAGGACAAGAGCCGACGCGGCGAGGAACGTGCTCCTCCAGCGGACACTACTCATCATGAGACCCTCCACGGGGATGAGGTTACTGCCGAGCAGAAACACAAAAAGCGCAGGCCGGGGCCTCTCGGGCCTCAGTCAAGCGCTGCCATTCTCAACGGTCCAGATGCGTCGAGCGTAATGCTGCCAAACACCGGTCTCGCTTCAATACGGCGACCCCTCTTTGGCGAACACGAGTCTACGAACTCGTGGGCGCATCCTGTGTTGGATACGCCACTTCGGGCTGACAAAGCGCGGCCATAATGGTGAGCGGGGTTAACCGTGTCAATAACGTCACCGGCCGGTCACTGCCCTGGTTCCGCTCGTCCCCCTCAGCCACGGCCTGACTAGCGCCCGGCCCGGGGTTCAGTGGCGGGGTGGGACTTAGGGCGTAGGCCCTGGCCTGAGGGGCGAGGGGGCGCTGGTTACGAGCGCAACGCCTGCGGGCGCACCGCCTACGAGCGCACTGCCTACGAGCGCACCGCCTAAGTGCGCACCGCCTTAGTGCGAACCGTTAGGCTGGGCGTACCCGCTTTGCGCTTTGCGCTTTGCCCTTTGCTCGACTAGAACCTGAAGGCGAATCCCAGCCAGGGGGCGGCGGAGCCGCTTTCGCCCAGCAGCGCTACCCACGCCAGGTCGACACTGATCGCCTCACCGAGGAAGCGCAGGCCGTAGGAGACCACTCCTTCCGTATCACCCTCTATCGGGATGATCCAGTTCTCGGAGATCAGCGATACCCGGCGGTTGATGCGGACCTGTCCTCCAAGCATGGCGCCGGGATTCTTCGTCAGCTCCCCTTCCGCGTACCCCCACGCCACCCCGAGCGACAGGTTGGAATCGCGACTGCCCGTGGTGCCCACCGCGTACAGCAACCCGCCAGCCGTGGCCTTGTCCTCGACGTCGCTATTGAAAGGGAAGAAACCCAACAGGGCGCCTAACGCCACACGCGTCTGGCCCGCGTTCACGACCGTGTACTTGGGCAGCAGGTAGAAGAGGTTCTCGCTGAACGCGATACCAGGGATCGTCGTGCCACCGCCGCCGAGCGTGAAGCGATCCGTCAGGCCCGCGGCGAAGGTGTGCATGAACAGCCACGTGTTGGAGTAGTACCCCGTGCCCTTCTCCAGCGGGAATGCGGTTGACGAGAACAGCAGCCGGGTCGAATGCGGATTCTCGAACCAGTACACGCCGTTGCGGATCGACGTGGTCGGCACCTGGCGAACCTGGTCTATGCCTGATCGCGCAAGCGTCACTTCACCCTGTGCCAGCCGAAGCCTGATGGAGTCCGGAGTGACAACCAGGATCCGGCCAACGAGCGATGAACCATCGCGCAGCCTGACGACATGACGCACCGCCGTGTCGGCCACGCTGACCGAATCGAGCGAGACGCGCTGGGCCCGAGCCGGCGCTGCGGCGACGACACAAACGAAGAGGCTAAACCAGAGCGATTTCAGATACATGGCGCTTCCCCACTCGGTTACCTTTCGTGACCAGAGAATCCTTCCGGATTCCGTAAGCCAGACCCGTTGATGAACCTCCAAGTCACTGAAAAGAAGTCGGACGGCGTCGAACGACTGCTGCAAGTCGAGGTGCCAGCCGACATGGTGCGACAGGCCGAGGAGAAAGCCGTCCGTCGCTACGCGTCTTCCGCCCGCCTTCCGGGGTTCAGGCCGGGAAAGGCTCCGCCGGCGATGATCCGCCAGCGCTTCGCTGACGCTATACGCCAGGAAGCCGTCGAATCGCTCATCCAGGAAGCGTACAAGCAGGTGGTGGGCGACAAGGACGTGAAG
>Ga0184628_10001092_pt1 | contig 13604 bp, 28 predicted proteins | sample PLM4_5_b1_FD_133149 | JGI IMG/M metagenome (GOLD analysis project Ga0184628, IMG submission 133149) | Groundwater sediment microbial communities from an aquifer in East River, Colorado, USA - PLM4_5_b1 | ecosystem: Environmental > Terrestrial > Soil > Riparian zone | place: USA: East River... | reverse complement strand
GACTTCGCCGTGGGGACTCATGCTCGGAATCCTTGGAGTAGGACTAACAGGCGCAGCCTACGTTTTCGGGAAGCGCCGATGACCACCCCAGACCCCCGAGGGATAGGGCAGCACATGATGAACGAGAAGACCCTGTGTGCGGCCCTGGTACGAACGATCCGACAGGAGATGTCTTCGGCTGTTGTGTTCAAGCACGCAGACCGCGTGACCTCCGGTGTGCCAGACATCAGTGTCACGTGGGGTGGACGGACTGTCTGGCTCGAAGTGAAGTACGTGAAGGCAGGCAAGAAAATCTCGGACGAGCAGGGCATCCAGCGTCGTACTCTAGACCAGCTATCGCGAAACGGGCGATGCTTTTACGTGATCTATCGCGAGCTCCCTAATCGGAATACGACGATGATCGAAGCAAGACTCTACGATGGCCCTCACTATGCCGTTGCCGGTTTCAACCACATGCACGTCGTTACAGCGTTGAGGGAGATGAAGTGAGATCCAAAGTCTTCTGCGGCATCAGTGTGTCGCCTCCGCTCAAGGTGCTCCTCGAGAGCGAAGCTGAGCGACGTGGTGTGAGCATGAGCATCCTCGCAGAAGAGATCCTTCAGCGTGGCCTCAAGCACGCCAAGCCGAATCCTCGACTGGACCCGAAGCGTAGCTGGAAGAAGGGTCGCAAGGCAGCCACCAGGGCTCAGGTGCATCCGGAGTTTCGCGCGGCTCTGCTCAACATCGACAACAGAGACGCAGTCGTGCGTGCCGCTGGCTATGCCAGCGAGGATGCGCTGCTCGTGCAGCTTCGTCACACCGAGATCCTGCTCACACCCAAAACCAAGGCACGTCTGGAGGAGCTAGCCAGACTCATCCATTTCAACGGTCATCTGTTGGTACAAAAGGAGGTCGCGTGAGAGTATTGAAGGTTCGCAACGTCCACGAAGGATTGCACGCAGGGCTCAGGTTGCTCAACGACGAAGGAGAAACGTCGGAGAGCCGCAACGGGTCCGTGATGCGACTGCCTGAGCCTGTTGCAACCGTCTACACGAACCCCTGCGAACGTGTCCTTTTCTGGTCTGCCCGCGATGCCAATCCTTTCTTCCACCTGTACGAGGCTCTGTGGATGCTCGCAGGCCGCGAGGACGTCAAGCCGCTGCTCCGCTACGCCAAGCAGATCAAGGAGTACAGCGACGATGGGCAGACAATGCACGGAGCGTACGGGTACCGCTGGCGTACCTGCTTCGTTGTGGACCAACTCGAGGTCATCGTGAATCGGTTGAAGGAGGACCCTAGCGATCGGCGCTGTGTCCTCCAGATGTGGTCCACGATCAACGACCTCGACATCGTATCCAAGGATCTACCCTGCAACGTCACCGCTACCTTCCAGATCTTCGACGGAAAGCTGAACCTCGTTGTGTTCTGCCGCTCCAACGACATCATTTGGGGATGCTACGGAGCGAACGCGGTTCACTTCTCGACGCTGCTGGAGTACATGGCGCTGCACATCGGCTGCGAAGTCGGGACGTACACGCAGGTAAGCGTCAACTGGCACGCGTACAACGAAGTGCTCGAGACGACAGGGGTAGGCAAGATCCTGGAGTACCTCATGGACAACCCGTATGATGGAGAAGGAGCAGTTCGCGTAAGCCCGATGGCCTCCGCTGTGCATCCAAATGGGGCTAGCCTGGACGAAGTGATCCGTGGTCTGCTCTTCTGCGCGGACGAGAACCATTTCATGCTCGTGCCTTCGTGCGAGTGGCAGGCTGTTGTCTGGACGGTGTTCCGAGCACATGCGGTGTACTCCAACCTTCGTGCTCCGGAGAAGTTTCAAGAGGCCTTGGCTGTGCTGCGCGAAACTCCCGAGATCCAGGACGTGGACTGGATCGTAGCTGCACGCGAGTGGATCGAACGGAGGCAGAACAAGTGGCTCGCAGGAAAGTAACACCGGATCTGCGCATCCACGAAGCCCCCACACCGGCTAGGTCAGGACAGAAGTACCTGAACCTGCGCGGACGTGCAGAGAAACACTTGAAGGCTGCGCTGGTACGGGAAGGAGAACGCATCATCGCTGACGCGAAGAGGATGCGGCCTCTCTCTGACTTGATTCTCTCAGGCCACTTCGACGACGACTCGTTCAAGGCTCACCAGAACGACATCGAAAGAGCCATGAAGGAAGCACAGCAACGCCTCACTTCTTCCGCTGTGGACCACCCACACCACTACGGAGGCGCGGACGATCCTTTCGAGCACGTCAAGGTAGCACGAGCCAAGGGGTGGACAAGCGACGCCTTCCTTTACAATGCCACCAAGTACCTGTGGCGTCTCGGCAAGAAGGACGAGGCTATCCAGGAGATCAAGAAAGCGATCTGGTACCTCACGGAGAAGGTCAAGGATCTGGAGGCCACGCGAAGTGAAGCTTGACAGGCCGCTCGTCTGGACCGACACAGAAACCACAGGCTCCTCGTACGAGTGGGATCGCATCGTTCAGATTGCCGTGATCAAGGATTACCCAGACGGTAGCTCAGCGGAGTTCAAGTCGCTGGTCAACCCTGGTGAGCCTATTCCGCCAGAGATCACAGAGATCCATCACATCACGGACGCAATGGTCAAGAACGCTCCTACCTTCGCTCAGCTGGCGAAGAAGCTGTATGATAGCTTCCTCGGCTGCGACGGTGCCGGGTACAACTTTCCTTTCGATCGTCGCATGTACAAAGGAGAATTCGCGCGGCTCAAGATGGACGACCCGTTCAAGGGGTGCAGGATCGTGGACGCACACCGCATCCACATCCACTACAACCGTCGTCGGCTCATCGACGCTATCCTGCATACGCTAGGCAAGGCAGCCGCGCAGGAGTTCGAGGCAGGAGCGCATGACGCGATGGTGGACATCGCGTGGACTCGGCGCTTGTTCCATGCTCAGACGGAGCTCTACGGAGACCTACCGCAGACAGTCGAGGAGCTCGACCAAAAGTTCTTCTGGACTCCGGACAATGCGAACGTGACAGTGTGTGGCAAGTTCATCTGGCGCTTCGGCGTCGCGCATTTCAACTTCGGTCAGTACGCACGCAAGTCTCTCAAGGTGGTAGCAGAGATGAATCCAGGCTACCTCAAGTGGATCGTGACTCAGGGGTCATTCAACGATGACATCAAGGAGATAGCGCAGCGTGCGCTACAGGGAGAGTTTCCTATCCGTAAGGCAAAGGAGAAGCTATGACTCGTTTGGTAGAACACGACCGTACCCGTCCTGACATGCCGTGTCCTGGTGCTCGCCAGGAACCCGTTTGCTTCTGGAAAGCAACTCTGCCAGGGTCCGGTGGAGGTGTCGTCGTTGGTCTCTGTGGAGCCTGTGGCCACGTGGTCAAGGCTGAGCAGGAAAATGGCGATCTCGATCCCGCCTAGCCCCGCTGCGGCACAAGAGCTCGCGCGGCTGGGCTTCAAGCCGGACACGGCGTACATGGAGGTCCCGCGGTGCGACGGGTGTGTCTTCTTCAAGCGCCAGATGCCGATGGACCAGAACGGACACTGCCAGACGTTGAACGTGCCCGTCACGTTCGACTTCGGTTGCATACTTAGGAGATAGGGTCATGGAGAAAGTCGTGGAGATGGCCGACCCCTTTAGCTGCATCAACAAGGCAGAAGACGACGAGCCCATCTTCGTGCTGCTCGCTCGAGACCGCATGGCTCCGAAGGTCGTGCGTGCTTGGGTGCACGAGGCTCGCGCTCACGGAGAGAAGGACGAAGAGAAGCTGGCCGAGGCCACAGCGTGCGCGTACGCCATGGAACAGTGGCGTCTGAAGCATCGACCTGTCAACAACGGACCCAACACCGACGGCCCTGTCCGTGATCGTCGTCGCCAATCGCCTCAGATCCCGGCGAGCTCGACGGACACCGGGTCCGGGTCGAGATGAAGGGCAAGCCGCGAACATTGCGCGAGCTCCTGGCCCAGACCACGGAGCGCGAGCCTGACGCCTTGATCCCGGACAGCAAGCCTCGGTTCTCTTGGCGATGGCCGATCGACAAGGACCACACACTCGTTGTGGCTCTGTTCAAAGGCAGAGCCTACGTACCCCCGTACCACAGTGTCGTCTGGTCGTTGGGACGCTTCATGATTCTGCGACACAACATCCTTTCGGAAGCGCAGAACGCGGTGAATCGTGCGTATCGGAAGTACGGCCTAAATCGTGATGGCATGCCCGAGACAGGATTGAACACCGCGATCGACAGGGCTGTCGCGGACTACTGGCTGTTGCATCGAGCAAGGATTGATCCCGCTCTCGTCCTGTCGAAGATGAAGAAGGCACTACCCGCTGCTGTGTACAATGGGATGATCGCGCAGGTACGTCGTTCATTCATACGAGGAGAAAATCGGTGAGGGAGATAAACGGATGAGCAGAACGAGTCGTAGGGCAGGAACGAAGACCAAAGTGTCTCCGGGTAGCTCAGGCAAGATGAAGCCACCGAAGAACAGGTATCCACGTCGCACGAAGCACCACCGAGGTTAGGCCATGGATTCCAAGCTAGCACAGCACATGTTGAACGAGCTCGAGAACCCTACCAAGCCTCTCACCAAATGGGAGGAGAGTTTCGTCATGGACATGGCCGACCGATTGTCCAACGGCAGGATGCTGAGCTCTGGGCAGACGGAGAAGCTGCAAGAGATCTACGACGAGAAGACCGCATGAAGAGTCTGGTGCTCGTCATCGCTGGCTTTGTCACCGGTTACGTGTTCGGCCGGAACGACGTCGAAGCCTTCATCGTTGCGGGGCTCGGATGGCTCTCTGGCTTCTGTGCCGTCACAGCCTTCGACCTCTGGCGCATCACAGTTGCCCTTCCCGTCGAAGCTGACGAGAAGGCTTCGCACATCCTTGAGGAGATCTAGCCATGCGCAACAGAACCGTCCGAAAGATTCGAGACACTTTCACCGAGGGACTCGTGGCACGTGGTGTCAATCGCTTGGTCGCAAAACCCGACAAGACGCAACTGCGCCGCGCGAAGAAGAACTATCTCCGCGCACGACGAGGACTCTTACCTATCGAGGCTCTGTGAGATGAACCGTCGCAACTTCGTTCAGTTGCTGAGTGGGCTCACGGCTGCTGCCGTTGCCAATCCAAACATCGTGTTGAGCTCGCTCCCTGAAGCGGTCCGAGTCCCTACTCTGCAGGTAGATGACCTCGAGCCTTGGGTGCTTATCTCAGGGGAACACCAGCGGTACCAAACGCTGGTAGACTGGCAATACGTCGGTGGCATGATGTGGGACAACATCCATTTCAATGCTTTCTTGCATCAGACACAGATGCCAGACCAAGTGTACGATGTATTGATTGGAGGACTTCAGCACAGGTTGCGTCTTCGCGGAGGTACGGACCTTGTGGAAGGAGTAGGGAGGCTCATGTCACTTGGGCTGTCTATGCCTCCACCGACGTACAAGGCAACGCGCATCGAGCACACTTGGCCTACCCTCCAAGGAACGTTCTGTATGTCGCGGGTCAAGGAGATACAGCGTGGTTAACCCGAAACCAAAGGAGTGTCGTTGCACCACCACGTTCGGCGGCTCAACTTGCCGCTACTGTCTCAAAGAGGCTGCGCTCCGCAACGAGCGAGAACGACTTAGCCAGTGGCTACGAGATCACTTCGGTGAGTTTGAAACCAAGTCATGACCATCGAAGACGTCCTCGCAACCTACGCAACCAGATGCCCGATGAAGCCTGCGCAGCATCAGGTGCTGGGTACCAGCTTCATCGCGACGCTGCGTGACCTCGACCGTGGTCGCGTCTGGCCAGGATGCCTGATGCTCGGTGACGAGATGGCCGTAGGTAAGACGAAGCAGGCCATCGACGGAGCGCAGGTGCTCGCGGCAGCGGGCGAGATCGACACAGCGATCGTGCTTGCTCCTGCGCCTGTCCGTAGCGGAGTCTGGTATCATCCTGAGCTAGGCCAGATGAGACGACATCTGTGGCCTGATCTGCCTTCGACGGTTGTGGAGTACCACGGAGGCACGCTCCGCTCCTGGCGACATCAGACCAAGCCGCAGTTCACGTGGTTCATTACGAACTACGAGTACCTCGCGAACAGCGCGAGACTCGACGGTCTCATCGACCTCGTGAAGAAGCGCAGCCAGAAGCCTCCTATGCTGGTCCTGGACGAGTCAAGCCTCGTCAAGAATTGGCAGGCAGCACGGACTCGAGCAGCCATGACGCTGCGCGCATTGGCACGCAACGTCGTGCTGATGAACGGAACCCCTATCTCCGAGAGCCCCGCAGACATGTACTCGCAGGGGCTCATCATGGACCCGAGGATCCTCGACTGTAAGAACTGGTGGAATTATCGAGGTAGGTACGCTGTGCTCGGAGGCTTCCAGGCTAAGGCGATCGTGGGGTGGAAGCATGCGTACCGCAAGCTATCGCCAGACACCGGACGACCCTGTTGTGACCGGCCGATCAAGGCTCTCATCCACTCATGGGACGGACTCGGCGACATCCAGCGAAGGTTCCAACCGTATGTGCTGCGCAGGCTCCTCAAGGATTGTTGGGACCTACCGCCCGCTCTCGAGCCCACGACCGCGATGATTCCGCTGAGCAAGGACTCATGGCGCATCTACAAGGAGATGCGCGATGACATGCTCTCGTACCTCGGGACGCAGGACCAATCGGCCACGGTGTCTCGCCACGGTGGAACCAAGGTACAACGGCTAGCGCAGATTTGCTCGGGCTTCGCAGGTGGCATCGAGGTTCAGGTACCTTGCGACTGTGAGCACGGAAGCGAGTGTCTCAACTGTGGGGGCTCGGGGTACACCATCGAGGTCAAGGACCCAAAGCCTATCGGGTCGGAGAAGCTAGACTACCTCACATCGATGATCGAGGATCTGCTCCACCAGGAGCCGAGCAAGAAGATCCTCGCGTGGTGCCGCTTCCGCCCGGAACTCGAGCGCACTGTGCTACACCTACGCAAACAGTTCCCGAAGGCGATCGTCGTTGGGCTCTATGGGGGACAGACCAAGACGGAGCGGGCCAAGGTGCTCGCGCTCCTCGACCCGCGTACGACTCCGCAGTACGAGCCTGTGATCGTCGTTGGCACGGAGAGCACCGGAGCTCTCGGCCTCGACCTTACGGCTGCGCACATCGCGATCTACATCTCGCACGGCACCAAGCTGGGTGACAGGCTGCAAAGCATGGCTCGTATCCATCGACCGGGACAAACGCATCCGGTCTCGTACACGGACTTCGTTGCGACAGGACCAGACGGGCAGAAGACGGTCAATCACGCGGTGCTAGCTGCGCTACGTCGAAAGGACGACGTGGCCTCCTGGACCGCTGGCGCGTGGGTACACGCACTTACGGAGGAATAGATGAACGACGACAGGACTTCCAGAAAAGTCACGCTGTCGATGGAGCTCACTGTCTCCATCGACGTGACAATCGAAACCGTTCCAGACGTCAAACTGGTTGACGTGCAAACGCAGGCTCGGGAGAAGGCGTTAGAGCTCCTCAACAAACCTTTCCAGATCGCAGGCTCTCCGGATGTAACGTTCAACACCCCTCGAATCGTGAACACGTCCTTCTAAGGAGGATCGATGTCGAAGAAAGGCAAGTATGCCGAAGTGCTCCCAAGCCTCAAGCCGTTGCCGATCGAGATGAAAGAAGGAGGGACCAAGTACCAGGAGAAGGTGGACGCGGAGAAGCGTGAGATACACGACCGCGAACGCTGCGTCAAGGGTCTCACGGCTGGCCTCAAAGCCTGCAAACTAACCCTCGACCGTTTCTCCAAGGCGTCGCGCGCTCCTGGCTCCGTGCTGTTCGCGCTCGAATACCGCATGCTGTACGACCTCGAAGAAGCAGCGGACATGCTGGCCAAGGCCACGAGGCTCCAGATGGAAGCCCGCTCGCAGCGGCTCCACGAAGCGTTCGAGGTCGATGGCGTTTCCAGTTTGACACTCGCGGACGGCGCTGTGCTACGCGAAGAATCGCAGCCGTACTGCACCACCAAGGATCCCGAGGGAGACGACAAGACAGCACAGAACGAGCAGAGTCTGCGTGCATGGCTGCGTGCCAACGGACACGATGACTTGCTCAAGCCAAATTTCCAGACCATCAACAGCATGGCCAAGGAGATGCTCAAAGCGGGTATGGCTCTCCCGGACGGAGTCAACGTGTTCAGCAAGACCACGTTGAAGTGTACGCGATGACACTCTTCATCGTTGTGCTCAAGGACAGGCACACAGACGACATGCTCCACGTGTGCGACAACATGCCGCTCGCGCTCAGGTACTGCACGGAGTTTCAGAAGCAGTACCGCGATCGGGACGAGCTCTGGGACTTTTGGGCCAAGACCTCGGACGGAGATTGGCCGTACGCTTCTACTTGGGGCGACGGTTGCGCGGCTCACATCCGCACGGTGGACCTCAATGGATGAAGTGACTCTGTTCGTTGAGTCTCTGTCCCCCGAGACTGGCCGCACGCGACTGTGCGCCAAGTTTGGGGACAGGGTCCTCTTGATCGCGGACAACTACTCCAACGTCCTCACGAAACAGCAGCGACTCAAGCTGCTCGAAGAGGAGATCGACGCAGCGAAAGCGTCTCTTGATGAACTGTGTGAGCAGCGCAGCAAGATCCTCATGGAGGAGCGATGAGCAACCGACGCGAGTTCCTCAAGGTCACGTTCCTCTCTGCCGGCCTCGCGATCGGGGTTAGTGCCACGGCAAGAGAACCCGAGATCGGTAGCCTGCAGATCCTCACGAGCAAAGGTTCTGTGTGGATGCCCGTCACACGGAGCGACGTTCTCAGTCTCCCGCACGACGGGTTTCCGAAGAAGCTAGTCATGCTGTGGCACGCCGAAGAAGTGGTTGCTGTGAACGGAGCGGTGCTTCACTGGGAGAAGTTCCCTCAAGATCATCACTTGTTCTCGCCGATCTACATGTACCCCGGTGACTCCATCCAGTGGACCATCGGGCTCAACGACGGAGGTCTTCGTGGTTAACGTAGGTGCAGAGCCAAACAGGGGACACGTCTGGGACCCGAAGCACGAGCTCGCGGTCTGCCTCGTATGCCGTGGAGCGGAGGGTAGCCTCCCCTTCCAGTGCCCAGGGGCTGCCATGACCACAGAACAGCAGGACGCGGTGTACGCCGCGCGGCTGGAATACATGCGCGGGCAATGGTGGATGCCCATGGGTGGTGACAAGTGACCCGCGCAGACATCATCCTATCGCGGCTCGAGTCGCATCCGGTCATCGCGCGGTGCTTGAACTCCGGAGAGCTCTCGCGGCAAGAGCTCATCGACATGGTCGCGGAAACTCAGATGCCTCATGAGCTCCGCACCACGGAGACGTCTGTGATGAAGCGCATCGGGCCGCATGTGCACCTGCTCGCAGAGAGCGCGGACGGCTCCGGGGTGTACTGCACGGTGCTCGACTGCTTCCACAAGTTTCGACTGGAGGTGAAAAGCTAAACAAACTCGATCTGTAAGGAACCCTATAACCAGTACCTAAGAGGACACAGAAGAAAATGGCAACGAAGAAGACGAACACGACGGTCGCGAAGGTCGAGGCTCCTGGAGCGTTGGCACGTCCGGACTTCATCCCTGCCAGCCACGAGGGACGGAGCCACATGACCCGTGAGGACGTGGTCATCCCTGGCCTCGCGATCGCGCAGCAGTTGAGCCCTCAGCTGATCGAGAGCGACCCGAAGTTCATCGACGGCTTGAAGGCTGGCGAGATGTTCAACACCTTGACGAAGCAGATCGTCGGCAAGGGTCCGATCCAGTTCCACATCGTGAAGGCCACGCGTCCGCGCTGGATGGAGTTCATTCCGCGCGAGCAGGGTGGTGGCATCAAGGACTTCAACGTGCCCGCGAACGACCCGCGTACGCAGTGGGGCGAGAACGGGGAAAAGCCCGTGGCCACCAAGATCTACGACTTTCTCATCGTGCCGTCTCCGTTCGATCCCTCGGCAGGCATGCTGAACTCCGTGCTCGCGCTCTCCATGAGCAACAGCAAGGTCAAGGTGGCCAAGGGGCTCAACAGCCTCATCCAGGGTACCGGAGCCGCTGTCTACGCGGGCCTCTACGAGGTCAGCACGTTCCTCGACAGCAACGCCAAGAAGCAGTCGTTCCACAACTACCGCGTCACGTACAAGGGCGGGTCGCAGAACCCGACCTTCGTGCAGACTCCCGAAGAGTTCGCCTTCCTCAAGAGCCTGTACGAGAACATGAAGGATCGCGACGTCAACATCCACGAGGACGCTCGCGAAGCCGGAGACGATACCGGCGACGAGGACACTCGTAGCGACATGTAGTTCAAGCTGGGACCGCGCGATGGACCGCGGTTAACCTGTAGCGCGGGACAGGGTGACTTACCCGCGCGCTTTACCCTATCCAGCTTAGGAGCCGAGTTGTCTTCATGAACAGCTATCAGCGTACGAACAGGCAGAACACCGTCGCAGAGAAAGGCGAGTGCCTTGTACAGTGGGGCTCGGTCGCGGACGACGACGGCTCCGTCCACGTGCACACTTGCCGTCGCTACAAGGGCCACTCGACCAGGGCGGGACACCGTTGCAACTGCGGCATCCAGATCGTACCGAAGAGGATCCTTGGGCTCGGGAGGAAAGGTGCCTAGAACCTCGGCCTACTGCCGCTACTGCAAAGCGATGACAGACACGGACGTCCACTACGAGCGCGCGGAGGGCATGGTGATCCGGGACACATGGACGTGCAAGGACTGCGGACACGTTGGACACTCTTGGGTCTACGACCCTTCGACGTTCGTGCCATTCGACTACAGCCGTCAAACCAAAGTTGGCAAAGGTACGGATGACCCTAGGCAGGGGAGGTTATTTTGAACGGATTCATCGAGCTCACCGAGCGACCTGCAAACGCAGCCAGCGACCCAGAAAAGTTTCTCATCTCTTTCAACGCCATCGTACGCATTGGAGAGCTAAGGGACGGAGGCTGTTGGGTCTCCTACACGCCAGGGAACACCATCGCAGTTCTTGAGAGCTACGACAACATCAAGGAAGCGATTCAGAAAGCCGGTAGGAGGTAGTGGACCACCTAGCTCAGACACTCGACCTCATCAAGAAGCACGGCTGGTCCGCTGTGCTCCTGCGCAAACTCTCGAAGCGTCCTGCCGGTACGGAGTGGGAGATCACTCGCGACTTGAGCCGGATCCTCGAGCACCTGGACCAGGGCGGAAACCTTGGCCTCGTGTGTGGCGAAGACTCGGGCGTGATGGTGCTCGACTTCGACAACTTGATTTTCGCTCTACTGTTGGAGAAAGAACTAGGAGAGCTCAGGACCACTGTGCAGACAGGCTCGAATAAACGCCACTGCTACTTTCCATGGGAACCGGACATGCCCGCGAAGATCTATTGGGGAGACGCGATCGTTGGCGAAGTGCAGCGTGGACCGCGTCAACAGGTTGTGATGCCTCCGAGCACCCATCCGGACACGAAGCAGGCGTATCGGTGGATGGACGTTGACTTTCAACCTCTCCCTGCTACGTGGCGCAAGTACCTTGTGGCGCATCCTCGGCCAGTGTCCGCAGTACCTGAACGAACGGTACAGCGGCCATTGTTCGTGCCTCCATCGACCGAAGGCCACCCCATCGACGAGTGGGACGGACCCGACGCCTCGGAGCTCGTGCGCAGAGCCCTCGAGCAACCAGGAGCGCGACAGCGTCGGGGAGGGGTCAAGTTTCAGTGCCCCGGCTGTCGCAACGAGGGGCGGGACAAGAGCAAGGACAACGCAACCGTCTTCCCCGATGGGAAGTGGGGCTGCGCGATCGATAAGCGACATAGCAGAGCTATCGGAACAGCGCTCGGGTTTTACTTCAACCCTCCTGTGGACGCTGCACAGGCCGCTGTCGAGAAGAAGCTGCGCAAAGGAGAACAGATCGAGACCGAGGACGCACTCCAGGAAGTCTTCGAAGGGAACCTTCCAATTGTCGAGGAAAAATGAGCGAGACAGTCGAGGACGCAGCCATCAACCCAGAGAGCTCAAAGCCAATCGTTCTGATGCGCGCGGGCAAGGTCGAAGCTGTCGTTGACCAAGCGCAGGACGCGTTGATGAAAAACGGGTGTACCATCTACCAGCGTGGAGGCGAGCTCATACGACCGATCAAGTTGGATGCGCCGCAAGTCGGGAAGCAAGGCGAGGCACGTCCGCTCCTTCGGCCCGCTGGCGCTACGGTGCTCGTGCCTGTCAAGGAGGCTTGGCTCATCGAACAGATGAACCGCTCCGCAGAGTGGTACGTGCTCAGACGCAAGGACGGAAAGCTGGTCAAGTCGCTCGCGGACCCGAAGCCGGTGTACGCCAAGACACTGATGAGCAGGGAGGGAGAGTGGGCGTTTCCCACGCTGCGGGGCGTCGTGAACTCTCCGACCCTGGCTCTCGATGGACGCATCATCCAAGAGCCAGGATACGACGATGAGTCTGGGCTCCTTGTGGACTGTGCTCCTGGATCCTTTCCCAAGGTGCCAAAGAAGCCCACGAAGGATCAAGCTGTGGAGGCTATGAAGTTCTTCACGTATCCGTTCAGAGCGTACCCGTTCGTGAATCCCGCTGCGAAAGCCGTGGCCATGTCGGCGCTGCTCACGTCGCTCATTCGGATCAACCTGCGTACCTCTCCACTGCATGGAATGGATTCACCTACGCCAGCTAACGGCAAATCGCTGATGGCCGAGTGTGCAGGCGTGCTCTCCACGGGCGTCATTCCGCCTGCCATGAGCCAGGGTAAGACGGAAGAGGAGGACGAGAAGAGGTTGTCTACCGTGCTGCACGCTGGAGACTCCGTGATCCACATCGACAACTGTGGGCATCATCTACAGGGAGACTTTCTCTGTTCGATGCTGTCGCAAGAGTTCGTGCAGGCCAGGATCCTCGGCCTGTCGGCTCGGCGCATCCTGCCTTCTACGGCCCTGGTGATCGCGAGCGGAAACAACTTGACGTTTGCAGGTGACGTCTCGAGGCGTGCGGTTACGTGCCGCATTGACTCGAAGACAGAGAGGCCAGAGGAGCGCAAGTTCGATTGGAATCCGCGCGAGGACATCAAGAAGGATCGTGCTAAGTTCGTGATCGCTGGGCTCACAATTCTGCTAGCGTACCGAGTGGCAGGCAACCCAGAGAACCTGAAACCGATGGGCAGCTTCGACGATTGGGAGTGGGTGCGCGGGGCTCTGGTCTGGATCGGTGAAGGCGATCCGGCGGACACCAGGGTCAGCGTGCAAAGCGGAGATCCGCAACGTGAGGAGATGTCCGAGATAGCTGAGCTATGGGAGAAAGCGTTCAAGTCGCGGCGGGTCCGCGTGTCCGATATCGAAACGTCCTACACCTCTGTCGAAGACGTGGCGCTACTCAGGGCTCGGCTCGTAGACATCGTTTGTCGAGGGACTTGGAGCGGTCGCAGCGTAGGTCGCTGGCTCATGCGGTGGAAGGATCGCATCGTCGGTGGACGGTACTTTACGTGCACTGAGGATCAAAGCAGCGGGCATCTGTGGGAATTGAAGACAGGGCAAGCGGGACTGTTTTGATCGCGATTTTGGCCCTCCCGGACCCGAAAACGTCGCAGGTGCCGATTTTTGCCCCTAGCCAGGCTAGGGCAAACGCGATCGTCCGTCGCACTTTTTTCGGCT
>Ga0184628_10001091_pt1 | contig 13607 bp, 8 predicted proteins | sample PLM4_5_b1_FD_133149 | JGI IMG/M metagenome (GOLD analysis project Ga0184628, IMG submission 133149) | Groundwater sediment microbial communities from an aquifer in East River, Colorado, USA - PLM4_5_b1 | ecosystem: Environmental > Terrestrial > Soil > Riparian zone | place: USA: East River... | reverse complement strand
TTTTGCCTTCCACTTCGACTTCGACGCACGCATCGCCATTCGGACCGGAAACGACCTTGTAAGGGACGCGCTTGCGCTCCTCGTCGACTTCCACGAATTTGCGGCCCATGAACCGCTTGATGGAGTAAACCGTGTTGCGCGAGTTCGTAATGGCCTGGCGCTTGGCGGCGTCGCCGACGAGGCGCTCTCCGCTCTTAGCGAAAGCGACCACCGAGGGCGTGACCCGGCGTCCCTCAGAGTTCTCCAATACGATAGGTTCGCCGCCCTCCATGACCGCCATGCAGGAATTCGTCGTTCCTAAATCAATGCCAATTACTTTAGCCATAAAAAAATGTTCCTGGATTTTCTTAAATCCTGACGTGCTTAAAGCAGCGGCGGTGCCAGAGATGTGTCGATTGTTTTAAAGTATTGTAGCTAAGTTGTTTATTTAATTATTAGCCCTTTGACGCCCCCCCGAAAAGCGCGCCAATAGGGACATGATGGCACACGTTTGGCGCACATGTCACACCAGGTGGCACACCATCATTCCCCCGGCGCGCGATCGGTCCGGGGGAATGGGAAAGACAAAGTGGGAGACAAAGTCTGAGACGAAGTGGGGGGCAACTTGCGGTCCGGGGGAAATTCTGTTGGCGCGCGGACGGTCCCTCGTCCGCAGCAGGTAAAATGGGCCGCGACCCTGGAATGTCCAAGCACAATTCCATGTGTGCTGGTCACTCTTCAATGCCGCAAGTGTGGCCTGAAATCGCCTCCTGGTGACGGTGATAAACCAAGGAGCGTTTTGTAATACACAGCACCCCTTATTGGCGTTAGGGTCTCCTTCATGAAAACGCGGTCAGGCAGCGGTAATGGAATTGCTGGATACACTATTCACCACGATCAACGGGGGACGCATGCTGTTGCTGGCGCGCCCGGGTTCCTGAAACTTGTCGAACGCCGGGAAGTGGAGGATCTGCGCCATGCTTTGCTGGCCGGCGAGCTGCCGCCGGATTTTCATGTGAAACTCCAACGGCTGGCCGACCAGGGTTTGGGAGACCAGGTCATGGAGCACAATTGCCGATGGTTCTGGGCTCTGCTGGAAGCCGCACGCAACGGGTCCTTCGAAAAAATCGCGCCGAGCGATTGCGAGCAGATTCTGCGGGTGCTGGCCTACGTTCGCAAAGATGACGACGCGATCCCGGATTTTCTGCCGGGGGGATACTGGGACGATCAGCAGGAGGTTCGCGCAGCCGTCGCGGAGCTGGCGCCGCTGCTGCAAGCCTTCAAGGCATGGCGGCTGCGGCACGAAGTGCCAGATCGCTGGTGGCGGTAAAGGGGCAAAGCGTCTCCAGCCGGAATTGCGAGCAAATTCCTGAATCGTCGCCTCAGGCCCGGGGGTGGGCCTGGTCGTAGGCGCGCTTAAGCCGATCCGTGGTGAGGTGAGTGTAGACCTGCGTCGTGACGAGGTGCTCATGGCCCAGCAACTCCTGAACACTGCGCAGGTCAGCGCCGGCATCCAGCAGGTGGGTGGCATAGCTGTGGCGCAGTTTGTGGGGAGTCAGCCCCGGGTCCAATCCGGCGACAGCGAGATATTTCTTGAGCCGAAGCTGAAGGTCACGGGGCGAAACGGCGTGAGGCTGGGAAGCTTTGGCCAGAAACACCGGCATGCCCACACCGGGAGGTTCGCCCAACACCTGCCAATATTGCCGGATCGCTTTGAGCGCAGTTTCACCCACCGGAATCAGCCGCTCCTTTTTGCCTTTGCCGCGGACGCGCACGAGGCGCTCACCCCAGTCGATGTCGTCGGTTCTCAACCCGCACAGTTCGCTGATGCGCAAGCCGCAGGAGTATATCGTCTCCAGGATCGCGACATCCCGCCGCGCGATCATGACTCGGGCGGCATCAGAATCTCCGCCCTCCCCCTCGGCCGCTTTCTGCACGGTCTTCATGGGGGCATTGAGCAGATCAACCATCTGCCGGGGAGTCAGGAACTTTGGCAGTCGCTTGCCGATTTTTGGCAGGGACAGGTTCCTGATCGGCGTGGCCTCCACGACACCGTGCCGGACCAGGAATTTGTAGAAGGTCCGCAAGGCGGAAAAGCGCAGGTGAATGGCGGCCCGGCCGAGATTCTGGCGCCCGAGAAAGCGAAGATAGGCCCGAAAATCATCGCGCTGCAGACTTTCCCAGGCCGGCGCCGCTTTTCGCTCCTGCGCATGCCAGCGGCAAAACTCCTTCAGCGCCTGGCTGTAATTCCTTTGGGTGTACTGGGACGCGCCACGATCGACGGCCAGGTGCTGCAGAAATCTCTGCACCTGTTCGTCTGCGGGCGCACCGGCGTCGCCTGTTTCGGGGTTCTCCGGTGCGTGGGCCATCAATCAGCCTTGGTCTCGGCGCCGCGCTCGGGAAACTCGAAGGTCACCTTGCCGGCGTCATCGATGACAAGCCACGCCGAGAACGGCTTGCCGAAGCGCGAGACGAACTGCGTCAGCAAGTCCGATTTGCTCGCGGCCAGGAGTTTGCCGGCCTGGACGCGATCAATGGGCTGCTGGGCGATCGTTTTGCCGATCTTGAACTTGCAGGCCCGGGTTTCGGACTGGCTTCGTTCGCACACGAATGATTCCGGTCCCTCGAAAACCTGGCCGCCGCACTTGGGACATTTCCCCAGCGATTCCTGCCCCGTGAAATCGATCTTCACGGGCGGCGCTTTGGACGTTTTGGCTTTGGCGCCCCGCGCCGGGCGCGGCTCAAATTCAAAGCCCACTTTGCCTTCTTTCAGCACCAGGAAGGCGTTGAATGCGCGATTGGTTCGATTCGAGACAAACCCGTTAATGATATCGGTCTTGCCGGTGGCAAGGAGCTTTTGCACCTGCGCGCGTTCGATCGCTTTCTGCAGGATGATCCTGCCGGGCTTGAAGTCGCCATTCTCGCAAATGTAATTCATCGACGCCTCAAACACGCGACCGCTGCACTTGGGGCATTTCCCGAGCGGCTCCTGTCCGGCAAAATCTTTCGGGTCCGGCTTGGAGTCCTCGGCCTTCTGGTCGTTGCCGAAATCGAACTCCATTTTATTCTCCGCATTCAACTTGATCACCGCGGCGAACGGCCGGCCCATCTTGCTGCGGAAACCCTGCAGGGGGCCTACCTGCTTTTCCAGGATCAGTTTCTCGATCTCCGCATACTCAAAGATGCGCCCGGAGAGGGTCTTGCGAATCGCAAAATCACAGGCCTCGCTGACGCACTTGAATTCGCGGTATTTCTCGTGCACCTCGCCGCCGCACTTTGGACATGGAACCGCCAGGATCCCGAAATCGCCGGGGATGGTATCGTGCTCGAACTTTTTGGCCGCATCCACAATCCGGCGCGTGAGATCCTCGATGCCCTTCATGAACTCGGGGCGGGTGATTTCCTTGCGCTGGACCTGGCGGAGCTGGAATTCCCAATCGCCAGTCAGCTCCGGCTTGGTCAGTTCCACCACCTGCAAGCCATTGAGAAGTTCCATCAGCGCAATCGCCTTGGCCGTGGCCTGGAGTTCCTTGCCATGCCGATGGATATATTCCTCGTTAATCAGCCCCTCGATGGTGGCGGCGCGGGTGGCCGGGGTGCCCAGGCCTTTCTCGCTCATCGCCTCGCGCAATTCCTCGTCCTCCACCAGTTTGCCCGCCCCTTCCATCGCGCTCAATAGCGTCGCTTCCGTAAACCGCGGCGGCGGCTTGGTCTGGCTTTGCTTGATTTCGACGTTCTCCGTTTTCACGGTTTCGCCCGCCTTCACCGGAGCGAGGGTGGGCGTGTCGTCGGTTTGCGCTTCCTTGCCATAAACCGCGAGCCAACCGGGATTCTGGAGCACCTTGCCCACGCTCTTGAACGGCTCGGCCTCTACGCGGGTGACGCGGGTTGTTTCCAGAAACTCGGCCGCCGGATAGAAGACGGCGAGGAACCGCTTCGTGACCAGGTCATAGATTTTCTGCTCGGCCTCGCTGAGGTTCTTTGGCGTTTCGTTGGTTGGAATGATGGCAAAGTGATCGGAAACCTTGGCGTTGTTGAAAATGCGCTTATTCGGGCGCACCCAGCCATTTTGCACGATGGTGGTGGCGAACTGCCCGTAATGCGTGCCCGCCAGCATGCCCAGCGTGGTGCGCACGGTTTGAAGATAATCCTCCGGCAGGGCGCGCGAGTCAGTTCTCGGGTAGGTGAGCACTTTGTGCCGCTCGTAAAGGGTCTGCGCCAGCTTCAGCGTGGTGGAAGCGCTGAATCCAAACCGGCTGTTGGCGTCACGCTGCAGGCCGGTGAGGTCGAAGAGCAGCGGGGAGAGCTGCGAGCTGGGCTTGCTCTCTTCTTTCTCAATAATGCCGGGTTTGCCCAGGCATTTTTCCCGAATCGCCTCGGCGCGGGCCTGTTCCCACAAACGGTCCGCCCTCAGGTCCTGGTCCCCCTCTTTATCAGGGCGGACAAATTTGTCATCAAACCACTTGCCGGTGTATTGGCCGGAAGCGGCCAGGAAGGTGCCGTTGATTTCCCAGTAGTCGCGAGGCTTATGGCTCCGGATCCGGTGTTCGCGCTCCACCACGATCGCCAGAGTGGGGGTCTGCACCCTTCCAACGGTGGTCTTGAAAAACCCGCCGGACTTGGAATTGAAGGCGGTCATGGCGCGAGTGCCATTGATCCCCACCAGCCAATCGGCTTCCGAACGGCTCACCGCCGCGTCGGCCAGCGGCAGCATTTCCGCGTCGTCACGCAAATGCGCAAACCCGTCGCGAATCGCCGCCGGGGTCATGGACTGCAGCCACAGCCGTTTGATGGGCTGGCTGGCCTTGGCATACCGGGCGATGTTGCGGAAAATCAATTCCCCCTCGCGCCCGGCGTCGCACGCATTGATCAGGCCGGTGACGTCCTTTCGCTTGACGAGCTTGGCGAGCTGTTTGAGGCGCGACACGGTCCTGTCCAGCGGCTGCAAATCAAAGTGGGGCGGTATGACCGGCAGGCTGGCGAAGCTCCACTTCCCTTTCTTGGGCTCCACGCCTTCCGGCACCACCAGTTCCAGCAAATGACCGACCGCCGAGGAAAGCACATACTGCTCGCTCTCGAAGTAATCGTCTTGCTTCTTGAAGCCGCCCAGGGCCTTCGCGATGTCGGTGGCGACGGACGGTTTCTCAGCAATGATCAAAGTTTTTCCCATGTCGCTAATTTCAGTTGCCCGGGCTTTGTTAACTGCCAACACCGGGCAATTTTTTTCGGAAAGTGGCCCAAACGAGTCAAGGTGTCAAAGTTTTCATTTTTTAGCCGAGGTGAAACTTGACATCACGCGCTGATGAAACGAGGCTCTGGGCCAGACGATTCAACACCGCCCTAACACCTGATTTATCTATTGTGAGCGTCCCAGCGAACGCAACCTCCAAAGCTCCCGCCGCGGAGCGGCCTCCCACCCCAACCGGCAAGAAGTTCCACAGCACATTTTGGCTCCTGAACTCAATCGAGATGTGGGAGCGCCTGGCGTTCTACAACTTACGGGTCATGGCGCCGATTTACATCATGCAGGCGGACAATCCCGGCGGCTTGCACCTGACGGCCCAGGACAAAGGGATTATCTACGCCTGGTGGGCGATCTTCCAATCCCTCCTGCCCATTGTTACCGGCGGGCTCGCGGATCGTTTTGGCTACAAGCGCACCCTGGTTTTCGCCATCAGCACCATGATGGCAGGCTATCTCATGATCGCCCTGATGCGCGATCTGACTTTTGTCAGCAACTACTGGGGGTTCTTCCTGTCGATCCTCACCCTGGCTACCGGCACGGCGTTTTTCAAACCGGGCATCCAGGGATCCCTGGCCACCAATCTCACCAAAGAGAATTCCTCTTTGGGCTGGGGGATTTTCTACTGGGTGGTCAACGTGGGCGCGTTTGTTGGACACTTCCTGCCGGGGCTCTTCCTGCTCAAGGGATGGTTTGGGGCGGCCCAAAACTCCGCGGAAGCCTGGCGGAACCTGTTCCTGGCCTCCGCGGCATTCACCTCGTTCAACCTGGTGCTCCTGTCGTTTTACAAGGACGTGCCCAGCGGCGCCTCAAAGACGGAAAGTCTGCTCAGCGTCCTGCGCCGCACCATCACCAACATTCTCGAACCACGCCTGCTGGCGTTCATGGCCATCATGTCGTGTTTCTGGCTCATGATGTATCAGCTTTGGGATCTCCAGCCGAATTTCATCGCCGACTGGGTCAACAGCGCGCGCATGGCCCAATCGCTCGAGTGGCTGCCCGAATTCCTGCATAAGATGGTGGTGGAAAACACGGCACGCGGACCGATGATCCCGCAGCAGGTGATGCTGAGTTTCAATTCCTTCTTCATCATCCTGGGGGTGGTGGGCATGGCCTGGCTCACGCGTCGGATGCGCACGCTGGAAGCCATGCTGATCGGCATGATCATGGCCACCGTCGGCGTAATGGTGGCGGGCTGGACCCAGAGCGGCTGGATCCTGGTCGCCGGCATTTTGTTCTTTTCGCTCGGGGAAATGATGACCGGGCCCAAGAAAAGCGAATACCTGGGGCTGATTGCGCCGCCGGGCAAGAAAGGGCTATACCTGGGCTACGTGAACATCCCAGTGGGCGTGGGCGTGTTCCTGGGCTCCTGGATCGCGGGGATTGTCTACGGTCATTACGGCGAGAAGGCGGTGCTCGCGCTGCGGTACCTGGCCGAGCACACGCCCTTTGGCCAGGGCAAAAACTGGGATGGCTCCGTTAAAACGCTGGAGGCAACCCTCGGGGTCAAGCGCACCGAGGCCATGGCCAAACTCCAGGAGGTCACCGGACTGGATCCCATCGCTGCGACGCAGAAGCTCTGGGACACCTACAACCCGCACTACATATGGATCCCGTTCGCCTGCATCGGCGTGCTTGCCGCGATCAGCCTCTACATCTTCGGCCAAAAGGCGAAGAAATGGAATGACATGAACGCCTAGAAGGTGAACATCACCTCGGCGCGGAGGAACGTCATCATCTCGTCCTGCGTGTAATAATCCCCCTGCCAGATCCACTCGCCCCAGAGATGGCCGCAGAGGTGCTTGTTGAATTGGTGCTTGAGGACGGCCTGCAGATAATGGCCACGGAAATTGCCATCGTTGCTGAAGAGAGTGCCCGCGGCGGCGCTCGGGGTGCGGGTCGGCGTTTCCTCGGGCGCGAACAAGGCATTGTAGCCCAGGCTGGCGGTCATGCCCTTGAGCGGCGAGATGGACCACATCGGCCCGATGCGCCAGAGGTTGTTGATCTGCGCGATGCGGCCCAGGGTTTCGTTCGGGAAAGAATAGATGTACAACTCGCTCCAGCGCGGCCACCGGCCCCACAGGACGTCGAACATTTCATCCTCCGGCGTGGAGGGATCATCACCCGAAAGATACTCGAAGCCCAGGCTGATCGAATTCTTCAGCGGATCATTGAAGCCATACCCCAGCTTGGCCTTGCCGCCGTAGGCTTCGACATCGCGGTTCGCAAAGAGCCGATCGGCGCGCTGGCCAAATTGGTAAGCGCCCTCGACGGAGTAGGACCAATGGTCGAAGGGCGTGCCGGTGACTTTGCCGCCCGTGGTATAACTCTCGCCGTCAAATGAACTCGCCCGGGTCGGGTCATCATGCTTATACATGAAATACGCGTCCAACTGGGTTTTCTCGATGCTCTTATTCGAAAGGTAAACCACCACGCCTTCTTCGTCCTGGTCGGTCAGCGTGTAATTGCCGGAATGGCCAATGGTCGGCATGCGCTCGCCGGGGTCCGACTGCTGGTTGATGTAAATCAGATCCAGCTTGGTCTTGATCGCTTTGGCATCGTAGCCCAGTCGGAGGCTGTCCATGAAAAGCGTCCACGAACCGTCGCCGGGAGTGCCATCGGCCACCAGCCACCAGTCGTAATAGTCGCCCAGCAGGATATCCTGCCGGCCGCCGGTGAAAGAGAACGGCGTGTCCATGATGTAATCCCACTTCACATTCGCCGAGTCCAGGATGCCATACCGCCATTCCATACCGGTATGCCCCGCCCGCTCGCCGGTGAAAGCCGGGTCAAGCCATTCGCGTGGTTCCCCCGACACCCGCGTATTCACCGTAAGGTTTGTGACCACCGTCGCCGTGGCCCAGAACCGGCCGCGTATCCGGAGCACATCCTGCTCCGCCAGCGGATTGGCGTCCGAAAGTGAAACAGCGGACTTGAAATACTCGTTGCGCACGCGGAGATCGGCGCCGAGCGACAGCCAGTCGAAGGGCTTTTTTACCTTCTGGGAAAAGGCCTCGTAACCTTCCGGTTCGGGGGCCTTGGTGGTTCCGGTGGAGGCGGTATTCGAGTTTTGGGCCGTGGCCAGGAACAGAGTTGTCGCCAGGGTCAGGCTGGCGAGGGCCAGCGTCTTTAGTTTCATGCGCAGGGTTGCTAAGGGTTTATCGGCTCCGCCCGATCCGACTGAGCAATCCGGGCGGCGCACCGGAATTTCCGAAACTGAAGAACTAAAGTCGAGAATTAAATGATCACATGCATCTAATACTTATTATTCCCGCCTATAATGCAACGCCCGGTCGGCGGTTTGCCTGCCCGCGGACCGCGCTGACTCCAAACTCAATCCCATTGAACTTTGGCGGTCTTTTCCCCATGCTCAACCCGTGAGCAAGCTTTGCGACGTCCTCGAACTCCGCGTGCGTTACAGTGAGACCGACCAGATGGGCACGTTCTACAATGCCCGCGCGCTGGAATGGTTCGAGTGCGGGCGAAGCGAACTCATGCGGCGCTGCCTGGGGATGTCTTACGCGGACATGGAGCAGCGGGGCGCCTTCCTCCCGCTGGTGGAAGCGCATCTGGAGTTCCTGGGGGGCGCGAAATACGACGACCCGCTGCGCATCTCATCGGCGTCCGAATTCTCCGGGCGGGCGCGCCTGCGGTTCGATGTCGAGATCCACAACGGCCGCACGAACAAGCTGATCGTGCGCGGCTACACGGTGCACGCCTACACGGACACCACCGGGCGGCCGATCAAGCCGCCGGCGTGGTTCGTGGAAAAATTCGAGGCGGCCGCCGCCCGGGTCACGGCTGCCCCATCTTCGCCGCCCAATCCTTGAGAACCATGCCTTCACTGACCTGCGTCATGCCGGCCGCGCGGGCGATCCCGAGGAATCGTTTCACCAAATCCGTCCGGGCCTGGTCTTTCACCCGGTCGTTGGCGATTTGCACGTACCAAACCGGCAGCCGCGCCAACTGCACCCGCTGGCGGACGGCGTCGGACTCAGCCATCGCCTCTGCTTCCGCGAGCAATTTGTCCGCCGCCGTCGCGAATTCGGCATTCAGGTATTTCGCCCTGGGCGGGTCGAAGATATGGGCGTGGACGCTGGTGTCTTTAACCTGTTGCTGGACCAGTTCCAAGTATTCGGTGATTTTGGGCGCGGCTTTGCCGTAATAGGCTTTAATGAATTCGCGCTGGTGCCGCTGCAGGTCCGTCTTCGGATCCCAGACCAGTTTGGCCAGCAGGTAAGCCCTTAGCGCGCCGAGGTCGGCGCTGATGCCGCCGTTGTAGTTGCCCTGCTCAAACAAGCCCTGGACATTGTGATCCGCGAAAAACTGCACATTCGGCTGAAGGACATTGAAGTTCGGGAACGGCATCACGTAGTGCGCAAAGTTGGGCGTGTAATCCCATACATACAATCGCTTCGCCACCGGCTGCCAGGCCACGATGTCATCGCGGAACCGGCGATTCTCCCCGGAGGGACACCCGGCGAGGGAATGCGCAAAGCAGCATTCGATCGAGCACAGGCGCACGATGACATTGGCGCGCGGCTGGATGGATTTGGGCGGCTTGCGCGTGTACTGGTAGGCCAGCGTCTCGATCAGGAGGCGCGGGTAATCCTGCTCGATGTCCTCGGCAACGGTGTTGACGAACTTGATCATCGAGGCGGCCGGGCTGCCCTCGGCGTCGTCCAGCGCCTTGCACTTTTCGCACTGACACCATTTGCCGGTGTCGTTTTGCGACACGCTGATGATGGTGGCTTCCGGGTGCTCTTTAATCCACTGCCGCACGTTCTTTTTGGCGAGCTGCACCACCTCCGGGTTCGAAAGGCAGCGCTGCACATAGCCATCGACACGTTTTCCGTCGATCCACGGAAAATATTCGGGGTGGTCTTTGAACAGGTCTTTGGGAATCAGCGAATCGAAGCTGTGGACGAACGGAAAAAAGACGGCGTAAGCGCCGCCGTGCTTTTCCGTCAGCCGATAATGCTGGCCGTTGAGGCGGTGGCGGGCGGCGAAATCCGCGTTGCGCATCATCTCCGTCCAGAACACATCCCGGCAAAGCAGTTTCGGGGAAAACGAGACATCCAGCCGGGGCAATACCAGCCGGTTGGTTTGGGGGACGCCCTCGACTTCCGGCGTGAACCAGCGCACGCCAAGGTGTTCTTCAAGCAGCGTATACACCCCGTAAAGCGTCCCACGCGGCCGACCGCCGGCGATTAGCAGCCGCGAGCCTTCCGTGCGGATGACGAAGCCTTCCTCGCCCAGGGCGGCGAAATCCACTTTCCGTTTGCTGGCCTTTAGATGCCCGACGTTCCCCAGCAAAATCTCCGTCTTACCGCCTGGCGTGGCATCCGTAACCACCGGCAGGGTCGCGCCAGTGATCTTCTGCAGGTAAGTCTTGAGTTCCTCAGCGGCGTATTTCTCGGAAGGCAGTGCATCGGCGGGAATGACAATCCGATATTCGCTTTTTCCCTTGGACGCGATAATGAGCGCCGCCCGGGCTGCCGACCAATGGAACACGACGGCTAGGAGGCAGAAGAGGTGAAGTGTGCGCATGGAAACGGTGTAACAGGTCCGCAGACAGGGCCAAGCAAAATCACCGCCCGCAGCAGCGCGGAATAGTACGCGTGGCAGCCAGAGTAAGGAGGCTCTAACTGATCCGTCCCCTCCTTGCCATCCTCGATTCTAAAAGGGAGAAAGACAAAGCCCACGAATAAACTAGGACCCAAAGCGGCAGAGGACTGCCGCACTCCAGGACGCTTCGCGCAGGCCCAGTGCATCAGCAATCGCGCCAGCTTTTGGACTGCGGCAGTCCTCTGCCGCTTTCCCTGGATATGGCACCCCCTCCGTTCTTGCACGGATTGACTCCGGGGAGGGGTTTTGCAACCTTCACGGGAGCTTACATAACAAATGGAATTGCGCCGTGGATATTAAAAAAGCAGTCCTCACCGCCGCTGGCAAATCGCAGCGGACACTCCCCCTGCAAACCCTCGTTGATCGCGACGGCCACACCAAGACCGCGCTGCGCATCCTCGTCGAGGAAATCCTCGCGGCAGGCGTCGAGGAGATCTGCGTGGTGGTGCATCCCGGCGACCAGGAAGCCTACAAGGCGGCCAGTGGCGGCCATAGCTCGCGGCTGCGGTTCGTGGAGCAAACCACGCCGCTCGGCTACGGGCACGCTATCCACTGCGCCCGGGAATTCACCGCGGGCCAGTCCTTCCTGCTGCTCGTGGGCGACCACCTCTACGTGAGCGGCGGGCCCAAGCGTTGCGCGCAGCAACTGGTGGAAATGGCGGCAGCCGAAAACTGCGCCGTGTCCGCCGTGCAGGCGACGCACGAGAGCAAGCTGCCTTACTACGGCGCCGCCGGCGGCCAGGTAGTCGCGGGCCGGAAAGGCCTTTACGAAATCAGCCAGGTGCTCGAGAAACCCACACCCACCGAGGCCGAGCAGCGGCTGATCGTGCCCGGCCTGCGCGCGGGGCACTACCTTTGCTTTTTCGGCATGCACGTATTGAGCGCGGCCCTGATGGATCTCCTGGCCGACGCCGTGCAGAACACCAGCGGCCAGCCGGCAACGCTGACCGCCGCGCTGGCGAAACTGGCCGGCAAGGAACGCTACCTGGCCTGCGAACTGCAGGGGCGCCGCTACGATATCGGCGTAAAATACGGCCTGCTCACCGCCCAGCTCGCCCTGGCGCTCGACGGGCGCGACAAGGACGAAGTCCTCAGCGGCCTCGTGGAACTGCTCGCCCGCCGGGAGTTGAAATAAGACCTATGGCTGATTTTACCAGCATCATCACCTCGACCGACCCGGCCGAGCGCAACCGCTCGCTGGATTCGGCCTGCGCCGACCTCTCCGTGGCCAGCCTGGCTGCGCAGTGCGACGCGCTGGACGCCTTCCGCCGGCGCAGTGAAAACCTGTACGAGCGGGTGCGCGCGCTGTTTTTCCTCTACGCCATCCACCGCTTTCACCTGCCCAACGCCCTGGCTTCCGCGGCTGGCGCGAGCGGGCGGCGCGTGCGCGTGCCGTTTCACGGCTATACGCACCTGCTGCAGCGGCGGTTCGAGGAGGCCATCGACCATTTCCTGGCCGTGCAGAAGGCCAACGGGCCGAGCGATGCCATCTCGAGCGCGCTGGCGGCAGCGTATCACCGGCTGGCGTTTCAAACTCTGGCCGACCAGGTGCGGCGGAGCGTGCGCTCCGTGCGCGGCAACCAATGGATGTTCCGCATGGGCCACCCGGCGGATCAGCCGCTGCGCATCCGGCCCGAGCTGCTCAAGCCCAGCGCAGCCGACGGCACCTACCCGATCCTGCGCGAATCTACGCCGGTGCGCATGGATCTGACGCATTGCGGCTGGAGCGACATTTTCTTCCTGGGCATGGATTTTCCCGAGGGCGCAAAAGTCCTGAACGTGTCGATCGACCTCGGCGTGCACGGGCGCGATGCCTCGCCCCGGCCGCCGGTGGAGGTCTGCCTCCGGGTGTTGGAGGAACCGGTGCTGCGCCTGACAAGCGTCGATCTCGGCGCCACCGCTGACATCACCAACCTGGCGGAGGTGTTCGACTTCGCCAAGGATTACCTCGGCCTGCTCAAAGCCGCCATTATCGCGGCGGGCATCGTGCCGCCCGGAATTGAAGGTTCCGGCCAGAACCTCGCAGAGCTGCTGGGGCGAATTGTCGGGCACGGCCGCGGACTGGAGATTGTCAGCAGCGTCAACAATATCCCCAAGGGTTCGCGGCTGGCGGTTTCGACGACCCTGCTGGCCGCGCTGGTCAGCGTGTGCATGCGGGCGACGGGCCAGGCGGCCTCGCTCACCGGCCAACTCCAGGAGCACGAACGCCGGCTGGTGCTCGCGCGGGCTTTGCTCGGCGAATGGCTCGGCGGCTCCGGCGGCGGCTGGCAGGATTCCGGCGGCGTGTGGCCGGGCATGAAACTCATCGAAGGAGTGCTGGCGGGTGAGGACGACCCCGAATCCGGCATCAGCCGCGGCCGCTTGATGCCGCAGCACCGCATCCTGGACGGCCACGACGCCTCGCCCGAAACCCGCCGCAAGCTGCAGGACAGCCTCGTGCTCGTCCACGGCGGGATGGCCCAAAACGTCGGGCCCATCCTCGAGATGGTCACGGAGAAATACCTGCTGCGGTGCGACGCCGAGTGGAAAGCGCGCCACAGCATGCTCGGAATTCTCAACGAAATTCTTGGCGGCCTCCGCGGCGGCGACATCAAGGCTATCGGTTCGGCCACCACGCTGAATTTTCACCAGCCCATCCAAACCATCATTCCCTGGGCCACGAATTATTTCACCGAGACGCTGATTAGCCGGGTGCGCCAGGAGTTCGGCGCGGCGTTCTGGGGCTTCTGGATGCTGGGCGGCATGTCCGGCGGCGGCA
>Ga0184628_10001090_pt1 | contig 13625 bp, 10 predicted proteins | sample PLM4_5_b1_FD_133149 | JGI IMG/M metagenome (GOLD analysis project Ga0184628, IMG submission 133149) | Groundwater sediment microbial communities from an aquifer in East River, Colorado, USA - PLM4_5_b1 | ecosystem: Environmental > Terrestrial > Soil > Riparian zone | place: USA: East River... | reverse complement strand
CGCCATCAAGAATTCCGACACGAACCACGGCGAGTCGTGTCGCAAAATCGTCCGTGAGCGCCTGCTCCGGGCCAAAGGCGCCCTTCAGCACGGGATATCCGATCTCTCCGTCCGACCAGAGCCGTTCCTCGTCCGTGTAGATCCAGTCGGCGGTTGACTGCTCGGCGAGGAACGCGGCCACGGTCGCGAGCGCGCCGTCGGCGAGACTCAGTCCGTCCTGCAGCACTGCGAGGTAATCGGCCACGACGACCTGCTCGAGCGGGGCGTTCGGCGTCCTCACGATCGCCACGCGGCGGTCATCGTCCATCGCCTTCGTCACACCCTCCACCAGCGGCATCTCGGGTTGCGCTGGCAGCACGATGTAAAGAATCCATTCCTCGTAGTGCTGACGCCGTACGGAGCGGAGGAGTCGATCGAGGCTCGGCAGGTCGCCCACCGCTGCTAAGATGCCGAGCCTGGGTGTGTGCGCGGTGTCTCTGGTGGACCTTGCCTCGCGCCGCGGCGTGCCGTGCTCGCCACGAGACGCCCGCTTCCAGCGCGCGTATGACGCCCGAAGCAGCGTTTCGTCCATCGGGCCAGAGCGGGCACCGAATCGGCGCGCCCGGGTGGTTTCCTCGACGAAGAGGCTGAACACCCAGAACCAGTCCCTGATCGGGGCGATGACTGACACCTGGGTCCATAGCCTAACAGTCCTATGCCGCTCGAAGGCACCGTCGCCGTCACGCTGAATCACCGGACCCCGCGGGAGACCGCGCGGGCGGTCGAGTCTTTGCGACAAGGATCTCCGTCGCTTGCGGGCATCGTCGTCGTTGACAACGCCTCCGGTGACGACTCGGTTTCTCTGCTGCGCGATCTTCCGGACGTGCGCCTCATCGTCTCCGACCGGAACGACGGATTTTCAGCCGGGTGCAATCTCGGCATTCGCGAGGCGCTGCGGCTCGGCGCCGAGCGCGTGTTCCTGCTCAACAGCGACGCCCAGGTGTCACCCGAGACGGTGGCGCTGCTCGCCGAGGCGCTCTCGGCGGATGCACGGCTCGGCATCGCCGGCCCGACGATCCTCGAGGGCTCGCGGCCCGACTCAGTGCAGTCGCTCGGCATTCGCTACAACCGCACGACGGGTCGCATGCGTCATCTGGGCCATGGCGAGCCGCGTGTCGGCGGATCGCGCGACGCGCGCGTCGGCGGCGGCGTCGTAGACGGTGTCAGCGGCTGCGCCATGCTGATACGCCGCGAGGTGTTCGCGGCCGTTGGCCTGCTCGCGGAGGAGTACTTCTTCGGCTTCGAAGATCTTGATTTCTGCTTGCGCGCCGGGTCGGCCGGATTCGCGACGGTGTGCGTCGGTGCCGCTACCGCGTGGCACGAGGGCAGCGTGTCGATCGGCCGGCGGTCGGCTCTGAGAGCCTACTTTGCGACGCGCAACCACCTCTTGCTCGCCTCACGCGCCTCGGCGCACCGCTCGCTCGCAGCGCGGGGCATGCTGGCCGCCACCGTCGCCGCCCTCAACCTGGCGCATGTGCTGGTGGCGGCAGACGTTCCGCGGATCGAGGGCCTTCACGGATTTGCACGCGGGCTCCGGGATCACCTGGCCGACCGCTACGGTCCAGCTCCGTGGTGACGGATATCCGTGCGTTGCCAGGAAGGTCGCGGCAGCGGTACGGCGCACAACTATAATCAGCCCGAGACGATCCTGGACTGGCAGTTGCACTCGGGACACGGGCGGTGCATACCTTCCCCGACATGAAAGCGGCGCTTCGGGCCACGATCTGGTTGTTTGTCGCCAGTGCGATCGTAGGCGTGCCTTCGGCGATGGCGCGCTCGATTACGGTTGCGTGGGATCGCAATCAGGAACCGGATGTTGCCGGATACATCGTCTACGTCGGCACTGAACCCGGCGTGTACCGCGATCAGTTCGACGTTGGCAACCAGACGGTCTTCGAGTTGCCGAACGCCGCCGACGACCGCTGGTACTACTTTGCAATCGCGGCCTACGCCCAAGGACCAGTCGTAGGCCCCCGCTCAGAGCCGGTTGTCGCGCTGCCGTTCTCGGCGCCTCTGGAAATGAGCTCCGCGGAAACGCGAAAGGAGGCCCCCCCCGCTACCACCCCGGACGCGCAAGATGCCGGAGGTAACGATGTGCTTCGCGCGTGTGTCGACTCCACCTCCGGAGATTGCTACGACGTCACGACGATGGTCAGGACGACACGTCCGATCGGCGGCCTTGCCGCGTCGGCCGACGGACGGCTCTTCTTCGTCGATGGTGGCTCTCGTGTGCTCCTGTTGCGGTCGGGTTCGCTCGTCGTCTCGTTGACGCAGGACAACCCGGCACGTCGCCTGAGCGGCCTCGCGCTCGACGCCGATTTCGCGCGGACGGGCCGAATGTATGTGGGCGAGATCGAGGTGCTCCGCGATGGCAGCGAGGAGTTGAGCATCGCGCGCTATCGAGAAGTCAATGGTGTGCTGGGCGAGCGTGCGGTCGTTGTTCCGTCGCTGCCGGTCCCGGTCGGCAGCGCCGGCGTGTTCACTATCGACTCCCTCGGGCGAATTCTCGTGACGCTTCCGTCAGCCGGCGATACTGGCCGCTCCGGGCGCCAGGCCTACGATGGGTATCTCCTGCGGTTCAACCCGGATGGCTCCGCTTCTGGCGATGGTGGCCGCGCCTCTCCAATCGTCGCGCGCGGCTTCGACGTGCCTGGTGGTCTCGTCTGGTTGACGCCTCAGCGGCTGCTGCTCAGCGGTCGTTTCGCAACCGCCGAGTCGGTGATCGGCGAATTGGACCTATCAATGCCCACTCGAGACTGGCCGCGCGGGCTGTCGGCTGTTGCGGCTTCAATCGCTGGCACGGCGGGCGCCGCTTCAGACCGTTTCGTCGTCGACACTGCCGGCCGACTGATTCGGCTTCGTCTCACAGCCGACGCTGGGACGGCGGCGGTCGTCGTGCCCCTTGCCGACTGGCAGTTCGCTCGCGTCTCCGCTTCCCTCGGTAGCGCCGTCGCCTACGTGGTTGTGTCCTCGAGCGTATCGAATGAGATTTCGATAGCAAGGCTCGACTCGACCCTGTCGGCCGCCCCCTAATATCTACATATTTACGCCACGTCTGAGGTCGGGTCGGGCACGGACGCGAAAAGGCGTTTCGAATCGTGCAGAACCGAAGCCGTGGATCGATGACGGCAGGTCGACGCGGCGATATGGCCGGCCACTTAGACGACCTAACCGCAGTCGGACCTGAGTATGATCGATGAACAGCCCTCCGTCATGGCGAAAGGGGGGTGAGCACGCCATGTCACTTTTCAAATCACGCGCTGTAACCCTCGCGGCCTTCTCCGTCCGCCTTGTCCTCCCGCTCCTATGGTCATGTCTTGACGCCACCCCGGCCATGGCCCAGACCGCGGAGAACGTCGCCGTCGTGATCAACGACAACAGCCCTGCGTCGCAACGCATTGGCGACTACTACGTCCGGGCGCGCGCGATTCCGAGCACCAACATCATTCACATCCGCACGAGCACCGACGAGACGATCGCGCGTGCGCTGTACACGGTGACGATCGAAGCTCCCATCGCCGGGGCACTGGCGCGCGAGCGGCTCCAGGATCGCGTGCTCTATGTCGTGCTCACGAAGGGCATTCCGCTCCGGATTGCGGGCTCGGTGGGTGTCACCGGCGACGTCAGCAGCGTGGATTCTGAGCTGACCTTGCTCTATCGCCGCATGGCCGGTCTCACGTTGCCGGTGCCCGGCCGTATCGACAATCCTTACTTTCTCGGGTCGAGAGAGATTGGCGAGGCGAAGCGGTTCACGCATCGCGACTTCGACATCTTTCTAGTCTCCCGTCTGGATGCCTTCACCGTCGAAGAAGCGATCGCCCTCGTCGACCGAGCGAAGGAGGCAAGACCGGAGGGCAAGTTCGTGCTCGACGAGCGTGCGCCGCTCGTCAATCGCACAGGTGACGACTGGCTCGAGCTTGCGTCCAAGCGGTTGACGGCGCAACAGCTCGGCGATCGCGTTGTTCTCGAGGCGTCGCCGCAGGTGGTTCGGGACGTGCAGAGCGTACTCGGCTACTACTCGTGGGGCTCGAACGATCCGCGGAACCGTGTCCGCTCGTTCGGGATGGGGTTCCTACCGGGCTCGCTGGCGGCGACATTCGTGAGCACCGACGGTCGCACCTTCAAGCAACCGCCCCCCAACTGGGTGCCGAGCGACTCCGAGGACAAGTCCAAGACGTTCGAAGGGTCGCCGCAGTCGCTCATCGGCGATCTGATTCACGACGGGGCGACCGGGGTGGCCGGTCATGTCGCCGAGCCCTTCCTGCAGAGCACGATCCGCCCCGATATCCTCTTCCCTGCGTATGTCAGCGGCGCCAACTTGATCGAGGCGTTCTATCTGGCGATGCCGTATCTGAGCTGGCAGACAGTGGTTGTCGGCGACCCGCTTTGTGCGCCGTTCCCGAGGAAGAACGTCTCGCGCAGCGACATCGAGGACCCCGTCGACGAATCGCTCAGGCTGCCCGGGCTGTTCGCGGCGCGCCGGCTGGCTACGGCCACCAAGCAGTTTCTTGGAATTCCAGAGCCGGCGTTGCGTCTCGCCCTCCGCGGCGAGTCGTCTCTCGCGTCCGGCGACGTCGCCGACGCACGCGCGTCGTTTGAGGAGGCGACACGGATTGCGCCGCGTGTCGTGCCGTTTGAAATGCAGCTTGGAATGCTCTACGACCGCGTTGGAGAAAAGGACCGCGCGATCGAACGCTATCAACGCGTCATTGAGATGCAGCCTCGCAACGCACTCGCGCTCAACAACCTGGCGTACTCGCTTGCCGTGAATCGGAAGTCTCCTGCCGAGGCCCTGCCGCTCGCCCAGCAGGCGGTCGCCGCAGCGCCCAATGAGGGGACGATTCTCGACACCCTTGCGTGGGTTCAGCACCTGGTTGGAGACAACGCGACTGCCGCGAAGACAATCTTCGAGGCCTCGCGCCGTGTGCCCGGTAACCCCGAGATTCGACTGCACGCTGCCATCATCAATGCCGCAAACGGGGCGCGAGCGGTCGCGGAGGATGAGTTGAAGGCGGCGCTGCAACTGCAGCCTGCCTGGGAGACTCGCGATGACGTCCGTGCGCTGCGCGAAGCGATCGAGAAGCTCGGCGCTGCGAAATGATTGTTCTCAAGGTTATCGGCGGCCCTGGGTCGATCGGGTTTCTCATACTGTGCTGCGGGATCGGCTCGTTCGTCAGCCGCGTATGGCCCCGCCGAAGGTGGTACGGTCGAGCGTGGATGCTGGTCGTGTTCTCTCTGTACGTATTCCTCGGGACGCCGATCATCGCCTCAGACATCTCCGACGCCCTCACGTCGTTCCAGCCGGTCGCAGACCTTCAGGGACTGAAGCCTGCCGACACCGTGGTGCTCTTTGGCGGCGACAACATACGAGGTCGGGTTCGCGAGGCTCTGCGCGCTCATGCCGCGTGGCCTGAAGCTCGAGTCGTCGTCTTTGACGGTGACTGGCCCCTGCTGCGTTTATTGGAAGGCGGAATTCCACCGGGACAGATTCTTCACGATCCTCGACCCGCGAATACGTTGGAGCAAATGGAGGCAGTGCGCGAGTACCTTCGAGAGCACACTGGTGCCCGCGCGGCCCTGATCGCGTCCCGTCTCCAAATGCCGCGCGTCGCGGCGCTCGCCGACACGATGGGCATGCAGGTGGAGTTGCTGCCGTCGCTGGCGGACGATGAGCCACCACGTACGGGAGTGGCCCGATGGGTGCCGCGATACATCGCGCTTCGCCTCTCGCGCGACGCGATTTACGAGCACGCCGCCATCTGGTACTACCGCTGGAAGGGTTTCACTCGGTCATGAGCCCTTCCCATCGAGGTCAGTGGTGGGTCTTCGTCGCGCTGGCCGTGTGTCAGGCATCCGGTCACGTCGCCTACGCGGGCCAGCAGACGTCGGAATCTCCCGCACTTCGAGACCCGCGCAGTATCGTGTTCGAGCACGATGGCAAGGATGTTCTCGGGTTTGCACTCTACGTGCAGCCGGCGAGCGGATCCGCCATCCGCATTGATCTTGGCCCGCTGCGACCAGATGCCAAGGGAGTCGTGACCGCCGCCATACCTCACTTGCCGGCGGGCCTGTATCGAGCGGAAATCGCCGCCTACAATGGCGGCGGCGAGAGCCCGAGGGTCCCTGCCGACCCGCCGCTGTTCTCGATTTCAACCCCCGCTGCTGCACCAGCCAGCACTGTCACCGACCCACGCGCCGCGGAGCCGAAGACGAGCGAACCGTCCAAACCCCTCGCGGCGAATCCGCCAAAGAAGGAGCCGATCGGGAAACGCTTCTGGAAGGTGATTGTCGGTGACGACGACAAGCCGTGAGACCGGCGGTTCCGGCAGGACGCCGCGCGTCCTGCAGGTGGCGCTCAGCCTCAATCCTGGCGGCACCGAGCGTCTGGTCGTCGACCTGGTGAGACACTTCGCCGGACAGATTCCAATGGCCGTCTGTTGCCTGGACGAAGTGGGTGCGTGGGCGTCGGAGTTGGCCGCCGATGGCGTGCCGGTCACGGCCCTACATCGTGAGGCCGGCTTCAGACCTATCCTCGGGCGGGCGATTGCACAAGCGGCGGCGGCGCACGCGGCGAACGTGATCCATAGCCACCAGTACTCGCCGTTCGTCTATAGCTGCCTCGCGCGCCTCTGGCGCCCCGGGTGCCGGCTGATCTTCACGGAACATGGGCGTCTCTCCGATGTCGGCCCCTCGCCCAAGCGTCGCCTGGCCAATCGCGCCCTGCAGGTCTTCCCCCGTGAGGTCTTTGCGGTGTCTGAAGATCTCCGCCAGCACATCATCGCCGAAGGATTCGCGCCTTCGATTGTGAACGTGATCTACAACGGTATCGTGGTCGGCCCCCTGCCTGATCGCGCGGCTCGAGAAGACGTCCGCTGCGCCATCGGCGCGTCAGATTCCACGTTCGTTGTCGGAACGATCGCCCGTCTGGATCCCGTGAAGGATCTTCGCACGCTCATCACCGCGGTGAGCGAGTGCGTCAAGCAGATCCCGATGCGGCTGTTGATCGTTGGCGATGGCCCCGAGCGCGGCTCGCTCGAGCAGTGTGCCGTAGAGACGGGAGCGGCCCCCTTCGTCCGATTTCTGGGCCATCGCGACGACGCGAGACGATGGCTCGCAGGATGCGACGCGTACGTGAACAGCTCGGTCAGCGAGGGGGTGTCCCTGACGATCCTCGAGGCGATGGCCGCCGGGCTCCCGGTCATTGCGACGCGGGTCGGTGGGACGCCGGAGGTGCTGAGCGATGCGAGCGGGCGGCTCGTTCCTCCACGCGAACCATTGGCGCTGGCGACGACGCTCCGGGAGCTGGCCACACGGCGCGACCTTCGCGAATCGATGGGGCGCGCGGCCCGCCAGCGCGTGGAGGACCGCTTCACGCTCGAGCGCATGATCGGCGCGTACCGCTCCGCATACTACCGGGCGGCCTGACGTGTGCGGCATTGCCGGGATGGTCGCGCTCAGCGGGTTGTTGCCGCCAGACGCTCGTCGCGTCGTCGAGGACATGAACCTGTCGATCGCGCACCGCGGCCCAGACGGCGACGGTTTCTTCGAGGATCAGCACGCGGTACTTGGCCATCGTCGGCTGGCGATCATCGACCTGGCGGGCGGCCACCAGCCCATGACCAACGAGGACGGGTCCTGTTGGATCGTCTTCAATGGCGAGATCTACAACCATCGGTCGCTGCGATCAACGCTCGAGGACCGCGGCCATTGCTTTCGGACGTCGTCCGACACCGAAACGATTCTTCACGCCTACGAGGAGTTCGGTACGGCGTGTGTGGAACGCCTGGAGGGGATGTTCGCCTTCGCGATCTTCGACCAGAAACGGCGTGAGGTATTCGCCGCACGGGATCGCCTGGGCAAGAAGCCGTTCTTCTACACCGCGTTGGACAAGGTGCTGTATTTTGCGAGCGAGCTTCCTGCGCTGACCCGTGTCCCAGGCTGGCCGGGCGAAATCGATCTCACGGCGCTCGAGGGGTATCTGTCGCTCGGGTATTTTCTGGCGCCGGCGACCGTCTATAAGAACGTATTCAAGCTGCCGCCCGCGCACTGGTTGCGAATGCGCGATGGCCGCCTCGACGTGCAGCGGTACTGGGACGTGACCGAGTTCGATACGGATCGACGTCCCGACGAGTCGCTGTTGCGGGATATCGACGAGACACTCCGGACGGCTGTCCACGATCGTCTCGAAAGCGAAGTGCCGCTGGGTGCGTTCCTGAGTGGTGGAATCGATTCGGGCCTGGTGGTTTCGTACATGGCGGAAGTGCTCGGCGATCGCCTGGTCACCGCCACCGTCGGCTTTGGAGAGAGGCAGCACAACGAGATCGAAGCCGCCGAGGTCACCGCACGACATGTTCACAGTCGGCACTATGCCGAAGTGATCGACCCGCGCCTCGACGAGGTGATTGCGCCCGTGATCGAGCATCTGGGTGAGCCGCTGGCGGATTCGTCGGCCATTCCCACGTGGTACGTCTGTCGAACGGCGCGCCGTCACGTGACCGTGGCGCTCAGCGGCGATGGCGGCGACGAAAGCTTTGCGGGGTACGATTTCCGGTACGTGCCGCACGCGATGGAGGCATCGGCGCGCCGCATCATGCCGACCGCGTTGTCTTCGGCTGCGCTGTGGCTGGGGCAACGTTGGCCGCGGTCGAGGCGATTGCCCAAGCCTCTGCGGGTCGGCACCCTGCTCGAGAACCTCGGCCGCGACCCGGCTGCCGCCTATTATTCAGACTTGGCGTTCTTGAAGCCACACGACGCACGGCGACTCATGGGTGTCGCACCGGATCGCGACCCGGCTGCGAGTCCGGTGTTCGCTGCGGTCACCGAACCGTACCGCCGATGCCCGTCTGGAGACGCCGTGCAGCGGGCGGCCTACGCGGATCTCAATATCTACTTGCCAAACGATCCGTTGGTCAAAGTCGATCGGATGAGCATGGCGCACAGCCTCGAGGTGCGCTGTCCATTGCTGGATCGGCGGGTTGTCGAACTTGCCTTTCGGATCCCGGCGTCGCGCAAGCAGGTCGGGCGGCGCGGAAAGGTGCTCCTGCGCGCGCTCGCGAACCGGCGCCTGCCGAGCGACCTGTGGAGGCTCCCCAAGCGCGGCTTCACCGCCCCCATCGGCGAATGGATTGCCGGCCCCAACGCCGGCATGTTTCGCGACGATGTTCTACGTTCTGGCGCGGCGATCAGTGCGCACGTAGACCTTGACCACCTCGGGAACCAGTTCGCGCAGCATCGCCGCCGCGAGGCGGATCATAGCCATGCACTGTGGGCCGTGTGGGTGCTCGAGCGGTGGCTCAGGAGAGTGGGTGAACAGACGCACAGCGGTCGGCCATTCAGCGACCAACGCCGGTCGATTCGATGATCCTCGTCAACTTGGTAGGAAGGGTCCGAGCATCGGGAAGAGCGTCTGCGCGAACATCGTGGCGCGTTGCTCCGCCAGTTTGCCGTCAGTGTCGCCCTGACTAACCGGCGAGACGATCCTGACCATCGCCGCATCTGTGCGGTTGTAGCGCACCGCATCGAACACGGTGTAGATCTTGGCGCGGTATTCGCCCGCGACTACACGCCGGTGACTCTGATACCAGTAGAGCACCAGTTGCCGGTCGACCCCTTTTTGAATGATGACGCGGTTGACCTCGACGGGAGTGACGGAGTCGGGTGCTCCGGGGGCCCCCTTGACCGGAATCACGGCGCGTCCGACGACCATGGGCTGCCACCCGGCGCCTGGCAGGCAGTTGAGCGGTGAATGGATCGTGTCGCCCTGCCGCTGGCTCGTGTGATAGCCGATGTAGAGGTCGAGTGGCCATCGATCCCGAACATAGGCGCGTGTCAGGTAGTCGTCCACGCCAAGAACCGCCAGGACCTCCGGTGTCAAGTCGGCCTGACGTTGGCCGATCCAGCCGTCGAACGACATCGGCAGGGTCGTAAGCGACCTGTGGGGGGGGACGGCCTCTGGCCTGGACTGGGCCATCAGGTACATCGACGCGCTCACCAAACAGGCGGCGACGACGAGGAGTCTGATCTGAAGTGATTTCAAAGGGCAACCTCGTTGGCAGCCGGTCGCGGCAGGGTGGCGACGTCGGTTTGGCGCCGCCCTTTCGCCGGTGAGATCGTCTGCACCGCGTGCATCACGCCGAAGAGGATGACGAACGCCACGACGAAAACGGCCCACCCCGAGAGCGTATGGATGAATCCGGTGGTCACGGCAGGACCGTAGTAGTGGGCCGCCACACCGATGCCCGCCACGCGCATGCCGTTGGCGACGATCGCAATCGGTATCGTGGCGAGCGTGACCGTCGCGCGAACCCAGTTGCGTCGATCGGTGAAGTACCCGTAGATGATGCCCAGCGTCAGCAAGGATACGAGCGACCGGATGCCGCTGCAGGCCTCGGCGACCTCGAGCGTCGTGTTGGCGAGGAAGATCACGTTCCCCTCTCGGAGAACCGGGATGTTGGCGACGTGAAGGGCAGACTCGCCAAATTGCGATGCCAGCAGCTGAAGGGGAAATGCGATCTGGTTGAAGACGATCGCCGGGATTGGAATCATCAGCAGCAGGAAGGCGATCGGAAACGCCAGGATACGCAGGTGCGTCCATCCGAGGACGAAGAGCACCGTGCCCGCCGTGATTCCGACGATCGACACGCGAGTGAGGAATAGTTCGGCGCCGAGCACGCCGGCGAACAACGTGACGAGGCTGCCGAGCAGGACAAGCAGCCCCAGCGTGCTGGGTCGCTGCGCCGCTTCGATCAGCCGCTGTCGGCGTTCCCACGCGAGGTAGATCGCCATCGGCACGATGAGGAAGCCGTGTGAGTAGTTGTCGTCGTGGGCCCAGTCGTAGACGAGCTTGGCGATGACCCCCCTGTACAGAAGGGCGAAGGACGCCAGGACTGCGGCGAGGGGCACGAGGGCCGTCAGACGCGATTTCGTCACGCTTAGCTCTTGAGCGAGCCGAGTACGCGCCGGGCCTCGTCGGCGCCGGCGAACTTCGGATCGAGTTGGAGAGCTTTCTGTAACGATCGTTGCGCGTCCATGCTGTCGCCGTTCTTCGCGTAGGCCAGGCCGAGATGATAGTGGATGATCGGATTGGACTGATCCTGCATCACGCCGTCCAGCAGCGCGGTGATTGCGAGGGTGGCAAGACTCTTCTTGTAGTAAATCCAGCCGAGGGTATCGCTCACTTCAGCGGATTCGGGCAGCTGCGACTTCGCGGTTTCGGCAAGGTGGAGGGCGGTGTCGAGGTTGCCGTCGTTGTTTGCGTAGTACCAGGCCAGATTGTTCGCTGCGACCGCCGCTCGCGGATCTACCGCGAGGGCCTGTTCGTACCGCCTGCGGGCTTCGCCAGGCCGATTCTGGAGCCCCAAAATAATGCCCGCCATCGTGTGCGCCCCGACGGCTGCCTCCGGATGTCGAACTGCCAGTTCCTCGTATTCCTTGAGCGCCTCGCCCAGGCGCTGCTGTGTCAACAGGAGCCTGCCCAGCAACGTGTACGCGGCCAGATTTGACGGGTCGATCTCGATCGCTTTCCGAAATGCGGCCTCGGCCTTCCCGGTGTCGTTGATCTCGGCGAAGACCCTGCCGGCGATGAGCAGTACTCCGGGGTCGTTGGGAGCCCTCTCCAGGCGGGCTTCCATACGAGCCCTGGCCGCATCCGGCCTCTTGGCAACGAGATCCGCTCGAACGAGACCGTAGAACGCGTCCTGAGAGTCTGGGTCCAACTTGAGGGCCTGCTCGAATGACGCGCGCGCGCGGGCTGTCTCGCCTCGCTGGGTGTACAAGCTTCCCAACAGGGTATGGACCTCGGCCAGGTTGGGGTTACCCCTCATCAGCCCAGCGAGCTCCGATTCGGCGAGCGCCAGGTTGCCTTGGCCGAGCGCGGCCTTCGCCATCAGGAGATGCGCGTCCCCTGAAAGCGGCTGGATCTTGATGATTCGCGCTGCAACCTCCGCCGCTGCGGCCGCATCCCCTCGCGCGACCTGGAGGACGCCCAGCCTCGTCAACGCCTGGACGTTCGATGGGTCAAGCGTCAGTAGTTCCTGGAACGCGCTGATCGCTTCGGCCGATGAGCCTGTCAACTCAAGGGCACGCCCCCTCAGGTACCGTCCCCAGACGGATTTTGGATTGGCCGCGATTACGGCGTCGCCGATAGCGAGGCCTTCACGCGGTTTCCCATCGGTGACCAGGAAGCGCCCCTTCATCAGGAGCGCCAATTCGTTCTTGGACTCGCGCTGCAGGACGCTATCCACACGTTGATAGGCTCGCTCCCGGTTCTTCTCGGAATAGTCGATGCCCGCCAGACGCAGCGTGGCTGGAATGAAACCGTCCTTCTCGCCTGCGAGGGGCTCAAGAATTTCCACCGCTTTCCGCGGCTCTCCTCTGAGCAGATAGAAGTCCGCCAACGTCAGCTTCTGCACCGGGTACGGCAACACTTCCACATAGGTCTTCAGGTATGGCTCTGCTTCGCCCGATCTGCCCGAGCCCACGTAGAGCGCGGCGAGTGCCGTGAGGACGATCGTCGATTTGGGCTCGATGGCGAGTGCGGCCTTGAACTGGGTTTCGGCGTCGAGAAACCGACCCGATGCCCAGAGGTAATTCGCGAGAGCGACGTGCGCTTCGGCTGAATCGGGCTGCACCTCGACGGCTCGCCTGAAAATCCTCTCCGCAGCCTGTGCGTCACCCTTTTCGAGTTGGACCGCGCCGAGATTCGTGTATGCCAGCGTCTGTCTTGGGTCTCCTTCGATCGCCTGTTCCAGGTGCGAGATGGCTCCTTCAAAATCCTTGAGGCCCGCCAGAGCATTACCCAGCAGAACCAGGGCATCGAGATTCTTTGGGTCCTGTTTGAGGGCAGCTTCGGCGCGGGTCCGGGCCTCCGGGAACTGCTTGGCACGTAGTAACAGCTGCCCGGCACGCAACTGGACTGATGTATCCTGCGGCAGCAGATCGGCTGCGCGGACGTACTCGCGGAGTGCGCCGTTCCCGTCACCCATCGACTCGAGAGCACCGGCGAGTTTGACGCGAGCTTCCGCGAAGCGGCCGTCTTGTCCGACAGCGTTCCGGTACTCGATGCTGGCCTCTGAGAACTTCTTCGCCGCCAGGTACCGATCGCCGCTCGCGACATACTCCCGTTTGAGTGTCTCTGGATCACGCGAACAGCTGGCGCCCAGAGCTGCGAAGAGGAGCACAACGGAGACGACGGACTTCTGACGCATGGGTAGCTCCATATTACTGACGCAAAGGCAGCCCCGTTGCATGAGCAAGCGTCACTCCACCCAACGAGTTGCCATCGACGCGACGAAACGACTGATACCAAAGCACTTACGGTATAGCTCACGGACGGCGGTAGGCACGAAGTCCGTGTAAACGGCGACATTAGACATCGCTCTTGCTCGAAAAGGCTGGTGCCCCACGAATCCTTCTGGATCGAGTAACTATTACGAAAGTGTCCACGCCTCGTCACGATTGGGGGGATACTCCCCACGCGTCACCCGCAGGAGATCAACCATCGGCAAATTATTCTGCCGCTAGACACGTCTGTAAGATCATGATTCTAAAGACCATTACTTTCTGATTCTCCCTTGCCTCGAGGTCTG
>Ga0184628_10001089_pt1 | contig 13626 bp, 11 predicted proteins | sample PLM4_5_b1_FD_133149 | JGI IMG/M metagenome (GOLD analysis project Ga0184628, IMG submission 133149) | Groundwater sediment microbial communities from an aquifer in East River, Colorado, USA - PLM4_5_b1 | ecosystem: Environmental > Terrestrial > Soil > Riparian zone | place: USA: East River... | reverse complement strand
GACGCAATCAGCCGCCTTCAGATTGAAGATGGCGCCCTCAACAACATTTCGCTCCTGCTTGATCGCTGTATCACTCTGGCTGCACAGGCCGCTTCGGGAACGTTTACAGGCTCCCGCGCGACTCTGGACAACGAGTTTCAGTCGGTCCTTGCGGAAGTCACGCGTACTGCCGCGGCTGCCGGCCTGAACACCGGAAGCGTGAACTTGAACGGACGCTCTGTCTTTGTGGGCAATACTCAAACTTCGACAGCAGTGAGCTCCAGCTTTGTCTGTTTCGCACTGACGACAGCAGTGGACTCGCAGGGTCTGGGTATCAGCGCCCAGAACATCACCACAGGTGCAAATGCCAACCTGGCGCTTACCGCAATTCAGAATGCAGTCAACAATTTGGGTACGGTTCAGGGCCGGGTCGGCGCCGCGATGAATCGACTCCAGTATGCCGCCCAGCAGGCTCAGACCATGTATGTCAGCGTCACCGCTTCAGAATCGCGAATCCGAGACGCAGATATTGCGGAAGAATCAGCTAACCTAACTAAATTCAATATCTTAACGCAGAGCGGGCTCGCCGCCTTGGGCCAGGCAAACCAGTCCGCACAAGCGGTACTGGCGCTCCTTCGGTAGTCCTCACCCGGATGGCGGAGACGAATTAATTAACGAGGATTCGTTAATTTCCGATACGTAACTTGAGGTAAGCAATGGCAGCTGTAAGTTTTTCAGGGTTCAACGGAATAGATTTTGGGTCAATCGTCACCGCGACGATCAACGCTGAAAGCACGCCTCTGAACATGTTGAAACAGCAGCAGGATGACATCAAAGCCAAGGATGCGGCTTTGGTGTCGCTCTCGGGCGGCATCTCCACGATGGAAACGCAGTCCGATGCCCTGATTTCCAATTCACTGTTCACGAACGCCACTGCCAACTCCAGCAAAGCCGAGGTTGGCAGCGCCACTGCTGGCAGTGATGCCATCAGTGGGGAATACGCTCTCCACGTAAACCGCCTCGCGAAATCTCAGGTGACCGCATCGACGTCCACCTATGCTGCGACGACCGACGTCGCCGCGGATGGCGGATCTCTGTCATTCACCATCGGCGGAGTGACGACCACTTCCATTAACGTCACCGCGGGTACAACTCTGCTGGGGTTGCGGAATGCCATCAATGACCAAAAGTCCGGAGTGGTGGCATCGATCGTGAACACAGGCACCAGCAAGAAGCTGGTGATCTCCAGTCGTACGAGTGGTGAGGCCGGTGGTTTCACGATCAACAACTCTCTGATCAACAGCGCAGGTACCGCCCTGACATTTGCAGCGGGACAGTCTCCTGCCACTGGTAATAGTCAGAACGCTCAGGATTCCAGTTTCACAGTAAACGGAATGGACTTCACCAGCGCATCGAACACAACATCCGATGCGATTCCCGGACTGGCACTGAAGCTGTCCGGTACCGGCGATGCCGTAATCTCGGTTGCTCCGGACTATGACACCATCAAATCGTCACTCCAGTCCTTTATCACGACCTATAACCAGCTTCGCCAGTTCGCAACCCTTCAGAACACCGTGAGCGGCACCACTGGAAAACGCGGACCGCTGGCAAACGACTCGGTGCTGCGCCAGACGTTGGGCGACCTTCGTGATGTACTGCTCGCGTCGAACAGCAATGGTGGAGAGTACAGGTACCTTTCCGAAATCGGCGTCGCCGTGGACCAATCCGGAAATTTGAAGTTCGACGAAAAGGCTTACACTGACGCCATCACCAATGGTCCGGAGGACGTCCAGAAACTGTTGCAGGGAAGCGGCGCCATCAAGGGCGTCTTTGCCAACATGAAGGAGAAGCTGCAGAACCTGGATGGCGCGGCTGGCCTCATCAAGTCGACACGCGACTCCATTACGTCGACATTGAGATCCGTTTCAGACCGAATCACCGCAGCGCAACTTCGTCTCGACATGCGAAAGCAGGCTCTCGAGAAGCAGTTTGCCGCTGCGGATGAAGCAATTTCGAAGTTGAATTCCATGACCGGCCAGCTGTCGCAGCTGGGTTCGGCAAAACTCGTCTAAAGAAAGCAGCAACATGAACAGGTCTTCGGTTTACAAAGAGATCTCGATCAGTACTTCCAGTCCGACGAATCTGGTCGTCTTGCTCTACCAGGGAGCCCTGAGGTTTCTTCGTGAGGCTGTCGATGACATCAAACGACAGGACTATGTCCATAAACGCCAATCTATTGACCGAGCAGCAGCGATAGTTCATTACCTCCAGACGACACTCGACACGGAAAAAGGTCAGGATATAGCTCGCGATCTAAACAGGCTTTACGACTACATCACATCGCGAATCTATGAGGGCTCGACGAAGCTTGATTGCAAGCCGATTGAAGAGGTAATCAAACTGCTAGAAACACTGCTGTCGGGATGGGAACAGATTGCTCTCAAAGAACAGAAAACCGCCGTCTCGACAGACTTGTTGACGCAGAAAACGTCCGGCGAACGATTCGAAATTCAGGCGTAAGTTGATTAATAAGGAGATATTGTGAACGCAACTCAGATTTTGAACGCGCTGGAACGGGAAAGAACACTCCTTCGGGAATTCCGAAGCCTTTCGGAGCAGCAACTGCAGCTCCTGGAAACGGAAAACATGGAAGCTGTCAATCAACTTCTTGATCAACGGGGCGATCTGATGCTGGAACTGACCGCTGTTGAAGCGACGCTTGGCACATGGATTGACCAGATTCGCATGGATCCATCGATTTCCAATGCCGTGCTTGGTGAACTTCGCTCGATCAACGACGACATTGTTCAACTCGCCAACCAGGTTGTTGAAATCGACGAACAAAGCCACTGGCGCATCGATTTGATCAAGGCGCGAGCAGGCTCGGAATTGCAGACTTTGAATAAGGGGTCGCGCGCACTCAAGGGTTACGAGCGCGGCTACGGTATTGGACCCAGCATGCAGTATATGAGCTAGAGCCTCGTCAGGCCCGGAACGCGGGCCCCAATCCGCCTGCCGCCTATTCAGATTCCGTAGCGGCCTTTGTTACTTCCGGGTTTAACGCTCGCGTCAGAGCATCCATCGTATCCTTATCGGGAATCTGCGATTGAGTGGCCGTAACGTTTTCCTTCTTGATGGCTTCGTAGATCTCGTAGCGATAGATCGAAATATGAGACGGGGCTTTGATGCCGAGCCGGACATTGTCCCGGCCGATTCGCAAAACCTGAATCTCGATCTCATTCCCAATAATCAGCTTTTCGTCTTTTTTGCGGGTTACAACGAGCATACCGACGCCTCCGCGTTCCTTGCTGGCCAATTGATAAGCTGAATCATAGTCGAGACTCTTCAAACCATACAAGCCTTCTTCTTACCTCTGCTCGAATCCCGGAGACATTGCCAAGGGAGACGATATTCTCCTGTCATGCAGCCACGCAACTGCAACAGGGATATTTCCTAGTTGAACCGGACCAGTCGATCCTGTCACAACTTACAGGTCATTTTTTTCTCTCGAATACAATACGTAGCGTCAAACTATAGCTGACAGTATGCGGCTGATGAAACTCTGCTCCACTTTAAAGGATGATTAGTGCAAGGAAGTACTTATCCGACCGAACCACAACTGCTCGATCTTGAAACTCGACTTTTCGGCTTACCATTGGAGGAACTCTGGACTCTCACCGCTTATGACGCAAGAATTCAGCGAATCCGGCAAGTGCTGGAAAACCGTTACGCTGAACCTGGTTTGAGCATCAAGGACATCAGCGGCGATTGCGGAATGACGGTAAGCAATTTCAACCGAATCATGGCAATTCTCACGGGACGCACCGGCTATCAACTTCTGATTTCCTACCGAATCCATCGATCCATACAAGAAGCTCTCGAAATCAACAGCAGCTTTGCTGAAATTGCTCTGCACAATGGCTTCGACAATTCTGCCAGCTACAGCAGGACGGTACGTCGTGTATTTGGATGGCCACCCAGCAAGCTGATTCCAAGAGGTCCCGGATTCCGTCGCGAATTGAATCTGCCTCCGCTCGCAGAAAAAAAGCGCGCTGCTAAACCAGCTGCTAAGGCTGTTCAACAATGGGAAAATTTAGATCTGATCTAGGGCCTGTTGCTCCCCTCAGCGCGAAGGGAAATGGGATCGAGGACCGAAGCGCGCGTTGCAAGCGCACCTACGAGCGCAGCGATAAGAACCAGCCACAAGACGGCAAAAGCCATCGTCGGGCTGTGGTGCACGACAATAAGCGTTGAAATCGAAGTGAGCACCGTGCGAAGCAGCCGATCGGCGGCACCGAAAACCATTCCAACTCGGCCCATCACAGCGTTCGGCACCATCTGAAGCATCACCGCACTTCTCGCCACGCGGCATCCCGCATTTCCCAAACCGAATATGCCCATTGCCACGTAGTATCCGGCGGGAACCTGCAGCGTCATCAGCAATCCGATTGCAATCAAACACAGCGTCATGGTCACGATGATTACCGGGTCCGCTCCTCGCTTTGTGGCGATTATCGGAATGAATACTCCCGCCAGCAACGCCCCTATGGCGAAAGTGATTTCGCCACCGCCAAATACTGCCGCCGATGCGTGCATCACTCTGGTGACATAGACAGGAAGGAGATAGTTGTCGACCATCACGAGAATGAACGGCACCAGAGTGCACCCGAAGAAGATCGACAGCCGCGCGTGAGCGTGCAACCAGCGCCAGCCTTCCGTCATCGTCCGCCACGCGCTTGTTGCCTGCGCTCCGGCTTTCAGGTGAGTGGACTGGTACGGAAGCGTGGACTGGACTGCGAAACTGAACAGATAAGTCCCTGCATCAATTGCCAGAATGAGCCAAAGAGGTATGCGGTCTACCAGCAGGCCGGCAACTCCTCCTGAAATCATGGATGCCGCCTGCCCCTGGATCTCCATCAATCCGGTAAGCGACTGGAAGTGCCGCGGGTCGATGATTTGCTGCAGGAATGTGTACTTCGCAGGGTAATGCAGTGTGTAGTACATCATGCCGCAAAAGTAGCTCGTAATCAGTTGCCATGTGGCAACATGCCCCGATAGAAATGCCACCGCCGCCATGCACATTGTCGCGGCAAATCCGAAGAGCTCACCTGCCAGGAGCATCGTTTTACGCGAGTGACCATCGATCCATGCGCCGTAATGGGGCATGAACAGGAAAAGCGCAATCGTTGTCCCGATAGTGGCGTAACCGTATATCTGGTCGCCGCCAGGGCGATGTACGAGCAGCCATGGGATGGCCACGATCGTTATCCCCGAACCAATAGAGCCGGTGATATTGGCAAGCAGAAGACGTTGGACGCGTGTGTCTCTGATGAGATCCTTCATCGCTCCTGTTGGGGTATCGTCACAATCTCCGCGGCCTTTGCCTTCCGAAACAACGCGGCAGGCGCGGCGTCGTTCTGTTTATCTGAAAATGAGGCGGGAATGATGATAACCCGATGTGTCCTGGAATTGGCGAAGCGAAACCAGACTCTAGCTGCAGAAACCTGCTAAAATAAGGTATTCTTCCAGCCTATTTCTAGCGAAACGGGTGCCGTTTCCGAGTTTTGGAGAAGGGCCCCTGAGGAATTATTTCAACAACAGGAGATATCGTGAGCATTCAAAGCCTTGAGGATTTGCTGCAGACCGTCCGCAACCCAGTCGAACTTCTTCGCAATTCGCAAACCGGACCCTACGTGTATCCGGTTGTTCCACCCGAATACACCAACTGGCGCGATGAGCAACGTGGCTGGCAGGAGACTTGCGTACTCTACAACCAGTCGTACCACATGACGGATATGTACGTTGAAGGACCGGATGCGTTGAAGTTGCTCGGAGATCTCGGCATCAACAGCTTCAAGGGTTTCGAGCCCAACAAGGCAAAGCAGTACGTTGCTTGTAATTACGATGGCTACGTGATCGGGGATGTGGTGCTCTGTTACTTGAGCCGAGAACGGCTTAATCTTGTCGGCCGCCCATCGGTTCATAACTGGGTGCAGTACCACGCTGAGACCGGCGGCTATAACGTCGCGTGCGAGCGAGACGAGCGTGCGGTCGCTCGCAGCGGACCCATTGTGCGCAAGGCTTATCGCTACCAGGTGCAGGGCCCGAATGCCATGAAGACAATGGCGAAAGTGCTCGGCAAAGAGCCTCCCGATTTGAAGTTCTTCAACATGACGCAGGTCACGATCGCGGGTTACCGCGTGAACGCGCTTCGGCATGGCATGGCGGGACAGCCTGGTTTCGAACTCTTCGGGCCCTGGGAGCACGGCGAGGAAGTTAAGGCGGCGATTGTCGAAGCAGGCAAGGAGTTTGGGCTGCGTCTGGTCGGTGCTCGCGCCTACTCGTCGAACACCCTGGAGTCCGGTTGGATTCCTTCACCCATGCCGGCCATCTACTCTGGCGAGAAAATGAAGGCGTACCGCAAATGGTTGCCGGCAAGGAGCTATGAAGGCGGTGCGTCACTGGGCGGAAGTTTCTACTCCAATAACATCGAAGACTACTATTTCACACCCTTCGATCTCGGTTACGGCGGGTTTGTGAAGTTCGATCACGAATTCGTTGGGAAAGCGGCGCTCGAAAAACTGGCTGCAGCGCCCCCTCGCAGAACGAAAGTGACGCTCGCCCTCAACGATGACGACGTCCTGAAATCCATTGCCACGCAGTATCAGAAGGGCGACCGCGCGAAGTATTTCGATTTCCCATCATCCGTGTATTCGACGCTGCCATACGACAAAGTCACATTGAATGGCAAGACGATCGGCGTGTCGACGTGGTGCGGCTACAGTTCCAACGAACGCAAACACCTCACCCTCGCCATGATCGAGACCGAACACGCGAAAGCCGGGACCGAAGTCACTTTCGTCTGGGGAGAGGAAGGCGGCGGCTCCAGCAAACCAACCGTGGAACGTCATGTTCAGACGGAGATTCGAGCCATTGTGAGCCCCGTCCCTTACTCCGAAGTCGCTCGAATTGCGTATGCACCTCCCGGTTGGCGTACGGGACAGAAGTAGACCAGAATCTGCTCGACTACCTTCCGTACACTGTTATGATGTCCGGAATTTTGAGCTGGACCCGGGAGACCTTGAAGACTTTTAAAGACCTTGAAGAAATGAGGGACACGAGTGGCAATTACAGATCCACGCGAAATTATCGATAAATCCGGCATGACGACTGCCCAGGTGGCAGTCGTCGTGATCACCGTTCTTCTTAATGCAATGGACGGCTTCGATATATTGTCCATCGCTTTCGCTTCTCCTGGAATCCGGGCGGAATGGAACCTTGGTCCGACTGGGCTGGGCACTGTTCTGTCGATGGAGCTTATCGGCATGGCGATTGGCTCCGTCTTTCTCGGAGGAGTGGCAGATAAAGTCGGTCGCCGCCCGACGTTGTTCGGTTGTTTGATCGTGATGGCGCTCGGCATGTTGGGTGCCACGACAGCGAGTTCCCCGGTCCAGCTTTCGATCTGGCGCATTTTCACAGGCCTCGGTATCGGCGGTATGCTTTCGGCAACGAACGCCGTGGTCGGAGAATTCACCAACACCAAAAGACGGGCTCTCTCCATTTCTCTGATGGTGATTGGTTATCCTCTTGGTGGGGGCTTTGGCGGCCTGTATGCATCCAAACTGATCGGCGCTTATGGATGGCGCTCGGTGTTTTATTTCGGCGCTACGGCGACGATACTTCTGCTGCCTGCCATCTACTTCCTGGTGCCCGAATCTGTACATTGGCTGGCTCGCAAACAGCCCGCCGATGCCTTGAATCGAATCAACGCGTCACTTCGGCGTCTGGGACATTCGGCAATAGCTGCTCTTCCCGTTATCCAATCGGAAGATCGCAAGAAATCCATATCCGATATTTTTTCACCCGCTTTGATATCGACAACAGTGATTGTGACGTTGAGTTACTTCCTGCACATCGTCACGTTCTACTTCCTTTTGAAATGGACTCCAACGATTGTGGCCAACATGAAATTCCCTCCCCCTGAGGCAGGGAGAGTACTGGCCATGGCTAATTTTGGCGGCGCCGCGGGTGGCCTGGTCTTCGGATTGTTGACCAGCAGGATCGGGCTCAAGCCGTTGACCATCGTCATCCTGGCATTTAACGCCGCTGCCGTCGCCATCTTTGGGCGGGTTCCGGCCGATTTGGCCACTCTGACGATGCTTGGAATGATTGTAGGGTTCTTCGGCAACGCAGCCGTATCGGGCCTTTATTCGATTGTGGCATACGGTTTCCCCACGCACGTACGCGCTACGGGAACAGGATTCGTCATTGGAGTCGGACGCGGAGGAGCAGTGTTGTCTCCAATTTTGGCAGGTTTCCTTTTCGACAGCGGAGCTGGTCTGCCCACGGTCGCAATGATCATGGGAATCGGCTCATTGCTGGCTGCGGGCGTGCTGCTGTTCCTGAAAGTGGGTGGCAATCAACCCGCACTCAGCGGACAGAAGAAACCGAAGTTTGCGGCTTAAAATCCGAGCGCACGCGCCGGACAGACTGTACCGGCTGGGTCGGCGAAGGCTCACCTTATGCGCTACAGTCACTCCTTGTTCTTCCCCTGTGGGCGCGGTCTGTGACCGCGCGGGATTCTCATTTTGAGAGTGATTTGAATTTAGGAATGTGCGCGGTCATAGACCGCGCCTACAGGGAGCGGAGCATCATATCGTTGATACCTGCCCGCCTCAGGACAGCAGCATTTCCAAAGTTTCGCGATCCAGACCAGCCAGAACGCTGTTTTCCGGCGTCAAAATCGAGTCTGCGAGTTCGCGCTTGGATTTCTGAAGCTCAAGGACTTTCTCTTCAACTGTGTCTTTCGCAATCAATCGATATGCGAAAACCCGGCGTGACTGGCCAATGCGATGACTTCTGTCGATAGCCTGGGCTTCGGCGGCCGGATTCCACCAGGGGTCGAGAAGAAAGACGTATTCGGCAGCTGTGAGGTTCAATCCCAAACCACCGGCCTTCAGGCTGATAAGAAAAAGCGGACACAGCGGATCCTGCTGGAAACGGCGAACGCGCGACTCCCGGTCACGCGTCTTTCCATCGAGGTACTCGTAGACGATTCCTTCTTCATCCAACTTCTTTCGAAGGATGGACAGGAGACTTGTGAACTGGGAGAAAACCAGCGCCTTGTGCCTCTCTGCGATCACTTCGCGGAGTTGAGGTACAAGAGCATCGAGTTTGGCGCTGGAGTCCGCAATTCTTTTCTTGTCGATCAACCCCGGATGACACGCCGCCTGGCGAAGCCGCAACAACGCCTCGAGAATATGCATTTTGGATTTGTGCATACCTTCGCGTTCGATGTGTCCAAGCAGCGACGCCCGGTAGTGTTCGCGCAATTCGTTGTAGAGCTTTCGCTGTGCACTTTCGAGTTCGCAGTAGATGGTCTGTTCGGTTTTCGAAGGCAGTTCCTTCGCAACCTGATCTTTGGTACGCCGTAGAATAAATGGCCGCAGTGCTTTGGAGAGCATGGCAGCGGAATCGCCGGCAGGATTTGCGGCAGTCTGGCTTCGGAAAATCGCCGCATTGCCGAGCAATCCGGGATTCAGGAATTCGAACAGACTCCACAGATCCGTGAGGCTGTTTTCGACGGGAGTGCCCGTTAGCGCAAGCCGGTGTTCGCCATTCAGCAGACGAGTGGCTTTTGCGGATTCCGTGGAGGCATTCTTGATGGTTTGCGCTTCATCAAGAACGATCGTGTCGAAATGCGTATCCTTGAGTATTGGGGCGTCGCGCCTCAGCGTTCCATAGGTGGTCAATACGATGTCGTGCTCCGCAATGAGATTCCATCGATCCTTGCGGCCTAGACCGGTGAAATCCAAAACCCGCAGCCCGGGAGTGAATCGCGCGGCCTCTTCCTTCCAATTGAAAATCAGCGAACGCGGAACGACGACGAGCGCCGGGCCCCTGCGTTCGTCAGAATCGAGGAGCGCCAGAATCTGGATTGTTTTTCCCAGTCCCATATCGTCGGCGAGACAACCGCCGAATCCAAACCTTCGGAGAAAGCGGAGCCATCCGAGACCTTCGCGCTGGTAGTCGCGAAGCTTTCCGCGAAACGAACCTGGAGCTTCAACGGCAGTTACTCCTGCAAACGTTTCGAGTTCACGGCGGACCTTTTGGAATCCTTCGTCAAATGTGACCTCGGTTTGACTGGCAAGCAGCGCGTCCAGCAGTCCGGCCTGGCTTCGCTTGAATCGGAGTCCTCCATCTTCGGATTTTCCGAACCCTGCAATGCGACGATACCGTTCCAGCCACTCCTCTGGAACCAGGCCGAAAGAGCCATCGCCGAGCCGCACCATATTTTCGCCACGCGCAGCGGCGCGGAGCAACTCCGGAAGGTCCACGCCTTGACCTTCAAACTCCGCCATGCCTCGAATGTCGAACCAGTCAATGCCGGAGACGACATCGATGCTGAATTTGCCCGAACGCCTGTATTTTCTGCCCTCTGCTTCCACATGCCAGCCCTCGGCAACAAGCGTGTGTACCATCTTTGGCAGGCGCGCGGCGGTAACAGACCACGCCTTTCCCTGCCAGGTGTCAAGGCGTTGCAGACCGAGATCCACCAGGCGCTCCATCGCCTCAGCTTCGGATGCGGTGTCCCGGCGCAGATACTTTCCGGTGGAGGCATCTTTCACTGAAGCGGGAACAAACGCTTCCGGAACCTTCAAGGTTCCGTACCCGAACATGATTTCGCAGGGATGTTTTTCGTAGTACTGCCCGGAGTTCTTCAGTGATTTGATCCGAAGTTCGTGCGGACCTGACAGAACCCCAGTTTCGATACGAAATTCTTCCGGCATTTCCATCGGAGGAAGAGCGGGAAACTGCGCCATTTCGGCAGCGAAATCTCCGCCATGCGAAGCGGGAACGGTCAGAGCGCCGCTCCGGCGGAAAAAACGAACCCAGTCGAAGGCGTTTACGTCATCAAACTGCGCAACGCAATCGGTGAATACAACAAGACCGGGAACCAGAAGGGCGGCGTCAGATAGCGGCCGTTCGATCCCGTTGCGTTGTAAGAATCCGTTGACGGAATAGTGTTTGGCATCGTCTCCCTTATCCATTCGAACCCGGAATTGCCACGGTTCTGCGTCATCCCAGCGCAATGGGAGAAGTTCGTTTCGATCGGCTGGCAATCGAACAAAGAAACGATCCGTTAGCGAAAGCATGGGCAAAAGGACGCTGTAGGAATCCGGCGCGAGCCTGAGCCTGGTCGGGCTGCTGCCGTTTACACTGTGATAAGTGTCGGTGGCGCCGCCAAGGAGAGCGAAAATCTGCCGGTCGAGGGGATCGAGATTGGAAATGGTCCGGATCCATCGATCCTGAAATCCGGGTTTGCCCCAGTCCCCATTGATCTTTCTGCGGCTTGCTGCAGCCTGAACGATGATACCCCCATGCTGGAGGCAATCCTGCACATCGACGACGTACACGATTCGCTGCGCATCTTCCGCAGGAGCAGTCGTCCGAATTGCCGGGCTCTGTTTCCGCAAGTCGAGGAGCTGCTGCTTCCATTCCGGAACCTTGGGTGGCTTTGGTTTCGAGAGCCCACTTCGGCTCCTCGAGCGAGGGATCGCTTTGGCAGGCTGTGTTTCCACACCCGATACAAAATCGTATTCGCCGAAATCCTCGTCTTCGTCGTCATCTTCTTCATCGTCGTCGGAGTCCCCACGCCGGCTTCCATCGACGATGAAGGGCGACCACATTGAAGCGACGCGATGAAGGTATCCGTCCGCTTCTGCAGCGAGCAGGGTGGCCCAGACGTGTTTGCATGTTCCTTCGCCGTCGAAGTATGGGCAGTCACAGATGACGACAACCTTCCGATCGTCAATATGAATCTTGACGGAGTATGTGAGGGAGCCCTGCACCGCTGCGTCAACGTGGGTTGCCGACCCGCGTTGAATATGTACATTTCCCGAAGAATAGTACCGGCTTCCACGGCTTCGAACCCCCGACGGCACTCCCGACGATAGACGATGCACCCAACGCATCCGGCTATGATAAGCAAGGAATTGATATCAGACTCCGATTTTCTGTCGATAAGTCGCAGTATCGTTGTCCCCGTCCTTCGAAACGGCCTACGTTGGACAGCAGCGGTGGATGGTCGCGCCTGGAATTCTCGCGACGGAAGGTGAACATACGGTCACAAACTACTCCCCGTCGCGGCGTTTCAGGCTTGGAGCAGTTCTATTTGTGATGTCGCGATGCATCACAATGGTGCTACCTAGACCAGCGGGTGTCTGGAAGAGAACTCGGTATCCCCGAGAATCACCTGGCGGCCCGTCATATTCGCATAATTGACAATGAGCGGCGCCTGGAGGTTTCCGGTGCTTTCGCTGGGAGTCGGTCCGATGATGCAGATCACAAACGCCAATCTGGCGGCCGGGTCGGTGAGACCAATCGACTCCCATTCTCTTTCCGGGACGAGCGATAGGAACTCCCGGGTCAAATACGCCGTGTCCAGAACGAGAAAACCCACTTCATCGCGCTCCGTACTCTGCAGCCGCCGGAAGGGTGCGATACCATCGCTTTCGAGCAACACAAAGCTCTTACAATCGCTGAATCCGATCAGGCCCTCACTGAACCGAAGTATGGAATCTTCGGAATATCGGCCCGTTTCCGGATTCCGATCCGTCGTCTCCAATGTTGCAACTGCTCTCATCACACGCCTCCTAATCAACTTTCCCTATTTCAGATAATCCAAAATACTTAACGAGCTCACTCTCGCACCAACGGCAGTCGCCGCGGCCAACGCGTTCTGGCTCTGTGTAAATTCACTGAGGGCCTGGGCAAGATCCGCATCCTGCAATTGCGACAAGTGCGCGACCAGCGTCAAGTCGGCCTGTCTCAAGTCGTTCTGAGCCGCGGTTGCGCCATTGAGCAATCCACCCACTTTCGTGCGTGCGGACGACACGGTCTGCGAAAACTGCTCGAGTCTGGCAACTTGAGTACGGATGGCACTGGTCGATCCGCTGCTCATTGCCGTTACCAGGTCCGTGAGCGTCTGAAAAATATCGACAGCACCGGAGAACACCTGATTCCCCGGAATCTGCGACTGCAGCATCGATGCCTTTCCGACCTGGAGTTTCATCACATCCGAGTTGCCCGCATACGTGATGGTCCCGCTGCTCGCCTTGTTATACGCCGCGGAATCCGTCTTGCTGCCCGCAAACATGTACTGGCCTTCGAACACAGTGTTGGCATAGGACAGGAGTTGATCGCGCAATCCTGAAATCTCTTCCACCGAAAGGGAAGGTGATGACGAGCCGTTCTGGGCAAGCAAGGCGAGAGTTCGAATTCGATCGGTCACCTGCTGCACACCATCGAGCGCAGAATCGGCAATCTGCAGCCGCGATTCTGCGGTTGCCGCGTTGTCGAGATACTGGGCGCTGGTGGCTCGCACCGAATCCACATTCACAACGTCCGCCGCCGCGGAAGGATCATCGGAAGGACGCGTCAGCTTCTTCCCTGAAGATATCTGATTCTGCGACGTCTGCATGCGTTGGGCGATGCGCTGGATGTCCAGCAATAGATTTCGGTAACTGCTATCGTCGGCTATTCTCATCAGGCTCCCATTGCCAGTGTCGTTTGAAGCAACTCATCGACGACGCTGACGACGCGTGCCGATGCCTGAAATGCCCGCTGAAACTGAAGAATGTT
>Ga0184628_10001087_pt1 | contig 13647 bp, 8 predicted proteins | sample PLM4_5_b1_FD_133149 | JGI IMG/M metagenome (GOLD analysis project Ga0184628, IMG submission 133149) | Groundwater sediment microbial communities from an aquifer in East River, Colorado, USA - PLM4_5_b1 | ecosystem: Environmental > Terrestrial > Soil > Riparian zone | place: USA: East River... | reverse complement strand
GAAGTAGCGAATTCGCTGCAGAATTCTGCGACAGATGGACATTCCATTGAAAGTTGTTCAAGGGCTGCCTCATGGCACCTGTGTCCAACACCGCCGAGAGGAGTGAAGACTGCCGGCTCAACCCGGAACTCACCTCAAAGAGTTTATCCAGAACAGGGCGTATCGCCGGCTGGCCCGACATGAAAAGCGATCCCTGAGCGATCACGCTGAGATCTGCAGCGGCATCGATGACGACTTCCCTATCCGTGACGGCATGGACATTGGCTCCCGGCACGCCGGCGGATGCAACAAGCCGGCGCGCTCCGTTAGGTCCGTCGGATCGGCCGAGGCTTAGACTCAACAGGGGCTCCGTACCAGCGGGAGACGTTGAAACATTCGCGCGCAACCGGGAAGATTCAACAGATGCAATGGCGCCACGGGCCAGCTTCGCCTCAACGGCCGCATTCAGCAATTCGCCGTTCTCGAAGTTTGCATCGGCATGCAACTGCGTGAGGCGCGCCAGCGGATTTACATTGCCGAGATCGACTTGCAGATCCGACAGGAACGGCTGGATCTGCGCAAGAATCCGATCGGCAGGAACACGTTGCGCTGCATCCAGCGTGATTCTTGCCGGAGTGGATGCGACTGCCGCTTCCAGCAGTACGGTCCCGTCTGGCGCCGATAATTCAGAGTCCAGTTGGAGCGAATCCTGCGACTGACGAAGATTGGCCTGAATGCCGATCCCTCCAGATCCCTGAAGGGTCTCGATGACGGCAATGCTGGCACGTGTCTCCATACTCACCATTCGGCCATCGCGAATCTGCAGGCTTCGAATTTCGGTTCCGATATTCGGGATGCGGATTCCAGTTCCGTCCTCCCGCTCCAGGCGGATCAAGGAGTCTTCAGGACCGACGGGAAAGTTTCCCAAGAGCTGAAGTCGAATGGCTTCTGGAATCGCTGGCAACGAAGCACAAATCGAAGGAGCCTGACTCATCGCCGGGAAGAGGCCTGATTCGGAGATCCGCGAAATTGCTCCCGAGGCGGAAAGATTGAGCGTCGAGATCTCGTCGAGGCACACTGCAGTGGGACCGGGAGAAAGCCCGACGCGAATGGATCCGATTCCATAGTTCAGGGTTCCCGTAGTCCCCTGATCATCCCAACTCACTCGTCCCGAAACACGGGCATCATCCAATGCGACTCGAGACGAACCCATGGTCCGTTCAAAATGAGAAAGCCCGGTCTTTGTTTCGACATCGGCGTTCAGACGCGGAACGACCGACGACAGCCTTCCTGCTACTTTGAACTCGATGGGAATTTCGGTTCGCGATTGTGAGAGCATCGCTTCGCGAAAGGTGATTTCCTGTTCTGGAATGTCAAACAACCCTTTCCAGAGATCCGCGTTGAACGAGATCGGACGGTTCGTACCTGCCAACTCATCGGATGGATTGTATCCGGATGCAAGAAAGTCAACGGTGCCATCGAAGCGGCGAGGAATTGTTTCCGGTGTGGTTTGACCTGAAACCCACGTCGCCAGCGACGGGAAGTTTGCCTGGATGAGTTTTTCGGGTCCTTCCACTTGAACTTCTTCGATGCGAGTCTCAAACGTCACTGGTACGCTCCGCGTGTCAGGCCTGCGATCGAAATGGATGTTCGATCTGGCGGCTCGAATGTTCCAACCCGACGAAGGGCGTATCGTCGTCGGCCCGACAGCAATGGCCACGGTTTGAATTCCCGCCTTGCCGGGCGGCGGAATCGACGCGGCTATTCCAATCGAGCCCACATCCAGCCTCGTCAATCCTAAGGAGCCGCCGATCGATTCGACGTTCAGATTCACTCTCGGGGCGCCGGTCAACGTCACGCTTCCGTTGCCACTGGCAATTTGAATCGGGGACCCGGGCAGGCTGCGCATCGAGCGGATGTGGATGCTTTCCGCGTCTCCGTCGACGCGCGCGGTCATCATCAGCGGTTGCGTCAGTATCCGCGTGGCCACGTCGAAGCTCGCCGTGCATTCGACTGGGCGAAGTGTGACAACAGCATTCACGGCGACCCGGTTCCTGGAATTGGGAAACTGAGTCGAGATCTTCGGCGCCCGGGCCGGACCGGCTGCCCGCACATCGGCGTCGAAGCCCACGCGAGACCGGAAGTTGATGCCGCGCAGGTATTCGATGTTGCGAAGTTCCCGCCCGAGCGCATCGGATTCGAACAAACCAGCGAGCCTCAGGTGTGCGGCAATGTCGCCGACTTCCCTTCGGCTCGGATCGTAGGCAACTTTCACGTCGTCGATCACCATCGCGTCGAGACCGATGCGCGAAGAAGGAGCGGTAATGTTGGTTTTCGGAATCTGAATCGACTCGATTCCAACTTCGAATTGCGGGTTGATTCCCGGCAGTGAAACCCGCAGGCCGCGAATGGACGACTGCGGAATGTTGAATTGCGCAGCGTCGGATCGCCCGGCGACATTTGCGACTTCGATGCGATCCAGCTGCAACCCTGCTGGCGGCGATGGGAAAGGGGGAAGCACGAATCCATATCCCAGCAGCGGCAGAAGAACTGCAACCGACGCCACGTCCACCGCAAAGGGTTCCCATCGCTGATACCAGCGTTCACCCCGGCGGTATACGAAGACTCGCAGCAGAATCGCAATCGCGACAATGATGAGCGTTCCGACAAGCAGAGCCGGACGAAATTGGAAGTAGAGAACCAACGGTGCCGCTGCCGGAATTGCGGCGAGTAGCAACACCGACCAGTTTCGAACCCAGAGAACTGAAATCAGTTTGAGAATGAGAATCACCGTGGCGATTGCAAACGCGATACGCAGCAGATCCCCGTGCAGAATCTCGATGTCTTTCAGAAGAAGAGGAAGTAGTGGGCGAAGCGGCTCCAACATATCGCCACCAAGATCGGCGCTGGAAGGCAACTGCTCGCAGATGGTTAACTTCGAAGCCGTTCTCGCTGTGGGACTCAGTTGGACGCCGGCGGCATCGATACGGTCCAGGACAACATAGTTATCGGCGGTTGTCGCCCATCCCTGAAGTTGGATCGCATCCACATTACCCGATGGAAATCGAATGCCGCGAGCCGTCACCTGTTTTGATGTGCCATCAAAACCCACGCTCTCCACTTTCGAAAGCAATCCAATGCGCAGCCCGCTGACATCCGCATGACGATTGAGCAAATCCGCCTGGATGCTGTCGACTCCAATCATCGGCGGACGATCTCCGGAACGAACTTCCAATCCGCTGGCGGTGAGTGGATTCCCCCGGCGAGAGTGCGTTCCCCCCAAATGGATCCGCAATGGTTCGGGGATTTGAATTTCGATATCCAGAGCTCCCCCATTCACTTCAGCGGGACAATCCCGGCCCAGACAGCCAACCTGGAGCGACTCCAGGTTATATCGCACCCCATACCGCAACGCGATTTGTTGCGCGACGTGTGCGTTGAGTACCGAACCTGGCACGCGAATCCCCCGCAGATAGATCGTCAAACCCACTATCACCACTGCCGCCACAACTATGGCGAGGACGCTATAAAACAGGGTGCGGACAATATTGTGAAGTCGCATGGATATTGATTGCGCTGTCAGCGCATCTTGCGCGGGAGCTGCGAGTATAACCCGGACCAGGAAATTGGGGACTGCCCCTCTGTCTCGTCATTTTAGACAACGGTGTAGGGCGGATTGAATTCCTGAATCCCGGCCTGCATGCCGGCGATCCAGCGCAGAGCGTAAATGGTTTTCGGATCGGAATTCTTGCCTGTCAGCGTGTTGTGCAAGACTTCGATGATCGCGTGACCGCCGAGATCCTGAAAGTAGTCCATGTCGGGCTCGACGCTGACGCAGCCTGCCGGAGCATCATCGTTTTCGTGAAATGTGAGCTGGACGTTGGCCTCGCCGAACTGCACCTGTTTGAAACTGGAAGTGGATCCTTTGTGGAACATGGCAGATCCAATTTCCGGTTTGAACTTCTTCTGTGCCACGGCAATCTTCATTTGTTCGATCAGGTTCTTGTCGGCATACCCAAAGAACCGATCCTGCTGCAGGCTTTCATCCCACCGGATCTGCCGAAAGTACGACAGTGCAGTACCGGACGACAGCTGAAGCTGACTCATCGCCGTCAGGATGTTCCACATCCCCGCGGCAACAATTCCCTGATCCTCGATCAGACTCTCGTAGCGGTCTCGGGCCGTTCTGGCGCTATTCGTATCGGCGCCAAGAATCTTCTGGGTCTCCGGATGCGTGGTGGCAATGTCGCTCCAATGCGCCTTGTTGAAGTTGAATGAGCCATCCCTGGGAAGCAACATCAGAAATACCGGACGCAGAACGTTTGGCGCCACTCTTGCCGGAAAATATCCGGCTTGCACCATGCCTTTGGCGCTGGCGAGAACCGTGTAGTCATCCCGTGTGTTGTCGAAACACGGAATCTTCTCGATCAGGATCGCCGGCCCCTTGCGAGTAACCTGCGCGCCTCCCTGCTTGTCACCATCGAACAAGCGAAAATCGACATTGCCGGTAAAGGGCTGGCGGGCACCATTGACGACCTGAAGAATAATTTTCCCTGTATTTGTCATGACGGGAAAATACCAAACTTTGACGAACAGGCCAATGAAATGCCTTTCAGGCAACCACTCTGTCCGGAATAATGTCCCAGATGATTCGAGCAATATTATTGGACATGGATGGTGTGCTGATCGATTCGGAACAACACTGGCACTCCATTGAAGGGGCATGGCTGCGATCCGTCATTCCGGCCTGGAACGACGACAATCAGAAGGAATGCGTTGGCCTCAGCATGGCAGGTCTCTATGAGTACCTTCATCTCCGGCATGATCTGCCGATGGATTTCGCAGATTTCCAGTTGGCGTACACGGATCTTGCGGAAGCGATCTATCGGGAAAAGTCGCAATTAATGCCCGGTTGTGAGGAATTCCTTGAGGCGACGCGTGGCTCTGGATTGAAACTTGCCGTCGTGTCTTCGTCGCCGAAAGCATGGATTCAGACCACAGTCGATCGATTCCATATTGCCGATTATTTTTCCCAGTTCGTGAGTGCGGATGACGTCGGAGGAATCGGGAAACCGAACCCCGCGGTTTATCTCCACGCTGCCTGTGAACTTTCCGAAACACCATCCGAATGCGCCGCTATTGAAGACTCCGAGAATGGCATTTTGTCCGCACGACGCGCCGGAATGAAATGCGTCGGATTCCGGAATGGGCTGAATGTTAGCCAGAAAATGGAGTTGGCCCACCAGATCATCCACGGATTCTCCACAGCGGCTCTCCATTCGATTCTGTCTTCATCAGGCACCGCAGTCGAATAGGAAACAGGTCGATGCGGCCGTCCTGATGGCCTTCAGCTGCCGGATGGTTTACCATTTCGACCGTGAAAGCACTCGTTAAATCGCACGCTCAGCCCGGTTTGTGGCTCGAAGACATTCCCGAGCCTGAAATCGGAATCAATGATGTCCTTATCCGTGTTCTCCGAACAGGTATCTGCGGTTCGGATATTCACATCTACGACTGGAACGAATGGGCACAGCAGACCATTCCAGTCCCCATGGCAATTGGCCATGAGTTTGTCGGTGAAATTGTCGAAGCCGGTTCCAATGTCAACGACTTTCAACCGGGAGAACTGGTTTCCGGTGAAGGCCACGTGGTTTGCGGACGATGCCGAAACTGTCTGGCCGGGCGAAGGCATCTCTGCGCGAATACCTCCGGCGTTGGAGTCAACCGGCCGGGAAGTTTCGCGGAGTTGATTTCACTGCCAATGACCAACGTCTGGCGTCACGATCCGAAAGTGAATCGCGACGCGGCGGCGATCTTTGATCCTTTTGGAAACGCCGTGCATACGGCTCTGACTTTTGAAGTCCTTGGCGAAGACGTGCTGATCACAGGCGCCGGGCCAATCGGGATCATGGCTGCCGCTGTTGCACGTCACGCCGGAGCGCGCTATGTGGTCATCACCGACGTCAATGAGTATCGCCTGGCGCTGGCTCGGAAGGTCGGAGTGAATCTGGCCGTGAACGTGACGCAGTCGTCCATCAAGGAAGCTCAGTCCGCATTGGGAATGAAGGAAGGATTCGATGTCGGTCTGGAAATGTCCGGCAATGAAACGGCGTTCCGCGACATGCTGCACAACATGGCGCATGGCGGCCGAATTGCTATGCTCGGCATTCCTTCATCGGAGATCGCCATCAACTGGCGCGAGGTCATATTCAACATGCTCACGATTCGCGGCATCTATGGCCGCCAGATGTATGAATCCTGGTACAAGATGACCGTTCTGCTGCAGTCCGGACTCGATATTCAGCCCGTCATCACACACCGATTCAGCTATCGCGATTTCGAGGAAGGATTCAAGGTGATGCGGTCCGGCAATAGCGGCAAGGTCATTCTCAACTGGGAGGAGTTGCGCTAATGATGGGCCCTTATAAGGAATTCCTTGAATCGCAACTAGGAGATATCCGTCTGGCGGGACTCTGGAAGCCGGAGCGCATCCTGGACACTCCCCAACGGCCCGAAGCGCGTATTCACGGCGGCGCCGATGTTCTCGTTCTGTGTGCGAACAACTACCTGGGCCTGGCCGACAATCCCCAGGTGATTTCCGCTGCGCGAGCGGCCCTGCATCGGTGGGGCTATGGCATGGCATCGGTGCGATTCATCTGCGGCACTCAGGAACAACACAAGGAACTCGAAAGCGAACTCAGCAGCTTTCTGGAAACCGACGACACCATCCTCTATTCGTCGTGTTTCGACGCCAACGGCGGCTTGTTTGAAACCCTTCTCGGCGAAAAGGACGGCGTAATATCCGACGAACTGAACCATGCGTCGATCATCGATGGCATCCGGCTGTCGAAGGCGCAGCGTTTTCGTTACAAGAATCGAGATATGGCGGATCTGGAAGCGCAACTCCATGCGGCCCGAGAATGCCGGTTCCGCCTCATTGCCACTGACGGCGTCTTTTCAATGGATGGAACGCTGGCGCCGCTCCAGCAGATCTGCGATCTGGCCGAGAAGACAGCCTCGATGGTCATGGTTGACGATTCCCACGCAGTTGGCTTCATGGGAGCCCATGGACGAGGGACGCACGAACACGCGGGTGTGATGAAGCGCGTGGATATTCTCACTGGAACACTGGGGAAAGCGCTAGGCGGCGCCAGTGGAGGTTATGTCGCCGGACCGAAGCCGGTGATCGAAATGTTGCGGCAACGTTCACGGCCATATTTGTTTTCCAATTCCCTGCCGCCCGTTGTGGTCGCGTCTTCCATCGAGGCGTTGAGAATACTTAAGGCTTCCAACGAACTGCCACGGCGGCTGCATGCAAATACCGAGTTCTTTCGCAAACGCATGACTGAACTCGGGATCGACATTCTGCCGGGTGAACATCCCATCGTACCCGTCATGGTGGGCGATGCCGCGCGCGCTGCCCGAATGGCCGAGTATCTTTTGGACCGCGGTGTCTATGTCGTCGGATTTTCCTTTCCAGTTGTCCCGATCGGAAAGGCGCGCATCCGAACGCAGGTTTCGGCGGCGCATACGACGGATCAGCTTTCGCGCGCGGCCGCCTTGTTCCGCGAAGCCGCCGACAATGTCGCCTGAAATGCGGCGACAGAGGGGCTATCAAGAGACGGCCTCTCATTCCATCATTCACAGTTTTCCGGCTGAGGAATACCGAGGCAGGAAAGTGCTGCTGATTGTGCCGGACGGGACAAGGACGGCGCCGATCGGATTGGTATTCCGAACCCTTCACGAACAAATTGGCGGAGTGACGAAAGCGTTCGATGTCCTGATCGCACTGGGAACGCACCAGCCGATGAACGAAGCGGCCATTCGGCAACGGCTCGAAATCTCCGAAACTGAACGCAACGACGTTTATGGCTCCGTACGATTTTTCAATCATGAATGGAGTAATCCAGCGGCGCTGCAGCGCATCGGCGTGATTTCCGCGGAAGAAATACGTGAACTGTCCGGGGGATTGTTCTCAATGGACGTGCCGGTCGAAATCAACAAGCTCGTCTTCGACTACGACCAGGTCATTATCGTGGGGCCCGTGTTTCCCCACGAAGTCGTCGGGTTCTCCGGGGGCAACAAGTATCTCTTCCCTGGCATCTCCGGTCCGGAACTTCTGAATTTCTTCCACTGGCTGGGCGCGGTGATCACCACTCCCAAAGTCATCGGCAGCAAGTGGACGCCAGTACGCAAAGTTGTGGACCGGGCAGGGGCGATGTTGAAAGTCGACAAGCGTTGCGTGGCGATGGTCGTTCACGCGGACAAGTCGCTGGCAGGACTTTTCATTGGCTCGCCGGAAGAGGCGTGGGACCAGGCGAGCGAACTCTCTCGTCAGGTTCATATCATTTATAAGGACAGGCCATTCCACACCATTCTCTCGTGTGTCCCGACGATGTATGACGAAATCTGGACGGCAGGAAAGGCGATGTACAAGCTGGAACCGGTGCTGGCGGATGGCGGCGAATTGATCATCTACGCACCGCATGTCCGCGAGGTCTGTGTCGCCCATCGCGAAACGATCATGGCGATCGGCTATCACTGCCGGGATTACTTTCTCAAACAATGGGACGAGTTCAAGCAATACCCATGGGGTGTTCTCGCGCACTCCTCACACGTGCACGGGCTCGGCACATTCGAAGGCGGCGTGGAAACGCCACGCGCGAAAGTGACGCTGGCCACCGGAATCCCGCCGGAGGTCTGCCGGCGAATCAACCTTGGATACCGCGATCCGCAGTCCATTCGGGTCGAGGACTACGCGAATCGCGAGGATGAAGGCCTGTTGCTCGTGCCGCGTGCAGGCGAAATTCTGTATCAGCTGAAGAACCCGCCGGCCTGGGCGGGCTAGAATTCCAACTTAGTGAAATATTTCGGGCGAATCCCTCTCCTGAAGGGAGAGGGTGCCGCGAAGCGGCAGGTGAGGGGTACAGAGAAGCGTCTTTGCACCCGGCCCTTCGGGACCGCCCTTCCTGCCTCTGAGCAGTTCCCCCACTCTATTCGCCACTGAATCGTTTATGCTTTCCGGCGGCAACGATACGTAATGAATATTGCTCTTCTAAAACTTCAACTTCTGTATTCTGGCATTCGGGCGGGACAGAACCTGCCTTCTCCGCTGACAAATCCGTTCGGCCTTGTTCACCTGGTGTTGCCGGATGGGCTTGCCGTCAGCGTTCATCGGAATGAGAATGGCACGGAATCCCCGTTCACTCTCCGAAACGATGGTTCTCAGTTCTTCCTGGATATTGCCGGCAGCGAGTCGGTTCCGGTTCGATGGACGCCGCCGCTCAGGAGTTACCAACAGACCACTTCGTCCGGAGTGCTCGTGTCCGACATTCTTACGGTGCACGGAGATTTCATTGCGGTGCATCCCACTCACGCCTGCCGTTTTGGTCAGAGCGGACTGTCGTGCCGGTACTGCGGTTCATCACGCGATGTTTCCCAGCACCCGCCCTTCACTCCCCGGGATCTTGTCGAAGCGATACAGATCGTCGAGCAGGAGAAGCGATGCGATCTCGTCTGTCTCTCCTCCGGGCGCGTGGACACTCCCGATGGCGGCGTCGAGCGTCTCGAAAAATGGGTCACCGAAATCCGAAAGCATTTGAACGTTTTGATTGCGCTGGATTTGGTCCCGCCGGAGACGAATGACTGGATCGACAAGACCTACGCCATGGGCGTCGATGCGTTGTATTACGATTCGGATTTCTTCAATCCGAATGACGAGCCTCGCAAGGATTTCGAGAAGCACAAGGCGCGCCAGCTTGAAGCGCTCGTTTATGCCAGCCGCATTTTTCCCGCAGGCGCCGTGCTTTCGCATCTGGTGATTGGGCTCGAACCGCTGGAGGATACCCGGGCGAGCATCGACCTGCTGATCGATCGCGGCGTGGTTCCAGTGCTGGCATACTTTCCGCCTTACGATGGATCGAGCCTGCGAAGCCGATGGACCGCCACACCCGAGGAAGCGCGAGCGACCTATGCACACCTCTACGAACGTCTCGTTCGAACCCGGATCAATCCGCACTGGGTGCAGCAGTACGATGTCGTGCTCACCGCACTGGAAGGACGCTTCTTCTCGAAAGAATCTCCGCGCTATCACCTGAAGCTCAAAAACTTTTATGAAACCGGTTTCGGAAGATCCGTGCGTTTCAGCCTTGCACGGTTGCGCCGTCACCTTCGCGTGGTACCTGTTTAATGCAGTTCAAGATCGATACCCGTCCACTTCCAATCGTGATCCTGGCGCGCTGGTGGCGTTTCCCCGTTTTTGCGCTTCTTAACTTCTCTCTGTACTACCTGCATCAACAGGGACCGCCGGAAGGCCTTTCCGCACAGGGCTTCAACGCACTGATTGTTTTTCTCGCGTGCATTTTCCTGTGGGTGACGCAGCTATTGCCGATGCCGGTCACGGGACTCTTCGCATTGATCGCACCATCCCTGCTGGGGGTCGTCAAACTGAAGGATGCCTTTTCGTTTTTCGGATCAGAACCGGTTTTCTTCATCATGGGTGTCTTCATCCTTGCGACGGCGCTGTATGTATCCGGATTATCGACGCGCATGGCGCTGTATCTTCTGAAGAGCGGAGCGAAGTCTCCGAGACGGCTTATCTTTCAGGTGATGCTGACGGCGGCCCTCCTGTCGTTCATCATGAGCGAGCATGCGGTGGCGGCCATGATGTTCCCGCTGCTGGTCATCATTACCAAACGTTTGAACCCCAGCCCGCAGTCCACCTCTTACTCTCGAATCCTGTTTCTGGCCATGGCATGGGGATGTGTGATCGGGGGAATTGCAACGATGCTGGGCGGCGCGCGAGTACCGCTCGCCGTGGGATTGCTGCAGGAGGCCGGCTACGGCACCGTCACATTCGTTCAGTGGTCGACAGCGATGTTCCCCATCGTGATCGTCCTGTTCAGCTTCTGCTATTTTCTTCTGACCCGCTTCTACCCCATCGAAATCGATACAGTGGGTGAGGTCGACGCCGTCATCGACCAACAAATACGCGACTGTGGTCGATTGGTGCTGGAAGAGAAATTCCTCGGCTTCCTTCTGCTTTGCACGATTGCCGCCTGGATTTTCTGGGGAGCGCAGTTGAGTATGGCCGCGATCTCCATACTTGCCGTCGTGTTGCTCTTCATGTTCCGAGTGGTGCCGTGGAGAAAGATTCAGGAGAAGATGGAGTGGGGCGTCATCTTGATGTACGGCGGAGCCATCGCAATGAGTTCGATCCTGAATTCCACCGACGCCGGAGAATGGTTTACGCGGACCCTCGTTGTGCCTTATGTCGGCACGCCGTGGACACTGGTAATTCTGTTGTCCCTGGTCACAATGGCATTGACCGAAGCGCTAAGCAACTCGGCCGTGGTCGCGATCGTGGTCCCGCTCGGCATGTCGATCGCAAAACAGTTTGGACTGGATCCCAAGGTTGTCGTGTATGCCGTTGCGTCGGCATCCAGCATGAACTACGTGCTCCCGATGAGCACTCCCGCGGTAGCTATTGGGTATTCCTCCGGGTTTCTCAAGATTCGTGAAGTCATTGTTCCGGCGTCCATCATGTGGGTTGTCTCGTGGGCGACGCTCATGCTGGTAGCAAGATTCTGGTGGCCGGTGCTCGGAATTCACGTTGGCGGGTAGGCAGGCGTCCAAGGAGCGATGCATTGCAAAACACCGGTGGTGTCGAAGTTAGCCGAACTGCCCTCCTGAGTCAGGAGGGCAGCACGATCGAGACAGCAGTCGAGATCGTGCGGGGGGTGGTTCCGAAGCGAACGCTTGTAAGCGTTCGGTTTGGGAACCACCCCTCGCGGGATTCGCTTCGCGATCCCGCTGCCCTCCTGAGTCAGGAGGGCAATTCGCCGGCATTCACCGTCGCCAGTATTTTGGACAGTAGTGCCTCTTCAATTCCCAATTGACCGCGACGGAGGCTAGATCTCAGAATAGGCCAATGCATTCTGTTGGAAGAATCGTTGTGCTGCTTCTGGTGCTCGGCGTTGCAACCGCGTCGTACTGCGCGCAGGCATGCAGCTTGCTCCAACCTGTTGCGTCCGATTGCCCACAGCACCCCTCTTCCGGAAGTACGAACTGCTGCCAGCATTCCTCATCGCACGCGACGATGACGGCCCGCGTGAATTGTGCGTTGGGAATCAAATCCTCGGCCCTGGTTTTTCTGCCCGTCGAGGCAAGCACTTCGGACGTGTTGAGCCGCGGGGTAGATACTCATGAGAGATACGTTCCGCCCGATTCCGTGCATCCGTATTTCGCGCGCGTTGCGTCATTCGTCCTGAGAGTCTGATTCGCCCGTTCCCTTCATCTCCGAAGATCCGTCATTCACTTTTCAGCGGAGGCTTATGCGTTTCAGACGCTCTGATCTGGTTTCTACATTTTTCGCAATCCTGTACTGGGTAACTGCTGTCCCGAACGTCGAGGCCCAGATGCCTGGAATGTCGGCGACCGAAAACAGTGTCGGTTATCTCTCGTCGGGAACCAGCATTGAACCGGCAGCCACATCGGAAGCCTCTTCCATGGTTCATGGATCTCTGGGCAGCTGGACGGTAATGTTCCATGCGAACGCGTTCGTGGCCGATATTCAACAGAGTGGACCACGCGGCGGAGACAAGTTTTTCTCCACAAACTGGCTGATGCCCATGCTGACCAATAAATGGGGCCCACACACCTTGACGCTGCGCACAATGCTGAGCCTCGAGCCGGCCACGGTCACTGACCGGCGATACCCGCTCTTGTTTCAATCCGGAGAAACTGCATTTGGAGTGCCCATCGTCGATGGCCAGCATCCTCACAATTTATTCATGGAAATTACCGGCCGATACGATTTCGACTTGAACGACAAAGCCCGGCTGTTCTTTTATGGCGGGCCCATCGGCGAACCTGCATTGGGACCGACGGCGTTCCCGCATCGGTCTTCCGCTTCGGAGAACCCCGTCGCCATACTGGGGCATCACAGCCAGGACTCGACCCACATTTCCTACAGCGTGATCACGGCCGGATTTTCAGCGGGCCCGGTCCAGCTGGAAGCTTCAACGTTTCACGGACAGGAACCTAATGAGAATCGCTGGTATATTGGCACCGGAAAGCCGGACTCGTATTCGGCAAGACTGTCGGCGGCTCCAACGCGCGGCGTATCGGGTCAGTTGTCCATCGGACGAATCAACAATCGGGAACCTCATGAGCCAGGACTGGACACGCTTCGAATGACGGCATCGATTCATCACAATCTAACATTGTCGTCCGGAAGCCTGGCATCCAGCATCATCTGGGGACGAAACAACGACATGATCGATTCCGAAGAACGAATATTCAACTCTTATGCGCTGGAGTCGACGTGGAATTTCAAGAGCCGAAACTGGGCCTGGACGAGGATTGAAAATGTGGATAAGGATAGCGGCCGCGTTCAGGCATACAGTTTCGGATATGAGCGGGATATCCTGAGAACCCAGCTGTGGGCGAACATCGGTCTTGGCGTTCAGTTCACAACGTATGGATTGACCAGCGAAATGAAGACTGTTTATGGCGATAGTCCAAAATCCTTCGTCGTTTTCCTGCATCTTCGGCCGGTGGGAAATATGGCCGCACACATGCGCGCCATGCACGGCCATTGAATGGTAAATAGATGACTCGCGGAATTTTCAAATATCTGGCCGTTATCGTTCTCATCGCAGTTGCCGG
>Ga0184628_10001086_pt1 | contig 13657 bp, 12 predicted proteins | sample PLM4_5_b1_FD_133149 | JGI IMG/M metagenome (GOLD analysis project Ga0184628, IMG submission 133149) | Groundwater sediment microbial communities from an aquifer in East River, Colorado, USA - PLM4_5_b1 | ecosystem: Environmental > Terrestrial > Soil > Riparian zone | place: USA: East River... | reverse complement strand
CCGGAGTTTGCCGTCGCCTTTCTCGCAGCGGTCAAGCTCGGCGTGATCCCCGTTCTGGTCAACTCTCTGCTTACCGCAGTCGAGCTGACCGCCGTGCTCGAGCAAACCAGACCGCGGTTAATCTTCACTGAAGTATCGCGCCATGACGCCGTGCGCGAACTGGGCGGCAGCGCATTGTTCAAGCACGTCGTTTGCGCCGGCGAATCGACCGGGAGTGAAATTCCCTTCGCAAGGTTGGAGAGAAATTCTTCCAAGGCCGTGGTTACAGCCGATACCCGCAGCGACGAGCCCGCTTTCATCGTTTACACCTCCGGAACGACCGGTAAACCCAAAGGTATCGTTCATGCCCATCGCTGGATTGCCGCCCTCGGTGATTTGAACCGCTACCGTTTGCCGCCGCAAGACAACGACGTGGTCATGGCCACCGGCGAATGGAGCTTTATCAGCGCGCTCGGCCACAATTTGCTTTTCCCGCTGCGCAACGGGGTCACCGGCGCGATCCTTCCGGGCCGCGCCACAGCGGAAAACGTTTTGACTGCTGTCGAGGGGTTCAAAGTGAACGTGCTCCATTGCGTCGCGACGATTTATCGCCGCCTGCTCGCGATGCCCGAGTTCGAGAAGCAGCACGATCTAACAAGCCTGCGCTGTTCCCACTCGACGGGCGAAGCTCTGCGCGAGGCGACCTATGCCGAATGGAAGCGCCGGGTCGGTTCTGAATTGTACGAGCACTACGGTGTATCCGAATACCAACTCGTGATCGGCAACGGTGTGAGAGATCCGGTTAAACCGGGATCGGTCGGCAAACAACTCCCGGGAGTCGGCGTGGCGATTCTCGACGACGATTTAAAACCGGTGGTCAGCGGCGAGCTCGGCCAGTTTGCGATTTCGACCTCGGATCCGGGACTGTTTCTCGGTTACTATAAAGACCCGGAGCGAACCAAGGCGGTGATTCGAAACGGCTGGTATCTTACCGGCGATCTCGCCTATCAGGACAGCGAAGGTTATTTCTACATAGCCGGCCGGCGCGACTACTGTTTCAAGAGCCGCGGCATTTTCATATCCCCGACCGAAATCGAAAACGCCCTGCAGAAGCACCCCGCGATCATCGAAGCCGCGGTCGTGCCGGTACCCGATAGCGATATCGGCAATAGGATTCACGCCGTCGTGGTCTTGGCCGACGGCTACAAACCCTCGGCTGAGTTTGCCCAATCCATCCGCGAAAGCCTGCGCGTACAAATCGCTCCCTACAAAATTCCTCACAACATCGACTTCGCCCCAAGCCTACCGAAGAGCGCGGTCGGAAAAATTCTTCGCGCCGGTCTGCTCAAGCCGATATAAAGAGTGGTGGTCTACCAACGGAATCTTGTCGGTGTGGCCTAACTAACGGTGAAACCGATCGGAGTCAGTTCTTTAATTTTGACATTTCCGTTGGCGTCGTGTCGGTACTAATTCGTCTTTGGCATCCTATGCCTATTTCATTGCCCAGCACCTGAGCGAAACTGATAGCTCAAGATCGTGATCGCAGCGGTATTGGCGGACGCCTCAGAGAGTGCCGGCCAGCTTGGCAATCGCCTGCGAGGCGCCCTTGTCGATCGGGTCGCCGTGGCCGAAGACGGCGCGCTGGAAGTTGAGTTTCGCCAGCTTCTTCACACTCTGGTGCGCCTGGGCCATGTCGGTGGTGTACTGGGGATTGGGTCCGGCGAGCTTATTGCCGATGTTGTTCATGGCGTCGCCCAGGATGAGCAGCGACCCTGCCGGATCGAACACGCATACGTGGCCCGGTGTGTGACCGGGCGTCGCGATCACGCGCAGGCCGAACACTTCGTCGTTATCGCCGACCGACTTGAGCGGGCGCGGTGAATTGATCTGCGCGATGTCCGCTGCGCCGGCGTAGGCCGTCGCCTTGGCGGCCGCCAGCAGTACCTCGCCAACGCTGCCCATGTGATCGGGATGATAGTGGGTCAGGATCACGTGGTGAACCGCATCCCAACTCAGGCCGGCGGTGCGAACGACGTCCGCGATCTTTGAGCCATTGTTGGGCGTGCCGGTATCGACGACCGCCGCCTCCTTGCCGCGGATCAGGACGTAGGCATTGACGATGCCCAAGTTCACCCGAAGTGTTTCAGCCGGTCCCAGGTTCTGCGCATGGGCAAGCCCGATCGCGAGATCGCGCCCGCCGATGGCGACACCCCAGCCCCTGCGCCCGAAGCCGAAATTGAGTTCGCTCCATATCGCGCAACTGCCCAAGGCAACCTGGGCCAACCAGGTACGGCGGCTGATTTGCTGACCTTTGCCCATTGAACACCTCCCATCTTCAAGACAGCGCGGTTGTCATGCCCACGCACCCGGCGCGGGAAATATTCAAAACTGTCTCGCCCCGAGTTGCGAAAGTCAATCGCGCGGCAGTCGGCGGAGCGCCTGGCGGCGGTCGAGGACCCAAGCGCGGCGCCAGCTCTTACAATAACGCATTGCTGCAATGCAAGCCCCGACCTTATGAGTGCCAGCCACTTCAGGTGAGCGAGGGCCGAAGCATCGACAGTGCAAAGACTGCGGCAGCTTACCGCGCCGGCAGCGGATCGGCGCCGGAAAGTTTTTTGAATACCTCGATAACTTCCGGCTCTCGTGGCATGTCTTTGATCGCCTTCTCCAACTCCTCGGCCATCAGCGGCGCCGCGTCGTCGCCGGCGAGCTTCTTAAATTCCTTGTGAAATTCCGGGTCTGTGAAAGTTTTGCGCATCGCTTCTTGGAGAACTTGCACCCGGTCTTTGGGCGTTCCCGGCGGCAGAATGTTGGGCGATCCGGTGGCCCGGAATCCGCGCAGCAGCGTCAGGACCTTTCTTTCAAGATCAGTTTTACTGAAGGTCTCGAGCTCGGGCACTTGGGCAAACTGAGACGGCCGAATGCCTTTTTGCACTTCGATGATCGCGTGGAAGTCGACAAGCTGCTTGGAGATCCACTCGGGGCTGCGATGGACGACGGTCTCAGCCAGGTTCGATCTGCCGTCGACCTCGCCGCGCAGCAACGCGATATCGATTTCCTGGGTGGTGTAACCCGTGACGAATCTCGGATCCTTCAGCCCGAGCAAGTAGGCGAACAGGCGGCCGGTAAGGTAAATCGGATGGCCCACGGCCTGGGCGCCGATGCGCAGCCCCGATAGCGCCCGGAGTTTGGCTAAACTGTCGGCGCCGAGAGCTTTGCGGGTCGCAAAGATCCATTGTGCGCCGCCGTCGGGGGAGCCAAGATAAATGGTCTTGTCGAGGTCGTATAATACACCGGTCTCGCCAAGCGCGGCGCTCGGCACATATCCCGGCGTCATGGCACCGATGGTCAGGCCATCCGGGCGGGCCGTGCGATAGATGTGATTGGCGGCTTTTCGGCCGCCGCCGCCATCCATGAACTCGTGAATGATGGTGGGATTGCCCGGAAGATATTTTCGCAGAAACGGCGTCTGCGCGCGCACGCGCAGGTCTCCCGTGCCCCCGGCGGCGCGCGCCTGGATGATCGTAATCGTCTTACCCTCATAAAATGACGCCTGCCCGAAAGCCCACTGCGGCATGGCCAAAAATATCCCAAGCGTCAACGCCGCGATTGCATCTAAACGAGCTTTACCCATTCTCATCGCGATCACCTTTCCTCGCGGTGCAGTTAGATGGACAGATGCGCGGTCGGGTCCGTGAATTCGCCGAGGCGCCGATTCGTCGGCAATGCTACCTAATAGGGGTCGCTAAAGTCAAAGCCTTGCAGCTAGTAATTTTCCGCGCGGGGACATTGCATCGGCGGCGGAACAAGAGGGTTCAAACCAACAGGCTCTCTAGCTTTTGACAGACAACCGGGCATGAAATAAACGATCCAAAGCGTTCCCGATCGCCACCCGCTGGATTGGCAAAAACTTGATCGGTGAGCACGGCGTTTTTGCGGCTGAAGTCGAGGGTAGCAGCGGAAAAAAAGCTCGCCCGGCGAGTACACAGGATTGAGGATGTTTTGTCAGAGAGATAGAAACAGACTTGAGCTTTTTTGACTGCCCACGGCAACGGGTTGTGGCTCCAGCGATCACCTCTGGCGATTTACTTTCCGTCAAAGATAAAGGTTATTTAAATTTTCTACTATTTGTGACCGGCACGCCGGCGTGCCGAGGCCACGGAGGAGCATCATGACAGTTCGCATTGCCCAATTCGTGCACGCCGCCAGTGACGTGGTGGACGAAGCCTTCCTGTGCGACTTCCCCGAGGTTGACGTGGCCAAGGCGGACAGCTTCGAATCCCTCGCCAAGGCACTGGACGGCGCGGAAATCCTCCATGTTTACAACTCCGCCTTCACCACGGAGTTCGCCCGCCTGGTGCGTGACAAAGGGCGGTCCCTCAAGTGGCTTCAGTTCACCACCGTCGGTGTCGAAATCGGACTGAGGGCGGGGCTGCCTGACGGTGTCTGGGTCACCAATAGCGGCGACGTCAGCCAGCGGGTGCTAGCCAGCCACGCCATGGCACTGATGCTGGGTGTCATGCGGAACTTTCGCCGATTCGAGCAATTGCGTGGACGGCGAGAGTGGGCACGGCACACCGCGTCTTCGCACATACTCGACCCCGATGGCGCGCGCATGGTGATCCTCGGCATGGGTCACATCGGCCAGGACATCGCGCGCAAAGCCAAGGCGTTCGATATGGAGGTGATTTGCGTCACCCGCGCGCCTTCCCCCGCCGTGCCGGAGATCGATCGCGTGGTGCCCCGGGAAAAAGTAGACGAGGTTCTTCCCACTGCCGATGTGGTCATGGTGGCGATGCCGCTGGACAGCGACACAAGGGGATTTCTGAGCGCCGAAAGAATCGCGCTCATGCCGAAGACGGCAATCCTCGTGAACATTTCCCGCGGCAAGGTCGTGGACGAGGCGGCACTGGCCCGCGCCCTCGCCGAGGGCCGCATCATGGGGGCCGGACTAGACGCTCTCGCTGAAGAACCGTTGCCGGCAGCGAGCCCGCTATGGGATCTCCCCAACGTGCTGCTGACTCCCCATGTCGGCGGTCAGGGCGGACGGCAATTGTGGCGGCGCATGAGCGAACTTATCCGCGACAACACGCGCCGCTATCTTTCAGGCGCGCCCCTCAAGCATGTAGTCAGAACCCCCGATGGGACGCTCCAAGGTTTTTGAAAGCCACAGGTTGGACGCTCTCTTCGGCAACTGACTAATATATCTAACTTCGATTTTGGCCAACTCTCACACATCGTCGGACAACTTGGCGATCGCCTGCTTCGCGCCCTTGTCGATCGGCCTGCCGTGGCCGAAGACGGTGCACTGGATGGTGAGTGCCGCCAGCTTCTTCATACTCTGGTGCGCCTGGGCCGCAGCGACCTTTAGGAAATACTCTGCTCTGCGGCGGTGCGCAAGCAGGTTTTTGCTTGGCTATGACTCGGGTGATTTTCTGCGCAGGCGATAAAACAGCAGGTAGAAGGACAACATCGCGTAGTTGTAGAAAAAATCTTCGACGGGAATCGTAAACAGGCGCAGGCCGAAAATCGCCGTAGGATTGTACTCCACAACCGGCAGCGCGGTCAGGACTGAATTGACGAGCAGAAACGGGATGTAACAGATCGCCAGCCACGTCCAATAGCGCCGGCTGGTCAGCAGCGGACGGTCCAACCAATAGGCGACGGTGAGAAAAAAACTGCACGAGGCCAGCGCCTTCGAAGTGTATCCTTGATCACGCAGCGCCAAACTCGCCGCGGCCAGCAGGACGATCGCCGTGATCACTACCGGAGTCGACATTTTGCAAAATCTGTCTGTAGTCGCAAATAAAACCACCTCGTAGATGAACAGGCAGCTGTAAGGCACGGTGATGAAGAAAAGCACTTCTTCGAGCGGGATGTTCAGCAGTTGCAGGCCGGTCAGATATTTACCGTTAAAGCTCCATTCGCCGCGCGCCGTAACAAAAACGTCCCAAATCAGATAGCAGGCGCTCACCACACCGGTCGCAAAGCCGACGGCGGGGATTTGCCGGTGGTAGGCAGTTCGCTTGTCAAATGTCAGGGCAAGCGGGATGGCGATTATGAAGACATTGATCAAAAGATAAGTGAAGGACATTTCAGTTAAGTTTAGCGAAGATCCCGCGGGTGGGCACGGAGCGCACAGGCTCTTCACAAAGACCGTGCTTGGCCAGAATAGCGTTGGCGCAAAGCAGTCCGGATGTAAAGGCGCCTTCCATAAGCATCGCAGGAGTGCCGGTTTTCACCCAATCGCCGGCGAGATAGAGATTGGCGATTGCCGTTCGATACTCGGGCCTGCTCTCATGCAGGTTGGTATAAAAGGCGGTGAAATCACGCCTGACCTGCAGATGATCATGAATCATCGTCGCTGCGCGAAGCTCGGGAAAAAAGCCATGAAGCTCGGTGCAAAAAGCCGCTTTGACATCGGCATCGGCCATTCCGTCGGGCAGCGCGTAACAGTGCAGCTCGTAGACGCCGCCGCCGGAACGGCGCGCCCAGTCCGCGGCGTTGTTATCGAATTGATGGTAGAAGGTCACGGAGTCGAGAACGGCGCGCTTTTCCGTGATGATGAAGACGGGGAAATTGTCGCCGGTGCGCCGATCGAGCCAGATCCGGTACACGGCGTAACCGCTGGAAGCTTGCAACGATGTCAGCTGCGACCAGGTCTTTGCCGATGCGGCCTCGAGCCAGGAAGAATGTTGGCAAATGCTGCGGGTACCGGTCACGTCCGAGGCAAGGATGAGGTCATCGAACGGCTCGGATCCGACGGTTAACAAATTATCTTCGCGGCCAATTGCCTCGACTCGATGGTTCAGGCGGATAGATACATGGTGGCGCCGCAGATGGTTAAGGATCGGTTCGAGTAGCGCGCTGTGATAATCGGTAGCGAAATAATCATAGAGCAAACCATGGTCGTGGCTGAGATAGAAAAAATGAAAACTCTTCATCAGCTCGGCCGTGCTCAACTTTTCTGCGGGCGCGAAGAAGGCGCGCGCGAACGTATTGAAGGTCAGTCTCAATGGCGATGGCAGTTGAGCTGCGCTGGCGAATTCTGCGAACGTCATTCCGTCATATTTAGCGAAAGTCTTCGCTTCATCGTATTCCAGGAACTCGCCCATTCTCCAGCTTGGCGGATTGAGCAAGACATCGCGGAATCTGAAAAACCTGTTTTTCCCCAGCGACAGTATATTGAGCACCGGCGTGGTCTCGACATTCTTGAAACTATATTTTTGGCCGTCGCTCGCCAGCACCAGGTAGTCGTCGATGGTCTTGAAGCGCTGGTGCGCGCCGATTTTTTCCATGAACGAACGTAAGTTGTAATAGTGCCGAAAAAAGGCGTGAAAGCCGTGGTCCACTTTGGTCGAATAGCCGTCCGCGAAAGCGACATCCCACGAACCGACTTTACCGCCGATGTAGGAATTTCGCTCGAAAAGAGTAACCGCGAAACCGCGTTCCGCGAGCACCGAGGCGGCGCCGATACCGGCCAGGCCCGCGCCGACCACGGCGACTTTCTTCGCCGGTGAAACCGATGCCGGCTTGCTCCGATCGACCTGGTTGATGGTTACGCTATAGCCGCCGAGTTTTTTTCTGATGCGCGATTGTAGGAAGGCTTTGAGCACGGTGGTGAATTCCCCGGATGCGCGAGCCGAATTATCGAGAGTCCACGGCGCCGGCCTGGCGGCGAATCAGTCGTTGAACGCGGTGGACGGTGCGGTTAATTTCAGTCGGCTGCCGGAGCGGGTCGGCGTCGAACGCCGACTGTTCTTCCTCGATCATCAAGACATCCTGGCGAACCAGATTGGCCAAAAGCCGTTTTGCCACGTTGGTTAGCACCCGCTTGATCAGACGGCGCACGGCAGGCGGCGCTTTTTTTAAGCCGGCAAATTTGGCCAGCGAAGTATAGTGAATAAGATAGGCGTCGGTGAAGCGCTCGTTCACGGGCCGGATCAGACAGAAGATTTTGAAATCGTCGCCCAACGTCGATTTCCAGTTGGGATATTCATAGGTCACGGTCAAAGGCGCGGAGCGAAGCTTGCGAAGCGGCGGAATGAAGAGCTCTAAAATCGAGGCGAGATCCTTTACGCGATAGTAAGTGGTGGCGTCATAAATTGCCGTCACTCGATCGTCGGCCTCGACGACCTCCTTGAGCGCTTGCGCGGTCCACACCTGGTACTGGGCGTGCAGGCTGCCGTGATACATGTCCATCAAGTTTTCGATCAGATAGGAAAAATGCGCGCGCGAGGTGAGTCTTACCCAACTGGGAATTTCGTCGAGATCGTCCCATTCGCTCATGCGCATCGGCGCGACGGCCGCAGCCACCTCGGGATCGCCGAGAAAAATCCACACGAAGCCGTGCTTTTCGAGAACCGGGAACGATCTAACCCGACAATTGGGCAGGCTCGTTTTGGCCGCGAGTTGGGGCACGTGAACACATCGGCCCGCGTCGTTGAATTGCCAGCCATGATAGGCGCATTCGATCTTGTCATCGATGACGCGCCCGTGGCTGAGCCGCACCAGCCGGTGCGCGCAGCGATCCTCTAACGCGCGCAGTTTGCCGTCTCGAGTTCTATAGATGACAACGGCTTGGCGCCAAATCTCCCGCCCGAGCGGCTTTTCGAGGACGTCCGATGCCTTGGCGATCATGTACCAGCAATTGGGATTGATGCCGGCGCGGCGAATGTGGCCATTCAACTGTTCGGCGCGCTTGGCGCAGTTTGTGATCTCTGACTCCATGGAGTTGTCAGCGGCACACGGATCGAAGCATGAAAGATAAGATAAAATATTTCGCGGCACAAGTCAGCGAGTTGTCGGCGCGCAAGTAGCGTAAGAACTGCATGGCCTAACCGCTGTGTATTGATTACCCGGGGGGCGTTCCACCACTTCATCAGTCGTGGCCAATCGCGCGGAGATTTTTCTGCAAGACCGCAGACGGAAATGATGACGAAAAGAAAAGGGCTCTGCCCCCTTGTCTGGTAATCGGCTTGTACGCCGGAACTCAGAAATGCAAGTTCTCAGTCGAGGCGGCTGACTTTTACTTCTCGGACTTGCTTGCGCCGTGCGGATAACGCTGTGGCAAATTGATCAGAGGCTATAACTCTCGAGCGCGGCGCTCACCTGCAAGTCAATTCCACAGCTCGCCGCTCGCCAATCGGGCGCCCTCCGCCAAGGCGGCAAACTTTAGCCAGGCGACGCTGGGATGGGTATCGTTGAAGCGCAGGGCGGAGGCGGCAAAGCCGCAGTCGGCTCCCGCGATGACGTTCTCGCGCCCGACTATTTTTGCGAACCGCAGGATCCGTTCGGCGATCAATTCCGGGTGCTCCACCAGGTTGGTGGTGTGGCTGATCACCCCCGGTATGAGGATCTTATCGGCGGGCAGTTTGACGCCCTCGAAGACAGGGTATTCGTGCTCGTGTCGCGGGTTCGCCGCTTCGAACGAATAGGCGCCGGCGTTAATCTTCAGAAGAATATCGACGATGTCCTTCAGGTCCATCTCGTGGATGCGCGGGCCGACATCGATGCTGTAGCAGGTATGAAAGCGGACCTTCTCCCGCGGGATGGCGCGGAGCGAGTCGTTGATGACTTCGACGTGCTCGGCCGCCCACCTCCTGCCGTCGGCGACGCTGAGCTCCGGGTGCATCATATAATAGGTAGCCAGGCGCGGATCGTCGATCTGGAGAATGAATCCGGCGCCGGAAAGTGTTTTGAATACTTCGCTGACTTCTGGCTCCCGTGGCAAGCTTGGCTAAATTATCGGCGCCGAGAGCTTTGCCATCGTGCAACCCCCAACGGGGCCGAGTTTCCGCGCATCGCCGACACGCACGCTGGATGCGGGCAGGAGTTCGGACCCATAGTGCTCGTCGCCGACCTGCTCGACAATCTCCCGACACCCGGCGCATCTCGACGGTGTATCTGCGCGACGCGGCCGTGAACCGCGCGCAACCGGTCCACTAATGTGCGTTGGCCGCGTTGGCTCAACCTGACCGTCGGCGCAGGCGCTGCTGGGCGTGAGCGTTGGCTTGCGGTGCGCAATGAATCTGCAGCGCAGATGCCCAGGGGTTATTTCTTCCGCTTCGTGGACTTCTTCTTGCTCGCAGGCCCTTTCGCCGAAGGTTTTTTGCTCGCTGATTTTACGGACGCCGACTTCGTCCGGGTGCGAGCAGCAGGTTTTTGCTTCAGTTTTGACTTTGCCCGGGACGCTTTGCCTGCCTGGGCCCCCGCAATGCCGCCGACGACGGCACCGACCGCCGCCCCAAGCGGCCCTAAGAGGGACCCTAGCGCGGCACCGGCGGCCACGCCCCCTGCCGTGCCCAAGTTTGAAGGTGTCTTGCCGGCCTTCGTCTCCGAATTTTTGCTCTTCGCCATTCCCGTCCCCCTTTGATTGTGATTGAAATATACGCAAAACCTCGACATCTAGATATCATGCTTTATCGTACGGTCGGTAGCGAATCAGGGGAAATCACAGCTCTAACTGAGTCATTCTCGATGCAATGATTTTCCAACCGCGATAACGTTTGACAGTAGTTGGAATGCCAGACATTCTACAAGGACCAATTTACCTAACCCCTGTGAAGAGGAATCTATGAAGACACTGAGATTGGAAACCACTGCGCCGTTCCAAGGCTTGGCCGAGCTCGTTGCCTATGACGAGGGTCTGTTCGAGAAAGAAGGCATCCAGATCGAGTGGATGGACCGTGAGAAGGGCGTCGACAAAAGCCCGCAGCTGCACATCACGGATCATAAGGACGCCTCGCGCTACACGAGCCATGGCCGCATGATGGAATCCGGCCAGGCAGACCTCTACAACGCTTGCGAATGGGGCAATTACTCGCGGGTTGAAACCTCCAACGTCGGCAGCCGGCAGGTTGGCCGTCGTTCCATGGTAAATTTTGCCGCACTCGTCGTCCGCGCCGATTCGCCCGTGCAGGTGCCCCAGCAATTCGCCAACGTGCAGATCGGCATCCCCTTTTACAGCGGCACGCACTACCTGGCTTTGCAGATGCTGGAAGGTTTCGTGCCGCGGCAGCTGATCAAGATCGGCCGCGTGCCGAACGGCTCCAATTACCGCTTCAAGATGCTCATGGATAGGACTATCGAAGCGACAACCCTGACCGAACCGTATATTTCGTTGGCGGAGAAAATCGGCTGTCGGGTCGTCATCTCGGCTTTTCACCACGGCACCGACGTGGCGTCCGATCGTGTCGATGCCGACACTTACGCCGCTTTCAACCGCGCGATTTGCGAGGCGGTCCGGCGGATCATGGCGAACAAGCGCGCCTATATGCACTACTTCATCGACTACTATCGCGATCGCGATCCGCAGATCAGTCAGCTCACCGTCGACGATCTGCGCGAGAGCCGCCTCTATCTGGTCGATCCGGCGCCGATCCCGGCCGATGAACTCCAACGCACCTACGACTGGATGAAGAGTTGGGATTTCCTCGAGACCGCGCCCTGCGCGACCGATCTCGTCAACCTGAACGCGTAGCAGCAGGGCTACAAGCGGGCATGGTTGGTTCAAATCGTTCCAGCCGTTCAAGCGCTTCGCTCAGTTCAAAACGATAAAAAAAGTCTAAACCTTCCGGGCCCAAAAGCGCGTTGGGTTCGGATCGTTTCTGGGACTGAAACGGCAAGCTGAAACGGCAAGCTTGACGGAAGAGTCCTCCCGTTGCTAATGAGTATCGGTAAACAATCGATTCGGCTGCAACTCGCATGTGGAGGTAACTATTATGGCTCTTGTAAGGTGCGTTACAGAAATGGGTATGGGAGTGGATGTGCACGGATTGGATTATACCGCTGCCGCCAAGCGCGCGGTGTTCGATGCGATTCATCACAGCAGCTTGGGATTTCCCCGGCTGGTAGGCAAAACCGCCGACGACATGCGGGTGGACGTAACCATCGGCGTGCCCAAGCCCGAGGCGGTGGATCGCCAGGCCGTGCTGGAAACGCTGCCCCACGGCGGCGGGCACGTCAATGTCGTCCAGGGCGGATTACAGGTGCTCAATGAAAAGGGCGACGACGGTTGGCTGATTGCCAACGCGATCATCGTCGTCAGCATCGACGACGGCAAATAGTTCGTGTCACCGGCGGGTCGTGTTGACGCATTGCGCTTGTTTTTGCATTGCGAAATGTTGCCTGGCGATTATTTCACGTCGGTCCGCCGGCACCTGCTATTTCAGCTCCATCGACGAGGTTAATTTGGCGATCTAAGGGACTGTGTCTAAAGGGACAAACTCTCAGTTTGTCCAGTCGTCAGCTTCCGGTTGCGGCTCCAATAAAATCCCTAGCTATCCGGCGCATTTTGTTCTTGTTCCGGCACGGTTGTTTCAAGTTGACAATATCCGTGCTTCGAAACTACTGTTTCCCTGAATGCGCAATGGGATCATAGGTTGGTGGCAAATGTTGGCTCGGCGCAGTCACAGCGTCATTAAACGAGTTACCTTCGCCGCTTGCCTCATTTTTGGCGCGACGCTTTTCATCAGCGGCGCACAAGCGCAGGTGAAAAAGATACGTGTAGCGACTCCCGGCTATACCGTATCGATGCTGCCTTTTTTTGCCGCGAAGATGAACGGTTACTACGCGGCAGAGGGTTTGGATGTCGACCTGCTGGCGACGCGGGCGCCGACGGCGAATCTAGCCGTGCTGAGCGGCAGCGTGGAGTTTTCCGCGGTGCCGCTTGCGGGCCTGACCACGGCGCTGCGCGGCGCGCCGCTGAAACTGCTCTTCGTGCCCTTCGACAAACCGCAACATGAACTCTTCGTTAAACCTGATCTCCAAGGGATCAAGGCTTTGCGAGGTAAGAAAATTGCCGTCGCTGGGATCGGCACCATCGGCGAAGTGATTTTACGAGAGTACCTGACTGCCAACGGGCTCGATGCCGGCCATGAGGTCACGCTGCTGGGGATCGGCGCCCCGGAGACTCGGTTGGCGAGCTTATTGAGCGGCAGCTTCGACGCCGCGATGCTTATCGCTCCCTACACTTTGAACGCCAAGGAGGCAGGGTTCCGCGCCATGGTTGTCTTCAAAGATCACAACTTCGGTTTGCCCAGTGGTGGTATCGTCGCACGCGAGGAGGTCTTGCGCAGCGAGCCGGTGCTGGTGGAAAAATTCGTTCGCGCCTCGCTCATGGGCTTTCAGTCCGCGCGCGACAATCGCGCCGAAGCGATCAAAGTTCTGGTGCGTTATCTAAAAATCGACGAGCCGATGGCGGCGAATATCTACGATTCCGCCCGGCCGATCATGACCAGCGACGGGGCGCTGTCGGAGGAGACGCAGAAAAAGATGATCGCCTTTTTCAGCAAAATCGCTGGGGCAAAGGACGTTTCTAGTGCCGATAAGGTATTTGATTTCTCGATTTTACGTAAAGCACAGGCGACTTTGCAGGCACGAGGCTGGAAACCCGGGTCATAGAGACAGCCGTCACTTACAATAGGATCAGGGCATTAGTTTATGGTCAGAAGCAGCCACTGGAATCTTGACTGCTCGCCAACCAAAAAGCCCCACGGTTAGTGGGGCTTTTTGGTTTTCTGCGCGGTCAAACTTGCGACAGTTTATTTTTGGCTCTGCTGGACAAACGGTTTCCAGTTCCATTCAAAGTTCGAATCGGTGTAGGCTTCGGGCGGCATTAATGAGGAAATCCCGCGTTTCGCCATTTCGCCTTCGAATTTCTCGCGCACCCATTTGT
>Ga0184628_10001085_pt1 | contig 13659 bp, 12 predicted proteins | sample PLM4_5_b1_FD_133149 | JGI IMG/M metagenome (GOLD analysis project Ga0184628, IMG submission 133149) | Groundwater sediment microbial communities from an aquifer in East River, Colorado, USA - PLM4_5_b1 | ecosystem: Environmental > Terrestrial > Soil > Riparian zone | place: USA: East River... | reverse complement strand
TGTCCCAGCGCCTGCACGCGCTCCTGCAGCGCGGACTTGAAGTCCTGGCCGACGAAATTCTGCGCCGCGCCTGCGTCGATGGCATCTTTCAATTCGCGCAAGAGAAATACCTCGGCCGCTTCGATGCCGCCATCCAGATAGATGGCGGCGATGAGCGCTTCGTATGCGTCCGCCAGCAGTGCCTGTTTGAAGCGGCCGCCCGTCTTCTCCTCGCCGCGTCCCAGGATCAGGTGGTCGCCGAGCCGCATCTCTTCGGCCTGGCGTGCGAGCGCCTGCGTGGAGACGACGGACGCCTTGATCTTCGACTTCTGTCCCTCGTTGTAGGTCGGGTACTGGTGGAAGAGCGCGCTGGCCACCACCAGGCCGAGCACGGCGTCGCCGAGAAACTCCAGCGACTCATTGTCCGCAACGCCGCCGGAAACGTCCTCGGCGGCGCGCGACTTGTGCGTCAGCGCGTGCTCGAGCAGGCCGCGGTCCTTGAAGCGGTAGCCGATGCGCGTCTCGATCTCGTCGAACTCGTCACGCAACCGCACAACGCGCGCGCCGACGTCCTCGCGGTGGCTGTCGATGATCCGCCGCGCCTCCTCCGCCAAATCCTCGGGCACGGCAATCCGGACCTCGCCCAACGGGCTCATCGACATTGGCAGGATCGCCTGCGGGTTGCCGGTGATGCGGAATCCGGAGATGCCATGGCTGTCGAGGAGCGCCAGCACGACGCTGGCCTCGATGTCGGATGTTGTAGAGAAGACAGTGACTGGATCCATTTGTTTAACCACGGAGGTCACGACGCACACGAAGAAATATGACCTTCGTGTCCTTCGAGTCTTCGTGGTTGATAAGAATAGTCACAAATGCGCGGCGACTTCGTCCACCTTCAACAGCTAATCACACACGCGTAGAGGCGGACCTTCAGGTCCGCCTGCATTGTCCACCTTCAACAGAACGAACGTGAGGTCGTCGTGCTGGCCGGTGTCGCCGACAAACGCCCGGATCTCGCGGATGATGCGTTCGCGCAGCTCCTCGAACGGCAGATCGCCATCGGCCTCGATCACGGCGGCCAGCCGCTCTTCGCCGAACGGCTCCCCCGCCGCATTCATGGCCTCGCTCACGCCGTCGGTGAACAGCAAGACCAGGTCACCGGCGCCGAGCGGCAGCGTGACCTCTCGCAGCAGGCTGTTGAACCGCTCGCCCTTGTCGATCTTCAGACCCAGCACGAGGCCGTCCGGCGCCTGTACCTGGACCCGACGCCGCGTAGCAACCGCCGACAGCAGAGTGCCAGCCGCCTCACCCGAATCCCGAGCCCCGAATCCCGAATCCCGAACTTCGGATCCCGGATCCCGGATCCCCGGTCCCGTCTCGCGTGGCCAGCGCCCAGGCAGATACATCAGCGGACAGTGCCCTGCGCGCGCGTACGTCAACGTCCGGGCGCGCATGTCCACGACGGCGTAGGTCATCGTGATGAAGCTGCGCGCGTCGAGATGCTCCGCGATGATCCGGTTGGCGTCGATGAGCAGCTGCCGAGGCGATGAGTGGAGGCGGCTCAGTGAAAGCATCAGGCCTTTGAGCTCCGCCATGTAGAGCGCCGCCGACGTCCCCTTGCCCGCGACATCCGCGATGATGATGCCGACGCGCGACTCGCCGAGCGGCAGGTAGTCGTAGTAGTCGCCGCCCACTTCGCGTGCCGGCTCGCAATGCGCCGTCACAGACAGTCCTTCCAGCCTCAGCGGCCCCTGCGGCAGCAGCGACATCTGGATCTGCCGCGCGATGCGCAGCTCCTGCTCGAGCCGCTCCTTTTCCGCCTTCTCGTGAAGCAGATCCTCGACGCTCGCCGTCATCGAGTTGAACGAATCCGCCAGGTCGCCGAGCTGATCGTGGCTGCGAACGGCAATACGGTGCGTGAAATCGCCGCGCCGGACGTGTTCGGTACCGGTGGCCAGCTCGTGGACCGCCCCGGTGATCGATCGCGCCAGCGACAATCCCATGCCGACGGCCACCGTCTGGAGAATCAGGAAGAGGCCGCCGAAGACGATCAGCAGAATCAGAACCAGCTGGCCGAGGCTGTAGTTGCCGATCTGCGTGAGTGGCGTCGCCGAGATTCGGCTGTAGATGTCGGTGATGCTCAGACCGATGGCCATGACAACGTTGCCCGTGCGCCCGCTCGTCCAGTCCGAGTAATCCAGAAACGTCATCCACGCGAGCGGTTTGTCCAGGCTGACCCTGAAGATCCCCTCCCTGGTGGTTAGCGGCGATTCCTCTTCGATTGCGCGACCTATCACCGGCGCCACATCGGTGGCGGTCATGGCCAGCGTCGAGATGTCTCCAAGCTCGATGCCCGTTTCATTTCTGATCTGCAGCCCCATCGCCGCGGTCAACGGCACGTCGACAATCACCGCGTAACGTGGGACTGCATCGGATGGCAGCGCGACAGCACGTACCGCGAGATGCGTGCGGTACCCGACATCCTGGCGCTGCACGGCCTCGCCTGAGGGCGACGTGATGTAGGCGATGAGCCCGGCGTGCCCTTCGCACTGCACCCAGTCGGGCAGCGCGGTCGGGGCATCGAGGTGCGCCCATGCGCCCGCGACGATCCGCGTCTTCACCGTTGGACCTGGCGCCGCGCCCGCCGGGCCGCACGTGCGCAGCGTCGGCACCACCTCGTACGAGGCGCCTCGATACCGGGCCGCAGCCGCTTCCTGGCGTCGCCGCAGGACATCCGCGAAGTCGGCATCACTCGTCGTCTGCTCGAGCTCGATCGCCGCGGCTTCCGCCAGGAATCGCGTCTCCTCGACGAGCGCGTTGACCCGCGTCTGCACGAGATAGGAGCTCACGTTGAAGAACAGCAGCAGCCCGCAGAGCAGGAAGAACACGACGATCAGAAGAACGGGCACGAAGCCCACGAAGATGTACGAGAGCGTGAGCTTCCGCCGCACGCGCCAGAGCAGCCGCTGCTTCAGGCCGCGGAAGGCGCGCCAGGCAAAGAAGAGGATGGCGGCGAGGACGAGGAGCGTAAGAATCGTCACGTCTACCGTCTACAGTGTACGGTCTACCGTCGCCCGACTTCGATCGTTCCTGAACTTGGACGGTAGACGGTCGACCGTAGACGGTAGACGAAGGTACGGAGGGGGCGGCCGGCCCTGTAGTACGCTCTTAGCATCTTGAGACTGCGCGAGACCGCCAGATTCAGCACCATCTGTATCCACGCGGGCCAGGTTCCAGACCCGTCGACCGGCGCCATCATCACCCCGATTTACCAGACGTCGACGTATGTCCAGGAGGCGCTTGGCAAACACAAGGGCTACGAGTACGCGCGCACGCAGAACCCGACGCGCTCGGCCTTCGAGGCGAATATCGCCGCGATCGAAAACGGAAAAGCGGCGTTTGGCTTTGCCTCCGGTATGGCCGCGACGGGCGCCGTCATGACGCTCCTCGAATCAGGCGACCACGTCGTCGTCACCGACAACACCTACGGCGGCACCTATCGGCTCTTCGAGCACGTCCTCAGAAAGTATCAGCTCGATTTCACCTACGTTGACTCGTCGAGAACAGCCGACATCGCGGCGGCGATTGGCCCGAAGACCAAGATGCTCTTCCTCGAGACTCCCACCAACCCGACGCTGCGGTTGACGGATCTGGCGGCTGCCTGCGAGGTGGCGCACAAGCGGAACGTCGCCGTTGTCGTGGACAACACGTTCGCCAGCCCGTACGTCCAGCGGCCGATCGACTTTGGCGCCGACCTCGTCATCCACAGCACGACGAAATTTCTGAACGGCCACAGCGACAGCGTCGGGGGCGCGGTCGTCGCCACACGCGAGGACCACATCGAGTGGCTGCGGTTCGTGCAGAACGCCGAAGGGGCGATCATCGGCCCCATGGACGCCTGGCTCGTGCTGCGCGGGACCAAGACGTTGCCGATCCGGATGGAGCGGCACAACGCCAACGCGATGGTGCTCGCGGAATTTCTGGCCTCGCATCCGAAAGTCACACAGGTCCACTACCCGGGACTCACCTCCCACCCGCAGCACGCCCTCGCGAAAAAGCAGATGCGGGGCTTCGGCGGCCTCATTTCGTTTGCGCTTGGCTCGTTCGAGAACGCGCGGACACTCCTCAACAACGTCCGGCTCATGGCACTGGCTGAGAGTCTCGGCGGCGTGGAAACCCTCATCAGCCATCCTGCGACGATGACGCATGCGTCGGTGCCGGCGGACCGGCGGATACAGATCGGGATTACCGACGATCTGGTGCGCGTCTCGGTCGGTATCGAAGACGTCGAGGACCTGAAAGAGGACCTCGCGCAGGCCCTGGAACATATTTAACCGGGTCCCAAAGACCCGCCCACCCACCTGATGAGGACCCGCTCTACCCGACCCTGATGGACTTCCTCCAGAATTTCTTCCATACCGTCTACAACGTCCCGGAACTGATCCGGATTGTCGGCCAATATGGTCTGCCGTTGATCATCTTTGCGGAGACGGGACTCCTGCTCGGGTTTTTCCTGCCCGGGGATTCGCTGCTGATTACCGCCGGGCTGTTCGCGGCGCGCGGCGATCTGAGTCTGCCGACCCTGCTGGCCACGCTGATTCCAGCGGCCATCATCGGGAACGCGACCGGCTATGCAATCGGCAAGCGCACCGGCAAGGCGCTGTACAGCAGGCCCGACTCGCTCCTCTTCCGACGCGAACATCTGAAGATGACGCACGAGTACTACGAGCGCCACGGGGGGAAGACGATCATCATCGCGCAGTTCGCGCCGATCCTGCGAACATTCGCGCCGGTGGTGGCAGGCGTGGCGGAGATGGGCTACCGCAAGTTCGCGAGCTACAACGTCATCGGCGCCATTCTGTGGATCACCAGCATGACGCTCGGCGGCTACCTGCTCGGCAACGTGATTCCGGATATCGACAAACGCATCGACCTCGTCATCATGGTCGTCATCGGCGTCTCGCTGCTGCCGGCGATCATCGCGTGGCTGCGGAGCAGGCGCACCAAGTAATTGCGCATCGAGCGCCGCAACCTTGTCCGCCTCCTTCAAACCGACGGCGCCGCGACGGGACGCGAATCAGCGGGCACGGCGATCCAGAAGCGCGCGCCGCCACCCTCCCTGTTTTCCGCCCAGATCCGACCGCGCGCCGCGGCGAGCAGACCCCGGGCAATCGCCAGCCCCATCCCGCTTCCCGCTGTCGCCTGTGGAATGGCGCCGCGGAAGAACGGCTCGAAGAGGCGATCGATGTCGCCGGGGGGCAGTCCCGGACCCGCATCGCTGACGCTCACACGAATGCCGTCTGCGTCGACGTACCCATGCACCTCGATCTGTGACCGCAGCGGCGAATACCGGGCGGCGTTTTCGAGCAGGTGCGCCAGCGCGCTCGATATCAGGCGTGGATCGACAAATACCGCCGCATCCGATTCGATGTTGACCGCGAGCTCGTGCGCATCCAGAGACCGCCCCGCATACGCGACGGCAGCATCGATGATGTCGGCTGCCGTCACCCACTGCGACTCGATCGCAATCGCCTGCGCGTCGATACGCGCCATATCAAGAATCTGCTCGAACACGTGATTCAGGCGATCGAGCTCACGTACCGCGACGGCCGCCTGCTGACGGCGCTCGACCTCGGAGGCCGTCTCGATCAGGTTGCCAATCGCCACGCCGATCGCCGTCAGCGGCGTGCGCAGGTCGTGGCTGAGCGAGGCCAGCAGCGTCGATGCAAGTGCACCCCTCGCGGCCTCGCGCGCGCGGGCCTGGGCTGCCGCCGATAGTTGGCTGCCCATCACGGCCACCACGAGAAACACGAATAACGCGACCCAGTTCTCGGGCTCGGCGATCGTGAACGTGCCGACCGGGGGCAGGACGAAGAAGTTCAGTGAAAGGGTCGCAGCAATCGCTGCGGCCATCGCCATCCACAGCCGCCCAAACGTCGCGACACACAGGACGATGAGCAGCAGTGTCAGCGCCGCGGTCGTTGGGCTGACGTGCATGCCTACCGCCGCAACAGTCGACCGTGTCGCCGGTCGAACGACATCCCGCCTTTATGAACTCTCAGTGGATTCCTCCAGCCACGCCAGGTAGCCGGCGGACCCGTCGGTGGCGGCTACCACGAGGAACTCGGGCAGCTCATACGGGTGCAGCTCGCGGAATCTCGCCTCGAGAGCCTCGACGCGATCGCTGGTGGTCTTGATCACCAGCTGTTGCTCGCGGTCTTCCTCGATCGTCCCCTTCCACCTGTAGACCGACGTCATCACGGGCAGGATGTTCACACAGGCCGCCAGGCGCTCGTCGACGAGCACGCGCGCGAAGGCGGCCGCGTCGGTCTGGGCGCCGAGCGTCGTCAGCACGATCACGGGACGGCTTTCTGCAGCTGAGCTCACGATTTCACGATTTCACGTGTACGCGGATCCCCGTTGCAGTACAACCTTCACTGAGTCAGGCTGCGGCGACTCGGAAACGTGATCTAAAGTTGCGCCTTGGTCGGTGCCGCCGCGGCTTGTGTCCAAAAAGGGAGTTGTACTCATGATCGAAACGCGCTATTCTCCCACGGACGAGCCGGACCAGACGTGAACGCTGCCGCGACGATTTCGTGAAAAAGACCTCCACCAACGCCGACCAGACTTCCTCGCTCCCGCGGCGGCGCCGCAGCCGGGTTGTGCGTTACCTCGTGGTGGCGGTCGGCTGCGTACTGATCGTCGACGCTCTCGTCGGCGACCGAGGATTCCTCGCCATGCTCAAGGCGCGGCAGCAGTACCGCACCCTCGAATCGTCGCTGGAGCGGTCGCGGGCGGAGAACGCGCGGCTTCGCGAACAGGCCCGCGAACTGCGTGAGGACCCCAACGCCATCGAAGCCATCGCCCGCCGCGAGCTCGGTCTCATCCGCCCAGGGGAGAAACTCTTCATCATCAAGGAGGTTAAGCCGGCTGATTCTGAACGGTAAATCCCAAATCCCGAAACCCAAATCCCAAAACCCAAGGGTCCAATCCCGAGTCCCGAATCCCGAATCCCGGCGATTGACAGCCACGTGCCGCCCACCTACGATCGCGCTCTACCTCGAACTGAAGGAGTTCACATGCGCACAACTATCGCGTGCCTGCTTGCCCTCGCGTGTTCCGCGGCGCCGGCGTTGGCACAGACCCGCACTGCGAAACCACTGGAGATCTACGTCGTCGACGTCGAAGGCGGCAATGCCACGCTTTTCTTGACGCCATCCGGTGAGACGGTGCTCATCGACGCCGGCAACGGCGGTGCGGCCGCGGTGCGCGATGCCGGACGCATCATGGAAGCAATCAAGGACGCCGGCGTCACGAAGATCGACCATCTGATCATCACGCACTGGCACGGCGATCACTTTGGCGGCCTCGCGGAGCTCGCCAAGCAGATCCCGATCGCCCAGTACATCGACCACGGCCCCAACGTGCAGGCCGCACAGGCCGCGGACGACTTCCTCAAGGACGTCTACCCCGCCTTGTTCGCGAAGGGGACGCACATGGTCGCCAAACCGGGCGACAAGCTGGCCGTCAAGGATCTCGACTGGCGCGTAGTGGCATCGGCAGGCCAGGTGCTCAAGACGAATCTGTCTGGCGCGGGCAGGCCCAATCCATACTGCGGGGCGGTTTCACCCGCCCAGGCTCCGGATCCGACAGAGAACGCGCAGTCGGTGAGCAGCTACATCACGTTCGGCAAGTTCCGGATCGTGCACATGGGCGACCTCACTTACAACAAAGAGCTCGACCTGATGTGCCCGACCAACCGTCTCGGCGGGGCGGACTTGTTCATCGTTTCGCACCACGGCCAGGCGATCTCGAATTCGCCCGCGCTGGTCCATGCTCTCCAGCCACGCGCAGCCATCATCAACAACGGCACGCGCAAAGGCGGACAGCCCGACGCGATGCGAGTGCTCTTCTCCTCACCGGGTCTCGAGGATCTGTGGGAGATGCACTTCTCGCTGCTGAGCGGCCAGGAATACACCGTTCCCGGCGCGTTCATCGCCAACCAGTGGGATCAGCAGGGCGAGGGGATGCCGATCGGGACATGGACCCCACCGCTGCCCGGCCAGCAGGCGCCACCCGCGCCCGCGCACAATGGGAAATCGAACTATTTCAAGATCACCGCGCAACAGGACGGCACCTTCACGGTGACGAACACGCGCAACAACTTCAGCAAGACGTATCGCCCCGGCGGAGCGAACGCGACGAGATAGGAGCAACCACGAAGACCACGAGGAATCTTTCAACCACGAAGGACTCGAAGGTCACGAAAGAATTTTTCTTGCTTCGTGCTCTTCGTGACCTTCGTGGTTGAGTACGTCTTTGTGACCTTCGCAGCACCTGATTCCAGAGGGTAGTAATGCCACACAAGAGCGGCCGCCATTTTCTCCAGATTCCCGGACCCACCAATGTTCCGGAGCGCGTGTTGCGCGCGTTGTCGCAGCCGACGATGGACCATCGTGGACCGGAGTTCGCCAAACTCGCGCGCGAGGTGTTGTCCGGACTGCAGGGCGTCTTCCTGACGAAGTCGTCGGTCATCATTTATCCAGGATCAGGCACAGGCGCGTGGGAGGCATCACTGGTCAACACGCTGTCGCCTGGCGACACGATCCTGATGTTCGAGACGGGACACTTTGCCTCGCTGTGGCGGGAGATGGGCACGCGCCTCGGTTTTCAGATCGACTTCGTGGCGGGCGACTGGCGGCACGGCGTCGATCCGGCGGTCGTGTACGCGAAGCTCGCCGACGATCGCGACCATCAGATCAAGGCCGTTGCCGTGGTGCACAACGAGACGTCAACTGGCGTCGTCAGCCGCATTGCCGACATCCGGCGGCAGATTGATGCTGCGCGGCATCCGGCCCTGCTGCTCGTCGATACGATCTCCTCGCTCGGCTCGATCGAGTACCGCCACGACGAGTGGGGCGTTGACGTGACGATCGGCTGCTCACAGAAGGGGCTGATGCTGCCACCCGGACTCGGCTTCAATGCGATCAGCGAGAAGGCGATCGCGGCGTCGAAGACGGCCCACATGCCACGTGCGTACTGGGATTGGGAGGCAATGCTCCGGGATAACAAAGCGGGCTTCTTTCCCTACACGCCGTCGACGAACCTGCTCTACGGGTTGCGGGAAGCCATCAAAATGGTCATGGATGAAGGACTCGAGAATATCTTCGCCCGTCATGAGCGCTTCGGCCGGGCGACGCGCGCCGCAGTGAAAGCGTGGGAGCTCGACATCGTTGCGCAGAATCCGGACGAATACAGCGGAGTGCTGACAGCCGTGATGATGCCGGAGGGGCGCGACGCAGACGTATTCCGCCAGGTCGTCCTCGAGCGCTTCGATATGTCGCTCGGCACCGGCCTCGGGAAGTTGAAGGGCAAGGTCTTCCGGATCGGCCACCTGGGCGACTTCAACGATCTGATGCTGGCGGGCACGCTCGGCGGCGTCGAGATGGGACTCGCGCTGGCTGGCGTACCGCACAAGGCGGGCGGCGTCCTGGCGGCTTTGGATATGCTGGCGAGCGAATCGCTGGCGCCTGTTTCGTAAGAAGGGGTTAGGGGTCAGGGGTTAGGGGTTAGCCATCAAAGAGCTCTGGTTCATAATCCCCGAATCCCGAATCCCGAATCCCGAATCCCGAATCCCGAGTCCCGAATCCCGAGTCCCGAATCCCGGAACCTCAGGAGAGTTGATATGCGTACAACGATCGCGTGCCTGCTTGCCGTCGCGTGTGCCGTTGCGCCAGCGCTGGCACAAAGCCGCACCGCCAAGCCACTGCAGATTTACGTCATCGACGTTGAAGGCGGCAATGCGACGCTGTTTGTGTCGCCGTCCGGTGAGTCGCTGCTCATCGACACCGGGAATGGGGGTGCTGTCGCAGCTCCTCGCGATGCGGGACGCATCATGGAAGCCGCGAAGGATGCCGGCCTCACGCAAATTGATCACCTGATCATCACGCACTGGCACGGCGATCATTTCGGCGGGCTTGCGGAGCTGGCCAAGCAGATCCCGATCAAGCACTACTACGATCACGGTCCTAACGTGCAACCCGGTCAGGCGGCAGACGACTTCCTCAAGAACGTCTACTCCGAGCTGATCGCGAAGGCTCAGCACACGGTCCTCAAGCCGGGCGACACAATTCCACTCGCGGGCGTCGACATCGGCGTGGTGCTCTCGGCGGGCGAGCCGATCAAAACGCCGCTGAAGGGCGCCGGGGCGCCGAATCCGTATTGCGCGAGCTTCACGAAAGGCGACAACAACGCCGAGGACCCGATGTCAGTGGGCATCCTCCTCACGTTCGGTAGATTTCGAACGATTCATCTCGGAGACAACACCAAGAACAAGGAATTCGAGCTGATGTGCCCGAACAACCGTATCGGGACCGTCGACCTCCTGCTTGGCCTTCACCACGGGCAAGCGAGCTCGAATTCCCCGGTGCTCGTTCACGCGCTTCGTCCGCGGGTCGGCATCATGAATGACGGCACTCGCAAGGGTGGCGAGCCGGAGACGATGAAGACGGTCTTCGCGTCCCCGGGTCTCGAGGATCTGTGGCAGATGCACTTTTCGCTGCTGAGCGGCCAGGAGTACACGGTGCCTGGCGCGTTCATCGCCAATGGAGTCGATCAGCCGGGTGACGCCATGCCGATTGGTACCTGGACTCCGCCGCTGCCGGGCCAGCAGGCACCACCTGCGCCGGTGCACAACGGGAAGTCGAACTATTTCAAAGTGACGGCGCAGCAGGACGGCACCTTCACGGTAACGAACACCCGCAACAACTTCAGCAAGACCTATCGCGCGGGCGCTGGAGCGAACGCGACGCGATAGACGAAGGGGTTAGGGGGAAGGGGTCAGCCCGTCCGCTTATCGCCCTTACCGTCTCCAAGACCGATTTCCAACAGGATTTCCTGGGTGTGTTCGCCCAGTAGGGGCGCGCGGCGGCGCACATCAGGTGGCGTGGCGCTCATCTTGATCGGCGAGCCGAGCGCTTTGATCGAACCGAGCGTGGGGTGCTCGACTTCCACGACCATCTCACGCGCGAGGACCTGCGGGTCCTGGAAGACCTGCGCATAATCGTTGATCGGTCCGCACGGGATGCTGCTCGCGTCGAAGAGGGCGAGCCAGTGACTTCGCGGCTCGGTGCAGGTAATCGATTCGATCTTCGCCGCGAGATCCGCGCGGTGGCGGATGCGCAGGCCATCGGTCTTGAACTCCGGCGCCTCCGCCCACTCCGGATGCCCAAGCACGGTGCAGATCCGGATGAATGATCGGTCGTTGGCGCCGCCGATTGTGATGAAGCCGTCGGCGCAGCGGAATGCCTGGTACGGCGCGCTCATGCGGTGCGCGGATCCGAGCCGCTCGGGAATTCCGCGGCCGGAGAAATACTGTGTCGCCTCCCACACGGACAGGCCGACGCCGGCGTCGACGAGCGACGTGTCGACGTGCTGCCCCTTCCCCGTCTTGTGGCGATGCTCGAGCGCGGCCAGGACCCCGACCACCGCGAACAGCGCCGCGCCGAGATCGGTGATCGGGATGCCCGACTTCACCGGCGCGCCGCCAGGCTCGCCTGTGACGGACATGATCCCCGAGACGCCCTGTGCGACCAGGTCGAACCCGCCCTTGTTCTTCATGGGTCCCGACTGGCCATAGCCGGAGATCGACGCGTAGATCAACCGTGGGTTGAGCGTGGCGAGACTCGCGTAGTCGAGCCCGAGCGTTTCCATCACGCCAGGCCGATAGTTTTCAACCAGGATGTCCGCTGACACCGCAAGCCGCTTCAGGGCCTCGACGCCTTCCGGCGCCTTGAGGTTGAGGACGATGCTGCGCTTGCCGCGGTTGACGGCATTGAAGCTGGGGCTGTCGGTACCGACCGCGCCCGGCATTGTGCGCGTCGAATCGCCGGCTGGCGGTTCGACCTTGATGACGTCGGCGCCGAAATCGGCCAACAACATGGCACAAAAGGGTCCTGCCATGACCTGCGTGACGTCGATGACGCGGAGACCGTGCAGAGCGCCTTGCGCCTGGTTCAAAGGCATACTGTTTCATTCAACCACGAAGGTCGCGAAGAACACGAAGCATAATAGGAATCTTCGTGGTCTTGACTGGTGCTGGAGGAACTCTTGGCCGCTCCTGAGACAATTTTCGCGATCGATCCACCCTTCGCTATTCTGACGTTCAATCGCCCCGAGGCGCGCAATGCGATGACCTGGGGAATGTACGACGCGCTCGTGGACGTGTGCGAGCGTGTGGATGCCGACCCTCAGGTGCGTGTCCTCATTCTCCGCGGCGCCGGCGGCAAGGCGTTCGTCTCGGGGACGGACATCTCGCAGTTTCAGAGCTTCAGCAATCCCAACGACGCCATCGAGTACGAGAAGAAGATCAGCAGCGTCCTCGGCCGACTGGACCAGGTCACGAAGCCGACGATCACGCAGATCGAAGGCTTCGCGGCGGGCGCCGGGTGCGGCATCGCGGCGACATGCGACCTGCGCGTGGCGACTCCCGAGTCGTCTATCGGCATCCCGATCGCACGGACGCTCGGCAACTGCGCGTCCACCGGCACGTTCGGCCGGTTGGTTGATCTGATTGGCCCCGCCCACGCGAAGGAGATGTTGTTCACCGGCCGGATGGTGCCTGCGGCCGAAGCGGTCGCTATCGGCCTGCTGAATCGGGTGGTACCGAAGGAGACGATCGAGACGGAGGTGATGACCCTCGCGGGCCAGATTGCCGCCAACGCGCCGCTGACGATCCGCGCCACGAAGGAGATGACGCGTCGCATCCTGGCCGCACGTCGCCCCACCGTGAGCGACGCGGATCTCGTCGAGATGTGCTACATGAGCGCCGATTTCAAGGAAGGCGTGACGGCGTTCCTGGCGAAGCGGCGGCCGCAGTGGACAGGGACGTAGGCCCCCGCCCCCTCCGAGTCGTAGAGGCGGACCTTCAGGTCCGCCTGGCACTCCCCTCCAAGTCGTAGAGGCGGACCTTCAGGTCCGCCTGGCACTCCCCCTCCGAGTCGTAGAGGCGGACCTTCAGGTCCGCCTGGCACTCCCCTCGCAGCGCGTGCCCGAATGCCCTTCAAACTTGCACCGCGCCTGAAGTCATTCGACTACACAGGGTTCAATCGATATTTTCTAACCATCTGCACTCTTGACCGTCACCGAGCCTTTGTCGAGCAAAACGCGGTCGGCGATGTCGTGTCGCAGCTTTCTCAGACAAGCGAACGGGAGTCCTTCTCAGTACTTGCGTACTGCTTGATGCCCGATCATTTTCACGCCCTTATCGAAGGTGAACGAGCGGATGCAAATCTGCAGCGGTTCGTTCGGCTGTTCAAACAGCGTTCGTCGTTTTACTGGAAACGTAGATCCGGCGCGCCGCTTTGGCAGCGAGGCTACTTCGAGCATGTGCTGCGGGCCGAAGAGGATACCTTCGATGTCGCCAGATACATTCTCGACAATCCGGTACGTGCCGGCTTGGTCTCAAGGCCGGAGGACTACCCATTCCTCGGCTCGTTGACAATGACTGTTCGGGATTTGTTGTACTCAGTTCAGATCAGCAACAGGCGGACCTAAAGGTCCGCCTCTACGACCGGAGTTCCCAGGCGGACCTGAAGGCCCGCCTCTACGACCGGAGTTCCCAGGCGGACCTGAAGGCCCGCCTCTACGACCGGAGTTCCCAGGCGGACCTGAAAGTCCGCC
>Ga0184628_10001084_pt1 | contig 13664 bp, 11 predicted proteins | sample PLM4_5_b1_FD_133149 | JGI IMG/M metagenome (GOLD analysis project Ga0184628, IMG submission 133149) | Groundwater sediment microbial communities from an aquifer in East River, Colorado, USA - PLM4_5_b1 | ecosystem: Environmental > Terrestrial > Soil > Riparian zone | place: USA: East River... | reverse complement strand
GAACGCGTGCCCCGGTCACAGGGTTGCCATTGAGATCGGAAATTCGACCGGATATCACGGCGGTGAGTGTCAATCCCACCTGGACGTTCGTTTCCGGTTGTCCGGCAGTCAACGCGATGAGCTGGCCGGGCCCTCCCGTCCAACGCTGGCCATATTCCGCAAGCGCATATCCTTCACGGCGAGCATAAAGATGGTATTGACCGGGCTGAACGTTTGGAAAATAGAACTTGCCGTCTTCCTCGGTTGTTGTCGACAGCGCCGTAGGACCGCGAAGATCGACGTAGACCTTCGACAATGGTTGTCCGTTGGACTGCAGAACCGCGACACCTTGAAGGGAAGCTGTCTGTACAGACTGAGCGGGAGCCGGCAGCGGCTTTGGTGAAGCTGCGGCTGGAATGAGCAGCGACAGGAGTGTGATGGAAGTAAGGATTTTCATCGCTACCTTCCCGCCGGCACGACGAGGAGATCTGCATCCGCGTCTACGCCTTCCGTTGCCTGTACAAGGACGCCGCGCCCTTCAATCGAAGCGAGAAATTCAGGATCCTGCCACGCATCACGCTCAACGTTCTCCCATGCAAATGCCCGGTAACTGCCTGGAGGTATTCCCTGCATCCTGTATCGGCCATTGGCGTCGCTTGTCGTTGTTCGATACAGATCCAACCGATGCCGCATCGTTGCTGGAATGAGAGCGATTGTGGCGTTGATAACAGACTCGCGCTTATCGTTGATTACAGTGCCACTGAGTTTTGTGCCGGTGCCGATCACGACTTCGAGTTGTTCCCTGGGCACAAAACTCAGATGAAGGCCATCCGACAATACATCGGAGCTGCCGAGTCGAATGGATTTGACGTAGCTGTTCTGAAGAGCCTGGGCCACGTTGGAAGTTCCCCACTGAAAGGTGTTCAACAACGGAGGAACGTACATCCGATAGTCGCCCTGTCCCATGTTCGTGAAGCAAAACGTCCCATCCGGTTGTACGGTCCCCTGGGGCGCTCCTGGTAATCCGACAAGATCCGGATCGCGTGCGAGTGTGACGCGCATGCCGCGAGGTACGGCGTCACCCGTGACCGGAGGACGCTCCAGAGCGACTTTCCCCATGAGAGTAAATCCCGGCATCAGTGTTAACGACACATTTTCAATGTTTGAATTTCCCACATCGATGGAAATACGCGCAGCCACCGCCGGAATTGGCGGTGGTCCAGTTGCAGCAGGCGCAGCTGCTGCGGGAGGTGCGCAAGGATTTGGCGGGGCAGCGGGTGTTGCCGCAGGTCCCGCCGCGGGTGGAGCGCCCCGGGCTCCTGCGGCCGCCGGCGGCGCGGTCGGTGTGCCCGGCGCCGCCATTGCGGCCTGATTTGCGTACAGGAAGTAGGATCCCGGCACCACACCTTTTAGATCAAAGTGTCCTTCGGCATCCGTCTGCACGTTGGGCATGATGACCGTTGCAGTCCAATTGCGAGGCATCAACCGAATCTGTGCTCCCGCAGCCGGCATTCCGGTCGCGCCATGTGTTGCGATTCCGCGAATATGCCAGGATCGGACCCTGGCGTTGCGAAGCGAAATATTCATTCCGGTGACGCTGGTTCCGGGAGACACGTCGATAGGCGTGGAACGCTGCGGTTCGGTGACGTCGCCGTAGTACATCGGCAAATAGGTTTCTTCGATCACATCTCCGGACTGCGTGACTCTGCGTGTGAGGATCGGTGACACTTGATCTTCACGGTGTCCACCTTCACCCGGCGGGGGAATCGAAAACGCAACATTCTGTTTCAGAATGTCGTCCGGAATGACGGCAACGAAGTACCGGCCCGGAGGCAGCCAGTAAAAACGATACTCGCCCAGATCATTCGTCTGAACGACCTGGAGGATGTACAGCCTGCGCTCTCCATTTTCATAGTAGAGCTCCATCGCCTGCACACGAGCGTGACCGACGGGCTCTCCGTCTCGATCGGTAATACGGCCGGAGATTGCGCTAGTGGGCGCCATCGTCAGCGTGATGTTTGGCAGTTTTTCTCCGTCGCGGAGTGCGATTGTGACACCACGGCCCTTGTATCCCCGCTGAAGATATTCCGCTGGAGTAAATTTGCCTCCCACTGCGGTCGCCACAATGCACCAACCGCCCGCGCGGAGATTTGGAAAGTTGAATTTGCCATCCGGCCCGGCTTTCACGTTGAAGACTTCCGGCGGGTTGGAGAAATTATTGCAGTCGATACGCCTCAGTTCGACCATGGCGCCCGGTACTGGAGTATTTGAGCCCATTTCGACCACTGTGCCGGAAATGGAACCGGTTCCCTGGGGCTGTTGCCGCTGCGGTGCGTTGGGTAGTTGCCCACCCAGTGGGTTGGGTGCGTTCTGCAGTTGCGGGTTTTGCGCCAACAATACGATACCCGTGAACGCCACCACACTAAAGAGACTCAAAATGGACAATTTCAACATGGCCACCGCATCTCCGTTCCAGGATGAACGATTTGGATTGGACGCATGATACCGAGTTTCCAAATTTATGGGGATAGATTCCTCTGTTCTAAGAGGACGAAAGTTCCTTAACAAGTGCGGAAGTTTTTTGCGCCCATGGTCGCTCCATTCGTCTTAGATAGCGGGGCATGGTTCGCTGCTTATTGAGAATTTTCTCAGCCCATTCCTTTGCTTCCTCGTTGCGGCCCTGCTTCCTCAGGAATGAAGCATAGTTGTAGAGCGTTTCCGATTTTGTGGAGAACTGGGTGACTTCAAGGAACCACCCCTCGGCCAATTCAGGCTGTCCGGAATTTGCACAGGCGTGAGCAAGGAGCGCAGCTGCACGGTAGGTATCGTATTTTCTTTCCGAACCCACCACGTGTTCGAGGTCCGAGACTGCGCTGTTGAAATCGCCGAGAATCATGGAGCATTGCGCCCTGCGATAGAACGCATGCACGGAGTCGCCACGCACCTGGATGGATTTGTTGTATGCCGCAAGCGACTCGGGATACCTGGCCTCGTCAAAGAGCAGGTCGCCAAGCTCTTCGAAATTTGCGGCAGAAGGGTTATCCAGGATCGTCGTTTCTACAGTGCGAATTCGCGATTTCCTGCCAATGCCCGCGAACGCATTTCGAGCCAGGCCCGCATCGGGAAGCACTTCGATCAGGATGTACGCGATTGCTCCCAGCATTCCACCCATCAGAATGATGAGGTACCAGTAGTACTCCGGGCGTCGCCGCACCGCGTGCACCAGTGCCAGAATCTGGAGGATGTAGCCCCAGGAGAAGTAATTGAATCCAAACATGCTGGTTGCTCCGGACGGGAAGGAGTATACAGCGACATTAATCTCCTGAGATTGATTACCTGTGTGCCCGGGTGTAGGATTCCAGCTGTTTCTGATCGGGTAGCCCTAGGAGGACGAGACCATGCGGAACGGCAATTTGCGAGAATACTTTCCGAAAGCTTTCACCACGGTTTGTTTCACCCTGCTCCTCCTGTTCATGACCACGTTCGTCTGGGCCCAGGCGCAGAACTGGTGGGTACTTCCGTCGACTGGCCCAACTGAACGAGGCAAGCTGGAGGAGATCAAGCTTAAGAAGAAAGTTTTCCTCAATGTCACCTTTGAAACCGCCGGCCCAGGCCAGATCACGAGTACTTCGGAACAGGCAGACATCCGAAAGAATGTTTCGGACGCCTTCAAGAGTCACAAGGACCTCACCGTTGTATTGAATCCCGCATCGGCTGATTTTGCAGTGATCGTGAAAGCGGCCGCGTCTACTGCAGCGGCTGAGACCGATCGTCCAGCCAATTTCTCGGTTTCGCTGGATTCGGACGCGGAGATTTCCGTGGATGTGATGGTTCTTGTGCCCGGAGCAAAACTCGCGGATGGAACTTTCAAATCGCGAGCCGTATGGCAGGTCTCCAGCCCCAATGTTCAGATGGAACCGGGAGCTGGTGCACGATTCGTCGTCAATGGATTCCTGTGGGAGCTGAAGAAACTTCGAGAAGGTAAATAACCGGAGAACGACGCCCCCGGCTTGACCCGGGGGCGTCCCCAATTGCCAGGCGCCAACCGTATGCGATCCTTTTGGTTTGTTGCAACCCTGCTCACCAGCACTTCCTTGTTAATCGCGGGGACTATTCAGACTCCTTCAAGGGATGACGAGTTCAGACTTGAAGTCAATACCGCGCTGGTAAGCGTGGATGTCGGTGTGTATGACCAGAAGGAGAAGGCGGTAACGAACCTGGGCAAGGACGATTTCCGGGTCTATGAAGACGGTGTTCTGCAACCTATTCGGAATTTCACTCCCGTCTCCGGCGGATATCGCATTCTTCTCCTCATCGATCACAGTGGCAGCATGCGGCGCTACTGGTCGTTTCTGCTCGATGGTCTCAATTTGTTCATGAAGAACCTCCGTCCCCAGGACCAGGTTGCCATTGCCACATTTGATAATAACGTTCAGGTTGCGATGCCCTGGCGGAGCGCTCTGGAAGGAAATTCGCAGCGGATCGGCATTGCCCCGGATGGGAGAGGCACCATTATCTGGGATTCCATCCGCTGGTCCATAAGGGAAGTCATTCGTTCGAGCGGCCGAAAAGGGGTGATCGTCTTCACGGATGGTGAGGACAACGGCGCTGATTTTGACAAGGTCCTGAAATACGCAGTCGAAAGCGAAGTCCCTTTCTATTTTGTCGCTGTGACCACCGAAAACTCCCCGGGCGGCGTCCGAATGAAGAAATTTGCGCAGGAAACGGGCGGCAAGGCTTACTTTCCGAAAACGGCGAACGAACTGGCCCCGCTTTACGGGACGATCGCCCGGGATCTCGGGACTTCCTATACGATCGGCTATTCGCCCCTTAAAGCTCCGGGGGACAACAAGCTTCGCCGAATTGAGGTCCGGTCGATCGATGTGCGCCTGCGGGTGCTACAGTCTCGCACTGGCTACTATGCGAAGTGACCGCGCAGTGTTAAACTGACGGGCAATCTCATGCGCCCAGTCCTTGTACTGCTTATCATTATTGGTAGCGCTTCCTGGTTGCCGGGGCAGATGACTCCCGTCTACCAGGTCGTCGTCGACTCCGATCCTGTTTCCGTCAATGTCATTGTTTCGGATCCTGCCGGCCGCTCCGTGCCGGGCCTGACCCGGGGAGATTTTTCAATCCTGGAAGATGACGAACCTCAGGCAGTCACCGAAATCAAGTCTGTCGGAATTCCATTCAATATTCTTGTCCTTGTCGATCGAAGCGTTCGCGAGAAAAAGAGTCCATGGCCAGACATTGTTCTGAAGTCCGTCGACCGATTTCTGAAGAGCATGCGCGGCCCGGACCGACTTGCTGTTGGGCTCTTTGACACCCGGGTATCCGTCGTCCTGGACTGGAGACCTACAAGGAATGGTGTGCGCCAGAATGTATTGATCAGTCCATCGGACCGAGGTACCGACTTTTTCGAAGCCGTGGATTGGGCATTGGATGAACTTCGCACTGTGAAGGGGCGAAAGGGCGTCATCATGTACACGGATGGACGCGACATTTCAATGTATCCGCGGATGGTCAAGATTGGAGGCCAGATGCAGCCGGAACCCAATTACAAGGTTCCCGCATCCGCCGATGCTCGATTCCAGGAAACTCTCGCTCGAGTGAGGGAAAGCAGGGTTCCTTTCTATTTTGTCGCCATCGATACCGACGTACAGCTCAGCAGCAGCAGCGCCACCTTCAAGCTTCCCGGATGGGTCAGCTTCCTTGGGGCAGCTCGATCAAGAATCGAAGACCTCGCTGCGGCTTCCGGGGGGAGCGTGATTTTTCCGAAGAAAGTGGACGAAGTCGCACCCTTCTACAAGCAGATCCAGAGCGAATTGGGAAGCGCGTACGTGGTTTCGTATAAGCCAACAAAACCAGGCGGAGACGGGCATTTTCGGCACATCGACATTAAGGTTCAGCCTCCCTCAGGCCCCTGCGAAATCATTGATGGAACTTGCTCCATCGACGTTACCGCTCGGGAAATTCCATTTCAGGTGACTCAGTCCCAGATTGGTTACTACGCCCGGTAGTTTCGATTCACGACGCTGCCGCCGCAGCTGCCTTAAACGTGAATTCACCCCGTTTGTCCACGTCTGCGATAACGTGCTCGCCCGGCTGAATTTCACCATCCAGTAGTTTCATCGCGAGCGGGTCCGCCAGAAGTTTTTGAATCGCTCGCTTCAGGGGCCGGGCGCCGAAGGCCGGGTCATAACCTTCCTGGAACACGGCATCTCGTGCGGCTGGGGTCAGCTCGAGAGTAATTCTGCGGTCGGCCAGGAACTTTCTCAGCAGAGCAAGCTGTATCTCAATGATCCTGCCAAGATCCTCCTTGTCGAGACTCTTGAACGTAATGATGTCATCAATGCGATTCAGGAACTCCGGTTTGAAGTGAGCACGCAGCATTTCGCGCACACTCTCTCCACCCACTCCCGCTGCAACATTGGAAGTCATGATAATCACGGTGTTCTTGAAATCGACCGTTCGGCCCTTGCCGTCGGTAAGGCGGCCGTCGTCGAAGATCTGCAACATGATGTTCCAGACGTCGGGATGTGCCTTTTCCACTTCATCGAGAAGAATCACGGCGTAGGGACGCCGCCGGACGCTTTCAGTCAGGTATCCGCCCTCGTTATAGCCAACGTAGCCCGGAGGCGCGCCAATCAGCCGCGACACGGAGTGTTTTTCCATGTACTCCGACATATCGACACGCACCATGGAGCGCTCATCGTCGAATAGAAACTCCGCCAGGGCCCGGGCCGTTTCTGTTTTGCCGACGCCGGTTGGTCCAAGAAACAGGAATACGCCAATTGGTCGATTGCGATCCTGAAGTCCCGCGCGCGATCTGCGAATGGCATTGGAAACAGCTTTCAACCCCGATTCCTGTCCGATGACACGCATGGAGAGAAGTTCTTCCATTTTGATCAGCTTTTGAACTTCGCTCTCAAGCATCTTCGAAACGGGAACACCGGTCCACTTCGCGACGATTCGGGCAACATCTTCCTCATCGACCTGTTCCTTCAACATGCGGTCGCTCTGATCCATGCCTTCGATCTGTGTGTTGGCTGCCTTGAGCTGACGCTCGAGCTCCTGCCCTTTTCCGTAGCGGAGTTCGGCAACTCTCGCGAGGTTCCCTTCTCTTTCGGCTTTTTGTTCCTCGACGTGAAGCGCTTCGATCTGTTCTTTTACAGTACGTACGGCCTGGATCAACTCTTTCTCGTGCTGCCAGCGGAGCTTCAGCTGAGCCGACTTTTCACGAAGTTCGCTGAGTTCTTTTTCGATAAGGCGCAATCGATCGCGCGATCCAGGGTCGTCTTCCTTGCTCAGCGCCTGCCGTTCGATTTCGAGCTGGACGGTCTGACGTTCAATAACGTCGATGTCCACCGGCAAGGTGTCCATTTCCATGCGGAGACTCGCCGCCGCCTCATCAATCAGGTCGATGGCCTTGTCGGGGAGAAATCGATCGGTAATGTAACGATAAGAAAGCATGGCGGCGGCAACGATTGCCGCGTCCTTGATTTTCACTCCGTGGTGGATTTCGTATCGCTCTTTGAGGCCCCGGAGAATCGAGATCGTGTCTTCGACAGTCGGCTCGCCAACATACGTTTTTTGAAACCGTCTTTCGAGCGCCTTGTCCTTCTCGATGTATTTCTGGTATTCGTTCAACGTTGTCGCGCCAATGCAGCGAAGATCTCCACGTGCCAGCGCGGGCTTCAGCATATTGGAAGCATCCATGGAACCTTCGGATCCGCCGGCTCCAACCAGCGTATGCAGTTCGTCAATAAACAGGATGATGTCGCCGCCGGATTCTTCAATTTCCTTCAGAACGGCTTTCAACCGATCTTCAAACTCGCCGCGATACTTGGTCCCGGCGATCATGGAGCCAAGGTCCAGTGCAACGATGCGCTTGCGTTTGAGGGATTCGGGAACATCGCCGGCGATAATGCGCTGCGCGAGTCCTTCGACAATTGCGGTCTTTCCGACTCCGGGTTCACCGATAAGAACGGGATTGTTCTTCGTTCTCCGGGACAGCACCTGGACGACGCGGCGAACTTCTTCGTCGCGGCCAATGACGGGATCGAGCTTGCCTTTGCGTGCGAGCTCGGTCAGGTCCCGAGAATAGCGCTGCAGCGCCTGGTATTTTTCCTCGGGGTTGGGATCTGTAATTTTCTGGCTTCCGCGAATGGAAACCAGAACTTTTAGAATGCTGTCTTTGGTAACGCCCTGCGCCTGCAGGAGGCGCGAAACTTCGTCTCCCTTGGCGTTGGTGAGTGCGATCAGCAGATGTTCGGTGCTGACGTAGTCGTCCTTGAAATTGTCGGCTTCCTTTTGCGCATCTTCCAGGATGCGAGTGAATCCTGGGCTCATATGAAGCTCGCCCTGCCCCTGAACCCTGGGAAGTTTCGAGACGGCGGCACTAAGATCGCGCGCTACCGCCTGAATGTCGGCACCCAGCTTCTGCAGGATGGGCAGAACCACTCCATCCTTTTGCTGGATCAGCGCATAGAGCAGGTGTTCGCCTGTTACCTGCGGATTGCCGAGTTCCTGCGCATGCGCTTGTGCCGACTGCAGTGCTTCCTGACTTTTGAGAGTGAACTTGTCTGCTCGTATCATTAGTCACCAATCTTGATCTGTTTAGCCTTTACCTGTTCCTTTTTTGGGAGCGCGATCTTGAGTATGCCGTCCTTGTAGTCGGCCCGAATCTTGTCTTCATCGACGATCGTCGGAATCGTAAATGCGCGACTGAACCCACCGTAGGAACGTTCGATTCGATGATAGTTTTCCTGGTTGGTTTCCTTCTCGAACCGGCGGTCACCCTTGAGGGTCAGGACGTTGTTTTCCAACTGAAGCGCAATATCCTTTCGGTCGACTCCGGGAAGTTCGGCCTGGACCATGATTTCGCTGTCGGTTTCGTAAATGTCGACTGAAGGACTCCAACTGGTCGTGGATGACGGTTCGTCGTTCTTCCAGCCACGGACAGCGGCGTCTTCGAAAACGCGGTTCATACGTTCCTGCAGAATGCTCAAATCCCGGAAAGGGTCCCATCGTGTGATTGCCATACTGATAACCTCCTAATATCTGAGTCGAAGGCAAGCATAAGAAGTGAGTGTATTGTTGTCAAGTTCTGATTTCCAAAATGAAGCATTTTAAGTACAAGGTCTCCGGGACGGTCAGGAGAACGGGGTGATCCGTCGCCTGTATCCGCCGTTCCACCACCCGGGCCCAAACGCCTGCATCCTGAGCGGCTTCGGCCAGCATTTCTGCGAAGATAGCCTCGGAAACGTGGTGGGAGCAGGTACATGTAATAAGGATGCCTCCATCCTTTAATATGCGCATCGCGCGATTATTGATTTCCTTGTAGCCGCGAATGGAAGCTTCCAGACTGTCCTTGTTCTTGGCAAAAGCCGGCGGGTCCAGGACGATGGTGTCGTACTTTCTTCCCTCGGAGGACACTTTTCTCAGGTAGTCGAAGACATTGTCTTCAATGCACTGAACATTAAGGATTCCGTTTCGACGGACGTTGGCCTCCGCAAGCCGAATATTGGCCCCGGAAATATCGACAGCCTCGACACTCTCGCACCGATCCGCCATATGAAGCGCGAATCCGCCGCCGTAGGTACAACCGTCCAATGCGCGACCGCGGGCATATTGTCGAGCGACCCGGTGGTTTTCCCGCTGATCGAGGAACATTCCGGTCTTCTGCCCCGTTTGAAGAGCCACCTCGAACTCCTTACCATCCTCTTGAATAACAATGGTGTCCGGAATCGGATCCCCTACGGTGTGTTGTTCAAGCGGGAGTCCTTCAAGTTCCCGGACGCGCGCGTCGTTTCGAAAAAGTATCGATCGGGGCTTGTACTGTTCCTGAAGGAGGGAGGCGATGACCGGTTCCAGTTTGTCGACAGCCTGGCAAAGGTTCTGAACGACCAGCGTATCGCCGTAACGATCAACAATGAGTCCAGGCAGCAGATCGCCTTCGGAATAAATCCGGCGACTCAGGTTTGGATCAATGCCGAGGTGATTCCGATACTTGTCGGCGGCATTGATCCGGTAGCGGATGAATTCTTCGTTGATGGGAACGCCCGCTGCACTGCCTCGTGTCAGGAATCGCAACGCGATTTGCGATGTTGAGCTATAAAATGCCTTGCCGATAGCGGTGCCCCGTTCATCTCGAACGGAAACCACCGAGCCCGCGGGAATTGGACTGATCGAATCCACCACGTCACTTCGGTATACCCAGAGATGCCCGCCGCGAATGCGATCGGCACCTCGCCGCCGGATACGCACCTCTCCGGATTCCAATGTTTCAGCCAAGTGAGACCTCCCCGCATATTCTACAGACCCCGAACATCCTCGCGTGCGATCATCCATGCTGCTGCCATGCTTATTTCCGAATTCGACTACGAACTCCCGCCCGAACTCATCGCCCGCGAGCCTGCAAATCCCCGCGACGCGTCACGGATGATGGTGCTCGACTCCCGCTCGGGGCGGACATTGAATTCACAATTTAGCGCGCTTCCCGACTTCCTGAACCCGACGGATGTTCTCGTTCTAAACGACACCAGGGTGATCCGGGCTCGAACGATGGCCCGTCTCGAACGAAGCGCAGGTACCTCGCGAGAAATCGAAGTGTTCTTCGCAGAACCGCTGGAGGGAGGCTCCGGCAATTGCTGGCAGGTACTGTGCAAGCCGGGGCGTCGTATTCGGCCGAAGGACCGGGCAATTTTTGGTAACGGCGAACTGGTCGGTGTATTTCAGGAAGGGCAGGGCGACGATCTGCATATTCTCGAACTGCAATCTTCGGAACCGGTTCCGGAAATTCTGGAGCGTCTGGGCCGGATTCCGCTGCCTCCATATATCGAAAGGGCGGAAACGGTCGCCGATGAGAAGAGCTACCAGACGATGTTCGCTGTGCATTCAGGCGCAGTGGCAGCGCCAACCGCCGGACTGCATTTTACGGACGAGGTCGTTGCGGCAATTCGTGCGCGTGGGGTTGAGATCGCGACCATCACGCTCCATGTGGGGATTGGCACGTTTCTTCCGATACGCACGGACCGCGTGGAAGAACACGTTCTTCGGCCGGAGCGATTCGAGATAGCCCAATCCACGGCAGACCTTCTGAATTCTGCACATCGCGAAAAGCGACGTGTTGTTGCTGTAGGTACGACAACGACTCGCACACTGGAATACATGATGCGGGAGTTCGGTGAAATTCGCGCCGGCTCCGGGAAGACCGACCTCTACATACTGCCTGGTTTCCAGTTCAAAATAGTCGGAGCCCTGTTGACGAATTTCCACCTCCCGAAGTCGACGCTGCTGATGCTTGTTTCGGCGTTTGCAGGAAGGGATGCGATACGCAACGCCTATCAGACCGCCATTCAGGCGCGCTATCGGTTTTACAGTTACGGAGACTGCATGCTGATTCAGCGGTAGCCGAATCTATTTGTGGAGGCTGCGAATATAATTCACGAGGTTCCACATATCCTCGTCGACAATTCCCGGCCTGCCATTGAGACCTTTCATTGCCAGGTTCGAGCCACTCCCGTCGCGAATGACTGCGAAAATCTCTCCATCAGTCGACCCGAGTTTCCACGTGTCATCGGTAAGATCGCCGGGCGGAAGTTTTCCGGATTTCTGCAGTATCGAGGCCATCTCGCTGACGCCATCGCCTGAGGCGCCATGACACTCCGCGCACAGCCGAGCATAGAGTCGCTTTCCCGATTCAATGGATTTCGGCGATGGGGACACCGGATTCTTCAATGATTTGAAGTCCACGCCTGTCGCTGTGGATCCGGTTGAACTTGCAGATTGACCGTTGGAGCAACCCGTCGTGACGCAGATCGCAGCGAAGAGAGTCACCAGTATGATTCCGAAAAATGAATATCGCATGCTGCGAAAGTCTAGCACTGAACTGGCGAAGACATTCCCGGACCGCAGCTGGCGAGGGTTTGAGAAACGGACCTTCGTGAACACTCTGATAATTCGAGGCCGTGATTGTGCCAGCGGCGCAATCCCTTACCTGACGGGCATTTTCGCGTACGTCGAAGTTGACAGCACGAAGCTTTTTTGTATAATGCCGGTCTGTCCCGGATACAGTTTCACGCAAAAGGAGCGGATGTAATGAGCGAAGAACTTGGGAAAGTGAAATGGTTCAACAACAAGAAGGGTTTTGGCTTCATTGAAAGGGCTTCGGGTGGCGATGTCTTCGTTCATTACTCTGCGATTCTCAGCGAAGGTTACAAAACGCTGAAGGAAGGTGACAGCGTGAAATTTACGATTACGGAAGGGCCAAAAGGATTTCAGGCGGAAAACGTCGAAAGAGCGTAGTTTTGAAGACCCTGCGAATCGTTGAGAAATTCGCAGGGTCTTTTTGCATCTGTACCATGATATTTCAATGACTCCCGAGACGGTCCGGCAGGTTCAACTTCGCCGGGACCTCGAACACTCCCACCAGATACAGCAGGGCAAATCCTACCTTGTTGTCAAAGACCCCGTTACCCGTCGATACTTTCGCTTCACCGAGGCACAGGCATCCATTATTGAAACTTTCAAGGATGCGGCCAGGGACATTGAAACCATAGCGTCCCTTGCATCGGAAAAGCTCAATACCAGCGTTTCGTCGGCAACGATCGATGCATTCTGCAAATCACTGGATGAGAAATTTCTGCTGGAAACCCCGGAGGTTCGAGAGAAGCTCGGAGCGATTCGCGGCCAGCAGCTGGAAGGACGGAATTTTCTTTATTGGAAGATTGCATCCGTCGATCCCGAACGCATCTTCGCCTGGTTGCTGCCTCGAACTCGTTGGGCGTTCACGTCGTCATTCCAGGTATTTGCCCTGCTGACGATTTTCATGGGTTTCATGATCACCTGGCTGAACTGGCAAAGTCTGTCTGGCGCAGCGCCTGCACTCTTCAGCCTGTACGGGCTTCTATTGATATGGCCGGTGGTGTTCACCGTAACCACCATTCACGAATTTTCGCATGGGCTGACGTGCTGTCATTACGGGGGAAAGGTGCATGAAGTGGGATTCATGCTGATCTATTTTTCCCCTGCCTTCTATTGTGATGTCAGCGATTCGTACATGTTTCCCAAGCGGACAAACCGGATGGCGGTCACGCTCGCCGGTGGATACGCGCAGCTGACCGTGTGGGGAATCTGCACGATGATCTGGCGAATCACCGAAACGGATGCCTATATCAATAAGCTTGCCTTGATTGTCGTAGTATTTTCCGGTCTTCAGACTCTGGTGAACTTCAATCCGCTGATCAAGCTCGACGGCTATTACATGCTCAGTGATTTCCTTGAAGTGCCGAATCTGCGAGGGAAGGCACTGCGCTCTCTATGGGATTGGATTGCCGGAAATGGCAAGTCTTCCTGGTCGATTCGCGAGAAGCGCGCACAGCTTGTCTACGGCGCGGCATCGGCGGTTTTTTCCATATCTCTGTTAGTGTACGTGTATGCGTCTCTGTATACTTGGGCCACTTCATCGTATGCACTGGCAGGGCTTGTCGTCTTTGGAATATTTGCAAATTTCACACTGCGGAAAGCGCTGGTCGAACCCATGGAAGGCGTGAAAGCAGTCGCGGTTCGCGCCGCCAGGAAGCGGTACCGGAATCTCGCCATCGTTCTTACTGCTCTGATCCTTTGCGTGTTTGTCCGCTGGGAGTTGAAAGTCACCGCAAACGTCACACTTTATCCACGGG
>Ga0184628_10001081_pt1 | contig 13680 bp, 9 predicted proteins | sample PLM4_5_b1_FD_133149 | JGI IMG/M metagenome (GOLD analysis project Ga0184628, IMG submission 133149) | Groundwater sediment microbial communities from an aquifer in East River, Colorado, USA - PLM4_5_b1 | ecosystem: Environmental > Terrestrial > Soil > Riparian zone | place: USA: East River... | reverse complement strand
CGAAGTTTCTCACACTCGGCAACAGTGTCCAAGTCTGCTTCGTCCTTCACTCACCGGCTTCGGGCTGTTCTCTGAGCTGCCGACGCGAGCCAGTGGCCTGCTCCTCGCTCGTTTCAGTGCCCTGGCGGACGAGCTGAATCGTCAAGAGTGTCTAGGCGTCGCCAGTGGCCGCACGAAAACGACGATGATCTGATGCCGCGGCAAATCGACGGCCGCGTCGGCAACTGGCGGTCGTACGAGCGTGTAGGTCTGAGCGTGTGCCGCACACGCTCGCACGGCAGGTCAGGGACAGTCAGGGAGGTGTGCGAATGCCGATCTGACGAGCGCGCGCTCATCGCTCGACGGCTGGAGCTTCGCCATGAGCCGGCACGCCTGCGTCCAGGTCGATTGATGGGACGCCTTTTCCGACCGCGCCGTGCCGACGGCGGCCTTGTACAGGCGCGCGGCCTCCGGATAGTTCTTCATCAGCAGGAAGACCTCGCCGACCGTGGCGGTCATCCAGTAATCGCCCGCTTTCGGTTCCGTCCCAACGACCGCCTGCACGCGCCGTGCAAAATCGGCGGCTTTCGCCAGATCCTCCGGCGTTCCGAGCAGCACGCTTTTCGACGCTGCGTTGATGCCGGTGTAGTAGTCGTCCGCCGCCCGATCAAAGGCCTCCGCATAGTAGTCACGGGACTGCTGGAGATCGGAGAGATCGCCTGATGCCGCGTAGCGATCCATCCAGGTGCGGCCATAGATGCCGAGCGTTTCCGGGTCGCGTTCCCCAGATTCGTAGAGCTTTCCGAGGAGTCGCTGCGCCTGACGCAGATCGCCCTCGCCGCCGCGGCGTGCCAGCGCCAGCGCCCGCAACTGCTGCGGGCGGATCCCTCGCGGAAACCGCACCTCGAGCTGTTCGAGCATCCGGATCCCGTCATCGTTCCGGCCGAGCTTGATCAGGCCGTCGGCCGCCTTGCAGCCGAGCGCAGAGGACGTCTCCCAGGCGAGCCCTCCGGTGTTGAACAACTCGGTGATGAGCTCGGGGTCCTTGTTGCGAACCGCTGCACCGATTTCGTCGGCCTGCTGCTTGGCTGCCGCGTCCTGTTCGGCGGCGAAATGCGCAGCTTCAGGACTGAGCGGCCGGCCGGTGATACCGTGAAGCAGACGCAAGAGCTCGCCGCCGTTCGGTCCATCTGGATAGGAGGTGAAATCGAGAAACACCCGGTCGGCGGCAAACGAGGGCAGCTTCGTACGATCGAGGACCACGGGAACGAAATAAAATGTCTTACGGTCGGTCGCCTGACGCTCAAGGGTACGGTACTCCTTGCGGACCCAGGCCGATTCCGCCGCATCCTCCGACCAGACGAGGACGCCAGCCTGGCTCTGACCCAGACCGTTCTCGAGCACGTCAATCAACTCGTCCCCACCAGCCAGCACGACCTGGTCGAGAAAGACTTCGAAGCCCTGGTGTTTGAGCACGTCATACAGATTCACGACCCAGATACGGTTGACCGATCTGTATGAGAGGAAGACGTTCCACTTTTCACCGGGCCCGAGCGGGCTGGGCTTCGGCGCGAACTTCAGCCACCCGTCAGTCGCAGTCATGTCTCGATACCCATATCCACCTGGTTGAGCAACGACGCGGTGACGGCGGAATCCCGCGTGCTGCGCCGGCCGGAATTCAGAAGCCCGGCCGCCGACGTGACCGAAACATACACTGGATTCGTCCGCGGTGGCAGTCCGCCGCGCACCTCGCCGATCCACTTCGTTGTTTCTATACCAGTTCCAGCCTACCCGCATCCTCCCGAGATACACGAACGCCCAGGGTTGCATAGAGAACATCGAAATCGCCCGGCGTCTTCGGTGACTCCAACGGCAGTGAAGGATGGAACGGCGTGAGCAATCCGACGCCGCGCGACGACCCGACGATCACTCCATGCTCTGTCGCGGCAAGTGCTCTCGGTACCTCTCCAACCGTGAACGCGAGCTGCATCGTCCCCCCGCTCTTGCTCACGGCGGGCAACTCGAACGCCTGGCGCACCTCCTTGCCATACGTGCCGAGCCGCATGCCAGTCCTCGCGCTCCACGCCGAAACCGTTCCGTCCTGCGACGCCCCAAACACGACACGCCCGTCCGTGGAGTACGCGACTGCCACCACAGGGCCTTTGTGCCCCGTGAGCACCTGATACGTCCGCCGCCGCACGAGGTCCCACAACCGAATCGTGCCGTCCATCGAGCAACTCGCCGCAGTCGATCCGTCGAGAGCCAGCGCCACGCCAGTCACCGGCGCGGCGTGGCCCGGCAAATCGGCCACCTCCTCGCCCCGGATGGGATCGTGCAGCCGCAGGCCTGTCTCACCGCCAATGAGCATTCGCGTTCCATCCGCGCTCATGGCCACCGCCAGCACGTCACCGAGCCTGCCGGTGATCGTGAATACAGGTGCTTCTTTCGGTGGCTCCCAAATCAATGCGCTGGCGTCCCGTGATGCGCTCACCAGCCGCGCTCCCGATGGCGCGTACGCCACGGCGAGAACGTCGGCACGGTGACCGGACAGGATCGCACGCAAGGTTCCGGTCTCCAGGTCCCAGAGCCGCACGGCGTAGTCCTCGTATCCGCACGCAGCGGTCTTCCCGTCTGGACTGATGGCCACCTTGAACGGCGTCACGCCAAACGCGTCGAGCGTGTGCCGGGTCTCGCCGCGCTCGAGATCCCAGATGCGCGCCGACCCATCCGCCGAGCAGCTCACCCCGGTACGTCCATCCGGCGTCACCGCGACACTGTGAATCATTTCGGGCTTATGGCCGGTCAATGCCAGGAATTGGTTCTCGGCCGCCAGGTTCCACACGCGAAGATCGCCGTCGGTGGACGCGGTCACAGCTCGCTGACCGTCCGCGCTCACCGCGACGGACGTCACCGGCTTGGCGTGACCGCTGAGCTGTCGCAACTGCTCGCCGGTCTCCAGATTCCAGAATCGCACCGTCTTGTCGGCGGATGCGCTCACCAGCTGCTTGCCGTCGCTGGTGAACACCACGCAGCCCACGCCGCCCGAGTGCCCGTTGATGATCCGCTTCGTTTCAGCAGTCTCGAGGTGCCAGATTCGGATGTCGGCGTCGAGCGAGCCGGTGACCACCGTTCGTCCGTCGCGGCTGACGGCCAGCCCCCACACCCGGTCGGTGTGACCGGCCAGCACGCGAAGCTGGCGTCCGGTACTCATGTCCCACGCCCGCACCGTTGCATCGTCCGACGCGGTGAGCAGTCGACGGCCATCCGGTGTTACCGTCACTGCTGAGATGCTGGCGCTGTGGCGTTCCATGGCGTACGGCGGTGGACCATGCAAGTGCTTTATCACTGCACAACCGCCACCGAGTGGGCCCGCGGCTATGCGTCCACCCGCTGCACCGAACGCGACAGGCTCTTCCACGAGATGCTGCCGGTCCCCGCAACCATAGACGAGCGCCTCGCTATCGGGCCTCCACGCCAGCGACGCCACCGGACTCACCCGTCCCTGCAGGACCGGCTTGGGCGAACCATCGGCCCAAACGCACACCGTTCCGTCCCCGGAACCGCTGGCCAGCAATTGGGCGCCGCTCGAGAAACGAAGCGCGCTGACGGCTGCCGTGTGCCCCACCTGGCCCAGATCGCCGAGCGTGCGAACGATGGTGCGGTTCGCGGTGTCCCAGAGCTGTACCAGACCGTCGCCGCGTCCGAGCGCCGCGAACGGAGCGTCCGTCGCCACAGCCACGGCGCCGTAGCCATTTGAGTGCTCTTCTATGGAGGTCGTCTCTGGAACCTCGTCCAGGTTCCACACGGCGACCGAGTTATCGATAGAGCCGCTCACCAGCGTTCGGCCCTCGTCACAGAAGAGCAGGGCGGTGACCGCGGCGAGATGACCGTCCAGCATTCGCATCTCGGTCCAGTCCTTCGTGCTCCAGAGGCGAATCGTCGAATCGTCGGCGCCGCTGGCCGCCACCGAGCCGTCGGGCGAGAACACAAGGCAGCGCGCGGTCTGTTGTTGCTGCAGCGTCTGCACCTGGTTGCGCGTCGCCAAATCCCAGACCTCGATCGCCCCACCTTCCAGGCTACGCAGCGCGGTCGCCCCATCGGGGGCGATGGCGATGTCGACGATGCGCCCGGTCATCGTCCCGAACAGGGCGGCGCTCTCCTTCTTTGTCTCGAAATCCCAACTGTTCACGGTGCCTTCGCCCAGCCAGCCGCCGATCGCCGGCCGGCCGGAGGCCGTCAACATTCGGCGCCCACCCTCGGCGAACACGATCGACGTGACGCTGCCGCCGTGAAGGCGTTCATGAAAAGCGGGCTGTCCCTCGTCGCCGAGAACAACGACATACCCCGACTGAAGCCCGACGGTGGTTTTTCCGGTAGCGTCGAACGCGAGCGCCGTTATCGCGTCGGCCGGCCTGGGTAGCACGGCGCGCGGCGTCGGCTTGTCCAGATCCCACGCGTACAGCGCTCCGTCCTCACCACCGGTGAGCGCTTCGCCGCGCGGTGAGAAGGCCACGGCCCCGACTGCGCCGCGATGTGACGCGAGTGTGTGAACCAGTGCGCCCGATTTCAGATCCCAGAGCCTTGCCGTGCCATCGAACGAAGCCGTGAGCACGAGACGCCCGTCGCCGGTCACCGCCAGATTCGAGATCGATCCCTGATGTCCCGAGAGCCGATGCCGCAGCCGTCCGCGCGTGGCGTCCACATACTGAAACGTTGTCCACGCATCCTCGGACCAGTTGGGACGCTCGCGTGACGAGGGATACTCCGCCGGTGCGCCGCCCTCCGGCGCCAACTCCACCGCGCGCAGAAGATGAGCCGCCGCGGCCTGGCGGCGCCCTCGGGTCAGCAGTTGTTGCGCGTCCTCATAGTGGCCATCCGCATCGTTCAATCGCGCCCGCCACCGGCTCGACGCGATGTACGCCATCTGCTCAGCGGTCGCTTTCTGCTCATGCGTCTCGGCTTCCGTCAGCCACACTTCGGCGTCGTCCAGCTCGTGGCCCTCGAGCAGCGACGCGCGCTCCCTGTCGGCGTTCCAGCGCAACGCGCGGTCGAGGAGCCGCGTGTGCTCGCGCACCCAGTCGAGATCGGTGTCCATCGCGCCGAACAACTGCCCCACTGCCGCGTCGAAGGCGTCGGTTGGGCGCGCGAAGATCCACTGCCGGCTGGCGATCGCGTCCGGGAGCCGGGCGTGCTCAACTTCCTCGAGCACGAATGGAATGATCTTCTTGTTGTGCCGCTGGGCGATGCTGGCCTCTTCGGCGCACACCGCCGATGCGGCAGACGACGAGCTGATCACGAAGACGAACGACTGTCCGTTGATGATCGCCGCCTCGATTGCCACTCGCCATTGGGCACTGGGCGGAATGCCTTCCCAGTCCACCCACGCCGTGCGTCCGTCGAGGCGCAGGGTGTCGTGGAGCCTGGTGACGAACGCCTTGTCTTCCCGGGCGTAGGAGATGAAGACGTCGGTCGCCTCGGTGACGCCGTTGGGCGGTAATCCCGCCGACGTCCCGGTCACTGCGGGTCGGACTCCGCTGCCTTGCGCGCCCACTTTTCGGCGCGCGCCGGATCCCGCTCGGCGAGGATGGTGGCCAGCTTCTGCATCGCGCCAACGTCACCGCGGTCGGCCGCGCGCGTCAGCCACCGATCCGCTTCGTCGAAGTCAGTCTTGAGAACCAGCGAGGCGTAGTTGTACATCGACGATGTGTAGCCGCGCTGCGCCGCCTTGAGGTACCACCCCAGCGCCTCGTCGGTGGCGCCGCGCTGGTAGGCGAGGTATCCGAGGTTATGCATGGCGAGGTCGTGTCCCTGCTCGGCGGCGCGGATCAACCAGGCTTGTGCTTCAGCGGGATCGCGCTGAAAGAGGAGCGCCGCGAGGTTGCTCATCGCGTCTGCGTCGCCCTGCTCGGCGGCCTTGCGCCACCATTGCTCGGCTTCGGTCAGCTCCTGCTTTTGAAACAGAATGCCGCCGAGGGTAGACATGGCTCGCACGTCGCCGGCTTCGGCGGCCTGGCGCGTGCGGGCCTCGAAATCAGGGTTGGCAGGCATGTGAATTGATGCCACGCGGCGACGCAACTGGCAAGAGGGATTTGCGCGATCGCGCCGTCCGGTCCTTGTCGCACTTCACGCACGCGCTGCTTGCGGTCGACGAGCAGCTTCTCCTCCGCGACGACCCACTCGCCGCTGAGCACGGGCGCACCGGTCAGGCGTCGTGCTAATATTCGCGCCCTCTGAAAACGTGACTCACGACCTGAGAGGTGAACATGACGATGAGCGGTCGTCCTCGCCTGGCCGTACTCGCGGGTGTCGCAGGTCTGCTCCTTGGAATCATCATCACGCTTGCATTCCAGGGGGTTGAGCCTGCAGCGCAATCAAACCAGCGGCGAGTGATTCGCCCCGCCCAGGCTCCGAACACAGGTCTTCCGTTCAGTCCGGGGATACTGGTCGGCAACACGCTGTACGTCGCAGGTCACCTTGGACGGGATCCAGTGACCAGCCAGTTGGTCTCTGGCGGCATCGAAGCCGAAACGCGCCAGTCGCTCGCGAACTGCCTCGAGGTTCTCAAGACGGCCGGCATGGACTTCAAGGCCGTCACCTCGGTGACCGCCTACATTACGAGTTTCGATGACTTCGCGAAGTTCAACGCGATATACAGCGAGTCCTTTCCGACCGATCCGCCGGCGCGGGCCACGGTCCAGGTTGCCGCGCTGAACGCGGGCGCGCGGATCGAGCTGCAGATGATCGCCGTCAGGCCGTAATCGGGCCACGCACTGACCATCACCCGATCGACATATAATCCGCGTAATCCGCGCTTCCGGCGCATTCATACCGCACGTGGCTCTTAACCAACGATGCAGCCGGGAGGCACCATGCACAGAAAGCTAGTGATTGCCGCAGTGACCCTGATGGTCATGTCCGTCGGCGTGGGGGCCCAGGACGCTGGGACCGTCATCTCGACCACGTCGCGAACGCTCGGCGCGGACAACCTCCAATCGATCAGCTTCACGGGGTCCGCGTCGACGGCCAACTTCGGCCAGACGAAGAACATCCGCGGTCCGTACACGCTCGCTCCGATCACCAACTACACCCGGGCGATCGATCTGAACGGACCGGCATCGCGCGCCACGGGCCAGACCGCGCCCGCGCAGCCCGGGGGGATGCCGGGCAACTTCAACCAGAACATCACCGCGATGCAGATGGGCTGGGCGCAGCAGCTCGAAATCGCGCTGACGCCGTGGGGCTTCCTCAAGGGCGCGGCGGCCAATAGCGCGACGGTCCGGACCCAGCGCGTCGACGGCCGGAACTATACGGTCGTGTCGTACAACACCACCCAGAAGGCGCCATCGGGCCAGGCGTACGCGGTCACGGGCTACATCAACGAACAGAACGAGATCGAGCGCGTGGAAACGCGCGTCGACAATCCCGTCGTTGGCGACCTGCTCGTCGAGAACGTCTACAGCGGCTACCAGACCTTCGGCACGCTGAAGGTGCCGACGCGCATCACGCAGCGGCGCGCGGGCTTCCCAACCTTCGAGGCAACGATTACGTCCGCGACGGCAAACCCCGCCAACCTCACGGCCCTGTTGACACCGCCTCCGCCACCTGGACGCGCCGGCGGAGCGGGCGCAGCACCGCCGGCCGCGCCAGCCGCTCCTCCGGCACCGCCAGCAGTCGAAACGCAGAAGCTCGCCGACGGCCTGTTCCGCATTACGGGCGGCTACGTGGCCATCGCTGCGGACATGGGCGATCACATTGTGGTGCTCGAAGGTCCCCAGAACGAGGCTCGCGCCATGGCGGTGATTGCGGCGGCAAAGGCGGCCATCCCCGGCAAGCCGATCCGATTCGTCGTCAACACCCACCCGCACTTCGACCACGCCGGCGGACTCGCGCCGTTTGTTGCCGAGGGCGCGACGATTCTCACGCACGAGAACAACAAGGACTTCCTGGAGAAGGGACTGAACAATACGAGGGCGCTGGTCGGCGATACGCTCGCCAAGGCGAACCGGAAAGCCAAGGTGGATGGTGTCGGAGATCGGCGAGTGCTCCGCGGGGGCAGCAACGTCATCGAGCTGCACTACGTGAGGGGCCTCGAGCACAGCGACGGGATGCTAGTCGCGTATCTGCCGAACCAGAAGATCCTGTTCAGCGCAGATTTCAACTTCCCGGCGCCCAACGCGGCACCGGGACCGGTGAACCCGTCGTTCATCGTGCTGCAGCAGAACGTCGATCGACTGAAGCTCGATTACGACGCGTTCATCACGGTGCACGCGCCGAACCCGGAACGACCGTTGACCCGAGCTGACGTCCAGGCGCTCCTGGCGCGCGGCACGAACTGACGGTCCGCGGGGTGCCTTCGCGGGTCTTGAACCGCGAAGGTCACGAAGAAACGAAGAAGGCACGGAGACTTGTCTCCGTGCCTTTTCCTTGTACAGGGATTCATCTTGTGAGAACGATCGGAGAAGAAGATTCTTGACCTGTGCACGGACGTCGATGCGGGACCAGCCGGGAGCTAGCTAACTCATTGAAAGATTGGCTCCTCGGGCTGGATTCGAACCAGCAACCCTCCGGTTAAAAGCCGGTTTTAGCGTTTAAAGACAGTTTCACTCTGAGTCGTACTGAGGCAACGGAATCAGCATGTTAGAGGGTTCCTGCGCGCCAGTGAGCGATACCGAATCACACCGATCCGTATCAGGTGTCCCCACAAATTCCCCCACAAATCCGCCCGCGGCGGCGCGGTCTATCGGATCACGATGGAGAGCAGCTACGGCCAGTTCATCGAATCCGAGGCGCCCATGGTGCGTGGACAACGAGGCGCGATGAACGTCAACGTCGGCGGCGCTTTCCATTGCTTTCGGCTAGCTCGCCGTGCCTAGACCGGCGCCTGCCAGACAAGGCCAAGCGCGAGGGTGATCGCTTCGTCAGAACCATCGTGCGAGCCTCAGGCTTCGCCGTCACGCTCAGGCGTTGGCTTCTAGGCGAATTGCGGGCACCGCACTCGGCCTCGGTCTCCTCGGAGCCGTCGTCTCGACGCGGTGACCGCGGCCGAGGAGCGGGTGCTCGTCACCGGCGCCGTCGTTCTGGCCAGCCCGCGGGGGACCGAGGAAGTACGAGACGTTGCGGTGTGGCTCACGCCGCTCGACGGCGAGCTTCAGCACGCACCGCCTGACAGCGGTCAGAAGACGCGGTATCAAATCCTGCAGAAGGACAAGCGCTTCGACCCACGCTATCCCGGACGTACCGCCCGGCCGCTACACGCTGTCGATCTGGCACGAGCGCTAGAGCCTATCTGATGCCGCGGGCGCGTCGAACCGGATTTCACCTGGTCGACATGCTCAGGGATGCGGCCAGCGTATCTCCGAGTGGCAACGATCACGTTGCACGCACGATGTTGTTGTCGATGGCGAGTGACCACGACCGGAGACGCGAGCGCGGAACGTGCGCCTCGCGGCTCCGTTGGTATCTTGCGGATTCCTAGAAGTTCACGCCGAGTGCGACGCCAGCGCGATCGCGGCCTCCCTGTAGCTCGACGGTGATTCTGCGTTGCGCGAGTTGGCGGTTGTGGTTGTGGGCGCGCGTTCGCGCGTCGAGGATGTTCCAGATGTAGAGGCCGACGCCCACGGCCGCGCCGGTGACGAGCCCCACCTTGCGACCCGTGCTGAGGCTGTCAAAGGCAGCGTCTTCAAACTTGTGATCTTCCCAGTTCTGAGTCTCTGTGGTGCTGAGCAGCCCATCACCGTTCCCGCCAAAGGCAGTGCTGTCATAGTCGGCCAAGTGGAGTTGGGCGGGTTCGTACGACGCATACGCCGCGCCGAACGCACCAATGATGGATCCCAGGAACAAGAGGCCTCGTGTGTAGTCGCCCGTATAGATTTGTCCAAATCCCGGCACGACAGCCGAAAAATACATGGCAGCTACAGGGTCTTTGGGAAGTTCGATCGTACTTGGGGTTTTGGGCTGGGTCTGGCCCGATGCCGCAGGATCGGCTGCTGTCTGTGCCTGCGCGCTTGACGCGACGGCGAGCGCACCGAACAACGTGAGGGCGGCGAAGATGGCTTTCATGATTCACTCCTGTGGTGCAACGGATGGAAGTTGGACCCTTCGAGTGTCGACACACGATCCGTCCATGTCAGTGGCACTCAGGATCGAAGTCGAGCAAGGCGTATACCACGACGTCCCGTGACCAGCCACCCCGCACGTCGAGGGACCGTACACAGATGCTGCCGGTAATTCGGCGCAAGAGGCATCGAACCATCGGCGGTCGGGCCGGCGGCCACGCTGGGCGATGTCGATCGGTGGGGGAATCTTCCCGTCACTGAGCGATTTCCCGTCTCCTCGACGAGTCTGCGTCGCGAGCCGCAATCGCCTCCGTGTAGAAACGGCCCACGCAGACACATGCCGAGCTCAGGCGAATCAGACGCGCTCGGGCACAACAGTTGCCGAGATGAATGACCGGCGGGACGCCCCAGCGTCGAGGTGACCTTCGGGTACCGTGGGCGCCGAGGAGGTGCACGTGAAGGCTGCGGTCTTGGCGGAATTCGGCCCTCCGGAAGTGCTGCATGTGCGCGAGGTCGCCGCGCCCGTCGCCAAGGGCAGCCATGACCTCTTGATCCGCGTGCGCGCGACGTCAGTGAACTTCGGGGACACGCTGGTGCGCAACTTCGCGGCGGTGTCCCCGCGCGCCTTTCACATGCCCTGGTTCTTCTGGCTCGTCGGCAAGCTCGCTTTCGGCTTCAGGAAACCCCGGATTCACATCCTCGGGAGCGAGTTCGCCGGGACCGTCGAGGCCGTCGGCACTCTCGTCACACGCTTCAACAAGGGTGATGCAGTGTTTGGGTATTGCGGTTCCAGGATGGGCGCGTACGCCGAGTACCTGTCAATGCCGGACGACGGCGTCGTCACGACCAAGCCGGTAAACATGACCGACGAGGAAGCCGCCAGCTGCCCGCACGGCGCTCTCATGGCGTTGGGCCTCTTGAGGAAGATCCAGCTGCAACGTGGCCAACGTGTCCTGGTCGTTGGCGCCTCCGGCGGCATCGGTCCCGCGATTGTGCAACTCGCGGCGCATCACTTCGGGGCCATCGTGACCGGTGTGTGTGGCACGGCGCGTCTGGCGTACGTGACGTCGTTGGGCGCGCAGGCAGTCATCGACTACACACACGAGGACTTCGTCGATCGTCCCGACACCTATGACGTCATCATCGACATTCTGGGAAAGCACTCCTTCGCGCGTTGTCGACCCATCCTCAACCCGCACGGGCGCATGGTCCTCGTCAGCTTCAAGGTGAAGCAGATCCTCCAGATGCTGTGGACGTCAGTCATCGGCGACAAGAAAGTGATCTGTGCCGTGATGACCGAGCGGCAAGAAGACCTCGAGGTCATCCGAACACTGGTGGAGACGGGCAAGCTCCGGTCGATCGTCGATCGAGCGCTTCCATTGGAGGAGGCGGCGGAGGCGCATCGCTACGCTGAGAGCGGGACAAAGAAGGGTTCCGTGGTGATTTCGCTCACGTAGGAGAGGTTGAACAATGGACGTCGGTCATCGGCAGCAGGCTAGAGCGGTGGTGCAGCAGACCGTCCTGTTCATTGCTCTGACTCTGATCCTCACCGTGATCCTGGCGGGCGGTCAGGAAGCGACAGGTCTCCTGGCGGGTCATGTGATCCTGGCGCAGCTTGCGCCCGGCCTGGCGGGCGTGATTCTGGCGCTGATCTTCCGTAACAATGCGCCGGGGCTGAATTTCTCCGTAGAGGGGATCACCCTGAAATCGGTGGTGGGAGCAGTGCTGCTCCCGCTGGGGGCGGCGCTGATCGTGCTGCTGATTGCCACCTTGATCACCCGCGTGATGCGCGTCGGTGAGGTTGATATGAGCGCATCGCCTGTGTCGTTGATAGGGATGATCATCGGGGCGGTGGGTGAGGAAACCGGTTGGCGCGGATTCCTGCATCGGCGACTGAATCGACGCCTCGATGGGTTGGTATCGTCTCTGATCGTGGGAATTCCCTGGGGACTGTGGCATGTCGGGTTGTATCAGAATGGCCCGCTGTACATGGGATTCCTGGTGCTGCTGATCACCTCGTATGCGGTGGTGCTGTATGCGCTGGTGGAGCCGACCTCGTTCAACATCTGGATCGCGGCGCTGTTTCACCTGTTCATCAACATCACGAATGTGGTGTTTCTCGGCGTGATAAACGACACCCCATTCATGATACGGATGGCGCTGGTGTGGGTCGTGATCGCGGCGGGGATCGTGATGATGAACCGTCAAACATTCCTCGGAGCGCCGCGCAGCCAGGTGGCGTGATCGTGAGGACACGTAACGCTGTTGGCAGATCCAAGATTCCAAAACGTCCTCACGGATCCGATGAGCGATCGAGGGAGGATTCTGCCTGGCCGCCGTGCCGATCTCCTTCTCGTCCGCGGCGATCCCACATCGGACGTGTTAGCGATTCGCGACATCGTTCCGTTTGGAAATGCGAGGTGCGCAGCAGGTCGCTGCGCAACCGCCGAGGACAGTTGGCAGCGCGCGTAGCGAGGTGGCTCGGTGCACTGAACGAATTGCCGCAACTGGCTCATCCGGGCGGATCGGTTGGGGGAAATCTCCCATCAGTCAGCGATTCCCCGTCTCCTCGACGAGTCTGCGTCGCGAGTTGCGGTCGCCTCAGTGTAGAAATGGCCCACGCCGACACGTGCGACCTGAGGAAAACAAGACGCGCTCGGGCACAACAGTTGCCTAGATGAATGAGGCCGGCTCCGGAGGGAGCAGTCATGAGGGTGCGCTCGGAACGAGGGTCCGCGATAGCCGTTGGAGTCCTCTACATCGCTGCGACGGTCGCGGGCGTGCTGTCCAAAGTCGTTTCGGGGACTTCACTCGCAGGTCCGGGCATCTCCGCGGACCTCGCCACAAACGAGACCCGGGTCATAGCAGCGGCGTTCCTTCTGCTCTTCATGGCGGTCACAGTCTTCGGTGTCGCGGTCATGATGTATCCGATCCTCCTGCAGGACGCAGATACGAAGGTGAAGGAGGGTCTGAGTATCTGGTATGTCGGTACCAGGATCGCAGAGGGGACGCTCTTCGTCGTTGCTCTCCTCGGCCTATTCGCTCTACTCGCCCTGAGCAGAGCGTTCGTGACCCCGGGGGGTGCGGGGGATTCCAGTCTCCAGATGGCAGGCACCGTTCTGTGGGTGGTGTGGGATCGCGCTTGGATGCTGGGGCAGTCCGTGTTCTGCGTAGGCGCACTGATGCTGTACTACCTGCTCTACCAATCGAAGCGCGTTCCCCGCTGGCTCTCGGTCTGGGGGCTGATTGCAGCCCCGCTCATGCTGGTCGCGGGATTCTCTCTCGTGGTCACCGGGGATCCGAACTCGACGTTCTCTAGCATCCTGTACGCGCCGCTGGGTCTTCAGGAGATGGCGCTGGCGGTGTGGTTGCTAATCAGCGGATTCAACGCCCCTACAGGGACGAAGGCTCAGAGCCTCTAGAACTCGGAATCTCTTGCCACTTCGCGACTTGAGCCGATTCTTAGGTGGTGGCTCCTCAGGCTGGATTCGAACCAGCAACCCTCCGGTTAACAGCCGGATGATCTGCCGTTGAGCTACTGAGGAATGGAGGCAGGCGAACCCTCATCGTAACGGAACCCCATCCGCTCGCGCAACAGCGCCTGTATAATCCGCCCCGTCATGAAAGCCATCGCCACTTTTGCACT
>Ga0184628_10001080_pt1 | contig 13680 bp, 11 predicted proteins | sample PLM4_5_b1_FD_133149 | JGI IMG/M metagenome (GOLD analysis project Ga0184628, IMG submission 133149) | Groundwater sediment microbial communities from an aquifer in East River, Colorado, USA - PLM4_5_b1 | ecosystem: Environmental > Terrestrial > Soil > Riparian zone | place: USA: East River... | reverse complement strand
TGCCCTCTGTCGGAAACACGGTGGATGCGAAAACAGCGACGTACACCAGCACGATAGGCTCAGCACAGCTGGCCACGGTCTGGACGGATCCCGACTTCAATCCGAGCCAGAGAGCCTTCTACTATGTTCGCGTTATCGAAATTCCGACGCCGCGACATTCCTTGTATGACGCTGTGGCACTGGGAATCGATGTCAAAGAGACCGGCCAGCCTGCCACGATCCAGGAACGGGCATATTCGTCGCCGATCTGGTACACCCCTCAGGCATCCCAGGCCGCTCGGTGATTCTGAAACGGTTTCTTCGCGAGCCGCTTCTGCACTTTCTGGTTGCGGGCGGCTTGCTGTTTGGAATCTTTACGTGGATTCATCCCGGCGCCGCGAATCCAACATCCGGGAAAACGATCGTTGTCGACAAAGCATCACTGCTCAATTTCCTGCAATACAGGAACAAGGCTTTTAATGCTGAATATTTCGGGGCTCAACTCGAGGCAATGAGCTTCCGTGAACGGCAGGAGCTTGCCACCCAGTACGTGGAAGAAGAATTGTTATACCGCGAGGCGAAAGCACTCGGGCTTGAAGAAGGCGACGATGTGATTCGGCAGCGGCTGGTGCAGAAAATGAAATTCCTGATCGACGATCTTACCGCAACCAGCGGCACGCCTACCGACGCGGATTTAGAGGAATATCTAAATAAGAACCAGAGCCAGTATGTCATCGATCCTTCAGTGACCTTCACACACGTCTTTGCAGACTCATCCGTGCTCGGTGACAAGTCCGCAAGGGAACTGGCCGAACGGCTGAAGGTTCAGCTCAATTCCAAGCGTGCGGCGTTCAACGATGCGCCTGGATTTGGCGATCGTTTCCCCTTTTTGCAGAACTATGTCGAACGAACTTCCGACTACATCGCAAGCCACTTTGGAAAAGAGTTCGCTTCGGAGATCCAGCGGCTCACTCCTTCCCAGACACAGTGGTTCGGGCCAGTTCAATCGAACTACGGATATCACGTGGTGCTGATAACGTCTCGATCGGAAGGCCGCATTCCGGAACTTCGAGAAATCCGGACGCAGGTGGAAGAAGACTGGTTGCGCGATAGAACGGAAAACGCGAGGGCGCGGTCTTTGCGCGAAATGGCAGGCCAATACATCATCGAACGGAAAGATATCGGGGAGAAAAGTTCAAAGTGATTCGCTGGTTCATTCTTCCAGGGGTATGCCTCGCCTTTCTGGCAACCACCGATGACGGTTTTGCTCATGATGCGCGGCCCTTGTCGGTTTCCATCGCAGAGCGTCAGGCTCACACTTATCGTGTCGATGTGCGAATGCCGCCGTCCCTGGATGCTGAGAATCGTCCCGAGATCCTGTGGTCGAGCGAATGCTCCGTAACCTCGCGAGGGATCCGGGAAGTTTTCGAGGCAACCGAGGAAACGATGCTGCTCAAATGTTCTGCGGGACTGGAAGGCACGCGGATCGGAATCCGGTATCCGATTTTCAATCCGGCACTCTCCACGTTGTTGCGTTTCATTCCGGCAGGAAATGTGACGCGCACGGCCGTACTCCCGCCTGGCGAATCGGAGTGGACGATACCGCCGTTATCGAACTGGAAAACCGTGGTTCACGACTACTTCGTGTTGGGCGTGAAGCATATCTGGGAAGGGATCGACCACCTGCTGTTTGTCACCGGCCTGTTGATGCTGGCGCGAACACCTCGACGTATCGCCATCGCCATCACCGGGTTCACCGTCGCTCATTCTTTCACTTTGTCGTTATCGGCGCTGGGAGTCGTACGAATGCCTGTTCCGCCGATGGAAGCCGGAATCGCGTTGTCTATTCTTTTTCTTGCCCGTGAAGTTGCGCGTCCCAACGCGGATAGTCTCGCACGGCGTTTTCCACTCGTGATTTCATCGCTGTTTGGCCTGCTGCACGGATTCGGATTTGCCGCCGCACTCAGCGAGGCGGGGCTTCCCCGGAGGGAGATCGTTCCGGCATTGCTGCTCTTTAACGTTGGAGTTGAAGCCGGGCAGCTGGTATTCATCGGAATCGTTCTTGGTTTAGTAGCCACCGCATTGGCTCTCGCGCGGCGGATGGGTCGTTCACAAATTGGTCTCGCGCTTCATCCTGTGGAGATCCTTTGCGGCTACGCGCTGGGGCTACCTGCATCTTTCTGGTTTTTCCAAAGACTGCAGGCGTTTTGGGTGCGCTGAGCATCAAAGCACGATCATGTGCGGCATGAAACGATAGTTGCGGAGGATTCATCATTGAAGAAGTCGAAAGCGTATCGGATATTCGTAATCGTTGCCCTGGCCTTGACGGGTGCACTATGCGGCGCCGCCCATCAACAGAGAGCGGCTACCTTCGGCCAGGCTCCGGCGGGCGGCGCGGTATTGACGTTGCAATCGAAAGCTTTCGCTCTGCGGCTGGATGGACTCTTTTATGAAACGACCGCGGGCCGGACTTACCTGCCCGCATTTTCACCAACGGGAAGCGTCGCACGTGCACCATGGTCGAGAGAGAGCACGATGCCCGATGGCCATGTCATCCGCGTTTCCGTCACTCCGCAGTCCGGCCGCTTTAACATCGGAATCACGGCCCGTCCAAACAGCGACATTGTGCGATGGGGCTTCGCCGTCGAGACCGGAGCCGACGAGTATATGACCGGTCTTATGGAGCGCGTTGTCGATGGCGCGCAGGCATTGTCGTGGGCGCCGGGGATCTCCGCCGCGATGAACCTGAAAGGCCAGAAGGTCGACATGCTGGTCAAGCCCACGACCTCTATCTATTCACCGTTTTATCTGTCCTCACGCGGCTACGCCATCTTCGTCAAGGGAACGTGGCCCGGCGTATTTGATTTCGCGGCAGCGCAACCGGATCGCACGCGGGTGGAGTTCGAAGGGCCGGCGTTGGACTTCGTCGTCTATTCGGCCGATAATCCGGCGGCTCTCGTTAAAGCGCACGCGATGGATGCGGGACCGCCGGTGCTTCCGCCGAAGTGGATCTACGGCCCATGGCGCTGGCGCGACGAACACACGCAACGTACCGCTTATTACGATGGAACGCCCGTCACCGGTCCGTTCAACTCCGAAGTGATGGAAGACGTTCTCATGATGAAGGCGTTCGATATTCCGAACGCGGTCTATTGGATCGATCGTCCATGGGGACCGGGGCCGATCGGATACGACGACTTTGAAATCGACTCGCAACGGTTACCGCACTTCGCCGAAATGGTTCGGTGGCTCGATTCCTATGGCGCCCGGACGATGCTGTGGATAGCACCGTTTCTCAACGGAAAGATGGCTACCGAGGGACTGGCGCGAAAGCTGACGCTGCCTGGCCAGATCCGCCCGGCAAACGGACAAAACTATCCGCTCGTCGATTTGACGAATCCGGCCGGAAAGGCCTATTGGCAGGAAGGAATCGTCAAACTGCTGCGACTGGGCGTGGCGGGATTCAAGCTGGACCGGTCCGAAGAAAACATTCCGGAAACCGGTCCGGATAAAGTATTTGACGGACGCAGCATCCGCGAAAATCGAAATGCCTATCCTGCAATGTTCGTGCAGGCCGCCTACGAGGTCGCGGCAAAGCATCGCGGCAACGACTTCGTTGTCATGCCGCGCGCCGCGTATACCGGTTCATCCCGCTATGGCATTTTCTGGGGCGGCGACATTGGCGGAACCCAGGAGGGGCTGCGCGCTTCCATCATTTCCGTGCAACGCTCCGCCGTGATGGGTTATCCGAACTGGGGCTCCGACACCTGCGGCTACAACGAACAACTGATGGAACAGGAAGTGTGCGGCCGCTGGCTGGCGTTCTCCGCCCTGACTCCGATCATGGAAGTAGGGCCGACTCGCAATGTCGCTTTCTGGAATGCGCCTCGCCCTCCGCAATATGACGACAATCTGATCGCGCTGTGGCGCTTGTACTCGCGTCTCCATCAGCGGATGATCGATTACAGTTACCAGCTTGCAAAGGATGCCCATCGCGACGGAATGCCGATTGTCCGTCCCATGTTCATCGTGGATCCAAGTCATCCGGAGGCATGGGCGAACTGGTGGACCTACATGTATGGACCGGATGTTGTCGTGTCGCCGATCTGGCAGAAGGGCGTCCGCAAGCAGCAGGTCTATTTGCCGGCGAAGTCTCGATGGCGTGATGCCTGGAGGCCCGACGTGACTTACAAAGGGGGACAAGTCGTTACTGTCGACGCCGCAGCGCACCAGATTCCACTGTTTGTGCGCGTCGGCTCGCCTCTCTTTCTTGGCGATCTCAATCATGAATGGCAGGAGTCTCAAGCCATTGCTCGAACAAAACCAAATCTGAAGACGCTGGAGAACAGCGTCAATGCCTGGTTCGCAAAGAACGGCGCTGCACCGGCCCGCTAACGTGAGCGAGGGACCATCCGTCGCGTGATTCGCCCGAAACGTTTTGCTATGCCGGACGGACGTCCCAGAGTCTACCGTCGGGCATCTGTTCAAGCACCAGCCGCTGGCGTTATACTGCGCGGCATGAAATTCACAAACCTATTGAAACTTGCTGCGGCGATGCTGGCCGTGCCGCTTGTGCTGAGTGCGCAAACGACACCAGTGATCCAGTTACAAAACCTGGCACACGCGGTCGAGAGCCTCGATAAGACCGTACCGTTCTATCGCGACGTGATCGGCCTTCCGGTGAATGGCGCGAGGGATCCTCTGGCGGCTCAACCGCAGATGCTCAACGAGGACATGTCGAAATTCACGGCAACCAAAGGCGCAAAGTTTCGTGCGGCCACGTTTCGGATTCCGAATGCCGCCTTTGGCTTTGAATTGACCGAATTCACCGGCGCGCCGCGCAAAGCCGTTCAGCCTCGGCTTCAGGATATGGGCGCCGCAACGCTGGTGCTGCAGATTCGGGATATGGACAAGATGGTTTCAAAGCTCAAGGCGGCCAATACCGTCATTGTGACCGCCGGCGGAGCGCCAGTGAATCCGTCTGGCAATGCCAACAGCAAAATGCGCGAGATGCTGATCCGCGATCCAGACGGATTTTTTGTACAGCTCGTCCAGCCGGATCCGTTGCCCGCGGCCGCCGCGGATGCAGCTGCCGGAGACATACTAGGCGGCTCCGTCCAGTTGTCGATTGAGGATTCCGCAAAGACAGTCGCATTTCTGCGCGACGCGATCGGCTTCACCGCGCGTCCGACCGGTCAGCTGGCCACCAATGCCGTGGTGGCGAATCTGATCAACCTGCCGGGCGCTCAATGGCGCATCACACATGGCAGCATTCCCGGAACGACGCTCGATTTCGGCCTCATCGAATACGTGGGTGTTCCACGTGTGAAGGTTTTGGCTGGCGCCGAAGATCCAGGCTCACCCGCCTTCACCATGGTGGTGCGCGATATCGATGCGGCGGTGGATCAATGGAAGAAGGCTGGTGGCGAAGTGGTGTCAACCGGGGGGCTGGCGATCAAAGGAGCCAATGGTGCGGGCAACGTATTCGTCCGCGACGTCAACGGCTTCATGTGGGAGTTGATCCAGCGGGCCGCTGGAAGCGGTGCTCGGTAGCCCGTCTCAAAGTTGACGTTGAAACTGCAGGCGCCCCTGCTGGTTTCCTACTTCTTGTTCGGAGTCGGCGGCGGCGCGGGAGTCGTCGAGTCTTCCGTTGCGCCTGGAAACAGTTCTTCGAAGTTTATCTGGGGAGGAGCCTCATCCTTCGTTGCGGTTCGTGTCGTGGTGAATCCGATCCATCTTCCGAGAAAAATAACACCAATCCACAAGGTCAGAGAAATGATGGCCGCCGTCTTTGCCGCCGCGGGAGGGGATGACGAAGTATCCCATTGGCGCGATGAGCGTCCGGTGGTCAACTCGAAGATCCCCATATTGACTCCGGCCAACAGCAGCAGCGCCATTTTCGCCTGAAAAACGGGGTTGTGAATATACACCGTCGCGTTGGTCGTGAACATGAGCCCGCCGGTCACGAAGGTGATGGCAAATGCTATCCAAGTCCACTTCAGAATATCGGTCGCCATCGTTCGAAAGGGACGATGGGTCGAAGCGAGACCAAGGAGCCGCAGGTCGACAATGGCGATCGTGCCGAAAACAAGCGCCAGGCCAATGACATGAATGGATTCCAGCATCGGAAACAGAAATAGCGAGTTCCGGATGGACGAGGCAATATCGGTATTTTCGATGGATTTAATAACTTCTGAAATGTCCATTGTGTGTGGAATCGCAAGGCGGACGGCGTTTACAGCCTTCGGGCAGGCGACCATGCCCCCCATATGTGGTCGTAGGCGATCAGCCGGCCCAGTACGATTACAGCCAGCCACACCAGGAACGTGAAGATTGCCATCAGCTTGATGGAGAGACGCTTTGTCATCGCATCTTCCCATCTCTGGTCATGTTTTTGCAGGGTTCTCAGAAAAATCGCGGCGACCAGTGTACCCACGGCGATCAGGAACATCTTCAACCAGAATGAGATGGTCACCAGTTCACGAACCGGCTCGCCAATCACCATCAGGACGCCGGTCACGAGAAGCGCCACCAAAGACCACATCAGCCAGGGACCAAATCGGTTTGTCGTTTGACGCAGTGTCTGGTCCCTTCCCGCAAGGCCAAGTATGCGCAGATCCATCATGAAAACCGAAGCCAGAACGATTCCGATGCCGGCAATATGGATGGACTGAATGGTCGGGATCGCCCAGGCGTTATTGGTTTGAATCAAAACGCTTGGATAGGTCTGAGAAAGCCACAGCGCAAAGTCATTCAATCGAAAACTCTCCTGTCGTTTGGCAGTAGATCCGCTGGAATTCGGAAACTAAAATTGCCCTCCGAACTTCGGAGGGCAATTGCATGTACTGATTTCAAACGGGCCGACTTCCCATGGTTTCGGTTACCAGGCTTCTCAGAAGCGGTCGCCTCCAAGAATCGTGGCGCCTTTCACGGAATCGCAATGTTTCCCTGCCTCCGGAGGCACGAATTTACCGGCCTCGTTCGTGGGACATTTCGCGATTGCGCCGACGCGGGAACCGAAGTTCGTCCCGTCTCGCATAGGATTCAGTTTCACGCTGAAGACTGTGCCCACCGCGAAACTCGCAGCGGTAATACCCTGCTGCGCGACCGCAGCAGCTCCGGCCATCTCGACGCCCCATCTGACGTACTTGCCTTCGATGAACTTGCCATCCTTGTCCTTTTCCTTCATCGGCTTTCCATCCGGCCCGATCACAATGAATTGGAGTTCGGCGTGGTTCGCCTGCCCGCTGAACCCGGTAACTACTCCTGTCCATGTCACCGTCTTGGTCTGGTCGTACATTGCAAATGAGTGGTGGGAGAGGGCCGGCAACGCACACAGGGCCATTAAGACCATTGCAGTCACTATATTATGCGGAACACTGAGTCGATTTTTCATTACCCAGATCTCCTTCGGATTAAATTCGTCAGAATTTAATCACCGTACCTGCTGAATATCAAATTAAGAATTCTTCAGATATCCGATTCCTCCAGCCGCCCTCCGAATCCGGTACTGTTGTGGTATTGGTAGGGTTGAGTTTGACGCTGGCATATTTCCCGGCTGTACGCTTAGACGACTTCTTCAAGGAGACGGTAATGAATAAAAAATGGACTCTTATATTTTGCATATTCATGCTGAGTGGATGTGGAAGCATGAAACCGTCTCCTCCGCCAATTCAGTTGAATGCTGCAGTGAAGGACATCATGGATTCAATGATTGACCCCAGCGGCGACTTCCTGTTCGCAGCCGTTGCCGAAATAGGCGATGAGCACGGAGTGACTCAGAAGGCACCGAAAACCGACGATGAATGGAAGGAAGTTCGGAATCGGGCGTTTGTCCTCTTCGAAGGCATGAATCTGGTAATGATGGACGGCCGCAAAGTTGCGCAGGATGGAGACAAGTCCAAGTTCCCTGAAGTTGAACTTGAACCTGGTGAAATTCAAAAGCTGATCGATGAAGACCGGCCAGGTTTCTTCCGCAGGGCAAAAAGACTTCAAGACGCCGCAGCGATGGCGCTGACGGCGGTCGATAAGAAGGATACGAAGGCGCTCTTTAGCGCCATCGAACACGTCGACCGGGCGTGTGAAAACTGCCACTTGCATTACTGGTATCCCAAGGATGCGAGGGCCGTGGCGGAGGCGAAGAAAGCCGGAACATACGAATAGGCGGTTTCAGAGAATGATGAGGCGGAGGCCGGGGGCAGGCGGCGCTGGAGACTCAGCGCCGCCTCCCCTGCTTTCGGCGCAAGCTACTTGAAGATGTCCAGAATTCCCGCCGGCACGTCCGTGTTCGGCTTATCCCAGCCCTTTTCGAAATTCTTTTCCCAGTTCTTTGCCCATGGTCTGCCGTAGTAATCAATGTAGCGATCATCACTGGGCGCCAGCTGTCCAGGCTTTCCATTGACATTGACGACATTGCTCAGGCACTCGACGAAGGTGTGGCGAAGGTTGGGGCTGTCCAGTTTCTGTGTCCGGTTCCAGGTCATTGTTGAATGCAGCGGCGCGGCAAAGGCGTCAGGATCGTAAAAGATCGATTCGACGTTCAGGCCCGCGACAGCTCCGGTGGCGTCCTTGCGCGGCGTGAAGATTTCGACGGTTTCCATCTTGCTGCTGAATTCAAACAGCCCGTGCGTAATGGTCCAGCCCTGTACGTTCGCCGTCCACGAAACCAGGGTGTCGCCATCCCAGAACCCGATGGTCTCGCCGTACCACTGCGGCACCTGCTGCACGTGCTTGCGGCCGATCAGGACTTTGAAAAGGAAATTGTCGGCGATGCCACCAAGCAGCTGAACCTGATTGGGGTTCAGCATGACTTCAACAGGCTGCTGAACCGCGTACTGCGTATAGAAGCGAAGGTAGCCCTCAGGCAAACAGAAGGCGGCGCTCCATTGCGGCGCATTCGTCACCGATTCGTGAAATGCAGCCTGGACCATTCGCTGTTGATATTCCGGGGTCAGCAGGGAAAGCATGGTGCTGGGTTGAGCGTTTCCCCACAGCCATTGGGTCCGGGCATTACCCTGCCTTGTGTAGAATCCATCCCAGTCCGGCAACGTCTGGCGGGTTTGAACAGTCGGGCCGCCCTTCTTTGTGGCCGCCGCCATCAGGGCCTCATAGTGCTCCTTAGCGGTCTTATAGGGATACGGGCTTTTGATCTCCGATACCGGAATGTCTCTTGAACAGTCTCCCCAACCGGCGGTAGACGGCGGATTGCTCCCCATGCGGTTGTCGGCCCACACTTCGGTGAGAATGCGGGAAACGTTACAGCGGAAGTACTTCGGATTGGACCAGAGGGCGGTGTCCTTATAGAAGTTTTTTGTCGTAAACAGATCGATCTGCAATGGATCGGGGTGAGGCGCATCGGGCGCGAGCGCGCCGTCCGGGACGCGAGGCCCCCGTTGCCCTGCTGCAGGCTGGCCAGGAACTCCGCCAGGCTGACCAGCCGGCGGCGCGCCGGTTCCTCGTTGACCTGCTGCAGGTGCTGCGGCTCCTCGCTGACCGCCTGCCGGCGGCGCTTGCCACGCGGTTATCGATACTGTCAAAACTCCGAATAGAAGAAACGACGCAACGGTCCATGCCAATCGATTTTTCATTTTCATTTAACTCCCGCGGATTCTCGTCTCGATACTAATTTGGCGAGATACTAACATCGCGATTCTCCCCAAACAATAGAATGCTAAACATCGTCCGGCTAAGGGACGTCGACGGAGTATCGCGCTGTACACGTTGCCGAAGAGGAGCGATTTGGGCTTTGTCCGCAGTTCTGCGACATGTTGAGATTCATTGGGCAAGGCCGGTAGAAATCCTTCTTCCCCGTTTCTTAATTTTTCTTAACCTTTGTCGGGACTTCGTTTTCGTGTGATACACCCTTGAGGAGAGTGCCGGAAATCATTCCAAATGAAATATCTTAAACTTTTGCCGCTAATCGCCTCGGTGATTGTAGTGCTCCTGTCAGCGGGAGTATCGCGTTCTTCAACCGCACTGCAGGGCACTGGAACAATCAAAGGACACGTTCGTCTCAGTGGAAAAAATCCCGGGAACACAGTGATCCGAATGGGGGTCGATCCGATGTGCGGCAAGATCAACGCCGGAAAACGCGTGATTCAGGAGGCAGTGCTCACTTCGGCAGATGGAGGTCTAAAGAACGCCTTCGTGAGACTGCAGGGCACCTTTCCTCAAACTCCGGTACCCCGCCAGCCCGTTGTTCTCGATGAGCGAGGCTGCGTCTATGCGCCTCGCGTTATCGGGATGCGAATCGGCCAGACGCTCGAGATCCGGAATGACGATCCCCTTCTCCACAATGTCCACAGCTTGTCCGACCACGACAACAACTTCAACGTGGGGCAGGCCACCGCAGGCATCGTTTCTGAGTTTCGGCCCAGGACCGAGGAAGTTATGCTTCGCATTGGTTGTGATGTTCATCGATGGATGACCGCATACGTTGGTGTCGTCAACAATCCCTACTTCGCCGTCAGCGGTGACGGCGGCACGTTTGAGATCGATAATGTGCCACCCGGGACACAAACCGTCCAGGTGTGGCACGAAGTGTACGGCATGCTTACGAAGACTCTCCGTGTTCAAGGCGGCGCAATCGCCAATATCGAATTCAGCTATACCGGCGCCGAAAAGCCTTCCGCCAAATGAACAAGTATGTCCGTGATGTTCTGTATGGCGCATTCCATGCAAGCGCGTGAAGATCGATCCGTGTATCCGACTTGTAATCGAGAGCAGCTACTCCCTCAGTCCACGGAGCTTCAGCTTGTCGATTTTGCCTGGGCCGGTCTTTGGAAGAGCCTCGAGGAGCTCAATCGATCGGGGAACTTTGTAGTCGACCAGACGCTCTTTGCAGTATTCAAGAAGTTGATCGGCTGAAACGACACGGCCGGGCTTCAGTACGACGAACGCCTTTGGAATCTCTCCGCGAAAGGAATCCTTCACGCCCACGGTCGCAACTTCGAGTGTGTCGGGATGGCTGTTGAGGACCTCGTCGATCTCACGTGGATACACGTTGAAACCGCCGGAAAGAATCATCTCCTTCTTTCGATCGACAATGAACAGATAGCCTTCGTCATCGAAGTAACCCATGTCGCCGGTATAGAGCCATCCGTCGCGAATGGTCTCCGCCGTTTCCTGCGGGCGGTTTCGATAGCTTTCAACCATCTGCGGCCCACGGACTCGAATTTCTCCTCGCTCGTACAGGGGCAACACGCGAGTCCCGGTCTCCAGGTCGACAATGTCAATGTCTGTATCCGGTGGCGCCACGCCCACGGAAAGAACCTTGCGTTTCCCCGCTGCGGGATTGTTCGCATAGGGCGCGCCTTCAGACATGCCGATGCCTTCCAGAATCGCGCAACCGGTCGTCTTCTCCCAGTTCCTCAGAAGATCCTCGGAACATGGTGCTCCGCCGGCGCTGCATATCTTCAGACTGGAGAGATCCGCATGCTTCATCCCTTCTGCGGCAAGCAGTCCAACGTATACGGTGGATGGGCCTCCGGCGAACAGCGTCACTTTGTATCGCGATAGTTGATCCAGAACGATGTCCGGCTTGTACTGGCGGATCAGCACGTGAGTCGATCCGATATAGACAGGATGGATGATGCCATGGTGATGGCCGAAGATATGAAACATCGGCGCTACCGATAGCGAAGTTTCTTTGTCGTATTCTGCTGTAGAGAAGAGCGCCGCTTCAAGCCGGCAGAATGCCATGATATGGCGATGACGATGCTCCGCGCCCTTGGGCAGACCGGTCGTGCCGCCGGTAAAGAACATCATCGCGTGATCCTCACTCTGCGGAAGTGGCTGAGGCAATCCTTCGCGGCCCTCCTCAATCCATTGACGGACCGTGTTTCCGGCTTCGCCCGCAATGAGCACATGCGCGACGCCCAGTTTCTCCGCGAACCTGGACACGCGCTCATGAAACTCCGGAAGCGTCACGATCACTTTCGGGCTGGCATCCTTTAGCAGCGGCTCCAGCTCACGGTCCGAATAATTCGGATTCATCGGCGCCACATAGGCGTGAGCAGCCATTGCCCCGAGAATGACGATGGGCATCTCCAGGCAATTGGTCATGAGGACCGCAACCCGCTCTCCCGCCGCGCCGATTTTCTGAAGCCTTCGCGCCATTCCCGCAATGGCCTTTTCATACTGTGCGAACGTGAGTGATCGGTCTTCGCAGATCAGAGCCTGACGGTCCGGCGTGCGCTTCGCCACGGCCTCCAGGGCATGAAGGATCGTTGGGTAGTTGGGTGCGTTGTGGGGAATTGTGAGTTTCACAGCGGTATTACTCCAAAGCAAAAGATCTTACTCGACTTCCAATAACGACGTATTTGATACATCTCATACTCCTCAAGGAATCCACCGAAACTTATCACAACCGATATTGCAGAACGTGTCCCCATGGCTTTTTGAACGTGTATACTCCGCCAATCCGGCCCTGACGATGGAGGAGGACTCACTTGGTACACAAGGCTTTGTCTGGAATTCTGGTAATGGCGGCAGCCCTGCTGGCGCCTGTTCAAAGGCCATTCAATACGTGGAAGAGTTATGGAGGTGGCGTCGATTCGTCGCAGTATTCGTCGCTGAAGCAAATCGACAAGTCGAATGTAAAGGAGCTCCAGGTCGCGTGGACGTTTCTCATCGGTGGTAATGCGTCGACCAGTCCGCTCGTTGTCGACAATGTGATGTATGTCCCACGAGCCGGGCAGGCCTCAGCGATTGTTGCGCTCGATGCGGCGACCGGAAAAGAGCTGTGGGCGAGTCCGGGGGGGACGGGCGCTCGTGGGATGAATTATTGGGAAAGCGCAGACCGATCGGATCGCCGTCTGGTCTTCGTCAACAACGGCTTCGTCAAAGAGATCAACGCGGCAACTGGCGACCCGATCATGACGTTTGGTGAGGGTGGGCGTCTCGATCCCAAGCTCGGTTCCGATCGTACAGTCGCCAATATCGGCGGCAATCCCGGACGCATCTATAAAGACACCATCATCGTCTCACTGCCGGCAAGCGGCGCCAGCTTCGATGCCACACCGGGCGATGTTCGGGCTTATGATGTGCGTACCGGAAAACCGAAGTGGACCTTCCATAGTATCCCGCGCCCTGGTGAGTTCGGCGCCGACTCGTGGCCTGCCGAGACACTGGCGGCTGGCGCAGGCGGCGGCCACAACTGGAGCGAGTTCACGGTCGATGAGGATAACGGCATCGTCTTCGTTCCGTTTGGAACAGCCCGATACGACTTCTACGGCGGTAATCGAAAAGGAAACAATCTTTTCGCAAACAGTCTTGTCGCGCTCGATGCCAATACCGGCAAGCAGCTCTGGTACTTCCAAACCGTCCATCATGATCTCTGGGATTACGATCTGCCTACCGCGCCGAAGCTCCTGACGGTTCGCAGCAACGGGCAGAACGTCGATATCGTGGCGCAGCCTTCGAAGCACGGCTTCCTCTTTGTGTTTAATCGCAAAACAGGAGCTCCGATATGGCCCATCGTGGAACGTCCTGTGCCGCAATCCGATGTGCCGGGCGAATACTCCTCACCCACCCAACCTTTTCCAACACAGCCGCCGCCGTTCGCGCGTCAGTCGTTTACGGAGAAAGACATCAATCCGTTGCTGACAGACGCGCAGAAGGAAACGGTACGGCAGCTATTGCAGAATTCACGCAACGAAGGACTATTCACGCCGCCAAGCATGAAGGGCTCGATCGAGCTGC